>Ga0307372_10005615_pt1 | contig 18748 bp, 17 predicted proteins | sample OX1MG_FD_202533 | JGI IMG/M metagenome (GOLD analysis project Ga0307372, IMG submission 202533) | Soil microbial communities from Risofladan, Vaasa, Finland - OX-1 | ecosystem: Environmental > Terrestrial > Soil > Coastal area > Acid sulfate soil | place: Finland: Risofladan, Vaasa | collected...
AAGAGGTCGAATCGCGCCACGAACATCGGCGTTGATCAGCACATTTGCCGACTGCGGCGAGGAAACTGGTGGAACCATCGCTTACCCCTCGATTGCGCGGTTTGACTAGTTGGCAAAAGCGACGGAGGCGGGGACTCGACTTCCTACTGGGGAGCGTAGCACTCGCGGATAAGAACGCCATTAAGACTTGGTGACGCTCGAAGGCCGTGCCCGTCGCGAAGAATCAGCGTTGAGCGTCGTTTTGAACATTGACGGAGTTTTTGTGCGCCAAACACTCGAAATCCTTTCCACGTTGGTGATCGGGCCTTGACCCGGTGTGGCGACGATGCCCGTACGTCTCGGGGTGAAGTGTGGGAGGGTGGACGAATGGGCACCTCCGGAATTTCGCGAAGAAAGCCGAAGCATCCTATGGCGAAAGTGCCCAAGTACGAAGAGCCCAATGACGTGCACCTCGCCGGGCTTGCCGAGAGCAGCGACATGGTGTCGGGGACGCGTCTTGGTCACAGCTCACCCCACGGGCGCAGCCAAGACCTCGGTCGCGTAGGCCGGTTCTTTTTGGCGTGCCTCGGTCGACGTCCTTCGAAGAAGGAAGAGTCCGCGAGCGACTAGAGGTCGCCACGAAGGGGCGGCGCTACGGGTGCTTGAAGGCCCCGGACTCGCTCGAACCCGTGCGCGTGAATCGCGAACTTAATCCGTGGTCAGCACCGACACGCGCGGCGTACCGACCACGCCGCCGGCGAGCGACGATCCCACCAGTTCAGGGTTCGAAGCGTACTTCTCGGCCGCCGGCGTTGAGTTGAAAAATTCCAGCACTAAAAGGGTGTTGACGTCCTCGGGCGAGCAGTAGATCTCCACGTCGACGACGCCGCTTTCGTCGCGAAAGGTCGCGTTCGCGTCAAAGGCGACGCGCCACTTGTCATAGTTGCCCACGAGGGCTCTCATCATCACCACGGCGGCCACGAAGACTCCTTTATCTGGGTTGGTGCATCGCCCGGAGCGTAACACCCGGCGCGTCGCTCAGCGTCAGGCATCAGGTGCTTTAGCGAACGCTGCGCCGTGGTGACGACGAAGGTTTCGCGCAAGCAGCGATAATGGCGCGTGCGACGAATCGGGCTCCACGTACTCGCCTTTACTCTGATCGTGGCGTTCGGCGTCGACGCGTTCGAAGCGGCGTCGAGCGCCGCACCTTCGAGTGGGTCACCCTGCGCGCGCGTGGTCCAGGCGCCTCACTACTCGCACGTCGTGTGGATCGTGCTTGAGAACGTCGGGTATCAAGTCGTGGGATCGCCGCAGGCGCCGTATCTCAATCGCGTGATCGCGAGCTGCGCACTGGCGACGAATGATCACGCCGTGAGTCACCCGAGTCTGCCGAACTATTTGGCGCTGACCGCCGGATCGACCTTTGGCATCGCCGACGACCACGAGCCGTTGCTGCATCGCCTGAGCGCCCCGACGATCTTCTCCCAGCTCAAGGGAAACTGGCGGGCGTACGCCGAGTCGATGCCCGCGCCTTGTGACACCGTCACCTCGGGCACCTACGCCGCCCGCCACAATCCGGCTGTTTATTTCATAAACCTCCACGCGGCGTGCGTGCGTCGAGACGTTCCCCTGGGGCGACGAATGAATCTCTCGGCGGCCTTCACCTTCATCGCGCCCAACGTGTGCGATGACATGCACAGCTGCCCGATTGCAACGGGCGATGCCTGGCTCGCACGAATCCTGCCCGAGCTCGAAGCGAGCCCGCAGTACCGCGCGCACTCCCTGGCGATTTTCATCACGGTCGACGAGAGTGATTCGAGCGCCTCGAATCTGGTGCCCACGGTCGTGATCGCTCCGTCGGTCCCCAAGGGTCTTCGCGTCGCCGTGGCGTTCAGCCACTACTCCCTGCTCGCCACGACCGAGCAACTCCTCGGTCTGGCGAAACTCGCCCACGCTCGCGCGGCGCGTTCCATGCTCCGGGCTTTTCACCTCTAGCGTCGCCATGCCTAGGATGACGCGGTGGACTTAGAGATCCGTGAGCGCGTCTTTCTCATCACCGGCGGTACCGACGGTCTGGGCCTGGCGCTCGCGACGACCCTGATGAGCGAGGGGGCGTTCGTGGCCGTGTGCGGTCGCGACGAAGGTCGCCTCGCGCACGCCCGAGAGATCTTGGGCGGCAACGCGCTCGTGAAGTCCTGCGACGTGACCAACGACGACGAACTCGACGGCTTCATCGACGAGACGCTCGCTACCTTCGGGCGCTTGGACGGCGCGGTTAATAACGCGGGCCGCGCCATGGCGAGCCCCGTCGCGACCTCGAGTGATGAACTTTGGCGCGACGACTTTGCGTTGAAGGTGCTCGCCGCCGTGCACGTGTCTCGACGGGTCCTTCCGGTCCTCGCCGAGACCCGGGGCGCGATTTTGAACGTGCTCGCGATCTCCGCTCGTTCACCCCAAGGTGCTTCGACGCCGACCTCGGCCTCGCGCGCGGCCGGTCTGGCCCTGACGAAGGCACTGGCTCACGAGGGGGGTCCCCTCGGGGTGCGCGCCAACGCGATCTTGATTGGCCTCATTGAGTCGGGCCAGTGGGTGCGCCGCGCGCAGGCCGCGGGCGTTTCGAGCGAAGAGTTCTACGCCTCGATGGCGCGCGACGTTCCGATCCCCCTGGGCCGCCTGGGCAAGGCCCGTGAGTTCGCCGACGTCGCGGCCTTTCTTCTCTCGCCTCGCGCGAGCTACCTCACGGGCGTGGGACTCAGCGTCGACGGAGGACTCTCGCCGGTCATCTAGTGCTGGGCGATTCGCTCGGACGCTAGTGACGTAGCGCGCGCAGTCGTTCGACGCCGGCCGTGATCACGGTGCCGAGTCCGAGCGCGGGGCTGACGACCTCGATCGCGAAGAACGTCGCCTCGTCGGCGCGGTACTCGGCGTCGACGAGCCCCAGGGCGCGGGCGCGCTCGGCGCGCTCAATCATCAGCCACCCACACACCACGTCGCCAAAGAGCCGCTGATAGTGCGTGGCGCCGGCGAGGGCGTCGTTGGGTTGGTGCGCGACCGCCTGGAGCATCCAGTTCGTCGTTGACTCTAAGACCTCGAGCGCGCCAAGAACGTGGCGCGTCGCGGTGGCCAGCGTCGCGTCTTCGACTTTGGCCAGCGAGCGGCGGATCTCCTCGAAGAGTTCGCGCGCGACGCCGCCTTCTTTTTGGGGAAGCTTTCGAAAGGCGAGGTCGATGCCCTGGATGCCGTTCGTTCCTTCGTAGATCGACGTGATGCGTACGTCGCGTAGTCGTTGGGCGATGCCGGTCTCTTCGATGTAGCCCATCCCGCCAAAGACCTGCATCGCCATCGATGCCGCGTCGATGCCGCGGTCCGTCGACCAGGACTTCGCGACCGGAGTCAAGAGGTCGACGCGTTCTTGGTGATGCTCCTTCAAGGGGCCTTCGGGGAGTTGGTGAGCGAGGTCCTTGTGGGCGACCGCGCGATAAATCAAGAGCCGCGCCGCTTGGGTCGTCGTCGAGATCGTGAGCAGCATGCGCTGGACGTCGGGGTGCTCTTTGATGAGCGACACCGCGGGGGGGTTCGTAGCCGAGGCGCGACCCTGTTCGCGCGACGTGGCGTAGTCCAACGCGTGCTGGTAGGCGCGCTCGGCGACCGCGGGGCCCTCCAGGCCAATCGCGAGGCGCGCGTTGTTCATCATCGTGAACATCGCCTTCATGCCGCCGTTGAGCGGCCCGACGAGGAATCCGGTCGCCTGTTCGAACTCCATCACGCAGGTGGGACTGCCGTTGATGCCCAGCTTGTGTTCGATGGACACGGCGCGAAGCGAGTTGCGCTCGCCAAGCGTGCCGTTGGCTTCTACTAAGAATTTCGGCACCAAGAAGAGGGAGAGTCCCTTGGTGCCGGGGGAGGCGTCGGGAGTGCGCGCGAGCACTAGGTGGATGATGTTGTCGGTGAGCGAGTGCTCGCCCCACGTAATGAAGATCTTGGTGCCCGAGACGCGCCAGGTGCCGTCGTTCAGGGGCGTGGCCGTGGTGCGGATTTCACCTAAGTCCGATCCGGCCTGGGGCTCGGTCAGGTTCATCGTTCCGCTCCACTCGCCGGTCGCGAGCTTGTTCAAATAGAGCGTGCGTTGCTCGTCGCTACCCCATTGGAGCAGAGCCTCGATGGCGCTCAAGGTCAACACGATGTTGAGCGAAAGCGCCAGGTTGGCCGACGCGAAGAACTCTTGGAGGACCGTGGCGATCAGTGAGGGGAAGCCACCACCGCCCAGGTCGCTTGGAATCGGGAGGGCTCCCCAGCCGCCTTGGACGTAGAGCTCGTACGCGCGCCGGTACTCGTCGGGCGAGGCGACGGTGAAGGTGGCCGGGTCGTAGGTCGAATGCGCCACGTCACCGACGCGGTCGCCGGCGGCGATCTCCCCTTCGGCCAAGCGCGCGAACTCTTCGAGGACGCTTCGAATCGTGTCGCGATCGACGTGGGCGAAGGCGTCGAGCGCGAGCAACTCGTCGAGTCCGGCCACTTCGAGGGCGAGCAGCGCCTCCTCGATTGGTGCTCGGTAGGGGGTGGGGGCGGACCCCTCGGTCGTGGCGTGACTCATACGTTCCTCCGGTAACGGCCGCCGACCTCAAAGAGGGTGTTGGTGATCTCGCCGAGCGAGGCGTGGCGCACGGTCTCCATCAACTCGCCAAAGACGTTCTCGCCCGACAGGGCGACCTGGCGCAGCCGCTCGAGGGCCGCCGCGCTGGTGTCGCGGTGCGCCGCGTGGAAGGCGGCGAGGCGAGTGAGCTGGCCTTGCTTCTCGGCGTCGGTGGCGCGCGCGAGTTTGAGGTCGCCGACCACGACCTCGCCCCCCGGTCGCGTGAAGGTGTTCACGCCGACGATGGGTAGCTCACCGGTGTGCTTGGCGTGCTCGTAGGTCATCGAGTCGTCTTGAATGCGTCCGCGCTGGTAGCCCGTCTCCATCGCGCCCAGCACGCCACCGCGTTCCGAGATGCGTTCGAGCTCGGCGAGCACCGCCGCCTCGACGAGGTCGGTCAGCTCCTCGACGATGAAGCTGCCCTGGAGGGGATTCTCGTTCATCGAAAGCCCCCACTCCTTATTGATGATGAGTTGAATCGCGAGCGCGCGGCGAACCGAGTCCTCGCTCGGGGTCGTCACGGCCTCGTCGAAGGCGTTGGTGTGCAGCGAGTTGGCGTTGTCGTAGATGGCGCAGAGCGCTTGGAGGGTGGTGCGAACGTCGTTGAAGGCCATCTCTTGAGCGTGCAGCGATCGCCCCGAGGTCTGCACGTGATACTTCAGTTTCTGGCTCTTCTCGCCCGCGCCGTAGCGTTCCTTCATCGCGACCGCCCAGATTCGTCGCGCCACGCGCCCGATCACGGTGTACTCCGGGTCCATGCCGTTGGAGAAGAAGAAGGAGAGATTCGCCGCGAAGTCATCGACGTGCATCCCGCGCGCGAGGTAGCTCTCGACGTACGTGAAGCCGTTGGCGAGCGTGAAGGCGAGCTGGGTGAGGGGGTTCGCCCCCGCTTCGGCGATGTGATAGCCCGAGATCGACACTGAGTAGAAGTTCCTCACGTCGTGACGAACGAAGTACTCCTGAATATCGGCCATGACGGCGAGGGAGAATTCGGTCGAGAAGATGCAGGTGTTTTGCCCCTGGTCCTCCTTCAAGATGTCGGCCTGGACCGTGCCGCGGACGTTCGAAAGCGTGCGCGCGCGAATCTCTGCGGCCTCATCACTCGTCGCGTCGCGCCCCTCGCGAATCTTGAAGAGGTCGAGCTGTTGATCGATGGCGGTGTTCATGAACATCGCCAGGATCGTCGGGGCCGGTCCGTTGATCGTCATCGAGACCGAAGTCGCAGGGTCGCAGAGGTCAAAGCCGCCGTAGAGGACCTTCATGTCGTCGAGCGTCGCGATCGAGACGCCCGAGGTGCCGATCTTGCCAAAGACGTCGGGCGCGGTGCCGGGGTCGCGGCCGTAGAGCGTGACCGAGTCAAAGGCCGTCGAGAGGCGCGTCGCGGGCTGTCCCTCGCTCAGCAGGTGGAAGCGCCGATTCGTGCGCGCGGCGTCGCCTTCGCCCGCGAACATGCGAGCCGGGTCCTCATTGTCGCGCTTGAAGGCAAAGACCCCGGCGGTGAAGGGGAACGAACCGGGCAGATTCTCCTTGCGCAGCCACGTGAAGAGATCGCCCTGATCGTGCAGGCGCGGCAGGGCGACGCGGCTGATCGACGTGCCCGACAGTGAGGTCTTCTTCAGTGGCGTCGAGCCCGAGGGACCGACCATGAAGTCGCCGTCAATCTCTTGGCGTCGGGCGTAAAAAGCCTCGAGGAGTTCACGGCTCTCGGGGACGAGCGAGCGGGTAATCCTGGTCTCGAGCGCGTCGAGCGCGCTCGTGTCGTGAGCGGCGTCGCCGAGCAACGACCGAGTGGCCGCGACGTGGGACTGGTCGCGAAGGAGCGACGCCTGGGCGTCGGTCGCGGCGTGGTAGCGCCGTAGGGTGTCGGCGATCTCGGCGAGGTAGCGAGTGCGCGCGGAGGGAATGATCGGCGAGGTCGCCGGCGAGACGCGGTGGGTGACGGGCCTGAGCTGAGGTTCGTTGAGGGCGAGACCCCGTTCGCCCAGGGCGTCGCGCAAGTACTGGTAGAGCGCCGTCGTGCCTTCGTCGTGAAAGTGCGCGGCCACGGTGCCAAAGACCGGGGCGTCGCCGGCGCCGGGGTGGCTGCGGTGCCATTGTCGCGTCACCGATCGAAGCGCGTCGGCCGATCCGTGGCGGTCGAACTTGTTGATGGCGATCACGTCGGCGAGGTCGAGCATGTCAATCTTCTCGAGTTGGGTGGCGGCACCGAACTCGGGCGTCATGACGTAGAGCGAAACGTCGGCGACGTCGACGATCGCGGCGTCGCCTTGACCGATGCCCGGCGTCTCGATGATGATCAGGTCGTAGCCGGCCGCGCGGCAGGCGTCGACGATCGCGGGAACGGGCGTGGGCACCTCCGAAGCGCTCGAGCGCGTGGCGAGCGAGCGAAAAAAGATATGCCCCGACTCGAGCGAATTCATGCGGATGCGGTCCCCCAAGAGCGCGCCGCCGCTGCGGCGCTTGGTGGGATCGACCGCGATGACCGCGATGCGCAGCTTGTTGCCCTGGTCGAGGCGAAAGCGCAGCAACAGTTCATCGCTCAGTGAGGACTTGCCGGCGCCGCCGGTGCCGGTGATGCCCATGACCGGGGCAGCGTTCGCCCGGGCGCTGGCGGCGATCGTGGCCCGGTCACCTTCGCTGAGGGCGTCGGCCTCGATCGCGGTGATCACTCGCGCGAGGGCGTTTTGATCGCCGAGAATGAGTTCGTCGATCGCGTGGCGCTGGTCGTGCGCGAGGTCCACGTCACAGGCTTCGATCAACTGATTGACCATGAGCTCGAGACCGAGGTGCTGGCCGTCGCTAGGCGAGAAAATCTTGGTGACGCCGTAGTCCTCGAGTTCCTTGATCTCCTCGGGAATGATGACGCCACCGCCGCCGCCGAAGACCTTGATGTCCCCGCGCCCGGCCTCGCGCAGGCGATCGACCAAGTACTTGAAGTATTCGAGGTGGCCGCCCTGGTAGGAGCTCAGCGCGACGCCCTGGACGTCTTCTTGAAGGGCGGCGTCAACAATCTCGCTGACCGAGCGGTTATGTCCCAAGTGGATGACCTCGGCTCCCTGGGCCTGGAGGAGCCGGCGCATGATGTTGATCGCGGCGTCGTGTCCGTCAAAGAGGCTCGCGGCGGTGATGAATCGCACCGCGTGACGGGGTCGATACAGCTCACGTTGCCCGGTTTCGCCCACGACGTAAATATTAGTAGGAAGTCCATCTAAATTCACCGGTAATTCAGCTTTCACCGCGGCGCGCGGTCGTGCAGGACGTTGCCGAGGCGTTCCAGGGCCGCGGGCGAACGAGTACCCCACCAGAACAGGTCGCGTCCATCGAGGAAGATCGCGGGTGCCACCTGCTCTAACTCTTTGAGTTGTCGCGTTGAGAAGGGGTAGGGCTCGCTCGGGGCGAGCACCACGTCGGCGCCGAGCGAGGCCGCCTCTTCGAGCGAGGTCTCGGCGTAGGGGCCCTTCGGCCCAACGACCTCAACGCCGAGGTGGGCGAGCAGCGACGCTCCGTAGGTGGGTCGCCCGAGGGCCATCCAGGGCCGGCGCCAGATGGGCACGAACGCGCGAAGCCACACTGGTGGCGCTGGCGCGAAGCGAGGGGGAGCGAAGTCCACGCCGAGTCGCCGCGCTAGGTGCGTCAACGCTGGGGCGACGTCGGCCAGGTCGCGCACCCGTGTCGCGACGACGTCGAGGCCCCGCTCCACCAAGGCGTCGAAGTCCTCGCGGCGATTCTCCTCCTCGTCCATCACCACGAGTTGCGGCGCCAGGGCGGCAATGGCCGCGAGATCTGGGTCCTTGGTCCCGCCGACGTGGAGCAGATCAGGACGTTCGCAAAAACGCGTGCAGGCGATGGGTGTCACGCCCCAGTCGCTCAGGGTCTCGCTTAACGAAGGCACGAGTGACACGACGCGCACAGCGCTCATCGGCGGACGCGAAAGTCGTGGGCGCTGGTCAAATGAGCGATGGGGCCGATGGTACGCGCCTTCGCGGGTACCACTTCGCGGGCACTACCCTTAGCGAGTGGTTTGGCGCATCGAGGCGTCGACGGAGTTCAAACGAGGAGTCCCCATGACCAGTCGAGTAGCAATCGTGACCGGATCAGCGCGCGGTATCGGAGCCGGGGTCGCCAAGCGATTGGCCGACGACGGCCACGACGTGGCCGTGATCGACCTCGACGAGAGCGCGTGCGCCGACACCGTCGCCGCGGTGAAAGCCACTGGCCGTCGGGCAATCGCCATTGGCGCCGACGTGAGCGACGAGGCGGCCGTGGAGGCCGCGGTCGCGCGCACCGCCGAAGAGTTGGGCGCGCCCACGATTCTCGTCAATAACGCGGGCGTGCTTCGCGACAACTTGCTCTTCAAGATGTCCCTCTCGGACTGGCAGACCGTGATGAACGTCCACCTGGGCGGCGCGTTTTTGATGTCGCGAGCGACGCAGCGTTTCATGACGGAGGCGAATTTCGGCCGCATCGTCAATCTTTCGAGCACGTCGGCCCTCGGCAACCGGGGCCAAGCGAACTACTCGGCGGCCAAGGCGGGCCTTCAGGGCTTCACCAAGACGCTCGCGATTGAACTCGGGCGATTCGGCGTGACGGTGAACGCGGTCGCCCCCGGTTTCGTCGTGACGGCGATGACCCAAGCGACCGCCGAGCGCATCGGTGTCCCCTTCGAACAGTTCGAGCGTGCCGTCATCGGCAACATTCCGGTCGGTCGCGCCGGTCAGCCCGAGGACATCGCCAACGCGGTCTCGTTCTTCGCGGATGAGCGTTCGGGTTTCGTTTCGGGCCAAGTGCTCTACGTCGCGGGTGGCCCCACGAACTGATTTCGCGGTGCCTCGTTAGGACTCGTTGAAGTCGCCTACGGCCAGACGCATCGTGCGCACCAGCTTGATGAAGGTGTTTTGTTCGGCGTCGCTCAGTCCTTCGATGCCGAAATGGATCTCGTTGACCGCCCGGGTCGCACGCTCGGCCAGACGCCGGCCCTTGGGCGTCAGGCGTACCAGCGTGGAGCGCCCGTCGTTGGGGTGCTCGTTTCGCGTGACCAGAGCGTCATCGCTGAGGCGATTGACGATGTTGGTGACGCTCGTGGGGTGGATCATGAGACGACTGCCCATCTTGCCCATCGGCAGCGTTCCGCTTCGGGTGAAGGACAACAAGACGAGAGCCTCGTAGCGCGCGAACGTCAACCCCAGCGGTCGAAGGACGCTGTCGACCGCACTGAGCACGATCTGTTGGGCGCGCATGGCCGCGGTGGCGGTCGCCATGGAGGTAGACGCCTGGGGCCATCGCTCGTGCCATTGGCGACGCGCCTCGGCGATGGCGTCAAAGGGGAGTGGCTCGGCCATGACGAGCATCATAAGAGTTGACGCACTCCTCGGGCGACGAGCGCCGCTGGCTCGTCAGGATTGACGAGGCCTTCGCGCCCGGTGCTGATCTTCGCTCAGGGCGATCAGCCCTGGGGCGCGCTCGTGGCGGCGGGCCAGAAGACCAGGGTGGTCGTCGTACTGAGCACGGGGCCCACGCTCGCGCCCTGGGTGGTGGTGGCGCTCACGCTCGCGACGTTGAGAACTCGATGGTTGGTCGGCGCGCTGTAAACGACGTGTGAGCAGTAGAAAGTCAGGACCTCGCCCGGGTTCAGCGTTTGGGGGTTGCTGGGCGACGTGGTCAAGGAGTCACAACTCACGTCACTTAGGACGACGGCGAGCGTCACGTTGCCAGTATTGACGACGTTGATGTTGAACTGGACCTGCTCACCCGTGATCAGGCGCACGGGTCCCGAGATGAAGTTCGATGAGGTGCCCCCGACGCGCTGCGTGGCGCCGACCACGAAACTCGGCATCGCGGTACTGAGCGGGTCAGAACTCGCGTTGTTGCCTGACGACGTGCCCGAAGGCGCGCTGGCCGACGACGTGGCGTCACACGAGGTAATCCACACCGTGTGAAACGAGAGTGTCGAACGTGTCTTTCCGGATACCTGCACCGAGATCATGGCGTGCGAGAGCGCGTCGAGCGACGTGGAGGCCGCGAAAGCGTTGGCCACGAGGGCGGGCGAAATCACCACGTTCTGGTCGAGTTGGTTCTTACTGGTGCGCGTCAAAGTCTCCCACTTCACGTGGAGAGAAAACGGCAACTCGCCCGAGGTCGGAGCGAGGGGGGTCACCGAGATGTTGGCTCGCTGCACGCCGACGTCGTAGCCAAAGAAGCTGACGTTAAAGCCGCACGGCAGTTGGAAATCATTCGCGGCGCCCGGTCCGAAGTTATGGGCGTTGACTTGGAGGCGACCGTGGTCGGCGGACGTCTTGGCGTGCGAGGCGCCCGCCGGAGCGACCGCGAGTGCGCCGAGAGCAAAGAAGGAAAGGGCCAACGTGGCGATGAGGACCCCGGGGCGCACTGGCGAACGTGGTGATGAGGTGTGGGTGGACATCGAGACCTCGGAACTACCCCCTGCCGAAACTGGCGGAAGCTACCGAGGTCTTGAGCGGCTACGTCGCGAGTGGAGGAAAATACTCGCGCAGTCAACGTACCGGAGAATTGCTCGCGCGTGACCGTTTCGAAGTGAATTCGCCTCGCGCGAAATCCTTCGGAGCGCGCCTGCCTCGCTACTCGCCGCCGGCCCACCAACCGAGCGCGCGTCGAGGGACCTAACGTGGGCGTGATGAAACTCGACGTGTACCGCGGTTGTTCTCGTCAAGAGAAGCGCGAGGTCCTGGGGACATTCTGGCGCGCGTCGAGCCAGGGCTCGTCGCGCATCGTCGAAGCCGCGCAACAGTACGGGGCCTACGCCATTGTCTGCGTGGCCGTCATCTCGTTGGAGGTGCTGGCGGTGATGGTCGTGGGGTTCTTGCACGCCACGCTCGTGGGTTGGCTGGCCCTGGGCGCGGAGGCGTTCATCATCTGGTCGTTGTGGTGGTCGGTGGTTCGTTACCGAGCGCTACGCGCGCCTCGCGCGTAGCGCCGCGCCGCGTTCGCCGAGTGGTTGGCTAGCCTCGACTCGTGTCGTCAAGTGATTTCGTGGTGAGCGTGCCCAACGAACGCCTGCGCGCGGCGCTGGGCGAGTTGGACCCGAGCGTCGAAGTGATCGTGTGGGACATGAAGCACGACGCACCCCGCGAGAAGATCGACATCGTGGTGCCGCCCTACCTCGATGGCACGAAACCCTTGGCGAAGCTGCGCGGCCTGGAGACTTGGCTCGTGCAGAGTCAGTCCATTGGCTACAACGGCGTCGAGGGGGCCCTCCCCGAGGGACACGTGTACGCGAACGCGGCCTCAGTGCACGAGGCGTCGACGGCCGAATTGGCCCTCGCCCTCGTCTTGGCTTCCCAGCGCGGCCTGGACGACTTCGTGCGCGCGGCGAGCGAGGGACGCTGGGCACCGGCGTGGCACGACAGCCTCGCCGACCGCCGTGTCCTTCTCGTGGGTTACGGAGGCGTCGGCGCGGCCATCGCGTCGCGCCTCGAGCCCTTCGAGGTCACGATTCAACGCGTCGCCAGCCGTGAACGAGTGGACGAACGCGGTCGGGTCCATGGTCCTTCGGCGCTGGCGGAACTCCTTCCCGCGGCGGACGTGGTGATCGTCGTGGTGCCGCTGAGCGACGAGACCGAGCACCTCGTCAACGATGACTTCCTATCGCGAATGCACGACGGCGCGCTGTTGGTGAACGTCGCGCGGGGCCAGGTGGCTGATACCGAGGCGATCCTTCGCCACGCTCGCTCGGGGCGACTGCGCTTCGCCCTGGACGTCACCGACCCCGAACCCCTGCCGGCCTCCCACGAACTCTTAACGCTCACGAACGTCTTGATTTCGCCTCACGTCGGCGGTGCCACGACGGCAATGCTGCCGCGCATGGCGCGGCTCCTCGCGGCTCAGATTGAACGCATGCTCGCCGGCGAGTCGCCGGCCAACGTGGTCCTGCGCTCTTAGGCGCCGAGGCGCGCCACGACGAGCGTGGCGCCGAGTTTCGATGAGAAGGCCTTCAACATGGTCTGTCGAATCAATTCATCGACTAGGTAGCATGGCTCGAAGGCGTGAGCGAGACGACGGGCGGCGTCATGCCTCCTGATGTGGGCGGGCATCGCCCCAATCACCTAAAGGGAGTCGTGTTGGACAATGACAAGCAGGCGATGAGAGGCCATATCCTGGCGGCTACTTCGCGGCTCTTGATTGAAAGTGGCGATGGGAAAGTTCGCGTCTCGGACGTCGCCGACGCCGCTTTCGTCGCCGCCCCGACGATCTACTACCACTTTGGTTCGCTCAATCGCCTCATCGCCGAAGCCCAGGAGTTGATCTATCAGCAGCTCAGCGCCCCCCTCAAGCGCTCGCTGAGCGACGCCGAATCGGCGCTGCAAGGAGGCGACCAAGAGCGGTTCTGGGACGTGATCGGAACGCACTTGATGATGGCGTGGGAGTCCGGCCAGCGCGGGGAAGAAAGCGGCGTCGTGCGAGTGCTGACCGGTGTCTTGTCGAGTCGCGAAACCAAGCAGAAGTTTCAAGAGATGATCGACGAGACTTTTGGGCGCTGGGCGACCTTGGTCAACGAGGGCAAGGATCTTGGCTGGGTCATCAAAGACGCGGACACCGACGCGCTGATCGCTCTTTTTTGGGCCGCGTCGGTGGGGCAGGCCTTTTTGGGTGGTTCGCGCATGAGGGCCATCGATGGTCCTCGCGTGCGCGACGCGTTCCTGCGACTGGTGCGCGCCGATCCCTCGACGCAGGAGTAAGTCGTCGCGTAGACCTACAGGTTTGCTCGCGACATGATCGCTCGAGCCTGGGCCAGCACGGGTTCGTCGACCATGAGGCCGCCGACGCGAAAGACGCCGTCGTGACGCGCGGCCTCACCGAGGACGTCGCGAGCCCACGACACCTGCGCGGGCGTTGGCTCGTAGGCCGCTCGCACGATTGCCACCTGGGATGGGTGCACGCACACGGTGGCCGAAAAGCCCATCGCGGCCGCGTCGAGTGCCTCGCGGCGTTGGCCGTCGAGGTCGGCAAAGTCGAGAAAGACAGCGTCGAGGGCGCAGCGGTCGTTGGCCCCCGCGGCCGTGAGTACCCGAGCGCGCGCGTGGCGCGCGACGTCGCGGTAGGCGCCGTCGTCGTGGCGACTCGAGTAGCCACCGAGCGCGGCCACGAGGTCCTCGGCCCCCCACATCAGACCCAGCGTGTTGGCGCATCGGGCCATGTCTTCGGCCGCGACGACGCCCCGGGGCGTCTCACACAGGGCAATGACCGAGAAGGAATCGAGCGAGAGGATCTCCTCAGCGGAAGAGGCTTTGGCGAGCATGATCATTCGAAGCGGTGTCGTGCTCAACATCGCCAGGTCGAGCGGGTGCTCGCGCGAGTGAACGGGATTGACGCGCACGATCGTGGTCGCGGGATCCAACGTGGCGTGCTGGATGTTCTCGCGCGCCGCGGCACGCTGATCGGGGGACACCCCGTCTTCGAGGTCCACGATGACGACGTCGGCCGCCGCGGCGGCCTTGGCGAAGCGCTCGGGGCGATCAGCGGGGCAAAAGAGGAAGGCCGGACCCGGCGGTACCCACTTCACTGATCGTGCGCGGGCCGACAGAGCACGAGGGTGGCGCGTCGGCACGTGGCGACGACGACTCCTTCTTGATTACGCGCCATGTGCTCGAGATCGATCACGCCTTCGCCGGGTCGGCTCTTTGAAAGTCGCGCCGCGCTGACGAGCGTCTCGGCGTAGAGCGTGTCGCCGATGTGCACTGGTGCGGGGAACGTGACGTCTCGAAATCCGAGATTGGCGACCAGCGTGCCGAGGGTGAGCTGGCTGACCGAGAGGCCAATCAAGGTCGAGAGCGTGAACATGCTGTTGACGAGGCGTTCGCCAAAGACTTGCTTGGCCGACCACGCGGCGTCGAGGTGCAGGGGCTGGGTGTTCATGGTGAGCGTCGTAAAGAGGATGTTGTCCGCTTCGCTGACGGTGCGGCCCGGTTGGTGGCGATAAATCGTGCCGACGCGAAACTCCTCAAACCACAACCCGCGCTGTTCGATGATCTCGTGTTCGTCCTCGTCCACCTCAACCCCTTCCTCACCAGAAGCGCTGGTGCTCGTTCTCCCGGGACCTCCACCGGCGTCCATCAACCGGGCGCGGTGAAAGGAGAGCGTCGAAGCAGATAGTACGTCCTGTGCACTCCTCGTCGGTCGAAGCGCAAGTCGGTTGGTGCTTATATGTTCTGGTGCGAGTGGACCTGGTTGGAGAGCGTTGGCTTTCGTGAGCGCCGGCGAGCCCCTCTGGTCGCCGTCGCTTGAGCGTCGCCAGCGCTCCCACGTCCAGGAATTGATCGACGCGCACGGCTTTGGCGACTACCAAGAGTTGTGGGAGTGGTCGGTCGACGAGTCAACGAAGGGCGCGTTCTGGGCGAACGTGGCCCAAGCGGCAGGAATTGAGTGGCATCACGAGCCAACAAGCAGCGTGGAGCCCGACGACGGGGCTGTACCAGGGGTTTCGTGGTTCCCGGAGGGCACGTTGAACTACGCCGAATTGGCACTACGTGGCCGCGACGCCGACGCTGAAGCAATCTTCGCCTTCTCCGACACGCGTGGCTCGTCGTCGATGACCTGGGCGCAACTGGGCGACCTCGTGGCTCGACTACGCCACGGGCTCCTTCGCGAGGGCGTCGGTCGTGGCGACGTGGTCGCCGCCTACCTTCCCAATATTCCAGAGACCACGGCCCTGATGCTCGCCTGCGCGTCGCTCGGCGCCGTGTGGACGTGCTGCGCACCCGAGATGAAGGCCGCCGGTGTCCTCGATCGATTCCTCCAGGCCGCTCCCAAGATCTTCGTCTCGATCGACGGCTACCGCTACGGCGAGAAGCGTATTGACGTACGCGCCGAGGCTGAGGAGATTCGTCGGGGTCTGGCGAGCGTGCGCGCGAGCTTCATGCTGCGCTACCTCGGCGAAGGTGAATCGTCATGGCGCGACTGGAGCGCGCTCGTCGACGAATGGGCGCCGCTTGACTACGTCCCCGTTCCCTTCGCCCACCCGCTCTACGTGCTGTACTCCTCGGGCACGACCGGCAAGCCCAAGGCCATCGTGCACGGCCACGGAGGCATCATGCTCGAGCACGTGAAGGCGCTTCGTTACCACTTCGACCTCGACGCCCAAGACCGGTTCTTCTGGTACACGACGACGGGCTGGATGATGTGGAACTTCCTCACGTCGGGGCTGCTCGTGGGCGCCGCGATCGGCCTCTACGACGGCGATCCGAACTTCACGTCGCCTCTTCGCCTGTGGGCCTTCATCGACGAGCAGCGCGTCACCTGCGCCGGCTTGGGCGCGAGTTTTCTCGTCGCCAACCTCAAGGCCGGGCTGCGCCCGGGCGAGCACTTCGCCTTTGGCCACCTCGAGACGCTCGGAGCGACGGGCTCGCCACTGCCCCGCGACGCCGCGGCGTGGGTCTACCGCGAGGTGAAGCCCGACCTGCTGCTTGAATCCTTCAGCGGCGGCACCGACGTGTGCTCGGGATTCGTCGGGGCCAGCCCCGTGCACGACGTGTGGGGTGGAGAGATCTCGTGTCGATGCCTCGGGACCAAAGTGGAGGTCTTCGATGACGCGGGAGCGTCGCTCGTCGATCGAGAGGGCGAACTCGTCATCACGTCGCCCATGCCCTCAATGCCGGTGGCGTTCCTCAATGACCCGGGAGGCCGTCGCTACCACCAGGCCTACTTCGAGCGCTTCGAGGGCGTGTGGGCTCATGGTGATCGCGCCACGCTGACGTCGCGAGGCACGCTCGTGATCACGGGGCGCTCGGACGGCACGCTCAATCGCGGGGGCGTTCGCATGGGGACCGCCGAGTTCTACGTCGTCGTCGAAGCCCTCGAGGAGGTCGCCGACAGCCTGGTGGTGCACGTGGAGGACCCGGGCGGGGGACCGGGACGGCTCTGGCTCTTCGTCGTCGCGCGCCCCGGCACCGGCGCGGGGGCACTCCGGGACCTCGCTCGCGGCGCCATCAAGGCCAAACTCTCGCCTCGTCACGTGCCCGATGAGATCGTGGTCGTCGAGGCCGTGCCGCGGACGCTGTCGGGAAAGAAGATGGAAGTGCCGATCAAGCAGATATTGAGCGGCGCGGACCCCGCCGCGGTGGTGACCTTGAGTTCAATGGCCAACCCCGAAAGTCTCGGAACCTTCATCGAACTCGCCGCGACCCCGCGCGTCTGACTAGAGCTCGATCGCGCCAATCGCGAGGGCCGCGCGCGCCATTTGGCGTAGTACCACGCCCGCGAGGGGACTCTCGTTCGCGCGCGCGCTGTGGGGCGTGGAGTTGAGGAGTCCAAAGACGGCGTGGGCTCGGGTGCGCGCCTCGAGGGGGTTGAGCTCGGCGTCGATCTCTTGGAGTATCGCGACCCAAAGTTCAACGTAGGCGCGTTGCAGGCGGCGCACCTCGCGCGCTTCGCTCATCGAGAGGTTCGCGAGGTCGTGCTCTTGGACTCGGATCAACTCCGGCCTCGAGAGGGCGAAGTCCGTGTGAAAGTTGATCAAGCGAGTCAGCGCGTCGCTCGGCGACGCGGAGCGCTCGATTTCGCGTTCACCTCCGGCGAGCAGGTGGCTGCTGATACTGATCAGCATGTCGGCGAGCACCGCTTGCTTGCTCGCGAAGTGCTTATAGATGCCCGGACCGCTGATCCCCACGGCCGTGCCGAGTTCCTCGATGGTCACACCGTGGTAGCCACGCTCGGCGAAGAGCGTCGCCGCGGTGGCCACGATCTGCTCGCGTCGCGAGAGCGTCTCGCTCGGGGGTCGAATTTCGCGCAAAAGATCTCCTCGACGACGAGGTTAACAGTTGCTAACCTGACTTCGTGTACGCGTTGCCAGTGGCGGATCGTCGATGAGCGAGCTCGACGAGGACGTCACGTTCGTCTCGCGCGTGGACCCACGCAGCGCGTCCTTCGTCGAGAACGACGAGCATCAGACCTCGCTGGTGGCCGAGTTGCGCGAGCGTCTCGGCGTCGCGTCGCTCGGTGGGCCCGACTCGGTCCGCGAGCGCCACGTTGCTCGGGGCAAGCTCTTGCCCCGCGAACGCGTGGAGTCGCTGCTCGATGACGCGAGTCCCTTCCTCGAACTCTCCCCCCTGGCGGCCAATGGTCTCTACGGCGACGAGGCGCCGGGCGCGGGGATCATCACGGGCGTCGGGCGTGTCATGGGCCGAGAGGTCATGGTCGTAGCCAACGACGCCACCGTCAAGGGCGGTACGTACTTTCCGATGACGGTCAAGAAGCACCTTCGAGCTCAAGAGGTCGCGCTCGAGAATCACTTGCCGTGTATCTACCTCGTGGACTCGGGCGGCGCGTTCCTGCCGCTCCAGGACGAGGTCTTCCCGGACCGTGAGCACTTCGGCCGAATCTTCTTCAATCAAGCGAAGATGAGCGCCGCGGGCATCGCCCAGATCGCGGCCGTGCTGGGCTCGTGCACCGCGGGGGGCGCCTACGTGCCCGCGATGAGCGACGAGGTGGTCATCGTGAAGAATCAAGGCACTATCTTCCTCGGCGGTCCACCCCTCGTGAAAGCGGCCACGGGCGAAGTCGTCGAGGCGGAGGACCTGGGCGGGGGACTGTTGCACGCGCGCGTGAGCGGTGTGGCCGATCACCTGGCCGACGACGACGCCCACGCGCTACGAATCGTGCGACGCATCGTCGATCAGTTGGCCCCGCGAACGACGAGTCCCTGGCCGATCGGACCCAGTGAAGATCCCCTCGGCAATCCGCGCGAACTCTACGGCGTCGTACCCAAGGACCCGCGTACTCCCTTTGACGTGCGTGAGGTCATCGCGCGCCTGGTGGACGCCTCGCGGTTTCAAGAGTTCAAGGCGCGCTACGGGACGACGCTGGTGACGTGCTTCGCGCGCATTCACGGCCAGCGAGTGGGGATCGTCGCGAATAATGGCGTCTTGTTCTCCGAGTCCGCCCTGAAGGGGGCGCACTTCATCGAACTCTGCGACCAGCGCAAGATCCCGCTCGTCTTCTTGCAGAACGTGACCGGCTTCATGGTCGGCAAGGCCTACGAAGAGGGGGGCATCGCCAAGCACGGCGCGAAGATGGTCAACGCCGTCGCGTGCGCGCGCGTGCCTAAATTGACGGTCGTCATCGGTGGCTCCTTTGGCGCGGGGAACTACTCGATGTGCGGGCGCGCGT
>Ga0307372_10005618_pt1 | contig 18741 bp, 18 predicted proteins | sample OX1MG_FD_202533 | JGI IMG/M metagenome (GOLD analysis project Ga0307372, IMG submission 202533) | Soil microbial communities from Risofladan, Vaasa, Finland - OX-1 | ecosystem: Environmental > Terrestrial > Soil > Coastal area > Acid sulfate soil | place: Finland: Risofladan, Vaasa | collected...
ACGCAGCCCCCATGCCGCGCGCCCGACGGTCCGAGCTGGCCACACCGGCCAGCAGCGAGAAGATGTGCGTGAAGGCGGCCGCCTCCGACGCCGATCTCGTGTTCCTTGATCTGGAGGACGCCTGCGCGCCCGTGGCCAAAGTCGGGGCTCGCCGGATCGCCGTGCAGGCGCTGACCGGCCTCGACTGGGGGCGCACGGTGCGGGCCGTTCGGGTGAACGGGATCGACACCCAGTGGTGCCACGGTGACATCATCGAGGTGGTCACCGGCGCCCGCGAGACACTCGATGTCATCATCGTCCCCAAGGCCCGTGACGCCCGCGACGTGTGGTGGGTGGACGTGCTGCTCACCCAGCTCGAGGACAAGCTCGGCCTGAGCAAGCGCATCGGCCTGGAGGTGCTCATCGAGGAGGCCGAGGGCCTCGGCAACGCCATGGCCATCGCCCGTTCCAGCGACCGGCTGGAGGCCATCATCTTCGGTGCCGGCGATCTCTCGGCCTCCCTGCGAGCTCGTGTCGACGGGAACTTCGACCCGCTCGGCGAGTACCCCGGTGACTTCTGGCATTTCGCCCGTGTCCAGGTGCTGGCCGCGGCGCGCGCGGCGGGCATCGACGCCATCGACGCGCCCTATCCCGCCTACAAGGATCTCGGGGGATACCGCCGGTCAGCCGAGCACGCCAGCCTGCTGGGCTTCGACGGCAAGTGGGCCATCCACCCCGACCAGGTGGCCGTGGCCAACGACGTGTTCTCCCCCACCGCGCCGGAAATCGCCGAAGCCCGGGAGGCGATAAGGACGTACCGGGCCTCCGAGGCCGACGGCGTCGGCGCCATCGGCCGCGACGGCCGGCTGGTGGACGCCGCCCACATGCGCCTGGCCGCCAACACGCTCTACAAGGCGTCGTTGGCCAAGGATGAGCCCCGGTCCCCGTGATCCCGATCCGTCCCTATCGGGTGGTGCAGTGGGCGACCGGGAACATCGGGGCGCGATCCCTGCGCGCCGTCGTGGAGCACCCGCACATGACACTGGTCGGCGTCATGGTGCACGACCCCGAAAAGGCGGGGCGAGACGCCGGCGAGCTGTGTGGCCTCGACACCGTCGGCGTGTCGGCCACCTGCGTGATCGACGAGATCCTCGAGCTCGACGCCGACTGCGTCCTCTACATGCCCCAGGGGTGCGACTTCGACGCGCTGAGCCGGGTGTTGGCGTCGGGTTCGAACGTTGTGACCACCCGAGGCGAGTTCCATCACCCCCCGAGTATGGACCCGGGCCATCGGTCCCAGATCGAGGCCGCCTGCGCGGCAGGGGCCAGTTCGATCCACAGCACGGGCAGCAGTCCCGGTTTCATCTCCGAGGCCGTGCCCATCGTCCTCGCTTCCATCGAGCGGCGGATCGATGAGCTGATCATCGAGGAGTATGCCGATCTTTCACGCCGGAACTCCCCCGAACTGCTCTTCTCCCTCATGGGCTACGGGCGCGGCCCAGCGACTTTCGACTCGGGACGTTGGGCGCACGGAGCCCAGAGCTTTGGTCCGACCCTGCGCATGCTGGCCGATGCGCTGTCAATGCCGCTCGACTCGGTGGTCGCCGCCGGCGAGGTGGCCTGTGCCCGCCGTCGGACCACGATTGCCGCCGGCACCATCGAAGAGGGGACGGTGGCGGCCCAGCGGATGACTGTCACCGGTCTGCGGGGAGACAAGCCCTTCCTGTCGTTTCGGGCCGTGTGGTACTGCACCGACGACCTCGAACCGGCGTGGGACCTACGGGCCACCGGCTGGCACCTAAGGGTCGCCGGCGACGCACCGCTCGACGTCGACATCCGGTTCGACGTGCCCATCGAGCGGATGGGCGACACCTCGCCGGGCTTCACCGCCAATCGGGCCGTCAACGTCGTGCCGGCGGTGTGCGGAGCGGATCCCGGGATACGCACCATCGTCGACTTGCCCCCGATCATCCCCATTCTGTCGTGACAGCCCGACCGTCTTGGACACCCTCAACGAGGAGCACCTCATGAGCCCTCCCCGCCGGCCCGAAGCCATCCGTATTCGAAGCGCGCGCCTACTCGATGTCGTCGAGGGAGAGCTCCGGGAACCCGGTGACGTCCTCGTCGTCGGCGACCACATCGCCGAGCTCACGCCCACGCGAGTGCCGGAGGGGACCGTCACCATCGAGCTCGGCGATCTCACCCTCGTTCCCGGCCTCATGGATATGGAGGTAAACCTGCTCCTTGGTGGACCCGACCAGCGCAGCCCCCTCAGCGCCGTACAGGACGACCCGGCGCTACGCACTCTGCGCGCCGTCGTCAACGCCCGCCGTACCCTGCGGGCCGGCTTCACCACGGTGCGGAATCTCGGTCTGTTCGTGCAGACGGGTGGCCTGCTCCTCGACGTGGCACTGAAGAAGGCCATCGAGCGTGGCTACGTCGACGGACCACGGGTGGTGCCCGCCGGACACGCCATCAGCCCCACCGGCGGCCATCTCGATCCCACCATGTTCCAGGCCTTCGCCCCCCACGTCCTACCCCTTTCCGTCGAGGAGGGCATCGCCAACGGTGTGGCCGAGGTCCGCAAGGCCGTCCGCTACCAGATCAAATACGGCGCCGAGCTGATCAAGGTGTGCGCCTCGGGGGGGGTGATGTCGCACACCGGTCCGGCGGGAGCTCAGCAGTACTCGGACGAAGAGCTCCGCACCGTGGTCGACGAGGCGCACCGAGCGGGGCTGCGCGTCGCCGCCCACGCCCATGGTGACGACGGGATCCGGGCCGCCATCGATGCGGGAATCGACTGCATCGAGCACGGCTCGCTCATGCGCGATGAAACCATCGACCTTATGGTGGACCGCGGCCGCTTTCTCGTCCCGACGACCTACCTGGCCGACGGCATGGACCTGTCGCATGCGGCGCCCGAGCTGCAGGCCAAGGCAGCCGACGTGTTCCCGAAAGCCAAGCAGACCATCTCGAAAGCCATCGCCAAAGGAGTCAAGATCGCCTGCGGCACCGACGCACCGGCCATCCCCCACGGACACAATGCCAAGGAGCTTCTCGCCCTTGTCGACAGGGGCATGAGCCCTCTGCAGGCGCTGCGGGCGGCCACCTTGGTGGCGGCCGATCTCATCGACAAACAGGATCGCGGCCGTATCGAGGTTGGGCTGCTGGCCGACATCATCGCCGTCCCCGGTGATCCCCTCGCCGACATCGCCGTGACCGAGGACGTCCGATTCGTGATGAAGGGCGGTGTCGTGTACGTGCGGCCCGACAAGAGAGGCTGATCCGGCCGGAGTAACCTTCTCTCAGAGAGACCCTGGAGGAACCAATGACAACCGCCTTCGACCTCGTGCCCACCGCCGTTCACCGCGGCGCGGGCGATCTTCCCTTCGTGACGTTCCCCGACTCGGTACGCATGCAGCTCGTTCAGGCCGACCTGGCCAACGGCGTGTGGATCGTCCGCAGCCTGTTCCCGCCGGGGGTGACCATCCAGACCCACAGACACACGGGCAACGTCTACGCCTTCACCCAATCCGGACGTTGGCATTACCTGGAGAGCCCCGAGGCCGTCAACACCGCCGGCTCGTACCTGTTCGAACCCGCCGGTTCCGTGCACACGTTGCATGTGCCCCAGGACAACAGCGAGGACACCGACGTCTGGTTCGTGATCCACGGTGCCAACCTGAATATTGACGCGGAGGGCAAGGTCGAGGTCGTGATCGACGCGGCCAGCGTCCTGGCCGGCTACCGGAAGTTGTGCGCCTCCGAGCACGGCATGAGCGACCCGCCGGTGGTCGTCATCGAGGCCTGAGCGTGCGCGCAGTCGTCCTCACCGGCGTCGATGGGCGGTTGGAGACGGCGGAGGTCGACGACCCGGTCCCCAGCCCAGGCCACGTCGTGGTCCGGGTGCAAGCGTGCGGGATCTGTGGGAGCGATCTCCACATTGCCAAGGCGTACGGCACACCCGGGACCATCATGGGCCATGAGATTGCCGGCGTCATCGAGGACGTGGGTGCCGATGTCGATGACCGGTGGGTGCCGGGCACGGCGGTCACGGCGCGACCATTCTCCAGCTGTGGCAAATGTCGCTACTGCCGTGCCGGTCGGCCCGATCACTGCCGGCAGTTCCATCTGCTGGGCGCCACGCGACCCGGGGGGTTCGCTGAACGGGCCTTGCTCAGCGCGGACGAGCTCTATGCGCTGCCCGCCTCGCTCATCGGTGCCGAGCAGGCGCTCGTCGAGCCGCTCGCCGTGGCCCGCCACGTGCTCCGACGCTTGGGGTTCGGTGCCGGTGAGCGGTTGGCCGTGCTGGGCGCCGGGCCCATCGGCCTGGCCGTCACCGCCTGGGCCCGGGCGTTGAAGGCGGGGGGGGTGGTGGTGAGCGACCCTGTGGCCACGCGACGGGATTTGGCGAGAGCGCTGGGGGCGGACGCCGCGGTCGATCCCACGACGGACGACATCGCCGCCACGTGCCGGGGAGTCCTGGGTGGCGCCCCGCCGGTCGTGGTTGAGTGCAGCGGCAAGCCCGGGCTGATCGACCAGGCCATGACGCTCGCCGCCGTGGAGGCTCGGATCGGCGTCGTCGGCGCCTGCATGTCGTTCGACACCGTCTTCCCCTTCACCGCCTTGTCCAAGGAGCTCGACCTCCGCTTCGCCGTCTACTACGACCGCCAGGACTTCGTGGACACGCTGCGCGCCCTGGACGACGGGTCGCTGGTCGTCGAGGGCCTCGTGACCGACATCATCGACCTAGACGCGCTGCCGGATGCCTTCGCCAATCTCTTGACCGCTGCCGAGACCGGCAAGGTTGTCGTCGTGCCCTGAGGGCCTCTCTGGTCACGGCCCGAGCCGAGATGTGCGCAACCGAGTCGGAACGGCAGCCACGGATCAGGGCTGTGCCGTGGCCACGATGCCGTGAGCCACCAAGTCCCAGAGCTCCTCGGCCGCCACGTTGTCGTCGCCGCGGGAGGATGTCCCGCCGATCGTGGACGAAAAGGCGTTGAACATCACCGCCTCGAGGACCATCCCAGCGGCCCTGTCCCCCAGTCCGGTCCGCACCACGCCCGTCGCCAGGGCGTCGTCGAGGAGTTCGCGAAACATTTCCACCAGCGGGGCGAATGCTCGAGCCGCCTCCTTGGGTCGTTCGGTGAGGAGCTGCTGGGCGAAATCGGTCACGACCGGCGGCGCGCCCTTGCGCGGCATGACGCCTTCGCCGGTCGGACGATTGCAGGCCAGGTAGTACTCGACCACGAAGCGGTGCAAACGCTCGAGGGGATCGGACTCGCCCCTGATCCGTTCGCGGAGGTACTGCACCGTGGAGAGCACCGACTCCTCGAACAAGGCGAGGAGCAGCTCGTGCTTGCCGTCGAAGTGCTGGTAGAAGCTGCGCAGCGACTGCCCCGAACGCTCCACCACCTCCTGCACGGTGAAGTCCTTGCCCCCGTTGGTGGTTATCAACTCAAGTGCCGCGTCGATGAAGCGCTGCACCCGGTTCTCCGCCCGGCTACGGGCTGAGTCGAGCGAGCGAGCCACCGCCTGCTCGCGCCAACTCACTCCCTCTTCTCGGGGCACATCTTCAGCATTTTCGGTGGTTTTCACCACGATCAGTGTACCGTCGGGCCTAAATCGCCGGTTCGACCACTACGTCCATGGTGGCCGCCCCACTGTCGGGCACCCGCGGTTGGCGCCAGACCTCGACCGGGAACGACACGTTCACGAGCGAGTAGGAGAGCCACAGCAGGCGCGTCCACTGCTCGGACAGACTCTTCAGCTCGAACTGGTCGAGAGAGGCCAGGATCTCCTCCAGGCGGGGGAACACAGCGTCGTAGAAGGCCTGCAGCGCATCCATGGAAGACGAGAGACGTTTGGCGTAACGCTCCGCCTCCGTCTCCAGGGACCAGTCGGCGAACTGCTCCAGATCGGCGAACTCTGTCGGAAGAACGGGCATCTGGCGCTCCTCGCTCAGGATATCGCCGGCACCGGTGCCGACGTGGAGGGACTTCTCAGGTCATTCTGGTAGGCGTCCACGTACTGGCGCGACGTCTTGTGGAGGTGGCGCAGGAGGATCTCCTGGTCGTTGAGCGGGAACGTGGTCACGGCCCGGGACTCGAGCATCATCTGCGTTGCCTCCAGAGTGTTGCCGTCCTGCAGCGCGTACTCCTTGAACGTCACCGCGGCGAGTTCTTGGCGCAGCCGCTCGGTGGCGTTCTTGGGCGGGACGAAGTAGAGCGTGCCTTCGAAGATATGGGTGTGAAAGGACGTCGGCCAGTAGTGGTAGGTGAGGTACCACCCCGGCGCCCACACCAAGAGCATGAAGTTCGGGAAGAAGACGAAGGAGTCGATGCCCCATGCCCGGCTGCCCGCAGGGTTGAGACCGGATGGCAGAGGGTCGAGACCCTCGATGTCGGGACGGTCCCACGGCCCGAACAGTCCGCTTCTCAGTCTCTGCTCGATGGGCTTCACCATGGTGATGTCCTTCGGCGGTGACATGCCTCCCCACGAAGAGACCATCCCGTGGGGGCCCTCCACCTTGTAGGCCAGCGCCTCGTAGCCGACACCCTGGAGTTTGCGCGACTCGTCGGCGGTCGCCTGACGGGCGTGGAGCACAGGCGCGTGGTAAAACTCGGCGAAGGCATCGATGAAGAGCTTCCAATTCGCGCCCACGTGCGCCCGGTACTTGTAGACCTGGGTCATCTTGTCGAACGGGTACCCCACCAGACCCTCCCCCAGGGGCCCGAGGTACTCGGCCACCGACACCGTGTTGTCGGGATCGACATTCACCCAGACGAATCCCTGCCAGACGTCGCACTGTACCGGCACGAGCCCGTACTGGGTCTTGTCGAGGTCGAAGAACTCCGGCTCCTGCTGCACAAAGGTGCACGCCCCCTGGAGGTCGTAGCGCCATCCGTGATACTTGCAGGTGAACTGCCGGCACACGCCCGAGACCTCCTCGCGGGGGTAGTCGTTCCACACGAGCTTGTTGCCACGGTGCCGACAGATGTTGTGGAAGGCCCGCACCTCACCGTCGGTGCCCCGCACGACGACGACCGATGTCCCCGCCGCCGCCAGCTCACGGGTGAAGTAACTGCCGGCCCGCGGGAGCTGTTCGACACGCCCCACGTTCAGCCATGTTTTGGCGAAGATGGCCTTGCGCTCGAGCTCGTAATGCTCCGGAGAAATGGAGTCCTCGTAGGACACCGGGCCGGTACCGAGTTCGGGGTAGTGCTCGGTCCAGCTTCCTTCGGCCGGCTTCTCGAAGTGTGCCATGTACTGCGCCTTCCTCTACGGGACCCTGGTCCGAGCCCGAAACGTGACAACACCGACGTCCAATGTCCGCTCTATGGCTACTATCGCTTGGCCCGCTTCTCTCTGCCGCCGTCGCCCCCACCCAGCAGGCGGTCGAGGTTGGCCCGCAGCTCGACCGACCCGAATGACCGGTCCTCGGCCGCGAGAGCGAAGTCGAGGGTGGCGAGGACGGCCCGCTCCAGATGCAGGTTGAGGATGCGCTTGGTGTCCTCCACGGCACCGCGTGGCAGCGCCGCGATCTTGCCGGCACAGGCGAGCGCCTGATCCAGCACCTCGTCATCGGGAACCACGTGGTTCACCAGCCCGATCTCGGCCGCGCGGCGGGCGGGGATACGTTCGCCGGTAAGGGCGTACTCCTTGGCCAGCTGCAAGCTGGTGAGCAACGGCCAGGTGATGGGTCCTCCGTCGGCGGCTACGAGCCCGACCATGACATGGGGATCGGCGAGATGCGCGCTCTCGGCCATATAGACGATGTCCGAAAGGGCCACCAGGCTGCAGCCGAGTCCGACCGCCGGCCCGTTCACGGCGGCGATCACCGGCACTCGGCAAGCGATCATGCCGGTCACGATCTGCCGGCCGTGAGCCAGCGTTTGGCGCCGCAGCACCGGATCACGAGCCAGCTCATCCAAATAGGAGAAGTCCCCCCCGGCCGAGAACGCCCGCCCGTTGCCCGTGATCACCACGGCACGTACCTCGTCGTCGGCGTCGATCTGCGGGAACAACCCCGCCAGCCCGGCGTGCAGCTCGTGGTTGGTGGCGTTCAGCTGCTCGGGACGGTCCAGCCGCACGACGCGCACGGGCCCCTCAGCGTCGACCTGGATGTGGGGCCCGACCTCGAAAGCGCTCATGCGACCGGAAGTCCCAGGATGCGCCGAGCCACCAGGTTGCGCTGGATCTGGGAGGTGCCCCCCATGACGCTCTGCGCCCGGCTGTAAAGGTAGACCTTGAGCCAGGTGTCGTCGTCCGAGCCCACGCCGGTTCCGCCCACGGCCAGCGCCGCATGGCCGACGACCTGCTCGACCTCGGTCATGAGCAACTTGTCGACCGACCCCTCGGGACCGTGGGAAAGACCGGTCAGCCGGTCTGACAGCCGTCGGCGCACGTGCAGACGGAGCATCTCCGCCTCCACCATGGCCCATCCGAGGCTCTGCACCTGCTCGGATCCGAAGGCGTCCGGCTCCTTGCGCACCCGCGCCGCCAGCTCGTTCACCAGCTTGGTGTAGCGGCCTACGTAGCCGAGCTCGCCCGGTTCGCGCTCATGGGAGACGACGGTCATGGCCAGCGCCCAGCCGTCGCCCGGGCCGCCAATCATGTTGGCGGCCGGAACCCGGGCGCCGTCGAGGAAGACTTCGCCGAACTCCTTGGTGATGCCGTTGATCATGCGCAGGGGACGCTGCCGCACGCCCGGCTGGCGCATGGGAAGGGCGAAGGCCGAAATGCCCTTGTGCTTCGCCACATCGTGGTGCGTACGTGCCAACAGCAAGCACCACTCGGCGTCGTCGGAATAGCTCGTCCACACCTTGTGCCCGTGGACGACGTAGTCCTCGTCGTCTCGATCGGCCCGGGTACGTAGAGAGGCGAGGTCCGATCCGGCGTCGGGCTCGCTGAAACCTTGGCACCAGCGGTCGCGGCCGTTCACGATGCCAGGGAGGAAGCGACGTTTGACGTCGTCGCTGCCATGCTCGAGGAAGCCCTGGACCAGATAGCCGACGCTCGGGCGTGGCGGGGCTCCGGCGGCGGCCAGCTCCTCGTCCACGATGACGTCGAAGACGCTCGGCATCTCTTGGCCACCCACATCCACAGGCCATGACATGCCGAAGAATCCGGCGTCGTACAGCGACTGGTGCCAGGCGGCCTGGCCGGCCCAGTAGCCGTCGTCCGTCGAGGATGCCGGCAGACCCGGATTGTGCTCGGCCACCCACGCCCGCAGACGTAGCCGGAACTCGCGCTCGGCGGGGGCGTCACCGAAGTCCATGACTGCTCCCCACCGGTGTCCGTATCCCGTGATGGGCGAGCACGCGCTCGACGTTGGTGTCGGCCCCTCCGAACAGCTCGATCGAGAGCAGGGCCCGCCGGAGGAACACGTGGGCCAGGCAGTCCCAGGTATTGCCGATGCCACCGTGCACCTGCACCGACGTCTCGCACACGAAGAGGGCCGCCCGGGCGCAATACGCCTTGGCCGCCGCCGTGGCGGCCAGCGCGTCGGGTGGGGCCAGGGCGTCGACGGCCCACGCCGCATGCAGGGCGATGCTGCGCGAACCTTCCATCGCCACGTAGGCGTCCACCAGTAGGTGCTGGAGGGCCTGGAAGGATCCGATGGGCGCGTCGTACTGCCGGCGGGTTGACGCGTACGCCCGTGCCAGCTCGAAAGCGCCGCGCATGACGCCGACCAGATCGGCACAGCTCAGGGCCAACCCGAGCGCCATCCAGGCGGCCAGGTGGTCCTCGCCGAGAACATCAGGCGTCTCGAGCACGGCGAGCACGGCGCCGTCTTTGACGACGGCGCTGCGGCGGGTGAGGTCGAGGCGGCTCTCCCCTGCCTGCAGCGGCACGAGGCCGAGGCGCCACCGGCTGGCGGTTTCGTCACCCAGGAGCACCAGCGCCGCCCGCCCTTCAGTGGCGTCCACCGATACCCCCGCCGGTGTCTCGCCGTTCAGTGAGCGCGCCGGCCATGACAGGGTTCTGTCGAGAAGCACGGTCTCGGGCGCGTCGGCGAGCCCGGCACCGGCCCGTCGGCGCAGATCAGCGGCCATGACCGGGCCCACAAAGGGCACGTCGGCCAAGCCACGCCCAAGCTCCTCGGCCACGATGGCGACCTCCACCACCGAGGTGAGCGGCCCATCGTCCTCGGCGCGCTGTCGCAGCTCAAGCCAGCCCGACACCTCCACGGCATCAGCCAGCCTCCCCGAGCGCTCCATGTCGTCGAGGCCGGCCACGGTGCCCGGACCGAGCCGGTCGACGACATGGGCCGCGGCGTCCCGCAGGGCATGCTGCTCGGGGGACAGACGGACGTCCATCACGCCTCGGCCGGCGAGCCGAGCAGAGCTGGCGCCCACTGATCGCGCAGTGACCGGCGCAGCGCCTTGCCCGACGGCAATCTCGGGACCGCATCCACCACGATCACGTGGCGAAGCTGCTTGTAGGTGGCGAGTGTGTCAGCCACGAGCTGCTGCAGCTCCTCCGCCGTGACCGAAGCAGCCGGATCGAGATGTACGGCGGCGACCGGGACCTCCCCGGCTCGCTCGTCGGCGATGCCGAACACGGCGCAGTCGAGCACGCCCGGGTACCCGATGAGGACGGCCTCGATCTCGGCCGGCGCCACCTGGAAGCCGTTGACCTTGATCATCTCCTTGAGCCGGTCGGTGAGATGCACCCATCCCTCGGGCTCCAGGTATCCCACGTCGCCGGTGCGGTACCAGCCGTCGACCACCGACTCGGCAGTCGCACTGTCGGGCAGATAGCCGGCCATGCACGATCGGCTCCGCACCTGGATCTCCCCGGTGCCGCCGGGCTCGAGTTCGGCGTCGGTGTCGATATCCACCACACGCAGCTCCACCCCCGGGGGCGGAAGCCCAGCCGAGTCGAGGCGCCACTGCTCGGGTCGGGCCACGGGGTTGGCGGCGATGACCGGCACTTCGCTGGTTCCGTAGGCCGGCAGCCACCGCACTCCGGTCCGAGCCGTCACCACCCGGGCCACGGGCTCGGTGACGGGGGTGGCGCCCCACATGATGTAGCGCAGTGACGACAGGTCGAAGTCCTCGAGGTGCGGGTGGTTGGCCATGGCCAGGGCTATGGGCGCCACCGCCATCTCGATGGTCATGCGGTCGGCCCCGATACAGCGCAGCACCTCGTCGAGGTCGAAACGCCGATGCAGGCGCACGGTGACCCCGGCCGACATGGCGACCAGCAAGTTGAGCAGCCCGAGGATGTGCGAAGGGGGCGTGGCGATCTGGAATCGGTCCGCCGCGCTCAGACCCAGGGCACCGACCCAGTGGGCGGTGGCGTGGCCTATCGATTCGTGCGTGTGGCGGACCGCCTTGGGGAGGCCGGTCGTTCCCGAGCTGAACACAAGGACGGCCTCGCTGTTCGGCGCCACGACTCGGCGCTCCGGTGCGGGCCCGCCGGCCGCCAGGGTGGCCACGACCGGGTCGTCGACGTCGGTGACCTGATCACGCCCGAGCGGTCCGGCCAGCAGGGACAGGCCCTCGGTATCGGTCAGGCCGTGGACAGGTTCGGTCAGTGCCAGGGCGGCGTTGACCTCGGCGGTCTTCCAGGCGGGACTGATGAGGACGGTGGCCGCCCCCAGCTTGCTCACGGCGTGCACGGCGACCACGAACTCCACGCGATTGGCCATGAGCAGCGCCACCCTGGCACCGGGGCCGACCCCGGCCCCGGCGAGGTGCCCGGCCAGCGCATTGGCCCACCGGTCGAGTTCGGCGAAGCTCCAGGAGTACTCAGGAGAACGTACAGCGACACGTTTGCCCAGCTCATGGGCAGAGCGTTCAAGCCCGCCATGCATCGGCCCCAGCCCCATATGAGAACATTATTCTCGTTTTCGAATATCGCTGTCAACGGATCCGGCTTGTAGGCTTCTCGCATGGCTCCGACCCCACGGCCGGAAGACGCCGACGACGTCAGGCAACAGATCATCGACACCGTCCGCCGGTTCGTGGCGAACGAGGTCGTGCCTGTCGCCGCCGGGCTCGAGAGGGAGGATCGGTTCCCGACGGACATCGTCGAAGACATGCGCGCCATGGGCCTGTTCGGGGTCACCATCCCCGAGCGCTACGGCGGCCTCGGCCTCGACCTGGTCACCTATGTCGGCATCATCGAGGAGCTGGCATACGGCTGGATGAGCTTAACCGGCATCGTGAACACCCACACCATGGTGGCGACCCTCTTGGTGGCCCACGGCAGCGAAGAGCAGAAGCAGCGCTGGCTCCCGGTGATGGCCGCCGGGGAGCGGCGCGGCGCGCTGTCGCTCTCCGAGCCGGACGCCGGCAGCGACACCCGGAACATCTCCTGTAGGGCGGAGCGCGACGGTGACGAGTACGTCGTGAACGGCACCAAGGCATGGGTGACCAACGGCGAGCGGGCAGGCATCGTGGCGCTGGCCGCTCGCACCGAAGAGGGCATCTCGGCGCTGATCGTGGAGAAGGAGCCGGGCCCGGCGTTCGAGGGGATCTCCATATCCAAGCACGTGGGCAAGCTCGGGTACCGGGGCGTGGAGACCGTCGAGATGGCTTACGTCGACCACCGGGTGCCGCGGGCCAACCTGGTGGGCGATGCCGGACGGGGCCTTCCCCAGATCCTCGGGGTGCTCGAGGTGGGTCGCATCAACATCGCAGCGCGTGCCTGTGGCGTGGCCCGGGCTGCTTTCGACGCCGCGCTGGCGTATGCGTCGCAACGCAGCACCTTCGGCAAGCCCATCGCCGAACACCAGGCCATCCAGCTGAAGCTGGCCGATATGGCCACCCGGCTGGAAGCGTCGCGTCTGCTCACCAAGAATGCGGCAGAGCGCAAGATGGCCGGCCTTCGCTGCGATGTCGAGGCCGGGATGGCCAAGCTCTTCGCCAGCGAGACGGCTTTCGAGCTGGCCACCGAGGCTATGCGCATCCACGGCGGCGTCGGCTACACCACCGATCTCCCGATCGAGCGGTACTTCCGCGACGCGCCGCTCATGATGATCGGGGAGGGCACCAATGAGATCCAACGCCTCGTCATCGCCCGGGGACTGCTCGCCCGGGCCAACGGGCGTGACTGAACGCCGGCGCTCGGTTCTAACGCTCGGCTAACGCTCGGTTCTCACGCTCCGGCGCGCCGGCGCGCAGCTCGGCTCGCACCTCGTCGGTGTGCTGGCCGAGCTGCGGCACCCATCCTGATCGGGGACGGACGTCGGAGAACTGAAAGGGGCTGTTGACCGTGCGCAGTGCGCCGCCGTCCACCTCGACGAGCCCGTCGTTCTCAACGAGTTGGGGGTCGTGGACCACCTCGGCCGGGGTCTGGGCCGGCGCCCACCACACCCCCTCGGCCTCGAAGCGCTCGATCCACTCGTCGAGGGGGCGCTCGGCAACGATGGCATCGAGGATGGCGATGACCTCCACCCGGTTGCGGCGCATGGCGGCGGCGTCAGCGAAACGAGGGTCATCCAGGAGGTCGGTCCGGCCCAGCGCCTGCAGCACGGCACCGATATGGCGGTCGGCCTCGAGGCCGGTGAAAAACACCCAGCGGCCGTCGGCGGCCCGGTACGGGTTCATGAGCGGGGCCTGATTGCGGTGCCGGGGCTCGGCGCCGGCCACCTTGCCCAGGGCCAGTTGCAGGCCCAGGTCCCACCCGAGGACATAGGCGCCGGTGCGCAGCAGCGACACCTCGACCACTCGTCCAGACCCGGTGGCCCGCTGCTCGAGCACGGCAGCGAGAATGCCGGCCAGGGCGGCCAACCCGGTGATGTGGTCGCCGACGCCGCCTCGGGCGTTCAACGGATTGCCCTCTCCGTCGGCCATCTGCATCGAGAGGCCCGAACGGGCCCAGAAGGCGCCGATGTCGTAGGTGGGGCGGTTGCGGTCGGGGCCGCGCAGACCGTAGCCGCTCACACTGCAGTAGACGAGGCGCGGATGCCGCTCGAGAGTGGCGCCGGGCTCGAGCCCGAGCTTGTCGAGGGCGTCGAGGCGGAGGTTGGTGACGAAGACATCCGCCCCGGCCAGCAGCTTCTCCAGCGAGGCGCGGTCCTCCTCGGTGCGCAGGTCGAGCACCACACTGCGCTTGCCCCGGTTGTCGAGGGCGAAGGCGGGGTTCGGCAGGTCTCCGTCGATGCCGAGGGATCCAAATACTGAGCGCATGGGGTCGCCGGCCGGCGACTCCACCTTGACGACGTCGGCGCCCCAGTCGGCGAGCAGGGCGGCGGCGGCCGGCGCCGCCACCCAGACCCCGAGCTCCACCACCCGGAGTCCGGCCAGGGCGCTGAGCCCGCGTCGGGGATCGGCGCCCGCGTCAGCGCCGCTCACGGCACCCACCGCGGGTGTGCGGTAGCGGCGCGCCGGCGCAAATCGTCCTTTTGTACCTTGCCGGTGGCATTGAGCGGCAGCTCGTCCACGATCTCGATGACGCGCGGGACCTTGTAGTTGGCCATCCGCCCTCTCGCCCACTCGATGACGCCGGGCGCATCAACCGATGCTCCCGGTCGGGGTACCACGAAGGCAACGCCCACCTCGCCCAGGCGACGGTCGGGGATGCCGATCACGGCCGCTCGGGCCACTCCCGGATGCTCGAGCAGGAAGTTCTCCACCTCGGCCGGGTACACGTTGAACCCACCGACGATGAACACCTCCTTGGAGCGGCCAACGATCTGCAGGAACCCCCGGTCGTCCACTCTCCCGAGGTCGCCGGTGCGGAGCCAGCCGTCGTCGGTGAGGGCGGCCTCGGTGGCTTCGGGGTCGTCGAGGTAGCGCGACATGACGCTGCCGCCGCGCAGAAGGATCTCGCCGGCGGCGCCCGGCGCCATGTCCATGCCCTTGTCGTCGGCGATGCGCAGCTCGAAGCCCGGGCGGGGCCGGCCCACTGTGGTGGCCACGGTGGTGGCGTCGTCATCCGGCGACGTCGCCGTCGCCGTCCCGGCCTCGGTGAGCCCGTAGCCGGTGATCACCAACGAAAACGGAAGTTCCGCTCGCACTCGTCGGATGAGCTCGACCGGTATGTCGGCCGCTCCGGTGACGGCCACCCGCAAGGTGGAGAGGTCGTAGTGGGCCCGACCCGGGTGGTCGAGGATGGACTGATACAGCGTCGGCGCGCCGGGAAAAACCGTCACCTTCTCGCTCTGCACCCGGGTCAAGACGGCGTCCACGTCGAAGACCGCTTGGGGGAGCATGGTGGCCCCGGCGGCGATCGAGGCCAGGATGCCGGCTTTGAGCCCGAACATGTGGAAGTAGGGATTGACCATGAGGTACCGGTCGTCGGCCCGAAGTCCGGTCATGGCCACCCAGTCTGTGCCGACCCGCAAGGTGCGGCCATGGGTCTGGACAACGCCCTTGGGCCGGCCCGTGGTCCCCGACGTGAAGAGGATGTCTGACGGGTCCTCGGCCCCGAGAGCGGCCGCCCGGCGCTCGGCCTCGGACAGCGCCTCCGGAGTGGCCCGGGCCAAGAACGACGCCCACGATTGGGTGCCCTCGGGCACGCCGCCGGCGGCGACGACGATCGTGTCCAAGGCGGGAAGCTGAGCGCCGCGGAGCGATTCGACATAGTCGGTACCGAGGAACTCGGTGACGGTGACGAGCAATCGGGCGCCGCTCCGACCGAGGATGTCGGCGGCTTCGCCTCCCTTGAACCGGGTGTTGACCGGTACCAACACGCACCCCGCCTGCCAAAGGCCCAGCGCGGCGACGATCCACTCGGCGCTGTTGTAGGCCCAGATGCCGACGCGCTCCCCGGGCGCCAACCCGCAGGACACCACGGCGCCGGCAAACTGCTGGGCCTGCTCGAACAGCGCTGGATACGAGAGGCTCAGTTCCCCGTCGATCACGGCCTCATGCCCGGGGTGGGCCGTCGCTGCCGACCGGACCAGGGCGGGGATGCTCGGCCAGTCCCCCGTCATGCGGGAACGGCGTCGTCCACGTTCATGAGCCTGGCCAGGTTGCCACCCATGATCTGTCGTACGGCGTCCTCGGACAGGCTGTCGAGCTCCCGCACATAGCTGACCGGGTCTCCAAGACCCTCGGGATGCGGGAAGTCGGATCCGAACAGGACACGCTCGACCCCGATCAGTTCGGCGAGGGCACCGAGGTCCTCCTCCCAGAACGGGCTGATGTGGACCTGGCGCTTGACGACCACCACGGGGTCTTCGAGGAACTCCTGGGGCATCTTCTTGTAGGTATCCGCCAAACCCCTGAGCAGCGGCTCCACCCAGCTGCTGCCGTTCTCGATCACCGCCACCTTGAGCTGCGGAAAGCGCGACAACGCCCCCTGACAGACGAAGGAGGCCACGGCGTCCTCAACCGGCCGCCATGCTTGGAGCATACGGAAAGCCTGCGGCTGGAAGGGCAGCATTTCGCTGCTTTCACCCATCCAGTCGTTGGCGTAGCGCTCGTAGCCGCTGTCGGAAGAGTGCATGGCGACAAGCACGTCGTGTTCGACCACCTTCTGCCAGAACGGGTCGAACTCCGGCAGGGCGAACGAGCGCGGTCCGCGGTATCCCGGCACGGGGGCCGGACGGATGAGCACCACCCGGGCGCCATGGCCGACGACCCACTCGAGCTCCTCGATGGCCCGTTCCACGATGGACAGCGTGATAACCGGCGTCGAGAAGATGCGGTGCTCGTAGTCGAACTGCCACGTCTCGTACAACCAGCGGTTCAGCGCGTGGATCACCTCGTGGGTGAGCTCCGGGTCGTCACGCAGGCGCTCCTCGACCAGGCTCGCCAGCGTCGGGAACATGAGTGTCCGGTCGAGACCCTGCTCGTCCATGAGCTCCAGCCGGGGGCCGGGCTCGCGAAACGCCGGGATACAGCGCATCGGCTCCCCATAGATCTCCCGGCGGCTTTTGCGCTCGGGGTTGCCACGGCGGAAGTACTCCTCCTGGGCGCCGGGGCGGGCCACCACGTCGAACGTCGGGTTGGGGATGTATTCGCTGATCCGGCCGCGGACGACGATCTTGGTGCGTCCCCGCACGTCGATGTAGTCGATTGCCCCCTTGTAGCGGTCGGGGACGAATTTGGTGAGCGCCTCCCGAGTCTCGTAGAGGTGGTTGTCCGCATCAAACACCGGGATGCCGAGAGATCGATCCGCCATGGCACACCTTTCCGTGCATCGAGCCCTGGCCGTGATAACCGGCCTCTTGCAAACGAGAATACCGTTCCCAGCGGGTCCACGCCGGGCGCTAGGAGCCCGCGGCGAAGGGCGAGGGAGGAACCCGGGCGACCAGGTCGTCGTCGAGCTCGATCTCGAAGGCGCCGAAGACCATGGCCAGCAGGTCGTAGGCGCCTACGGTAAAGACCAGGTCCATGAGCTGCTCGGTGGTGAGTGACCCCGCCAGCGTCGTCCAGGTCTCGTCCGAGACGGTGGCGCCCACCACCAGCTCGTCCACGGCGCGCAGCATGGCCGCCTCGAGCGGCTCCCACCCGGCGGCGTCGGGCCCCTCGGCCACGGCCAGGAGCTCCTCCTCGCCGATGCCGACGTCCCCGGCCAGCACGGCATGCTGGCGCCACTCATACTCGGCTCGGCGTAGGGCGGCCACACGAAGCACCACGAGCTCCCGCTGTCGCTCCGACAGGCTGGTGGCGAACAGCACGTGCCCGTTGAACCCGTGGTAGGCGCGTGCCAGGGCGGGGTGCTGCGCCAGCGTGCCCAGGATGTTCAGGCCCGCCGGCCGGTCGGCGCGTCGCGGGGGCGGCTCGTAGCGGGGGTTGGCCGGTCGCAGGGCGGCGATCACCTCGCGCATCTGTGACGGCCATTCCCCGGGGGGCACCGGGGGGATGCGAGCCACGTCAGGTGTTCCGTCCCCCATTGACCCCGATGATCTGACCCGTGACGTATCCAGCCTCGTCGCGCACCAGGAAGGCGCACATGGCCGCTATGTCCTGCGGTCGTCCCGCTCGGCGCACGGGCGTACTCGCTTCGTGCTCCTCGACGGTGCCGCCGAGCAGCCCCTTCTGCTCGGCGGCGCGGAGCATCGGGGTGTCGATGAACCCGGGGGGGATGGCGTTGACCGTGATGCCCTTCGGACCAAACTCCAAGGCAAGCGACTTGGTGAGGCCGTTCACCCCGGACTTGGCCGATACGTAGTGCGCCATGAAGGGCTGACCACCGTGGGTGCTCGAGGATGAGATGTTCACGATTCGGCCCCAGCCTGCGCCGACCATGTCGGGGAGGACGAGCTGGCACATGTTGAAAGTGCCGGTGAGGTTCACGGCCAGAATGCGGTCCCACGTCTCCGGCGAAATCTTCAGGAAGGGAGCGAACCCGTCGAGGCCGGCCGAGTTGACGAGGACGGTCACGGGACCCAGCTGCTCGTGCACCAGCGCCAGACCGGCGGCGAGGGCGGCCCGGTCGGTGACGTCCGCCGTCACGCCGATCGCCCTTTGACCCGACGCGGCGATCTTCTCGGCGGCGGCGGCGGCCGCCTCGCTGTTGCGGTCGACGAGGGCGACTGAAAAACCGTCACCAGCCAATCGTTCGGCAACGGCCTGGCCGATGCCCGAGGCCCCTCCGGTGACGATTGCGGTTCGCCCGTCCGGTGCCACCATCACTGGATGGTCACGTGGCCGTGCCCGGTCGTGCGGTGCATCGGGCGGGGCGAGCAGGGGTCGTCGGGCACTACCAGGTGCCGCAGGCCCCGCCTCTCCTCGATGATCACGGTCGGCATCTCGCTCCCCTCCTGCCTACCCTCCTGCCGGCCCGCGTCCCGACTGGCCCAAGAATGCCATATCCGCGGGAAGACAATTCTGTTGTTCACGTCTGTTGTTCACG
>Ga0307372_10005620_pt1 | contig 18739 bp, 16 predicted proteins | sample OX1MG_FD_202533 | JGI IMG/M metagenome (GOLD analysis project Ga0307372, IMG submission 202533) | Soil microbial communities from Risofladan, Vaasa, Finland - OX-1 | ecosystem: Environmental > Terrestrial > Soil > Coastal area > Acid sulfate soil | place: Finland: Risofladan, Vaasa | collected...
CGACGAACTGAACATCGTTGTCCGCAAGGTACCTCAGGACTTCGTCACCACTTGTGAACATCAGCTCTCCCTTGCTCGCTCACTTATTCCGCCACGCATCGTCCACGGCCGGCTGACTCCCCGAAGCGGGCCGCTCCTGGCCGGCGATGCCCGGCAGGTCCCTCGGCGGTCGGCTGAGTCTGCATGAGGCTAGCGAGCCGCCGTTTCCTGTCCGTGTCCCCGATGTTTCAGCCGCGTTACGGTGCGGACTGTCAGACTGCGGCCTTTCCTGATCGTCCCCGGTTCGGTAGTGCCCCGCCGACTCGGTACTGTGATGGCGTGACTGAGCAGCATCAGGCCGGCTCGCTGCATACGGCAGATTCCGGCGCCCCTGCAAGGCCAGGCTACCCTGGCGCGGATCTCGGCCGGCCGGCTACCGGCCATGGTGCGATCGCGGGATCGGGTCGCAGGATCGGCGCGATCTTCATCGACTGGATCTTGTGCACGTTCATCGTCCTCGCGCTGATCAGGCCGTCTCGCGCGAGCGTGGAGTACTGGACCTTGCTCGTCTTCGGCGTTCAGGACTACGTGCTCACCGCGCTGACCGGGTTCACGATCGGCAAGCGGCTGCTCCAGATCCGCGTAGTACGGCTCGACGGCAAGCTGGTGGGCCTCGGCTGGGGCCTGCTGCGAACCGTCCTGCTGCTGCTAGCGGTGCCTGCGCTGCTCGTCAACCGTGACCTGCGCGGGCTGCACGACCGCGCCGCCAACACCGCCGTCGTGCGGCACTGAGCCTGCTGAGCATCAGGGCGGGGGCTAGCCGACCTGGCGGCCGGGGCGGGAGCTAGCGGACCTTCGGCCGGGGCGGCTTGGGCATGCGCCCGGACCGCGGCATCGGGCCGCGCGGCATCTGCAGCGAGGACGGCAGCGACTTCATCCTGTTGTTCAGGTCGGTGACGGCCTTGGGCTTGAGCGTGCGCGGCATCCGCATCAGCTTGCGCTGCAGCTCACGTACCGGAAGCTGGCCCTTCTCGTCGCCGACCTGAAGTTCGATGATCGGCACGCCGTAGGCGATCCTGGAGATCTTCTTCTTCTCGGCCGACATCAGGCTGGCCAGGCCGTTCGGCGACCCTTCGCCAAGCAGGACGACACCGGGCCTGCCGATGACCCGGTGCACGATGTCCATGTTCCTGTTGCCGGCCACAGCCGGGGTCACCGTCCAGTTGCCGCGCATTGACTGCACGATCGCGGCGGCCGCTCCCGGCTGCCCGGCGATGGCCGAATACTGCGCCGATTGCGCGTACCGCCCGAACAGCAGCATTGACGTCAGCACGCCGAGCAGGACGCCGAGCGGAATGACGAAGGGCGCCAGGCCGGTCAGCAGGCCGACCACGACCAGGATCGCGATCACGGCGACGCCGCTGCCGATGACTATCGGCAGCGCCTTGGGGTCGGCCTTGCGGATGAATCCGGCGACCATGCCGATCTGCTTCAGCCGGCCCGCCGTCGCCGGATCCGCGCTCGCCTTCGTCGGGGTCTTGCTCGGTGCCTGCGCGGAGGCGCGGCCTGGGATCTTTACCATGCAGGTGAGGATACGAGCACTAGCGGTCCGGCGCGAAACGCGGTCAGCGTGCCGCCTCGTTCGCGGGGCTGACCTGCGGCTCACTGCCCGCTCGCGGAACCCCAGCCGAGGACGGAACCCCAGCCGCCGCCATCGCCTGCCGGTAGAGCCGGCCCGCCCGGTAGGAGGACCGGACCAGCGGTCCTGACATGACCCCGGCGAACCCGAGCCGGAGCGCCTCGGCGTTGAACTCACCGAACTCCTCCGGGGTTACCCATCGGTCGACCGGATGGTGCAGTGCCGACGGGCGCAGGTACTGGGTGATAGTCAGCAGGTCACATCCGGCGGCCCGCAGGTCTGTCATCGCCTCGATGATTTCCGCGGGCCGTTCGCCCATGCCGAGTATCAGGTTCGACTTCGTGATCAGGCCCGCTGCTTTGGCAACCGTCAGCACCTGGAGCGACCTTTCGTACCTGAAGCCCGGCCTGATCTGCCGGAAGATCCTCGGCACGGTCTCGACGTTGTGCGCGAGTACCTCTGGCCTGGTCGCGAAGACCTGGTCGAGCAGGGCAGGCTCGGCGTTGAAGTCCGGGATCAGCAGTTCGACACCGCAGCCGGGAACCCGGTCGTGGATCTCCACGCAGGTCTGGCCATACAGCCACGCGCCGCCGTCGGGCAGGTCATCGCGGGCGACGCCGGTGACCGTCGCGTAGCGCAGGCCCATCGTCGCCACCGACCCGGCCACCCGGCGCGGCTCGTCCGTATCGAGCGGGCCTGGCTTGCCGGTCGCGATCTGGCAGAAATCGCACCGCCTGGTGCACTGGTCACCGCCGATCAGGAAGGTGGCTTCGCGGTCTTCCCAGCACTCGAAGATGTTGGGGCAGCCCGCCTCCTCGCAGACGGTATGCAGGCCTTCGTCCCTCACCAGCTGCCTGAGCTGGGTGTATTCGGGACCGGTACGCAACCGGGTCTTGATCCACGGTGGCTTACGTTCGATCGGCGTCTGGCTGTTCCGCGCCTCGATGCGCAGCAACCGCCGCTCTCCTGGTGCGAGTACCACGTGCCTAGCGTATGTCCAGCGGCAGCGTCGCCTTAACCGAGGTGACGCGAGGTCGCCGCGTCGGGGATCATGGATCGCATGCCAACCCAGTTTGATCCGCCGTCAGGTACCCGAGACTTCCTCGCCGCCGAGTACGAGAAGCGCGAGTGGGCGTTCGGCGTGCTGCGCACGGTCTTCGCCAGGTACGGCTTCGAGCCGCTCCAGACGCCGGCGTTCGAGCGCATCGACGTCCTGCTCGGAAAGTACGGCGAGGAGGCGGAGAAGCTAGTCTTCAAGATCCTGCGCCGGGGCGAGCATGAGGCATCAGGCGAAGCGGACCTGGCGTTGCGCTACGACCTGACCGTGCCGCTCGCGCGGGTGGCCGCAGCCTATGGCAGCCAGCTGCCGATGCCCTACAAGCGGTACGCGATTGGATCGGTCTGGCGGGCGGACCGGCCTGGCAAGGGCAGGTTCCGCGAGTTCGTGCAGTGCGACCTGGACACGCTCGGCACGACCTCGCCGCTGGCCGACGCGGAGGCGCTGTGCGCGCACCACGACGCCATGGTCGAGCTCGGCCTGCCCGATTTCACGATCCTGCTCAATTCTCGCAAGGCCCTGACTGGCCTGCTTGAGGTCTTCGCCATCCCGCCTGAGCTCGGCCCTGGCGTTCTCATCTCGGTGGACAAGCTGGACAAGCTGAGCCCGGCCAAGGTAGTCGCCGAGCTTGTCGAGCGCGGGCTCGCGGCCGGGACCGCCGACGAACTGGTCACCACGATGACCGCCCAGGATGCCGTCGAGAGGTTCAAGACCGCGCTGAAGCCGAGTGAAATCGGCTCCGCCGGAGTCGACGAGGTGGAGCACCTGCTGGCGCTGGTGGGCGACCAGATCCCGCCAGAGCGGATCGCCTTCACCCCGCGAATGGTGCGCGGGCTGAGCTACTACACCGGGCCGATCTGGGAACTGGCCGCCGCGGGAGTGCCAGGCTCGGTCGGATCGGGCGGCCGGTATGACCACCTGATCGCGCAGCTCGGCGGTCCGGACCTGCCTGCTACCGGCAGCTCGCTGGGAATCGAGCGGGTCCTGATGATGCTGTCCGGCGACACCGGGACCCAGCGCGGCCGGCTGGACGTGGCTGTCGTTGTGCTGGGGCAGGACCTGGCCGCTTCGGCGTTCGGTTTCGCCGCCGCCGCCCGTTCGGGCGGGTTGCGGGCCAGCGTCTACCTCGGGTCGTCCGGCAAGCTCAGCAAACAGCTCAGGTGGGCGTCGGACTCCGGTGCCCGGTGGTGCGTGATCTACGGCAGCGCCGAGCGTGACGCCGGAGTGGTCACCGTGCGTGACCTGGCTGCTGCCGAGCAGGAGACCGTGCCGGCCGGTGATCTGGCCGGGTATCTCGCCGCGAAGGCAGGATCAGGTAATGCCTGAGCCCACCTTCACCGGACCCGACGTCTGGTACGCCGGCCTGGCCGGCGTCGTGGTGGCAGCCGGAGCGCTGATCACCGATCGGGCCGGCCGGGTCTTGCTGGTCAAGCCGAACTACCGGGAGCTGTGGTCGATTCCGGGCGGAATCTGCGAGTTCGGCGAACCGCCGCATTCGGGCTGCGCGCGAGAGGTCGCCGAGGAGCTAGGCCTGGACATCCCGGTGGGCCGGCTGCTCGCAGCCGACTGGTCACAGCCGTTCGGCGCCGACGAGCGGCCGATCATGCACTTCCTGTTCGACGGCGGTTCGCTCGAAGACGGCGGCCAGATCGTGCTTCAGGAGGCCGAGCTTGACGGGTTCCGGTTCACCGAGCCTGGCGAGTTGTCGCAGTACCTGCCGCCGCACGGGCAGTCCAGGGTCGGCGGAGCGCTCCGGGCACGGGAGTCGGGCGCCGCGGTCTTCGTCCCGCACGACATCAGCTGACTGTGCTGGCCGTCAGGTCTGTACCGGCCGTCAGGCCGGAAACGCTGGTCAGCCGGCTGGTCCGGCTTGCGCCGAGTACCTCGGCGAGCTGCCGTTCGACCGTGTCGAGCACATCAGTGACCTGTACCTGGCGCCCCAGTTCCGCCGACATCGAGGTGACCGTCGCGTCTTTGATCCCGCACGGCACGATCCGGTCGTACCAGGACAGGTCGTTGTCGCAGTTGAGCGCGAATCCGTGCATCGTCACCCCGCGGGCGACCCTGATCCCGATCGCGGCGACCTTGCGGTCCTGCACCTGCCCGCGCACCCACACTCCGCTGCGTCCGTCGACACGCGCCGTCGTCAGGCCGAATTCTGAGCAGGAACGAATCAGCGCTTCCTCGATCGCCCGCACGTACGCGATCACGTCCACCGGCTCGCCGAGTTCCAGGATCGGATAGCCGACCAGCTGTCCCGGGCCGTGCCAGGTGATCTTGCCGCCCCGGTCAACCTCGATCACCGGGGCTCCCGGGTCACCGACCGGCCGGTCCAGCGGCTCCGTCCGGCGGCCTGCCGTGTACACAGGCTCATGCTCCAGCAGCAGGCACGTGTCGGGGATCTCGGCGTGCACGCGACGCGCGTGCAGGATGCGCTGAAGATCCCAGGCCCGGTCATAGGGCAGCGCATCGGCACCGAACCCGGCGCGGATGAAGACAAGCTCTCGGTCCACCCAGCCAGCGTATGCCTGACGAAGACCAAGCTGACAGCACCACCGTGCCCAGGCGTGCCGCGCGTCGCGCACGAGGTGAGTCAGGGCTTGCGAGTCAGGGCTTGCGAGCCAGGGCTTGCGAGCCAGGGCTTGCGAGCCAGCCTGAGTGTCGGTCGACTACGCTTTTTCAGGTAATGGACGAGAAATTTGACGAGCAGGCGCTGCTGAACCTCAGCCCGGACGAGCGGCGGCGGCTGCTCCGCGACCTTGTCGCGCTGGAACGGCATTCGGCGCCCACTCCGGCCAGCGACTGGAAGTGGGATGCCCTGCTTGTGCTCATCATCGGAAGCTGCGTCGTCCTGGCGGCCTGGATCGGCTATCTGGGCGTCACCTTGCCGCGGTTCTACCACACCGGCAGCTGGCGGGGAGCCTGGGTCGGATTCGACCTGGCCTTGCTCCTGACGCTCGCCGCTACCGGCTGGGCGGCCTGGCGCCGCCGCCAGGTGCTGATCATCTGCCTGGTCGTGCTGGCAACATTGCTCGGTTCCGATGCCTGGTTCGACGTCGTGCTCGACTCGCGAACTTCCGGGTTCATACCCAGCCTCTTGTCCGCGCTCCTGATCGAACTACCGCTCGCGGTCCTGACCGTGGCCATGGCCAGGCGCCTGTTGCACCTGACGATCGGCCAGATCATGCGGTACGAGGGCCTGACCGGGCCGGTGCCGCCGTTGTGGAAGGTGCCGCTGCTCGGCCCGACCGCGGGATCGCCGCTCAACCGGCTCATCGGCGCGCGCAGGCTCCAGCGTGAGGCGGCGGCCGCCGCGGCTGACGCGGACCGGACCCGAGTCGGCCACCAGGACAGCCAGTAAATTCCAGCCAGCGCAGCATGTAGCCATGCGGCAGGCGGTCATTGCGGCGGGTCCCTCCTAGCCCGCGATTACATTCGGGGCGTTTTCACGAGCCCTCTTATCGTCGTGCCGTACGCGTTGTGGGCGAAACGGCGCCTGCGACGGAACGGCCTCTGGCAGCCCATGTCCGGCCGGGACGTCGCGCTGAGCCTTGCTGTGGCCCGACCACTTGTGGCTGGGGCGCGGTTCTCTGCAGGGTAGATGAGGCGGATGTTGGCCGGCTGCTCGGCGCGGGTGGCGGCCGGGTTGACCGATGAGACGTTCTCGTGGTCGAACATGTCGTCGAAGGTGCCGTAGTGCGCCACTTTCGTGATCCGGGTCAGGCAGAGTTGCGGGCCGATGACCCGGGCCGAGCTATGCGACGGCGGCCCTCAGCGCCGCCGCCACGTCCGGGTGCTCGAAACTGAACCCGGCAGCGGTGAGCTTGGCTGGCAGCACCCGGGCGCTGACCAGCAGCTCGCTGGCGACCTCGCCGAGCGCCGTGCGCAGGAGGGCTGCGGGTAGCTGCAACACGGCCGGCCTGCTGAGCGCCTTGCCCAGGGCCTTGGTGAACTCGGCGTTGGTCACCGGGGCGGGCGCGGTCAGGTTGACCGGGCCGTCCACGCCGTGGCCGTCAAGCAGGAACCTGATGGCACGTACCTCGTCAGCCAGGCTGATCCAGCTGAAGTACTGCCGTCCCGAGCCGAGCCTGGCGCCCAGGCCCAGCCGGAACGGCAGCTTCAGCTGCCCGAGCATGCCTCCGCTCGGCGCCAGGACGATCCCTGACCGCAAGTTGGCGACCCTGATGCCTGCGGCGCCGGCCGGACCGGTCGCATCCTCCCAGTCGCGCACCAGCTCGGCGAGGAAGCCCGCGCCGCACGGCGCCGTCTCGTCCACGGCTCGCTCAGCGGTGTCCCCGTAGTAGCCGATGGCCGAGCCGCAGAGCAGTACCCTCGGCCCGGTGCTCGCCGCGACCATCGCGGACACCAGCGCCGTCGTGGAGTCGATCCGGCTTGCCCGCAGCTCCGCCTTCCGGGCCGCGGTCCAGCGCCTGGCAGCGATCGGCGCACCGGAGAGATGCACCACCGCGTCCACGCCGCTCAGCGCGGCCGGGTCGAGTCCGGCACCGCCGGGCCGCGGGTCCCAGCCGATCTCGTCCGCCGAGCGGGCGGCACGCCGGACGAGGCGGACGACGTCCGCCCCGTCGGTGGCGAGCATTCCCGCCAGCGTGGAGCCGATCAGCCCGGATGCGCCGGAGATCGCGACCCGCATCGCTCGGTCCTACCGGCCCGGCTCTGCCTCGAAGGCGCCTTCTTCGAGCCGGTTCTTGATGGTGAGCAGGAACCGCGCCGCGTCCGCGCCGTCCACCAGGCGGTGGTCGTAGGTGAGCGCCAGGTACACGATCGACCTGACGGTGATCACCTCACCGAGGTCCGAGTCATCGACCACGACGGCACGCTTGTTGACCGTTCCCGTTCCCAGGATTCCGACCTGGGGCTGGTTAATGATCGGCGTGTCGAACAACGCACCCCGGCTACCGGTGTTGGTCAGTGTGAACGTGCCGCCCGTGAGGTCGTCGGGGCTCACCTGGCCTGCCCTGGTCCGCTGCGCGAGGTCGGCGATCTTGCGTGCGAGCCCGCCGATGTTAAGGTCCCCGGCGTTCCTGATCACGGGCACCATCAGGCCCCGGTCCGTGTCGACCGCGATGCCCAGGTGCTCGGCGTCGTGATAGGTGACCGTGCCGTTGTCGGTGTCGATCACCGCATTGAGCTTGGGATGCACCTTCAGCGCTTCCACTGCGGCGAGAGCGAAGAAGGGCAGGAACGAGAGCTTCACCCCTTCCCTGGCTTCGAAACCGGCCCGTGCCCGGTCACGGAGCCTGGCGATAACCGTGACGTCGGCCTCGACGACCGTAGTGAGCTGGGCCGAGGTTTGCAGCGACTCGACCATCCGCTGCGCGATGAGCTGCCGGGCACGGGGCAGCCGCTCGGTCTTCCCGCGCAGGCTGGACGGCACCACGCCCGCCCGCCCGGCCGCGCCGGGCGCGGCTGCTCCGGGAACTGCCGCACCAGGCACCGCCGCGGGCACGGCAGCCGCCTCGGCGGCAGGAACAGCCGCTGCGGGGACCGCGCCCGCAGGAGCCCCGGCCGCAGGAGCCCCGGCCGCAGGAGCCCCGGCCGGAACGGCAACTGGCCTCGGTGCCGCGCCGCCATGGCGCGCCTGAGCGGCGTCGAGCACGTCCTGCTTGCGGATCCGGCCGCCGACTCCGGTGCCGGTGACGCTGGCCAGATCGATCCCGTGCTCAGCGGCCAGCTTCCTGACGAGCGGGGTCACGTAGGGACTCTCGCCGGCCTCGGCCGCCCGGCCGGAAACCTGCTGCGCGGGCGCGGCCGCAGGTTCGGCGGCCGCAGCGGGAGCCTCGTAGCCGGCGGGAGCCGCAGGGGCCGGCGCCTGGTAGGACGGCTCAGCAGCGGGCGGCTGGTATGCGGGCGGCTGGTATGCGGGCGGCTGGTATGCGGGCTCGGGCGGTGGCTGGTAGCCGTGCTCGGGCGGTGGCTGGTAGCCGTGCGCCGGCGGGTACCCCGGCTCTTGATAGGCCGGCTCCTGGTACGCCGGGGCCGCAGGCTCCGGCTCGGCAGCCGGCGGCGGCTGGTAGCCATGCGCGGGCTCGTATCCGGGTGCCTGATACCCCGGTGCCTGGTAGGACGGTGGCTGGTAGGACGGTGGCTGGTAGGCGGCCGGTGCCTGCTCCGGCTCAGCCGGCCCGGGCTGGCCTGCTGCCGCTCCCGGCGCCCCCGCTGCGCCTCCCGCCGTGCCGTCCTCGTCGATGACGGCGAGTTCGGCACCGACTGCGACCGTCTCGTCCTCGGCTACCTTGATTCCCCGTACGACGCCGGAGACCGGGGACGGAATCTCGGTATCGACCTTGTCGGTGGACACCTCGAGCAGCGGCTCGTCGGCCGAGACATGGTCACCCTCGCGCTTCAGCCAGCGGGTAACAGTACCTTCGGTGACGCTCTCGCCTAGCTGCGGCATGGACACGGAGACCGACATGGCTCGGCTGACTCCTTCACTCAGTTCTTGTTCGTTGTCTAGCGGCGGCAGGCCGTTGCCGGCCGCCGCCGCATCGGTCAGGAATGGAAGTGCAGCGGCTTGCCGGCGAGCGCCAGGTGCGCCTCACCGATCGCCTCTGACTGCGTCGGGTGCGGGTGAATGAGCTGGGCGACCTCGGACGGCAGCGCCTCCCAGTTGTAGATGAGCTGGCCCTCGGCGATGAGCTCGCCGACCCTGGCGCCCACGAGATGCACGCCGAGCACCGGGCCGCCGCCTGCGGCGGCGATCACCTTGGCCGCGCCCTGGGTTTGCAGGATCACGCTCTTGCCGTTACCGCCGAGGTTGTAGGTGACCTCGGTCGTCTCGATGCCGCGCTCAGCCGCCGTCGCCGAGGTAATCCCCACCGAAGCGACCTCAGGATCGCTGTAGGTCACCCTGGGGACGCCGTCGTAGTCGATCGGAGTGACCGGCAGGCCGGCCAGCTTCTCGGCCACGCCAATACCCTCTGCAAAGCCGACATGCGCGAGCTGGAGGCCAGGTGTCAGGTCGCCGACCGCCGAGATCGTCGGAATGTTCGTCTGCCAGTACTCGTCCACCAGCACGAAGCCGCGGTCCATCGCGACGCCGACTTCCTCGTAGCCCAGACCCGCCGAGACCGGTCCCCGGCCCACGGCGACAAGCAGCACCTCGGCCTCCAGCGAGGTGCCGTCCTCCAGGCTGACGCTGACGCCGGTGTTGGTCTCCTTGACACCGGTGAACCTGACGCCCAGGTGGTACTTGATGCCCCGCTTGCGGAACGCCCGCTCGAGCAGCTTGGAACTGGACTCGTCCTCCGGCGGCAGCAGGTGCGGCAGCATCTCGACGATGGTGATCTCGGCGCCGAACGACCGCCAGACGCTCGCGAACTCCACCCCGATGACGCCGCCGCCGAGTATCACAGCCGAATTCGGTACCCGCTCCAGCTTCAGCGCGTCGTCGCTGGTGATCACCTTCACGCCGTCGACCGTCAGGCCGGGCAGCGCACGCGGTTCCGAGCCGGTGGCCAGTACGACGTGCGAGCCCTCGTAAACCGTGTCGCCGACCGCCACCTGGGTGGGCGAGATCAGCCGGCCCTCGCCGTAGACGACCTCGACCTTCCGGTTAGCCAGGGTGCCCTGCAGGCCCTTCCACAGCCGGTCGACCACCTTGTCCTTGTAGCTGTTGACAGCCGGCATGTGGATGCCTTCGAAGCTGGTCATCACTCCGACCGACGCGGCGTCCCTGGCGTGATCGGCTACCTCGGCGGCGTGCAGCAGAGCCTTTGTCGGAATGCAGCCGCGGTGCAGGCACGTGCCGCCGACCTTGTCCTTTTCGATCAGTACCACGCTCTTGCCAAGCTCGGCCGCGCGCAGCGCGCAGGCATATCCGCCGCTGCCGCCGCCGAGGATGACGATGTCGTAGCTACCGGTCTGCGTCACCAATCGCTCCTTGCTCTCGTCTGCCGTGCCGAGTCAGCTTGCCTGCGCGGCACTACAGCCGCCCGGCGGCCACGTCCTCGGCGACCTGGACCAGGGTACGAACCGCCGCGCCGGTGCCCCCCTTGGGGGTATATCCGTAGGGCTCGCCGTCATTGAATGCCGGACCGGCAATGTCCAGATGCACCCATTTCACCCCATCGGGTACAAATTCCCGCAGGAACAGGCCTGCCGTCAGCATTCCACCGTCACGCTCGGCCGAGACATTGGCCAGGTCGGCAACCTTCGAGTCCAGCCCCTTGCGCAGTTCCTCGGGCAGGGGCATGGGCCACATGGCCTCGCCAGCCCGCCGGGCCGCCGCGACGACGGCATCGCGGACAGCGTCGTCGTTGGCCATGACTCCCGCCACGCGCCTGCCTAGCGCGACCACCTGGGCGCCAGTCAGCGTCGCGACGTCGACCAGCAGGTCAGGGGAGTCTTCCCCGGACCGGGCCAGCGCATCGGCCAGCACCAGGCGGCCTTCCGCGTCGGTATTGAGCACCTCGACGGTGGTGCCGCCGTAGATGGTGATCACGTCGGACGGCCGCTGCGCGTGACTGCCCGGCATGTTCTCGGCGAGCGGCAGGTAGCCGACGACGTTGACCGGAAGGCGGAGCGCGGCGATCGCCTGGAGGGCGGCGAGCACCGCGGCCGCGCCGCTCATATCGGACTTCATCGTCTCCATCGCCTTCGGGGGCTTCAGCGAAAGCCCGCCGGAGTCGAAGGTGATTCCCTTTCCGGCGAACACCACGGTCCGGCTGGCGTCGGGGTGCCGGTAACTCAGCCGGACCAGGCGCGGCGGGTGCACCGATCCCTGGCCGACGCCGGAGATTCCGCCGTAACCGCCAGCGGACAGGTCGCCTTCGTCCAGTACCTCGATGCCGAGCCCGGCCTCGGCGGCGATCTTGCCCGCCTCGGCGGCGAAGCTTTCCGGGTACAGGTGCGACGGGCTGGTGTTCACCAGGTCACGCACCAGGGTCACCGCAGTGCCGAGAATCTCCGCGCGCGCGACGGCGTCGGGCCCGTGCGCGGCGTCGGCGAGCAGGATCAGCTCAGCGCCGGCCCGGCTGTTCTGCCGGTACCGGCCGAAGTGGTAACCGCCGAGCAGGGCACCGAGCGCGGCGGCCTGGGCGCTGGCCGGGTCAGCGGCCGGCAGGGCGAGGGCGATCGTGCGGGCGGCGGAGGAAGACAGGGAGCGCACTGCCGCTCCCGCACAGCGGCGCAGGATCTCCGCGTCCGCGTCGTCCGGGTCGATCTGCGCGGCCCGCCCGATGCCGACCGCGACGATCAGCGGTGCGGCCAGGCGCCCCGCCGAGACTGTCTTGGTGATCTCCTCGGCCTTGCCGGTGGCGCCGAGAGCGGTCAGTGTCGCGGCCAGCCCGCCGCCCAGAGCCGCGTCCACCGCGCGCGCGGCTGTGGTGAGCACGGGCCCGTCCTGGCCCTGGCTGACCGCGATGACCATCGCATCGGCGCTGACCTCAGGCGCCGGGGAGGTGGTTGTCCTTAGCGTTACTGTCACGCGTCCGAGCCTAGTGCCTGAGCATGGCCGGCGTGCCGCTGGCGGCGTCAGGCGCTAATGACGCGTCAATACTCGGCAGGCAGGCGTTAACGCCGCGCCAAGATCACGCGGATGCGGGCCGGATTGTTATCCACTGAGAACGCGATGAATCGTGCTCCGGCGCCTGGCGCTCAGAACCCGGCCGCCTCAGACCCGGCCGCGCAGACCCCGGCCGCGCGTCACCGGCGGCAAGGCCTCGCTGCCGTGTACGCGCTGCCGGCCGGCAGCGCTGCCCTGTTGCTCGTCGGCACGGTCGCGGCCGGGACGCACGGCACGCTCTCCGCGGGCTGGGTGCTGGTCCTCGCGGCGGCCGTCGTGACGGCGGTCGGGCTCACCGCCGAGCCAGGAGCCGCGCTGTTCGTGGCCGCGGCCGGCTGGCTCACCGCGGCCGGGTTTTCTGGTCCGCCCTACGGCCAGCTCCAGCTCACCTGGCTGACCGGCGTCCGGTCAGCGCTGGTGCTCAGCTGCGGCGGCCTGATCGGATCCGGCACCGGTCTGCTCGTGCGGCACTTGTCAGCGTCGTACACACTGAAGGTTGTGGACAGACATGGCGGGCCAGGCTCCCGCGGGCTCGGCCGCCGGCGTCAGCTGGCCGGGGTGCTGCTTGTCGGCGTACTGCCTGTCCTGACCATCGGCCTCGTATCGGCGGAGCATGATCTGAGCCTGTCCGACGATCTGCTGGTCTACCTGGTCGCGGTGGTCGTCGTTGCCGTAGTCGGCGGATTCTGGCCGGCCGTCCTGGCGGCGGTGACCGCGAGCCTGCTGCTCAACTGGTACTTCACGCCGCCCATTCACACCTTCACGATCGCCGACCCGCAGAACATGCTCGCGCTGCTGCTCTTCGTCACGGTCGCGGTGACGGTGAGCAGCGTGGTCCACCTCGCGGCGCGGCGCGCGGTCCAGGCGGCACGCAGCGGCCAGGACGCCGCCGCGCTGCTGGCCCTCGCGCAGACCGTGCTCGGCGGCGCGGACAGTCCGGCGGCGATCCTGGATCACCTGACGGCCACCAGAGGCGGCAGCGCCGAGCTCGCCGAGCAGGTGGCCGGCCAGTGGGTCAGGGTAGTGGCATCCGGCGCGGCACCGCCGGCGGTGCCGCGAACCAGGGTGCGTGCCGGTGCCGACCTGACGCTGATCGTGGCCGGCCAGGCCGAGCCGATCACTCCCAGGCTGCTCGACGGGTTCGCCGCGCAGGCGGCCGCCGCGCTGGAACGGGACCGGCTGCGCACCCAGGCCGCCCAGGCCGAAGCGCTGGCCGAGGGAAACCGGATGCGCACGGCGCTGCTCGCCGCGGTCAGTCACGACCTGCGTACCCCGCTCGCTTCGATCAAGGCAAGCGTGAGCACGCTGCGCCAGGTCGGCGTGGAGCTGACCGCCGCCGACGAGGCAGCGCTGCTGGCGACCACGGAGGAGTCGGCCGACCGGCTCGACGCGCTGATCGGCAACCTGCTGGACATGAGCAGGCTGAGCACCGGATCGCTCGAGCCGTTCCTGCGGCCCGCGTCCGTCGACGAGGTAGCTCCGCTCGCCCGGCTGGAGACCGACAGCCCGCTGAACGTGCAGCTGGTGGTGCCCGATGACCTGCCGCTGGTGCGGACCGACCCTGGCCTGCTTGAGCGCGTCCTGGCGAACCTCTTCGCCAACGCGGTCGCGCATTCACCGCCAGGACAGCCGCCGGTCATGTCGGCCAGGCAGGTCGGCGATGTCGTGGTACTCGACGTGATCGATCACGGGCGCGGCATTCCTGATCAGTTCAAGCCGCGCATCTTCGAGCCGTTCGAGCGGCTGGACGAGCGCAACACCGGGACCGGCGTGGGGCTGGGCCTCGCCGTGGCGAAGGGGTTCGTGACCGCGATGGGCGGCTCGATCGCCGCGCTCGACACTCCGGGCGGCGGTCTCACGATGCGCCTCAAGCTGCCGGTTGCCAGTTCGGCCGCCAGCTGGCCGCTGGCGGCCGATCCGTGACCCGGGTGCTCGTCATCGACGACGAGGAACCCATCTTGCGTGCGCTGCGGATCAACCTCACCGCGCACAAGTACGACGTCAGCACGGCGCCGGACGGGGCCTCCGGCCTCGCGGCCGTCGCGCGGGAACGCCCAGACGTGCTCATCCTGGACCTCGGCCTGCCGGATATGGATGGCACCGACGTGATCGCCGGGGTACGCGGCTGGGCGTCCATCCCGATCATCGTCTTGTCGGCCTGGGGCCAGGAGAGCCAGAAGGTGGCGGCGCTGGATGCTGGCGCCGACGACTATGTCACCAAGCCGTTCGGCATGGGCGAGCTGCTCGCCAGGCTCAGGGTCGCGCTGCGGCGCGCGTCGCCTGCTCCCGACGAGCCCGTGGTCACCGTCGGTGATCTCACCGTTGACCTGGCCGCCAAGCGGGTGCGCCGCAGCGGCAGCGACGTCCGGCTGACACCGACCGAGTGGCAGCTGCTCGAAGTCCTGGTGCGGCACCGGGAGAAGCTCGTCACCCAGCGTCAGCTGCTGCACGAAGTCTGGGGCCCTGAGTACGAGACGGAGGGCAACTACCTGCGGGTCTACATGGCCCACCTGCGCCGCAAGCTCGAGCCCGACCCGTCGCGGCCGCGCTACCTGCGCACCGAGCCGGGCATGGGCTACCGGTTCACCTGCGAAGAGTCAGGCGCGTCGTCACCGGCCGGCGGCTGCAGCTCGTAGATCGGGTTGAACAGGGTGCGGACGCCGCCAATCGAGGTGACCCGGCCCTGGGCCATCAGCCGCCGCCCAGGCTCGATGCCGGGGATGCTGCGCCTGCCGAGCCACACCAGGGTCAGGCTGCCCGACCCGTCCCACAGGTCGGCGTGCAGGGTCGGGCTGTTGCCGCGCGGACGCACTGTCACCGCCCGCAGCGTGCCAGCCACGACCGCGTGCACCCGGTCCGCGCACTGGGCGATCGGGGTGGCGTGCACGTCGGCTACGTGCGCCTGAAGTTCCTCGGCCTGCAGCCGCTCGTGGCCTGGCACCATCTTCTGCCGCAGCCGCGCCGCCATCCGGCCGTTCCGCACGGGCGGCGGCGTCGGCCGCACCGCCGCCTTCTCTGGCCGCACCGCCGCCTTCTCTGGCCGCACCGCCGCCTTCTCCGGCCCGCCGTGGATGGTCGGCCCGGATGCCGTGCTCCGGGTGGTCTTCGGCAGCCCAGGAGTGATCGGATCGGGGGTCGCCGTCATCTCCGCCGCGGGCGCGGCCGGCGCGGCCGACCTGAGCTGGTAGGGCACGCTCGCCATGATCACGCCGGGCTGGAGCAGCAGCCGTGCCTTCAGCCGGAGCGCGCTCTGGTTATGCAGGAGCTGCTCCCACCAGTGGCCGAGCACGTACTCGGGGATGAAGACCGTCACGACGTCTCGCGGGCTCTCGCGGCGCAACCGGTTCACGTAGGAGACGACCGGGCGGGTGATGTCACGGTAAGGGGAGGCGACGACCGTGAGCGGCACTGGTATGTCGGCCCGCTCCCATTCTTCCCGCAGCCTGTTGGTCTCTGCCTCGTCTACGTCGACGGTGACCGCCTCGAGGTGGCTTGGCTGGGTCGCGCGGGCGTAGGCCAGTGCCCGCAGCGCCGGCAGGTGCAGCTTGGAGACGAGCACGATGGCCCGGTTGCTGGCAGGCAGCGTGATCACTTCGTCCTGCGGCGGCGTCAGTTCCAGTGCCACGTTCGCGTAGTGCCGGTTGATCGCGCGCATCGTGAGCCAGATGGCCGGCATGGCGACCACCACGATCCACGCCCCGCTGACGAACTTGGTGACCAGGACGATCACCAGCACCACGGCGGTGAAGCAGGCACCGACTGTGTTGATCACCCTGGTCCGCTGCATGTGGCGGCGCTGCCTCGGGTCGGTGGTAATCCGCAGGTTGCGGTTCCAGTGCCGGATCATGCCGGTCTGGCTGCACACGAACGAGACGAAGACGCCGATGATGTAGAGCTGGATCAGCCGGGTCGGCGAGGCGTTGAACGCCACGATCAGCAAGATCGCGAAACCGGACAGCAGCAAGATCCCGTTGCTGAAGGCCAGCCGGTCGCCGCGGTTGTGCAGTTGCCTGGGCAGGTAGCCGTCCCTGGACAGGATCGAGGCGAGCACGGGGAAGCCGTTGAATGCGGTGTTGGCGGCGAGCACGAGGATCAGCGCCGTGACGAACTGCAGGACGTAGAACAGCGGCGAGTTCGGGCCGAAGACCGCGCGGCCGACCTGGGCGATCACTGTCCGCTGGACATGCGGCGGCAGCAGCACGTGCACGTGGCTGGTCAGTGCCAGGGCCGTCACGCCGGCGAACATGGACACCGCGATGACGCCGAGCAGCGCCAGTGTGGTGGCCGCGTTCTTGCTTTTCGGTATCCGGAACGCGGGGACGCCGTTGCTGATCGCCTCCACTCCGGTCAGTGCCGTGCAACCGGAGGAGAAGGCGCGGAGCAGCACCCAGAGCAGGAGCAGCCCGGTGTACTTGCCCTGCACGGGGACGTGCAGGCTCGCGCTCTCCGCGTGCAGCGGATGGCCGAGCGCGATCTTAATCACGCCCCAGATGATCATCAGGCCGACCACGCCGACGAACACGTACGTGGGGACGGCGAACGCGGTGCCGGACTCGCGGACGCCGCGCAGGTTCATGACGGCGATCACCGCCACGACGGCCACCGACAGCATGGCGACATGGGAGTTCAGCACCGGGAAGGCGGACGCCAGGTTCGCCACCCCGGCCGAGACCGAGACCGCCACGGTTAGCGTGTAGTCCACCATCAGCGCGCTGGCGACGGCCAGCCCGGTCCTCGGCCCGAGATTGGTGGTGGCGACCTCGTAGTCACCACCGCCGGACGGGTAGGCGTGCACGTTCTGCCGGTAGGAGGCCACCACAACCAGCATCAGCAGGCCGACCGCCGCGCCGATGTAAGGGGTGTAATGCAGCAGTGCGATACCGCCGACCGACAAAACGAGCAGGATTTCCTCGGTGGCATAGGCGACCGACGACAGTGCGTCACTCGCGAACACCGGCAAGGCGATCTTCTTAGGCAGCAATGTGTGGCCCAGATGCTCGCTTTGCATGGGACGTCCGACCAGCACGCGTTTTGTCATTCCGAAGAGCATGGCCACGTCCGGCATGCTAGGCCTACCCGGGCAAGATACGCCAGAGGGGGGCGTAGCAGCGTGAGCGGCCGACAGCGTTGCGTCCGCTGGTCAGCACGGCGGCACCGGATACAGCAGACAGCCGTCTGGCTCCAGCACCAAACCCACGGTCTCGCCCCGCGCCGCCCGCGTGTCGGCGAGGATCCCGGTCAGCCGGCCGTGCCCGGTGACATCGACGGCATGCTCGTAACCTCGGCCGCGGAATGCCACGTCCGATACGGTCCCGGTGAGGTGGTGCTCGCCGTTGTCGCTCGCGCAGATCCTGATTCCGGTGGGCCGGATCAGGACGATCCCTTCGTCGGCCGCCTGGCCGGCCTGCGGCAGCCGCGCGTAGAACGGCCGCGGCTGCCCGCCCGCCGCGGGCATGGGCAGTACCTGGGCCAGGCCGGCTCGCGCCGGCGCGGTGAGGCGGACGCCGATCTCGCCGGAAAGGCCGGTGAACCTGGCCACGAACGGGCTGGCCGGCGCACTGTAGACGGCCTCCGGAGCGCCAAGCTGGACCAGCCTGCCGCGCTCGAGCACGCCGATCGTGTCAGCGAGCGCGAATGCCTCGGCCTGGTCGTGGGTAATGTAGACGGCGGTGGCCGCGGACTCGCGCACCAGCGCGGAAATCTCCACCCTGAGCCGGTCCCGCAGATCGGCGTCGAGATTGGACAGCGGCTCGTCGCACAGCACCAGTCCGGTCTGCCCGGCCAGCGCTCTGGCCAGCCCTACCCGCTGCTGCTCGCCACCAGACAGCTCGTTCGGGTAGCGGCGGGCGAGCGCGCCGATGCCCATCCGGTCCAGCATCTTCATCGATCGCTGCCTGCTGAGGCCGCTCGGCAGCCTACGGCGGCCGAGCGCGAACGCCACGTTCTCCAGTGCCGTGCGGTGCGGCCAGAGCGCATAGTCCTGGAACACCATCGACAGGTCACGCTGCTCCGGCGGCACATGGACCCGGCCGTCCGCGGCTGTCCTGTCGCCGATCGTGATCCGGCCCGAACTGATCCGCTCGATGCCCGCCAGGCAGCGCAGCAGCGTGGTCTTGCCGGACCCGGACGGTCCGAGCAGCACCAGGAACTGTCCGGCTGGTACCTCAAGCGAGATATCGCTGAGGGCGACGGCGCCGCCCGGGTAGGTCTTGCACAGGTTCGCGATCTCGATCCGCTCAGCCACGGCTGGCCGCTCCGATCCTTCGCCAGCCGACCGGTGCCGCCAGCCGGTAGCCGCCCGCCGTCATCCCGACGGCCAGCAGCGCCAGGCCGACCGCGACGACCGACTGCGCCATTCCGATGCCGAAGTGATAGTTGCCGAGGTTGTCCTGGATCGCCACTGAGGCAGGCGGTGAGCTTGGCTGGTACAGCAGTTGCGAGATCGGCAGTTCCAGGAAGACCGCGCAGAAGGTCAGCAGCCAGGCCATCAGCAGCGGCCGGGAGACGACGGGCAGCACTCCCCGCGCCCACGCGGTTGCCG
>Ga0307372_10005622_pt1 | contig 18737 bp, 18 predicted proteins | sample OX1MG_FD_202533 | JGI IMG/M metagenome (GOLD analysis project Ga0307372, IMG submission 202533) | Soil microbial communities from Risofladan, Vaasa, Finland - OX-1 | ecosystem: Environmental > Terrestrial > Soil > Coastal area > Acid sulfate soil | place: Finland: Risofladan, Vaasa | collected...
CGCCGCCTGGGCCAGCGTGTCGCGGCTGGGGCGCGCGACCCACGGGCCGCGCGGGCCCCATGAACTGGCCTGCGCGTAAATCAACCTGGGATTGATCTGGCGCAAGGCTTCGTAACCGAGACCCAGGCGATCGAGTACGCCGGGGCGATAGTTGGTCAGCAGGACGTCGTAGTGGGCGGCCATCCGGCGCACGATTTCGATCGCGGCGGGCTGCTTGAGATCGAGCGTGATGCTGCGCTTGCCGCGGTTCATCGCGATGAAGTAGTGGGAGACGCCGGCGTTTTTGATCTCGGGTCCGCCGAGCAATCCGGCGAGCAGCCAGCGGCTCAGATCACCGGTCTCGCGATTTTCCACTTTGGTGACTTCGGCGCCGAGGTCGGTGAGAAAGAGCCCGGCGAACGGACCCTGAATCTCCTGGGCGATCTCGATAATTCTGATTCCTGCGAGCGGCTTGCTCATGGCGCTGGTACTCCCGCGTGCGGACGATCCCGCTGTCTTGAAGCGCGCCGATTATCCCGCAGGCGAGGGCAAATCTTCAAGCGTATGCGGACCGCGCGGTTCCATAAACGTTTTGGCGCGGCCGTGGCGCCAACGCTAGACTGCGGGCGCATGGAGCCAAGCATCTACGAATTTCCCGACATCTTCCGCCGCGTCCATATGGAGCGGCCGCACGAAATCGGCGACGAGGTGCGCTTTATGCGGCAGGTCTGGGAGCGTCATCGCGAGCGTCCGGTGCGGCGCGTGCTGGATATCGCGTCGGGCAATTCGCCGCATGGGCAGATACTGGCGCGCGAGGGAATCGCGGTGGTCGGAATCGATCGATCGCCGACCATGATTGCGGCCGGCCGCCGCGAGTCGCGCGGCGTGGGTGCGATGCGATTTTATCGGCGGGCGATCGAGCGCTTTGCGCTGCCCGAGGCGCCGTTCGACGCGGCTCTGTTCATGTCCGAGACCTTCCCGGTGATGACGACGAATGCGGCGCTGATGTCACATCTGCGATCGGTGGGCCGGATGCTTCGCCGCGGCGGCCTCTACTGCATCGATATCGATCGCCATGACGGGATCGATCTGGTCCGGCGGCGGCGCCTGTGGCGCAAGCGCGTGGTCAGGATCGACGGGCTGCGCGTGTGGGTGCGCGAATTCCATCGGCCGATCGCGTGGCATCAGGCGATGCATTCGATCTATGAACTCGAATGCACGATCGGGTTTGCGGGCGGCGCGGTGCGCACGCGCGACCTGATCCCGGTGCGCTACCATACGCCGCCGACGATCGAGCTGATGGCGCGCGCGTCGGGGATGTTCGAATTGGCGGCGAGCTACGCCGACTTGTCGATGACGCGGCCGATCGAACAATGCGGTGGGCGCTGGTTCGCCGTGCTCAAACGGATTTGAACACGCGCCGGCGTGGCGCCGATGGAATTCGCGCGCGCGATGCGCGATTAATGTAATCGATTGCCGATTGGAGGAGGTAAACGATACCGATGCTGGTCGAAGCCCAAGATCTCGCCGAGGGCGTGCGGATGCTCACGCTCAATCGTCCGCCGGCCAACGCGATCAGCCGCGACCTGAGCGATGAGTTGTGCGCGCAATGCCATGCGGCGCGCGACGATGCGGCGGTGCGCGCGGTGATCGTCACGGGCGTTGGCAGGTTCTTCAGTGCCGGCGTCGACCTGAAGCAGGCGGCCGAAGGCAAGAGCAATCTGGGGAACCTGGGCGGCGCGGAGGATGACGGCGTGTTCGCGCTCTGGACGATGCCCAAGCCGACGGTGGCGATGGTCAACGGGCACGCGATCGCCGGTGGGACGATAATCGCGCTGGCCTGCGATTTTCGGATCACGGCCGCCGGCACGCATAAGTTCGGCCTCAACGAAGTGGCGATCGGGCTGGCGTTTCCATACGGCGCGTACGAGATTGCGCGGCTCGCGCTGACCAATCGCGCGCTGCGCCACGTGGCGCTCGAGGCGAGCTTTCTCGACCCGGCGCGCGCGCTCGAACTGGGGATCGTCGACGAGGCGGTCGAGCCCACGGAACTCGAGGCGCGCTGCCTCGATCAGGCGCGGAGGCTCGGGCGCAATGGTCAGCTCGCCTATGCGCATACCAAGCGCACGATTCAGCAGGAGGCGATCGCGCGGATCATGGCGCGCACGCCCGAGCAGAAGCGCGAAGTCAACGCGATCATGAAATCCGACGAAGCGCGCGCGCTGATCGCCGGACAGATGCGATCGATGGGCTCGCGCTGAAGCGTCACTTAAGGATTGCGGCGAGCAGTGCGCGGGTCGCGGCGGCGGGATCGTCCGCGCCGAAGATCGCACCGATCACAGCCGCACCGGCCGGGCGTTGACCGCTGCCGAACGCGGGATCGTCGCGCAATTGATCGATGCGCGCCACGGTGATGCCGCCCAGCGCATAGACCGGGAGCGGCGCGGCGCGGCAGGCGGCGGCGAGTCCGGCGGCGCCACGCGCGGCGGTGTAGGCGGCTTTGGAGAGCGGGTCGAAGACCGGTCCATAGACGGCGAAGTCCGCGCCCTCGCGGGCCGCGGCGGCGACCTCGGATGGCGTATGCGCCGAAATGCCGACGAGGCGCGCCGCCCCGACGATCGCGCGCGCGTCGCGCACCGCGAACGAAGCGGCCGGCAGATGCACGCCGTCGGCGTCGGCCGCGAGCGCGACGTCGAGGCGATCGTTGATGATGAGCGGCGCGCCATAGCGGGCGCATCGCGGACGCAGGGCGTGCGCGAGTTCGAGCAGTTCGCGCGCCGCGAGATCTTTTTCGCGCAGTTGGATTGCGATCGCACCGGGCGGCGCGATCGCGGCGGCGGCGGCGAGCGCCGCTTCGCAAGCCGCAATCAATCCGCCATGCGCGGCGGCCAGCCGGCGATCGGTGATCAGGTAGAGCTTGAAGCTGGCGCCAATCGGATCGCCTCCGCGCTAGCGCGGCATCGTCATCGGGTTACCGCGGCAGGGTTATCGAATGAGGCCGCCGAGCGGGCTCGAGGCGGTCGCGTAGAGTTTTTGCTCGATGCGTCCCGCCAGGTAGGCGATGCGCCCGGCCTCGACGCCCATGCGCATCGCGCGCGCCATCGCGACCGGATCCCGCGCGCTCGCGATCGCCGAATTGATCAGCAGACCGTCGCATCCGAGTTCCATCGCGAGCGCCGCGTCGGAGGCCGTGCCGACACCGGCGTCGACGATCACCGGCAGCTTGGCCTGCTCGAGGATGATGCGCAGATTGTAGGGATTGCGGATGCCCATGCCGGAGCCGATCGGCGCCGCCAGTGGCATCACGGCGGCGCAACCGATTTCGGCCAGGCGCAGGCAGGCGACCGGATCGTCGGTGATGTAGGGCAGAACCCTGAAGCCCTCTTTGACCAGAATACGCGCGGCCTCGAGCGTCGCCGGAACGTCGGGAAAGAGCGTGCGCTGGTCGCCGATCACCTCGAGCTTGACCAGGTCGCCGACGCCTGCCTCGCGGGCCAGACGGCAGGTGCGCACGGCCTCTTCGACGGTGTAGCAGCCGGCGGTGTTGGGCAGAATCTGGTATTTTTTCGGGTCGATATAGTCGAGCAGGTTTTCCTGCGACGGATCGGTGATATTGACGCGGCGCACCGCGACCGTGACGATCTCGGCGCCGCTCGCCTCGATCGCCGCGCGGGTCTCGGCAAAGTCGCGATACTTGCCGGTGCCGACGATCAGCCGCGAGGTGAAACGCTGTCCCGCCAATTCAAAAACGTCTTCTTTCATTGCCGTCCCATTGCGCACAGCCATCGCGCGCGGTTATCCGCCCCCGACAAAATTGACGATCTCGACCGTGTCGCCCGGCTTCAGCAGAATCTCTGGCCACGCGGCCCGCGGCGCCACCGCGCCATTGATCTCGATCGCGATACGGCCGCGCTTGAGCGCCAGGTTCTCGACCAGGGTGACCAGCCGCGCGTCACCGATGAGCCGTCGCGGCTCGCCGTTAAGCATGATTTGGATATCGGCGTCGGTGGACATCGAAAGGCCGCTTCCACAGTCGTGAAGGAAGCGGCCCAATTGCGGAACCCGATCGTCCCGCGTGCTGGTATGAGGACCTGGCTTCCCTCCGCCGGAATTACCCGGATCAGGTTCAAGGGGTTCTCTTGCGAGTTCTCAGTGCTTGCGCACACCCCCAGCCATTGCGAGCTATAGCACCGGCCTGCGGGGCTGTCAAAACGACGCGGCCCGGTGCTGGCCTGTGGACGAAGGATGCGCCGCGCGAGGACGAGTTGTTTGCTTAGCGCGCGCCGTCGTTACATGATCCAGCGGAGCAACGTGGCGCTGCGCTGCGCCGCGCACGAATGAAGCGGAAGCCGAGCCTGATTGATCAATGACCATTGAGCCGGGGCGGCCCACCTTTGCCGAGATCGATCTGGGCGCGCTGCGCGCCAACTATCGCGCGCTCAGCGCCTATACCAACGGCGCGAAGCTGATGGCGGTGGTCAAGGCCAACGCCTACGGCCATGGCGCGGTCGAAGTGGCGACGGCGCTGCGCCGCGAGGGCTGCGCCCATTTTGGCGTCGCGACGATCGAGGAGGCGCGCGAGTTGCGCGCGGCCGGCCTCACCGAACGGATCTACCTGCTGGCCGGCTACTTCGCCGATCAACTCGCCGAAATTGTCGCGCTCGATCTGACCGCGCCGATCTTTGACGTATCGTTGATCGAGCCGCTCAATCGCGCGGCGCGCGCGGCCGGGCGGCGCGGCTTTGCGGTACATCTGGAGATCGACACTGGCGCGGCGCGCCTGGGGATCGCCCCGGAAGATCTCGGCGCGGCGCTCGATCTGATGAGCGGGGCCGACGCGCTCAGGCTCGAAGGTGCGGGCACGCTGCTGGCCAGCGCCGGAGACCCGGCGAGTCCAGTGACCGATCGCCAACTCGGCATATTCCGCGATGCGGTCGCGGCGGTGCGCGCGGCGGGTTTCGCGATCGGCGCGAATCACGTCGCCAATTCGGCGGCGATCGTGCTGCGCGCCGACGCGCATTTCAACCTGATGCGCCCGGGGCTCGCGCTTTACGGCCTGCCCCCAGTGCAGGCGGTGCGCGAGTTGGTCGAACTGCGCCCCGTGATGACCTTCAAGACGCGGGTCATGCAGATTCGGCGACTTGCGGCCGGCAGTGGCGTCAGCTATGGCCATACGTTCGTCGCCCCGCGCGAGAGCGTGATCGGCGTGCTCGCGGTCGGTTACGCCGACGGCTACCGGCGCGGCCTGCAGCATGGCGGTGAGGTGCTGGTGCGCGGGCGGCGCGCGCCGATCGTCGGCGCCATCTGCATGGACCTGGCGATGGCCGACCTGACCGACGTGCCCGGCGCCGCGATCGGCGACGAGGTAATCCTGTGGGGCGGCGCCGGCGAGGCGCTGATCAGCGTCAACGATGTGGCGCGGCTCGCGCAGACCATCTCGTACGAAATGCTCTGTACGGTTGGCCGGCGCGTACCGCGCGTTTACCGGAGTTAATCGGCTTATGGCGGGTAGCAGTGTAAAAATCGGCCGCGCGATCCTCGGCGTGTCGGACAAGAGCGGCTTGAGCGAACTGGCCGCGGCGCTCGATCGCCACGGGGTTGAGATGCTCTCGACGGGCGGCACGCGCGCGGCGCTGAAGGAGTCCGGCCGGAGCGTGAAGTCGGTCGAGGACTTTACCGGCTTTCCCGAGATTCTCGACGGCCGGGTCAAGACGCTGCATCCCAAGATTCACGGCGGGATTCTGGCGCGGCGCGATGAACCGTCGCATCAGCGGCAGATGGGCCGCCACGGGATCGAGCCGATCGACCTGGTCGTGGTGAATTTTTATCCGTTCGAGCGCACGATCGCGCGCGCCGGCGTGAGCCTGGAAGAGGCGATCGAGAATATCGATATCGGCGGTCCGACGCTGGTCCGCGCCGCTGCCAAGAATTATGCGGACGTGGCGGTGGTCGTCGATCCGGGCGACTATCCGGCGCTGATTAAAGAGCTCGACGACAACGACGGTTTCGTCAGTGCCGAAACCCGCTGGCGGCTGGCGCGCAAGGCGTTTGCGCGGGTTACCGCCTACGACTGCGCGATCTCGAACTACCTGGGTGCGGTCGGCGGCGGCGAAACCGCGGGCCTGGGCGAGACCTTCAGCCTCTCGATGCCGCGCGCGCAGATGCTGCGCTATGGCGAGAATCCGCATCAGACGGGCGCGCTCTACGGCGACTTTCCGCGGATCGCGGAGCAGCTTCACGGCCGCGAGCTTTCGTTCAACAACGTCTTCGACATCAGCTCGGCGATCAACCTGATGATCGATTTCGGCGACTATCCGGACGCGGTCGTCGCGATTCTCAAGCACAACACGCCGTGCGGGGTCGGCGTCGGCGCGACGCTCAAGGCGGCGTGGGACAAGGCCTTTGCGACCGATCCCGATTCGCCCTTCGGCGGCATCATAATCAGTAATCGCCCATGGGACATGGAGTTCGCGCGCGCCGTCGATGAGCTGTTTACCGAGGTGCTGATCGCGCCCGACTATCCGCCGGACGTGATCCAGTTTCTGCGCAAGAAAAAAAACCGCCGCGTGATGCGCTTTCATCCCGAGGCGGTCGATCGGCACGAATTCGATGTGAAGAAGATCGTCGGCGGATTGCTGGTGCAGACGCCCGACTTGAGCCTCGAGGATCCGCGCGCCGGCCGCGTCGTCACCAAGCGCGCGCCGACCGCGGCCGAACTCGACGCGATGGGCTTCGGCCTCCGGGTCTGCAAGCACATCAAGTCCAACGCGATCGCTTTCGTCGAGCGCGATCGCACGCTGGCGGTCGGCGGCGGCGCGACCTCGCGGATCGATCCGCTCCACGCCGCGCGCGACAAGGCGGCGCGCCTGGGCGTCAATCTCAAGGGTTCGGTGCTGGTCTCCGAGGCGCTGTTCCCGTTTCCCGACGGACCCACGCTGGCGGCCGAAGCCGGCGCGACCGCGATCGCGCAGCCCGGCGGTGCGGCGCGCGACGCCGAGGTGATCGCGGCGGCCGACCAGTTCGGCCTCGCGATGGTCTTTACCGGCGTGCGCCATTTCCGCCATTGAGCGCACGCGCCGCCCGCACCGGCTATAATAATCGGCGATGAAGGTCCTGGTGGTCGGCAAGGGCGGGCGCGAACACGCGCTGTGCTGGCGGTTTAATCAAAGCCCGTCGGTGTGGGGCGTCTATTGCACCGGCGGCAGCCCCGGAATCAACCAGGTGGCCAAGCCGGTGGCGATCGCGCCTGGGGACTTCGCCGGGCTGATCGGTTTCGTCCGCGAGCAGAAAATCGATCTCACTGTGGTCGGGCCGGAAGAGCCGCTGGCCAACGGAATCGTCGACGAGTTCGATCGCGCCGGGCTCAAAATTTTTGGTCCCACGCGCGCCGCCGCGCAGCTCGAATCGAGCAAGTCGTTTGCGAAATTCCTGATGCGCGAGGCGGGTGTGCCGACCGCGGCGTTTGCGATCTTCGACGACGCTGACGCGGCGCGCCGCCACGTCGACACGATCGCCCGGCCATGCGTGGTCAAGGCCGACGGCTTGGCCTACGGCAAGGGTGTGACGGTGTGCGACGACGCCGCGCAGGCGCGCGCCGCGATCGGCGAGGCGATGGACGCGCGGCGTTTCGGCGCGGCCGGCGCGCGCATCGTGATCGAGGATCGGCTGGCCGGCGAGGAACTGTCGTTCTTTGCGTTGTGCGACGGCGACGAGGCGATCGCGTTAGGCTGTGCGCAGGACCATAAGGCGGTCTTCGACGACGATCGCGGCCCCAACACCGGCGGGATGGGTGCGTATTCACCGGTGCCGCGCTACGGCGCGGAATTTGAGTCGCGCGTGATGGACGAAGTCGTACGCCCTACGCTGGCTGCGATGCGCGCGCGCGGCGTGCCGTTTCGCGGCGTGCTGTTCGTCGGCCTGATGGTCGACGGCGATCGAATCAACGTGCTCGAATACAACGTGCGCTTCGGCGATCCCGAATGCGAACCGCTTATGATGCGGTTCGAGGGCGACCTCGGCGAGGCACTGCTCGCAGTGGCGGAGGGTAGGGCGCGCGACGCCGCCGTGAGGCTCGCGCCGCGTACCGCCGTCTCGGTGGTGCTCGCCTCGGGCGGCTATCCGGGCGAGTACCGCACCGGCCTGCCAATCGCCGGGCTCGAACGAATCGATGGCGCCGCTCCGTCGGACGCCAAGGTGCGCTGGGCGATGGATCGCACGCGGGTCAAGGTTTTCCATGCGGGCACGGCGCTCGCCGGTACGACGCTGGTTACCGATGGCGGGCGTGTGCTGGCGGTCACCGCGATGGCCGACGGACTCGAGCGCGCGATCGCTGCCGCCTACGAAGCGGCCGGCATGATCGAGTTCGATGGGATGCATCTGCGGCGCGACGTCGGCCAGCGGGCGCTGGGCAAGCCGCTCGCTGGGCGCTAGGGATGTTCCGCGGGAGTCTTCTCTCGTGTCATTCTGAGCGCAGCGAAGAATCCCGGGATTCTTCACGTCGCAGACTCCGTTCAGAATGACGACCTGACTTGTGCAGAGGTTCCCTAGTGGATGCGGAGCGCGGAGTCGTGCGCGCCAGGCTATTTACATTGACGGAAAATACTACATTCAGACCAGACGAAGTATCCGGCGCGGCGCGCGCGGCGATTGAGTGCGCAATCGCGGCGATGCGCGCGGGTGACCTCGTTATCTATCCGACCGAGACCTTCTACGGAATCGGCGCGGACCCGTTCGCACCGGGCGCACTCGACAAACTGTTCGCGCTCAAGGGCCGCGAGGCCGCCAAGACCGTCGCGCTGATCGCCCATGACGCGGCGGCGGCGTTTGCGCTGGCCAGCGAGGTTCCCAAATCCGCGCGGACGCTCGCCGCGGCCTTCTGGCCGGGGCCGCTGACCCTCGTGATGCCCGCGCGGGCGGATCTGCCGGCCGCATTGGCCGGTCCCGGAGGCGGCGTCGGCGTGCGCGTCTCGAGCCATCCGATCGCCCGCGCGATTGCCGGCGGCCTGGGCCGTCCGATCACCGCGACCAGCGCCAATCTGGCCGGTGAACCGCCGGCGGCGACGGTCGCCGCGGTGCGCGCCGAGTTCGGCGATAAAGTTAAAGTGATGCTCGATGGCGGAACGCTGGCCGGCGGCGCGCCAAGTACGCTCGTGGCCTGCGACGGGGCCGGCTGGCGGATCCTGCGCGCGGGTGCGATCGGCGCCGCGGCGCTCGCCGCCGCATGTTCGCGGGCGGCAGAAAGATGATCGATCCAGTAATCCGTGTCGCACCGTTTCGCGCGCTGACCTTCGCTTGCGAGCGCGCCGGCCCGCTCGCCGATCTGATCGCGCCGCCTTATGACCTGATCGACGCGGCGCGGCAGGAGGCGCTCTACGCGCGCAGTCCGCACAATATCGTGCGGCTCGAACTGAATCGCGACGCCGACCCCTACGGATCGGCGGCGGCGACGCTGGCCGGATGGCGCACGGGCGGAATCCTCGCGCGCGGCGCGCGCCCGGCGATTTTTTTCTACACGCAGAAGTTTTCGATCGACGGCCGGCCGCGCATGCGCACCGGACTGATCGCGCGGGTGCGGCTCGACGAGTTTGCCGCCGGCAAAATCCTGCCGCACGAGCGCACGTTTCCGAAGGCCAAGGAGGATCGCCTGCGCCTGCTGAGCGCGACGCGGCTCAACGTCAGTCCGATCTTCGGACTCTATCCGCCCGGCGACGCGGCGCTGGAGCGCTTGCTCGCCGAAGTAGCTGCGCGCGCTCCGCAGATCGACGTGACCGACGATCTCGGGATCGTCAATCAGATTCGCGCGATCGCTGCGCCCGATGAGATCGCGACGATCCAGCGCGCGCTGGCTGACGTGCGCGTGTTGATCGCCGACGGGCATCATCGCTACGAGACCGCACTCGAATATCGCCGGCGCCGCCGCGCGGCCGACGGTAATCCATCCACCGCGAGGCCCTATGATTTCGTCATGATGACGCTGGTGGCGTTCGACGATCCCGGGCTGGTCATCCTGCCGACCCATCGGATCGTGCGGCGTATCGACCCGGAGGCGATCGCATGGTTCACCTCGCGCGCCCAGGCGTATTTTGCGCTGAGCGAGGTCGCCTCGATCGACGCGCTGCGCCGATCACTGCCGACGCTGAGCCACGGCGCGTTCGGCTACGCACTCAAGGGCGACGCGCGTCCGAGCCTGATGATGCTCAACAGTTCGGACGCGCCCGCGGGGGAGATGCCGGGCGTGCCGGCGGCGGTGCGCGAACTCGACGTGTCGATTCTGCATACGCTGGTCTTCGACCGATTGCTTGGGATCAAGCCCGACGCGGTGCGCGCCGGCGGCAATCTCGAATACACCATCGACGCCCCGGCGGCGCTCGCGGAGGTCGCCGCCGGACGGGCCGACGGCGCTTTCATCATGAATGCGCCGACCGTCGATGACGTCGCGGCGGTGTGTGCGGCGGGGGCTACGATGCCGGAGAAGTCGACCTACTTTCAGCCCAAGCTGCTGACCGGGCTGGTGATGAACTCGCTCGACGATGAGTGAGCGCGGCGATGGAGCGGAGCGACAAAGGATCGGCCGCGCCGCCGGATGTGGCGCGCAAATCGGCCGGCGCGACGACGCTGATCGTGGTGCGTCACGGCGAGACCGTCGGCAACTCGAGCATCCGCTATTACGGCCGCACTGATCTCGAGCTCTCGGACCTCGGACTGCGGCAGATGGCCGCCGCGCGCGAATGGCTCATGCGCCATTTCGCGAACGCCGCGCTGGCGCCGGTCTTCGCCAGTCCGCTGCGGCGGGCGAGCGCGGGCGCGCGGATCATCGCGGGGCCAGCCGCGTCGATTGTCGAACTTGAGGAATTCGTTGAAGTCAACTTCGGCCGCTTCGAGGGGCTGACCGCGGACGAGATTGGCGCGCGCTATCCGGAGGATTTCGCGCGCTGGACCCGCGATCGGCTGGACCCGCGATTCACCTATCCGGGCGGCGAGCGCCGCGCCGACTTCGTGCTCCGGGTCGCGCGCGGAGTTAAAGTAATGCTTGAAGTTATGGCCGCGCGCGCGGCGGAGCCGGCGGCCGGCGTCGCGCTGCTGGTGGCGCATCGCGGGGTGATCCGCGTGGTCACCCGCGAGTTGGCTGGCGTCGAACCGGTGATCGAGCTGGGATCGATCCAGCTCCTATGCCGTGAGGCGCCCGGCGCGCAATGGCGCGCCGAGCGCCGCGACGTGATCGATCATCTGGCGGGCGTCGTCTAGGAAAACTCCGCACAAGCCAGCTTGTCATTCTGAACGGAGGCTGCGACGTGAAGAATCCCGGGATTTTTCGCTGCGCTCAAAATGACAGAGTAGACCTTGTGCAGACCTTCTCTAGCACCGCCGTCAGAGTCAGGGACCGCCCGGTGGACATGGCGCCGCCGAAGTGGCGAATTGATTGGTGAAGTCGTACCATCCGTTGACCGAGGACGAGGATATCCCTTGAGCAAACCACGGCGCGAAGGCCAGGTCCTGCGGATGGTAGGTGAAATTATTGGCCGGATTGGTAATGGTAAAGCCGGTGCCGCTTAGCGGGTCGCCGACTTCAAGATTGTTCTGGCAGCCGGAGACCTGGCCGAGATTGCCCCACGGTGGCGTGGAATTCAGGTCGGTTTGAACCAGCGGATCATCCATCCATTCGCCGACTTCATGGCTCAGCGGGTCGATATCCTGGACCGCCGCCGCGGAGAAAATATGCGGATCGGCGAACGCCGCGTAGGCGTACGTCTGGGTACCCTTGGTATTCACGATTTCGCTGTGGTAGCCGAGGACGCAGCACGATCCCGACTCGGTTAGAAACACATTGTATGAAAAGAAGATCGGGAAGACGGTTGGCTTAAGCGCCTTCATCTTGAGCAGCAGGGCGGGCACGATCGTATTGTCGAACCAGTTGATGTCAACCTCGCCGATCCGCGCGCAGGGGCCCGCGATCGACGATCCGTCGATGGTCGGAACATCGACCATCACCGCGAGCGTCTGGCCGGTCTTGCTCAGCAGGACGTGGTAGTTGGGTGACGTCGTCGAAACATCGCTCCAGAAATTCGCGCGCTGGAACGCGTCGAGGTACTGGGTGGTGCCTAGCGCCGTGCCGCCAGCGGTGAAAGCGAAGGACTGAAAGATCGGCGATTTGCGCGTTAGACTCACCGCCGAATACTTTACGCCGCAGGCTCTAACGGTCGGACTCAGCCGGTGAATTCCATCTATGTCGTGAAATTTGAAAATGAGCGGAACCACCACGGTCGGAACAGTCGTCGAGACCGAGCCGGCCGCGGGGTCCGTGCCGACCATTACGAACGAATAGCCGTTGGAAGGCGAGGGCAGGGCGCCGTTCCACAGCGGGATAGTGGTACCGGCAAGCGATTGGCTCAGCGCGTCATCGACGTTTAAGCCGGGATGACGGATTACGGTGAAGCGCGGGACCGCGCCGGGGAGCCATGGCGGAGTACTCTGTTGGGCGGCCGCGAAGCCGGCCAAGCCCACAACCATCGCGACGGCAACAATAGCCGACCGAACAATCTTCAAATGAACACCCCCTCAAATTTGTGCCAGAAAGCACTCTGTTGATCAGAGTCGCGGCCGGCTACGGAACTGGCTGTGGAGACTTGTTTTAACAATTTTGTACGCTCCAATAAGCATAATAGGATGCCATGCTGAAGGCCCTCTGTAAATAAATAATTGTCCTGCCGCGCGATCCGGTATCGATCGCCGCACGCTTCGCGCAGCCGGTCAGAAATGCTCGGGCTCCTGCTCGCGGCGATTGTCGCGTTCGAGCTGGACGGTCATGTGGCGGATGTTGAACTTGTCCTCGAGGATTGCCGCCATGTCGCATAGCACGCGATCGTGATCCGCGCCGCGCGTCACGACCGCATGGGCCGCGAGGGCGAATTCCCGGCTGGTCAGGCACCAGACGTGCAGATCGTGGACCTCTTCGGTATCGCGCACGGCGAGCAGGTCGTGGCGCAGCTCGTCGAGATCGATCGCGGCCGGCACCGATTCCATCAGGATGTCGACGCCGTCACGCACCAGTTCCCATGAGCCATAGACGATCAGGCCGCCGATCAGGATGCTGACGATCGGGTCGGCTTCCCGCCATCCGGTGAACCAGGCCAGCGCGCCCGCGGTGAGCACGCCGAGCGAGCCGACGAGGTCGGAGATGACGTGGACGAAGACCGCTCGCACGGCCATCCCGGCGCGGCCGTCGGGGCCGCGTCCGCCAAAGGTCATCCAGGCAGAGAAGCTGTTGACCACCACGCCGATCGACGCGATCAGGATCATCGTCGGCGCGTGAACGACGGGCGGCTGGCGAATGCGTTGGGCGGCCTCGAACCAGACGAAAACCACGAGTGCCCACAGGAACAGGCCGTTTAAGAGCGCGCCCAGGATTTCCGCGCGCAGATAGCCGAAAGTCTTGGCCGCGCTGGCCGGGCGCGAGGAGATCCAGAGGGTCAGCAGGCTGAGACACAGCGCCGCGATATCGGTCAGGATATGGACCGCATCGGTCATCAGGGCGAGGCTGTTGGCGTAGTAGCCGCCGGTCAGCTCGACGGCGAAGAAGCAAATCGTGACCGCCAGCACGATCAGCAGCCGCTGGCGATCGCTCGCGTGTCCAGGTTGATGATGCGAATGTTCCACGAGGATCTTCGCGACGGCTGAATCGCCGCAATCAGCGGACCTTGATCAATCCGCGGATGATCGCGCGAAGCGGGGTGGCAATTAGAATCCGTCCCGCCGTGGACGGCTGCGAACGCCGCATTTAAGCATACTCGATCAGTGCCGTGCAGTTGACCGGAGCCAATCGCGCGCGGCCCTCGAGCGCGCTGAGCTCGATTATGAAGGAGCAGCCCACGACTTCGCTGCCGAGGCGATTGACCAGACGAATCGCGGCCAGCGCGGTGCCGCCCGTCGCCAGCAGGTCGTCGACAATCAGGATCCGGCGATGGCCGGTGAGCGCGTCCTCATGCATCTGGAGGGAGGCGCTGCCGTACTCGAGTTCATAGCTCTCGTCGACCGTGCGGAAGGGCAGCTTGCCCGGCTTGCGCGCGATCGTCAGGCCGACGCCCAGCCGATAGGCGACCGGCGCGCCGACAATGAAGCCGCGCGACTCGATCCCCAGCACGAGATCCACTTTGCCAAGCCACGGCGCGGCGATCTGATCGACCACGCCGGCGAGTCCGCGCGCGTCGCTGATGAGCGGCGTGATGTCGCGGAACAGGATGCCGGGCTGAGGGAAGTCGGGAATGTCGCGAATCAGATTTTTCAGTTCGTCGTTGGTCATCTCGCCAGCCGCCAATAAATTATGCCGCCCGAAATGGGCCGGCGCTCAAGGATACTAGGAGCCGCCCAACTGGGCAAAGCTGATCGGGGTGGAATGATCGGGTTGCGGCAGATAGGCGAGCGGATTTTGCGCGCGGTTTTCGTAGCGCACCTCGAAATGCAGATTGGGACCGCTGGCCCGGCCGGTTGCGCCCATCTCGGCGATCTCCTGGCCGCGCGCGACGATCGCGCCGGTGCTCACGAGGTTGCGCCGATTGTGGCCGTAGACCGTCGCATAGCCGCCGCGATGCTGGACGATGACGAGATTGCCGTAGCCGCGTTCGCGGCCGGCGAAGATCACGGTGCCGTCGTCAGCGGACAGTACCGGGGTGCCCGCCGGCGCCGCGATATCGACGCCGTCATGCATCACCCCGTGGCGCATCCCGAACGGCGACGACACGGTGCCGGCGGCGACCGGCCACGCGAATTGCCGATCGGCGCGCGGCACCGACCAGGGGTCGGAGCGGGCGAAGGCGGTCGGCGCGTCGCCGGCGGGAATCACCACAACCTGGCCGACGCGCAGATCATGCGGATCGCTGATCCCGTTGGCGGCCATCAGCGCGTTGGGGCTGACACCGTAGACCTGCGCGATATGGTAGATGGTTTCGCCCGGCTGAACGATGTGCTGCTCGCCGCCCGCACGCGCCGCCGAATAGGCGCCGCGAGATGCGGAGGTTGACGTGTCGGTCGCGCCGCATCCCGCCAGAATTATCGCGGCCGCCAGCGCGCAGCCGAGAATGATGTACGGGCGCCGCGGCGCGCCGCCGATTGCGGTCAGCCGGGATAATCGATCTGCGACACGCGATTCCACATCGTCACCACATCCCCGCCTCCGCTAACGCCCGCGACCATCGCGCGCGCCGCCGCCCGAGCCGGGCGGCTGTTCAATCCTGGAAGCCGAGCTTACCGGTCATTTTGACGAAGCGGCATTCGCCAAAATAATCCTCGCGCCATTCGCCGTTGACGCGCGACAGCCGCACCAGCGTCTGCAATTCATCTTCGCCGATCGGCGCAATCAGCCGGCCGCCGGGGGCGAGCTGATCGAGCAGCGGGCGCGCCACGCCGGGCATCGCGGCGGTGACAATAATCGCGTCGTAGGGCGCCTCCTCGGGCCATCCGTCGGAGCCGTCGGACACGCGCAGATGGATATTGTTGATGCCCATCGCGGCGAGAATCACGCGCGCACGATCGTGGAGTCCGGGGATCGTCTCGACCGAATAGACCTGCGCCGCCAGCCGCGCGAGCACAGCGGCCTGGTAGCCGGAGCCGCTGCCGATTTCGAGGATTCGTTCGCGCCCGGTGAGCGCCGCGACTTCGCTCATCAGGGCGACCATGTAGGGTTGCGAGATCGTCTGTTCGGAGCCGATCGGCAAAGGGCCGTCGTCGTAGGCGTGGTCGATGAATTCGGGCGGGATAAACCGATCGCGGGCGACCGCGCGCATCGCGTCGAGCACCCGGGCGTCGCTGATCCCGCGGCTTTCGAGCTGTTCGATCACCATCCGCTCGCGTGCTTGCAGCAGATCCACCGCCTCGCCACCTCCAGCATTTTCAACCTGCGGACAGTATAACGAGTGAGCGGACGCATCGGTAGCTATCCGCGGGCCGGCGAATGTGGCGTGCGCCTGCGCCAAATCCGCGGGCCGACCGCTAGGGAAGCTGTGCACAAGGTCTACTCGGTCATTTTGAGCGCAGCGAAGAATCCCTTTTGAGCGCAGCGAAGAATCCCTTGCGGGTGATAACCTTGGTAAACTTATTAATGGGACGCCACACTAGCGCGGCGGGCGAGCACCCGATCGACCATCGCACCGGCGAGGCCGAGATAGTTCGCCGGATCGAGTAGCCGCGCGAGGGCGGGGCGATCGAGATGGGCGGCGACTTCCGGATCCGCGGCGAGCAGATCGATGAAGGGGCGCGACGCGACGCCGGCGCGCCGGCCTAGCGTCTGCACCAGGTCATGCGCATGCTGGCGGCCGAGAGGAGTTGCCAGCGCCATCATCACGGCCTCGGCGAGCATCAGGCCACCGCTCAAATCGAGATTGGCGCGCATCCGGAGCGGATCGATTTCGAGGCCGGCGAGCAGCGCGCGGCTGTGGGCAAGCGCACCGGCGCTGATCATGAAGATCTCCGGCACGGCGACCCATTCGATTTGCCACGCGCCCGACGCGCGCTCGTGGTCTTCGACCATCGCGTCGAACAGCGCGGCGGCCTGCTGCCGCACCATCGCGGCGCAGGCGAGGATATAGGTGCAGGCGACGGGATTGCGCTTTTGCGGCATCGTACTGCTCGAACCGCGGCCCGCGGCAAACGGCTCGAAGGCCTCGCCGACCTCGGTCTGCATCATCAGTTTGATGTCGGTGGCGATTTTGCCGAGCGTGCCGGTGACCAGCGCGAGCCATCCGCCGACTTCGGCGACGCGGTCGCGATGGGTATGCCAGGCGATCTCGGGCGCGCCGAGGCCAAGCTCATCCATCAGGGCGGCCTGCACCTCGAGGCCACGGGTGCCGAGCGCGGCGAGCGTGCCGGCCGCGCCGCCGAATTGACCGACGAGGACGCGCGGCCGAAGTTCGCCTAGCCGCACGCGATGGCGCTCGATTGCGGCGAGGTAGCCCGCCGCCTTGAAGCCGAAGGTGATCGGCACCGCCTGCTGCAGATTGGTGCGGCCGGCCATCGGCGTGTCGCGCCAGCGTTGGGCCAGCCCAGCGAGTGTATCGGCGATTGCGGCGAGGTCGTCTTCGATCAGCGCCAGCGCGTCGCGCATCTGCATGACGGTCGCGGTGTCGGTGACGTCCTGGGTGGTCGCGCCCCAATGACACCAGTTGCCGAGATCGCCGGCGCAATTCGCCGCCAATTGCTCGACGATCGGCACCACCGGCGAGCCGACGAGTTCGGTGCGGGCGCGCAGCGCGTCGAGGTCGAGGATTGCGACGCGCGCATTGCGGCCGATCTCAACGGCGGCCGGCGCCGGAATCATTGCGAGGCGCGCCTGCACGCGAGCCAGCGCGGACTCGAAGTCGAGATAGCGCTGGAGGCGGGATTCATCGCAAAACACGTGGCGCATCGCGGCGCTGCTGAAGGCGTCGCGCTGGAGGGCGAAATCGGCAATCGACATCGGCATGGCGGGCGCTACCTCGATTGACCTTAGCTTAGTCGAAACCAGCGGCGCTGTCGGTCGCCCTTGCGGCAGATTACAAGACAAGCGACCGTTTTCATTTCGCGCGGACTTCGGGTTATATTTGCCCGGCGGTACAATCTGCCGCACGGCGGAGACGACGGTGGGGGCTCAAGCGCGTGGCGTTGGGACGCGGATCGGAACGACGGAGAGGATTCACACCGTTGCGACGAAGCGAACAATTTTGAAGTTGGAGATAGAGCGAGATGGCGGACAATTTTTTCACTGAAGTAAAGTTTCCGGTCGGGGCGACGGAACTCAAGGTGCTCAAGGCTGGCACGGGCAAGCCGCTGCTGGTGTTTCATGGCGAGATGGGCTTCCCCGGACCGGCCAAGTGGATGACGGCGCTGGCCGAAAAACGGACTCTCCATATTCCGCTGCATCCCGGCTATGGCAAGACCCCGCAGGCCAACTGGATCATGGACATGCGCGACCTGGGCAGCTTCTACGCGCGGTTTATCCGCGAGCAGAAGCTGGCGCCGGTCGACGTGATCGGGTTTTCGCTCGGCGGATGGCTGGCGGCCGAGATGGCGACGGCCAACAGCGCGCAGTTCGGCAAGATGGTGCTGGTCGGTGCCGCGGGCCTGCGTCCGCCGTCGGGCGAGATCATGGACATGTTCACGCTGACCGCGCGCAACTATCTCAACGCGAACGTCGCCGATATTCACAACGCCGGCGACTTCTCGGCGATGTTCGGCGGCGAGCAGACGCCCACGCAGTATGAGGAATGGGAAGAGGCCCGCGCCGAAACCGCGCGCATCGCGTGGCAGCCCTACATGTTCACCCAGAGCATGGCCAACCTGCTCGAGAACGTGGTCGGCCTGCCGACGCTGCTGCTGTGGGGCAAGCAGGACAAAGTGGTCCCGCTGAGCGTCGCCGAGCTCTACAAAAAGCAGATCGCCGGCGCCAAGCTGGTCACGATCGATAAGTGCGGACATATGCCCGAGGTTGAGCAGTCGGCCGAGTTCGTCAAAGAAGTGTCGGCGTTCCTCGGATGAGCTAAGCGGGAGAAGCGACCGTGCATATAATGTGGTTCACGGAGCGCGCGTATCATCACGTGCCCGAGGAAGAGGTGCTGCGGCGGCGCAGCTTCTTCGGCGTGCCGAATACGTTCTTCGACGCGGCCAAGGGCGCCGTGTTGCTCAATCAATATCTCGACGAGAAGATCTACACTGACGAGCTGGGGTTCGACGGCGTGATGCTCAACGAGCATCACGGCACGCCGTTTTGCATGGGCGCAGTGATGGACGTCGAG
>Ga0307372_10005625_pt1 | contig 18723 bp, 15 predicted proteins | sample OX1MG_FD_202533 | JGI IMG/M metagenome (GOLD analysis project Ga0307372, IMG submission 202533) | Soil microbial communities from Risofladan, Vaasa, Finland - OX-1 | ecosystem: Environmental > Terrestrial > Soil > Coastal area > Acid sulfate soil | place: Finland: Risofladan, Vaasa | collected...
GCACGCCAATATGCGGGCGCACCCTGTATTTTTCGCTCTGTGGGTCCATACCAAGCACGCGAATTGTGCCGCCGCTGGCAGCGCGCAGCCCTTCGATGCATTCAACGGTGCTGGTCTTGCCCGCCCCGTTGGGGCCGACCATGCCGAAAATCTCACCCTGTTCCACCTCAAAAGAGAGAGCATCAACCGCTATCACCGGGCCATAGACTTTGCGCAGGTGCTCAACCTGTATGACTGCTGACATAGTGCGCCTCCTATCTAGTGAATATCATGATTACTGTTATGATTCGTCTGTTGCTTATCAACTTTCAAAATGTCTTCAAGGGCAGCTACATGCTCCGAGAAGGCGCGTCGCCCCAATGCAGTCGCTTCTATATAGGTAATGGGCTTGTTATTCACAAAGGTCTTACATATCTCGACGTAGCCAGCCTCTTCCAGCTTGCGCAAGTGCGCGCCCAGGTTGCCATCGGTCAATCCAAGCATGTCTTTGAGGTAATTGAAGCTGGCCTGGTTTTCTTTTCCTAATGAGACAAGCACGGACATTAAACGCAGCCGCGCGGGCTGGTGAATCACTTCGTTCAGTTCAGCCATGATGCTACCTCCACTTCAAACGCAGCGTAAGGCCGATACCAAACATGGCAAGCCCGCAGAAGAGAGCCACCCAGAGGAAGAAGTAGGCAGGTATCAGGTAATACCCTGTAACAGCCAGGATGGTGAGAGATACGCAGCCAATAATCGTCGAGAGGGAACGCGTAAACACTCCTGCTACCACGCCACCGAACATGATAAGAGTGATGAAGAACAGGACACCCTGTTTGAGATCGAGCGGCTGCAAAATGATTAACCACAAGACGGCAAAACCTATCAATGCAATATAGAAAAAACCAATGCGCTGGCCAGCTGTAGCGCGCACATGCTTGCTCTGATTAATCCCCAGGAACGCGGAAGCAACCCAGCCCACTGTACCCAGGCCACCCCAAATCCAGTCCAGTTGACCGGATCGTACATACTGACTGGAGAGAAATCCGACGAACCAGATCAACCCCCACAGCATCAGGTAATAGCCATTGTATCCATACTCCTTACGCGTTTGCGCGTTGGTTTGTTTGATGACAGCTAATGCCTCTTGCGCCTCTTCAGGAGAGATGTTCATAATACGCCCTCTTCTCCAGTCACTATCAACGAAATAATCATCACAGAGTACTCTGTGATATAGAGTACTCTGTGAAACAGCTTTTGTCAAGTGGCAGGCATCCCTGGTGTCATATTGCCCTGACAGTGATATAATACAGGGACGATTGGAAAAGAATTTCTATGAAAAGCTGAGGGAAAGAGAGCATGCCGGATTTTAAGGTCGAGGCCCCATTCGAGCCAACGGGCGATCAGCCCGATGCCATTGCTAAACTGGTGGATGGCATACAAAAAGACTATAAGAAACAAACACTGCTGGGCGTGACGGGCAGTGGCAAAACCTATACGGTCGCCAAAGTTATCGAGCTGGTGCAGAAACCAACACTGGTGCTCGCGCCTAATAAGACGCTGGCGGCACAGCTTTACAGCGAGTTCAAAGAGTTCTTTCCCAATAATGCCGTTGAATACTTTGTCTCCTACTACGACTACTACCAGCCAGAAGCGTATATTCCGCGCACAGATACGTATGTCGAGAAGGAAAGTATGGTCAATGAAGAGATCGAGAAACTACGCCTCTCCGCCACGCGCAGCCTGTTCGAGCGGAGCGACGTGCTGATTGTGGCTTCGGTTTCGTGCATCTATGGCCTGGGTAGCCCGGAAGAGTATGGCGAGGTCGTGCTGACCCTCAAAGTTGGCGAGGAACGCCGCCGCGACAAAATCCTGCGCCACCTGACGGAGATCCAGTATGAGCGCAACGATACCAACTTCGTGCGCGGGCGTTTCCGCGTGCGCGGCGACGTGTTGGAGATTTTCCCTGCTTACGAAGATGTCGCGGTACGCATCGAGTTTTTCGGCGACGAGATCGAGCGCATGACGGAGATTGACCCGCTTACCGGCGAAGTGCTGGGCAAGCGGCAGAGATTGGACATCTACCCTGCCAAGCACTGGGTTACGACGCAGGAACGCCTGAACAAGTCTATCGAACTGATCGAGGCCGAGTTGCAAGAACGCCTTGAGGAGTTGGAAGCCGAGGGCAAGGTACTCGAAGCGGCGCGCCTGAAGCAGCGCACCAACTTCGACATCGAGATGCTGCGCGAGACTGGCTTCTGCTCAGGCGTCGAGAACTATTCGCGCCACCTGGCCGGACGCGGGGCGGGCGAGCAACCCTGGACGCTGATGGATTACCTGCCCGATGATTACCTGCTGGTAGTGGATGAGTCGCACGTGGCGCTGCCGCAGGTGCGGGGCATGTTCGCCGGCGACCGCTCGCGCAAGCAGGTGCTGGTTGACTACGGTTTCCGCCTGCCGTCCGCGCTCGATAACCGCCCGCTCATGTTTCCAGAATTTGAGAAGCAGATCAACCAGGCGCTCTTTGTCTCCGCCACGCCCGGCCCCTACGAGCACGAACACAGCGTGGCCATCGTGGAACAGGTCATTCGCCCCACCGGATTGCTCGATCCTCAGATCAGCGTGCGCCCCACCAAGGGTCAGATCGATGATCTGCTGGCTGAGATTCGCAAGCGCACAGAGAAAAAACAGCGCGTGCTTATCACAACGCTGACCAAAAAAATGGCTGAAGATCTCGCGGATTACCTGCAAGAACTGAACATCAAAGTGCATTACCTGCACTCCGAGATTGATACCATCGAGCGCATCGAAATCCTGCGCGATTTGCGCCTGGGCGTCTATGATGTCGTCGTCGGCATCAATCTGCTGCGCGAGGGTCTTGACCTACCAGAGGTTTCGCTGGTGGCCATTCTCGATGCCGACAAAGAGGGCTTCCTGCGCTCTGAGGGATCGCTGATCCAGACCATTGGACGCGCCGCGCGCCATATCGATGGCAGCGTCATCCTCTACGCCGATACGGTCACGAAATCCATGCAGCGCGCAATGGACGAGACTAACCGCCGCCGCAAACTGCAGACCGCGTATAACGAAAGCCACAACATCACGCCGCGCGGCATCACCAAAGATGTCAAGACGCTCTCTGAGCGTATCAAAGCCATGAGCGGCACGCACATTGAAACAGCCGATGCGAAAGCAGTTGCCACAGCTCTGGCGGGCATCCCCAGAGACGAGGCTTTGCGCCTGATAAAAGACCTGGAATCACAGATGCGCACCGCCGCCAAACAACTGGAGTTCGAGAAGGCGGCGCAACTGCGCGATCAGATTATCGAGATTCGACGTTCGATGATTGAATAGTGGCATCCGATTCCATAATCAGAGGTAGAGGAGTCGCCTGTTCTATGACACCTACAGCGGAAACAGACGCCAGGGTGAAACAGAAGCGGCTGCCCTCGCCAGGTACGCCCGTGCTTTCGACCCAGATGCGACCGCCCATACTCTCCACCAGTTGCTTGCTGATATAGAGTCCCAGGCCAGTACCTCGCACCGTACCAACCATGTCGCGCTTGAGCCGCACAAACTTACCAAACAGGAGCGCGATATCGGCAGATGGAATTCCAGGCCCGGCATCCTGCACACTGACCAGCGCCTCTGAAGAAGGTTCCTGAATCTCACTGTCTGCCGCTTTCACGCGAAGTTCTACCCTGACCTCAATGGCTGTCCCCGGCGGCGAATACTTGAAAGCATTGGAAAGCAGGTTAACCAGTACTTGATGCAGGTATTGCCGGTCGGCTCTGACCATCAGCGATTCAGCTATATGCACTTTCAGCTCGTAGTCCTGTTGCTTGTTTGGCTCGAAGAGGGCGATCACCTCGTTAACCGTGTGCGCCATCGACAGTTCCTCGAATTGTGGCGCTTTGCGGTACACATCCCCACGAATGGTGTCCAGTACGTTGCTCACCAGGTGCAGCAGTTCCTCGCTGCCATGCATGGCATGTTCGATGAAGGTATCCCGCAATGATTCGTCCAACTGCCCCCTGTATTCTGAAAGCAGGTCCAGGTAGCCGTGAATCTCTGTGAGCGGCGTGCGCAGTTCATGGTTGACGTTGAGCAGGAACTGGTCTTTTATCTCATTGAGATGCACCTGTTGCTCATAGGCAGCCTCTAATTGTTGCGCCTGATCTTCCAGTTGTTTGTTCGCATCGCTCAATGCCTGATTTTTAAGAGAAAGTTCCTGCTGAATGCTCTGCAGCTGTCTATTGAAAAAGTGCGTCTGGCGAATCACAAAATATTGTCGCAATACAACCAGTCCGATCAGGACAGCGCCCCCAAAATAAACGCCCTCCTCCAACGTGCTACTTTTCCCCGATTGCCAGACGTACACCATCAGCCCGAAAACCGCCGGTATCAGCACATAAGGTAAGATCGAAAACCATTCAAACCTCACAGGAACATCAATAGCCGCTGAAGTCCCGCTATCTGCAAATGAAATCAGCGTCTTCCTCCTGCGCGCAATGATTAGTGCCTGCGCTGCCAGTCCAATCAACATATAGCCAAGCGGCCATCCCGCATCTTGCCAGCCGTTAGTATACGTACCCAGGTTCATGTAATCATAAATACTGTCCGTAATCACAATTATCAGGAAGCCAGGTACCAGTAGTTGTACGGCAGGCCAGAGAGCAGGTTCATTCGAGCGAATCATCAAACGCAGCACACAGAAGATCAGCACAAGATCGAAGAATGGGTACGCGCTCCCCACGATCTTGGCAAGTATGGTTTCCTGGCCCTGCAACATCGTCGGCCCCAGCACAAAAAACCAGCTAAATGTGATTGCAGCAACCATAATGATAAAACCGTCAAGGATGACACGCTCGCGCGTCGTCTTAAAGAGCGGACGTGTAGGCAACAGGTAAAAAGCCAGAAAGAAGAACGGAAAGGTACTTAAATACGCAAAGTCAGCCAGAGAAGGAAAATCCTTCATATGCTTTATATCATAATAGGTGTAAATGACCTGGCCGATGAACTGGCAGAAAATGCCAGCCGCGAAGAACAACGGCACCCACTTTTGCGCGCTCTTCTCCACCGTTTCCGTCGTTTCAGAGCGCGAGAACCACCTTTTGATCGGTAACTGCAGACCGACGAGACAGAAGATTGTACCCAATAACCAGCCGAGCGCCTGCCCGATATCGTCCATGATAACAAATTGTCTTGTTGGGCCGGGTTTAATGATGACAAAAGCTAAAAACAAGCTGTTAAATACAATATAAACACCAACGCTATACCAGAAAGAGCGAGTCAGCATTCCTTTTCTGGTTTTCATGGAACAGATCTCCAAACATGCTCTAATAAGAAGTTACTCTTATCACTTCACCCGACACTTTTTAACAGACAATCAAAATAAGCGCTTTACAGAGGAGTTATAATACTGCCCTGGAGTATGACATGTTTTTCCCTTTTTTTCAAGCAATTGAGAGTATTGGGTTCGGCTAATCTTAGCTGGTATGCGCTCTTCTCCGTTTTTACTCTTTTCTCATCTAGTGTGGCGATTCGATCTCATCGCCTCCAATTACACTTTAAGTTTATTTACCTCTTGAATTGGTATCTACAATGTTACTAAGAATATGGAGCTTCGTTGTACAGTATAGATTATCGTCTATCTATGTACAAGCAATATCTACATTTCTACCTGTGTCAGGAGGGCTAAAATGGCCAGCTTCCCTACAGATAGTCAGTATCAAGAATCTGCTAAAATTATTATTAATGGTACCTCTAAAGACAAATTAAACAGCCGCCTTGACTGGTGGTATCGCATAAGTGCTCCCAATGAGGTCGCGGAAAGCGCGAATTTCACCATTCGTGAACAATACCGTCGAGCGCGCATCGCCAGCATTATCATCCTGGGAACGTTGTGCGCGATTATCCTGCTTCTCCCCATTGTTATCCTGGAGGCCCCTGTACCGTTCAACCTTCCCTGGGTATTCGCCAGCGCGGGCGTTGGTTTATTCTGTTGCCTGCTGGCCATACCTGCGAATCGTTTTGGACGCGTCCAACTGGCCGGTATTCTTTTAATCCTTTCCGTTGACGTGATCGTAGCCGGCATCATCCTCAGTGAAAAAAACGGGCTTGACCCCATTTTTCTGAGCATGTTCGACCTGCTGGTTGTCACCGAGTTAATCGCCGCCTCTATTCTGACACCTTCCAGTGTCTTTGGCATCGCTTTACTCAACATTATATTAATCGTGCTCGACATTAACTTTCAACCACGTTCTATGATGTGGAATCAGATGGTCATGTCCCAGCAGCTTGCCTACTCGCTTCTCGCGCGCCCCATTACCCTCTACTTTGTCGTCGCTACCGTCGCTTACCTGTGGGTGCGCAGCGCCTTAAATGCCCTCCAGCGAGCAGATCGCGCCGAATTGATAGCAGAGTTGGAGAAGCGCGAACTTGAGCAAAAAAAGCTACTCGAACAAGAAATCGAGCAGATTCTAATGGTGCATGTGCGCGTGGCGAATGGCGACTTGAACGCTCGCGCGCCTACCTACGAGGATCATGCTCTCTGGCAGATCGGGCTCGCTCTAAACAACTTGCTGGCACGATTCAAAAACGCAGCCAGGGCAGAATATAGCCTGCAGCGTATCACGGAAGATATCTCACAACTCCGCGTCGCCTTGCGCTACTGGCAAAGCGGCCAGCCTTTGCAATGGCGTCCCTCCAGAGAAGTCATCCTCAATCCCTTAATCGATGACGTCAGACGCGCGCTCATTTCTCCTCCCAGAAACAATGCATTTCCTTCTCAGCCATTGCCACCTATGCAAAGAAGGCCGCCTGAAAAGATGCCCTATTCACCAGAAACTCCAACCCCGGCTGTTAATCCTTTTTTCACAGGTGTACCTGAGACACCAGGCTATAACTCTCTTGATAATCAGCCCGAACGTCCATACCAGTGGCGGGAAAGGCTGCCAGAGTCCTGAAGTGCGGTTGATACCTCGACTCCTTTCTTTCGATGTTGGAGGAATTCCCCTGGTGATACAATGGTTTTAGCCAGGATTTCCGCCGGCTTTTGTTTTGGAGAGAAAGGACGAGTATATATGACACACGACGCGCCTCATGAACAGCATCGCGCCCGGAGCGAGTACCTGAGCGGAGCGCAGATATTACCTCACCGGGTCAGGCCGGATATGACGGTAGCCGAACTTATCGATTCACAGTTCCAGGCCTACAACGCGGCGCGCTTGAACGAGGCGGCGCGTCTCTATGTCGAAGAGATGCTCTTTCCCGCAAATGACGTGACAATTGGTCTGACCATGGCAGGCGCGCTCACACCCGCGGGACTGGGCGGCTGCCTCATAACACTGATGGAGTATGGTTTCATCGATTTCATCATCAGCACAGGCGCGAACCTCTACCACGACATGCACTACGCGCTGGCCATGACCCTGCATCGCGGAGATTTTCGCCTCGACGATACCAAACTGCAGGAAGAGGGCGTTATTCGTATTTACGATATCCTCTTCGAAGATAAAGTACTGCTCGATACCGACGCCTTTGTACGCGCGTGTCTGAAAACTCTGCCTGAACGCCCCATCTCAACTTCAGAACTGCATCATCACCTGGGAAAAGAGTTGCTCAAAGTCGGCGTCAAGTCGGAGTATTCGGTGCTGGCACAGGCCGCCGCCTGGAATGTACCCATCTACACCTCCTCTCCCGGTGATTCGTCGATCGGCATGAACGTGGCGCGCCACGCGCTGGACGGCAGCGCCCTGACGCTCGACCCCCTGGCGGATGTCAACGAGACAACCGCCATCGTGCAGCATGCCACACGCAACGGCGTGATTATACTGGGCGGAGGTAGCCCCAAAAACTTTTATCTACAGACACAGCCACAACTATGGGAAGTGCTGGGAATCCAGAAAGGCGGCCATGATTACTTCATTCAGGTCACCACGGACGCTCCTCACTGGGGCGGACTCTCTGGCGCGACTCCCTCGGAAGCAGTTTCCTGGGGCAAGATCAAACCCGGCCAGCTCAACAGCGCCGTCGTCGTGTATAGCGATTCGACCATCGCCTTACCACTGCTCACCGCCTACGCAGTGAGCAAGGCCAGTCCGCGCCCACGCAAGGAACTTTATACGCAACGCGAGGCGCTGTTACATGAACTGAAAGATGCGTATGAGGGTGCAAAAACAGCCAGACCTTAGAGGTTTTCTATCTAATAGCTAGCAAGTATGCGCATTAGGTACAATGTAAGCTTGTCATTAGATAGAGGTGAAATGACAATTAGATACAAGCGCCATCTCCCCTGTTATGCATTAGCTTGACAACCTAATGTATAATATGCTCTGGTGTATATGGCACACCGGGAAACACCCTGCAATGCTGTGGACAGTGGCTAGCAGAACTTGAACTACAAGGAGGTAGATGGAATGCTTGTGCATTTAATGTTGGAACTCTACGGTTGTGATCGACAACTGCTGGAGAATGAGAGCCTGGTGAGGCGCGCGCTTGACGAATATCCTGCCCGTGTGGAGATGGAGAAGGTCAGTCCCGTTCACCTCTACCAGATAGAAACATCCAATCCGCTGGATGCTGGTCTTTCGGGTTTCGTCGTGATTGCCCAGAGCCACATCAGCCTGCATGCCTGGCCTGAGTATGGCGAAGTCGATATCGACATCTGTTCCTGCAAGGAATTTAGCCAGGAAGATGCTATCGCTTTCGCGAAAGAGATATTCCAGACCGACGATGTCGAGTCGCATTTTGTTGTACGCGGCAACCGCTCGCTGCGCCCGCAAACGCCCGACACTGAGCGCTACGAGGCAGCGATGGCCACTCGCGTGGCTAGAATGGCGGTGCGCTAAAAAGAAGGAGCATAGTGACTTTATGAGTGATTCGCCCGTGACCCAGTTCGGCGCGCCGGATGCGCCCTTTTGTGACCCTGCCACTGCCCACGTCACCATCATACCAGCGCCGCTTGAGTACAGCGTATGCTATATGAAAGGCACCGAACACGGGCCACAGGCGATCCTCGATGCCTCAAGCCAGATGGAACTCTACGATGAAGAACTGAACTATTGTCCCATCGAAGTGGGCGTCTATACGCGTCCGGCCCTCGATTATCGCGGCCTGGATCACGCTGCCGCCCTCGAAGCTACCGGCGATGCCGTGCGCGAAGTACTGCGGCGCGGTCAACTCCCCCTCATCCTCGGCGGTGAGCATTCTCTTTCCGCGCCACCCATCGCTGCCGTCCACGAATTTTTCCCCGATATCACCGTTGTGCATATCGACGCGCACGGCGATTTGCGCGACGAATATGAAGGCTCAAAGCTCTCTCACGCCTCAATTGAGCGGCGCGTCGTCGATATGGGCATCCCATTAACGGAAATCGGTATTCGCAGTTTTAGCCCGGAAGAGGCAGAGTTTATGCAGACACGCCCCGATGTGGCTATCGTGTGGGACTACCAGCTTGCCAGGGGCGATGCCGTTATTCCCTGGCAACGCCTGAGCCAGCATACCTATCTGACAATTGACCTCGACGCCATCGATCCCGCCGAAATGCCCGCCGTCGGCACGCCGGAGCCAGGCGGTTTGCGCTGGCATCAATTGCTCGGCCTCCTGCGCGAGATATTTCAGCGCACCACCGTCGTCGGTATGGACGTGGTAGAGCTTTGCCCCATGCCAGGACAGACCCGCGCCGACTTTCTGGCCGCCAAACTCGTCTACAAATTGATCGGCTACCGCTTCAACGCAGACCGGTGAACAGCAGGCATACAAACAAAAGAGTGTTTCTCCGTTGCCGATATGCAATACCTTTCGTTACAATAGCTATAAGAAGCATTGACGCAGCAAACTACAAGAGCATAATGATGATTGGCAAGCGAAATCGAAAAATGGGTACGTCCCGTGTAGGGACGCGATTTATCGCGTCCGCTAACGCGCCAAACCCACGATGCGGACGCGATAAATCGCGTCCCTACACCCTTGTCAGCTTTTCGGCGTTGTTGTGCATTATGGTTTTGTTGTTCACCGCCTGCAACTCGACACCAACTACAACAACAAACAATGTCAAGAATCAGAGCATCTCTACATCCAGTAACGGGGTTATCACTTATAGCGCCAATCCGCAGGATGTGCTGATACGAACATTCTACGGAGGCGGAAAACTGGGAGGCTTTGAGTATAGCCCCGAAATTAGTATCTATGGCAATGGCGCGTACATTCTTGGCCCAGGTTTGCAGATGCGCGCGGGACAGTTGAGCACAGGCGCGCTCTCACAATTGCTGCACACACTTGTAGACACGGATGGACTGCTGAAGTTCACGAACAGGCAGTTCTACGATGTACCCGATCAGAACGCCACCTTCTTGCAACTGAGGCTCAATGGCACCAGCTATGCCTACCTGTACGGGCCATTCGGCAACCTCCAGGAAATCACATCGGACAAGGACGCCTACCACCGCCTGGGAGCAGCGTTGACCAGTATTACTGAGGCATTGAATGGCCCAACGCACCCTTATACGAGCCAGCAAATGGCGCTGCTCGTACACCAGGATTTCAGCCCCGACCTGACACAGCACATCCCCTACTGGACATTCCCCGATTTTACCCTGTCCAATCTAGCCATTTACGAATGCGGCGCTATTCCGACCGACATCACCAGCCCGAACTCCGACACAGGTTGCCTGACCTATACCGTCCCTCAAAACGGCTTATTGCTGAGCGCGCAACAACAGCAAGCCATCCTCTTGCTACTAAATGGGCAACAGGTAGGCGTGTTTCTCGACCTGGGACAGTACTATAGTGTAGCGTTACGACCCCTCTTACCAGATGAAATCGCGCAGAAAGAGCTTGCCATGCTGGGCAGCGCAGAACTGAATTATGCAGGCGTGCCGCTCCACGAGGGACCTGTGCCGACTCCCACACCTTGAAATAAGGACAGATTTTATAGTAAAAATAGCAGCAGATTATCGCCACCCGTCCCAGAATGTGGTATACTACCTACAGACGCCTCTTTCACCAATGCCAGCTACACGAAGAGCGCGTAATTTTGGAGCGAGGGCGGAATGACCGACGGGACAATTCTTTTATTAAGGGACTTGCCAATCCGTCAACCCCGTAAGATTAATCCTCCACCAACCCATTTGGAAAGGACACATGACCAGAGATTTCAGTAAGCATGAGCGAGACGACGAGCGACCGTACTCTCGCAATTCATCCTCCGGCAGGAATGGAGAAGAGCGGTCTCCCCGCCCTGCCAGACCTCGACTTAACCGTGATACAGTAGATAAAGCCTGGGAGAACGGAGCACGCCAGAATCATCCCGATTACCGCGCTCGTAATACCCAGGGCGGCCAGCCGCCACGCGACAACTGGCGACGCCAGCAGCAATCAGGACAGTCATCCGCTTATAACGGTCGCAATAACACTAACGGTAATAACCGCGCGCCCTATGGGAATCGGCCGAATGACCGCCGCCAGGATAACCGTACTCCCAACCGTTATCAGGGATCGCAACCCCGCCCTTTCGAGTCGGGTATGCGCAAATTTGACGAGAGACAGTACAACGAGCGCCAGAACTATCAACCCCGACCGTCAAGCGGCGATTCACGCCCGCAATCTCGCGAAGACACGCGTTATTCAAACAATCGCCCGCCATCGCGAAACTACGATTCTCGCCATGACGATCGCCAACCTCGCAGTTTCGACCGCGACAACCGCCAACCTCGCAGTTTCGACCGCGATGATCGCCAACCGCGTAGTTTCGACCGCGACGACCGCCAACCTCGCAGTTTCGACCGCGACGACCGCCAACCTCGCAGTTTTGGACATGCTGAACCGCATCCACGTGGATATTATCGTGAGAAGCGACAGGAACGCGCATCAGGACGACCCGACCCGCAGAATTCTCGCTGGCAGAGTCGCCCACAACGCTTCACGCCAAAATCCAATGATTCCACGCACCCAACGCCTCCGCGAGAGCAGTTTGAAGGAGACTACGAACAGTTTGCCGGACGCACTTCACCCTCTGAAATGGGGAACAGGCGAGAGTCGCGCCAGCCTGACAGACACGCCACGCACAAACCTCGCGAAGCGCAGGCTCAAAGCGTGGATGCTGAATTTATGACAGAAGTGCAGCAGGAAACTGATACCTTGATCCAGCATATCGTGCCAACTCAGCAAGCGAGCAACGGGGCGGCAGAGCACGAGGTATCCCCTAAGGCGAAAAAGGCCAGAACGGGCACTCGCTCGGCAAGCGCAAAGGTGCGCAGCAAAAAAACCGAGGCGAAACAAACAGCCACAAATCCCGGTACGCCCCACCTGAGGCCATCTCATCGCGGATTCAAATGGCCAGAGTCGGCGCAAACTGAGGAACAGATTTCTGAGTCGGGACAAGTAGAATCTGCACCACAGACTCCGGAGCCGGAGCCAGTTGATGCGGAACAAACACCCGAAGAATAAACCCGTCAATCCTATCCTATGTAGAAAATGCACACATGCACATCAGAACGGTAACAGCTGATATCGCACCCGAAGAACTGGGTATCACGCTGGGTCATGAGCACTTGCTCATCGATCTGCGTGGCTTATGGGATGAGCCGCCCGCGCATCGAATGCATCTAATAGAGCAAGAGCCAACGCTGGGCAACCGGGGCGAGTTGATGCGCAATCCATATCATTCCAGGCCCAACCTGCTGATTGATGACGCCGAGTTGAGCATACGAGAGCTGGCGTGGTTCCAACAGGCAGGCGGTCAAGGTATCATCGATATGACAACGATCGGCATCAAACCGAATCCGCAAGGATTGCGCCTGATTGCCGAACGCACAGGCCTTCACGTGATAGCAGGTTGTGGCTATTACCGCCAGCCGTTATTGCCCGCGTCCTTGCATGATCGCAGCGTGGAGGAAATCACTTACGATTTCCTGCGCTGGCTTCAAGAAGGCTTGTATGGTACAACCATACGCGCCGGGCTGATGGGTGAATTGGGAACCAGTTCGCCCATCTACCCGTTTGAGGAACGGCAATTGCGCGCCGCCGCTCGCGCGCAGAGGCAAACGGGAGCCAGCATCAACGTTCACCCACTCATCTGGGGACACGAGCACCTGCACATCCTGGATATCCTGGAAGCGGAAGGGGCGGACCTGACACGCGTTGCCATCAGCCATTGCGATGAACTCAACGAACCGGCGTGGCACGCCAGCATTGCTGAAAGGGGCGCGGTGCTTTCGTTCGATACCTTTGGATCGGAAACCTACTTCGACCAGCAATTCGGCCAGGAGCCGCGCGACACCGAGCGTATCGAGTGCGTCTTGCGCTTGCTGGATAAGGGATTTGCGCGCCAAATCACCCTGGCGCACGATATCTGTACTCGCATACAGCTTCGTCACTATGGAGGCTGGGGGTGGGATCACCTGCTCACCAACATTGTCCCGCGCTTGCGCCACGCGGGTGTCTCACAGCAAGAACTGGATGCCATGTTCATCGACACCCCCAGACGTTTATTATCTTTTATGGAGTAACCAGAATGCTTTATCCAGGCTATCTCAACCTCTATGAAACAGGCGAGCTGGCAGAACGCGCCGCTAAAGCCTGGGAGGTTCTGCGTAGCTGCACCATTTGCCCACAGAATTGCCGCTGCAATCGCATCGAGGGCAAGACAGGCGTATGCAGGTCTGGAACCGAAGCCATAGTGGCCTCGTGGAACGTTCACCGTAGAGAGGAACCTCCTATCAGCGGCACGCGAGGCGCGGGTACTATCTTCTTCGGCTATTGCCAGGCTCGCTGTACCTACTGCCAGAATTTTTCCCTGAGCCAGGGAGGATTAGGACATCGCGTCGGGCCTGAACGCCTAGCAGAAATGATGCTGTACCTCCAGAAGAAGAAATGTCACAACCTGGACCTGGTGACGCCCACCCACTTTGTGCCACAGATCCTGGCCGCCCTCGTCGCCGCCTGTGAAAAAGGGCTGCGCCTGCCCATTGTCTATAACTGCGCGGGCTACGAAAACCTTGAAACATTGCAATTGCTAGACGGCGTCGTTGATGTCTATCTGCCCGATTCCAAATATTCTGATAACAAAAATGCCCTGCGCACATCAAAGATGCCGCATTACGTCGAAGCGAACCAGGCTACCCTGCGTGAAATGTATCGCCAGGTGGGGCCGTTGCAACTCGATGAGGAGGGTATAGCGCGCCGTGGCTTGCTGATTCGCCACCTTGTAATGCCCGAAGACATTTCTGGCACGCGCGAAGTGCTGCGCTGGATCGCGCAGGAACTCGGCTCCGACGCGCCTGTCAGCTTGATGGATCAGTATTTCCCGGCCTGGAAAGCAGTTAACGACCCCATCTTGAACCGGCGGCTCACCTGGATGGAATACAGCGCCGCCATAGACGCGCTGGAAGAACTCAATTTGACGGCAGGTTTTGTGCAAGAAGACCTGATGGAACTAGATGAAACGTCTAATGTATAGCTGCCTTTTTAGGCTGATAGAAACTGCGTGCTATAATCTAACATAGGAATTAGTACCCGATCACCGAAACGGAGAGCCTTTAATATGAACGATACGGCCACTTTGAGCCGCTTGTTTGCCGGTATCCAGCCTGATCTGGAGCAGGTGGATGCTACTTTCGAGGAGCGAGCCACCTCTGGACTTGACATTCTTAACTCAGCATCGATGCACGCGCTTGGATCACCCGGCAAACGCCTTCGTACAGCGCTCACCTTGCTCTCAGGAAAAATGAGTTCCTACCGCTTCGAGAAGCTGCTTCCTCTCAGCGTCGCCTTCGAAATGGTGCATTTAGCAACTTTATTACACGATGATATCGTAGACAACGCCACGACACGCAGGGGAAATCCGACCGTCAACGCGCTGTGGGGAAACAATATCGCCATCCTGCTCGGTGATTACTACTTTGCGAAAACAGCCGGCCTCATCGCAGATATCAACGATAACCGCATCGATCACCTTTTTTCGGATACCGTCGCGACGGTATGCGAGGGTACCATCATGGAGATCATGGCGGCAGGGCGCGTCGATCTCAGTGTGGAAAGCTATTACCAAAAGATCAGCCACAAAACGGCCTGCCTCATCTCCGCCTGCTGCAAGGGAGGAGCAATCGTCAGCCTGGCATCAGACGCAGAGATTCAGCTACTGGAAGACTACGGCATGAACCTGGGCATCGCCTTCCAGATCATCGACGACATCCTCGATTATACCGAAGACCAGGCGACTATTGGAAAGCCAGCAGGGAACGACCTGCGCCAGGGCATGGTCACGCTGCCATTAATCTACGCCTTGCAGGAACACACCCTCAACAGCAATCTACAACAGGTACATAGCATCCTCAATGGCGCGGCCCATACCGAGGAAGAAATCATGTCCATTGTGCAATGGGTCGTCAATGGAGCCGGGGTAAAGCAGGCGCAAGCCGATGCATATCGTTACGCGGAAAAAGCACGCGCATCACTCAACCACTTTCCCCCATCAGCAGATCGCGCTGTCCTTGACGAGTTGATCGACTTCGTCATCACCCGCAACCATTAGCCCAATACAGTAGGGACGCGGGCTTGTCCCTGCCCTGGGAGTGGGGTGGGAAACATCAATACAAGCTTTCAGGCGACTACCTGGCTCAAAATTACCAGCACAATGATGGCTACCATAATCAAACTCAGCCAGAGAGCCGCATTCATTTTGTCATCTCTCTCTTCCAGCGGAGGTAGTTCCTCGGGTTTGGGCAGCAACAGCATCTGCTCGTTATCCTGGGCATCAGTCGCCAGGCGAATGGGTAACGATGGCGCTATCTTCTCTTGAGCACGCTGAGGAGAGTCCGACTGCTGCCAGTTCCTTGCTGCCTGCGTTGACGCGTAGTTCTCAGAATAAATAGCCGCGCCCGCTGCATTGCTATTATTGGAAGAAACAAGAGAGCCATTGACCGAGCGGAGGGCCAGCAGGTCCTGGCGCAATTCAGCAGGACGTTGATAGCGCTGATTAGCCACAGCGCGCAGGCCCCTGTTAAGGATAGCGTCGAACTCGGGCGAAATCGCACGATTGATGCGCTGTGCCTGCGGAATGCTGCCATTGTTGCTGGCTGGCACAACGCCCGTAATCGCCTGATAGGCTGCGGCGATCAAGGAATACATATCCGTGCGTACATCTACCAGGCCCCGCACAAATTCGGGAGGAGTATAGGGTGAAAGACGATTACGTTCCATGCCAACCACAAACTGTGTCGCCCCGCCAGCGAGCAAGACAGAAAAATTCGTGAGGAAATATTGTGACCCACTGCGCCCGCCAATGATGTGTTCGGGACGAATTAACCCATGTACCACCTGCGGTGATTGCTGGGACAAAAGGTCCAGCACCTCAGTCATCTGGAGACAACATTCGATAACATCCTGCTCCGGCAATGGTCGCCCGCTGAAGCGGAAGCGCTGCAAAAGCGACTCACCATCAATCGGCTCAAAGACGAAGAAGCTGCGTCCCTGATCGCCAAACGCATCCCACAGGGCGGGGATACGTGGATGTCGTCCCACGTTCGCCAGGGCCATCGTGGCAGTACGCAAGATAGACTGTGACATGACCGAGGACGTTTCAGGCAGCGCCACTTCAGTGATCATAACCGACGCGCCACCGCGCTGAGCATCTTTGCCGATCCAGACTGCCTCAAATACTCCTGACAACCAATCCTGCCGCTCCAATAATTCCTGTAAACGATAACGGTTGCCGCGCAATTGCAGCCCAGGGAGCAAAGGGCGCATGCTTGAGGATTGGCCGGCTGGCCTTACTGCCGCGTTTGGCTGAGATGGCTGCTGCAAAGGCGCTGCTGTTTGCGGTACGCGCGGAGTGTTTCTGACGGTCGCCCCGTCGTCGAACGAGGTAGGGCGACGCTGCGTCAAAGGCTGGGAGTATGAGCGCGGCGCACTTTGTTGAAGATCGCCCGCGACCTGCTGAGCTGACTGGCGCGGCCACCCCTGCTGCGCAGCTCCATGCGCTTGAAATGATGGATTGCCGGTAGAAAATGGGGATTGTGGCAGCGACTGCCCCGCTTCTGTATCTCTCACAGGTGATACTTTTCGTAAAGAAGTTTTCTCAAAGGCGCGCCTGTTTGACGCGTCGCCCGTCGATGCAGGCCCATTCGCGTGCAGATTTGAGCCACGCGGCGGGATCAGAGAAGGTGAAGACGGTGACAGTGGACGCGGGGTAGTTGGGAGCGCCGGAGCAGACAACCCGCCAGAATTTAATCGCAACGATGGTATGCTCCCTGAATTTTCTCTCGATGTCGGCCAACTCGACCCTGGAACCTGCTGCGGATTTGGTGTAGTCATCGCAGGCCCGGTATTAGGTATGTTGCCAGATTGCCGGTTAGGAGGAGGTGTTTGACCCTGTGATACGCCACCTCTCTTTATTAGATCGGGAGGATTCGTTGGTGATGCTGTGAGGCTGGCTGTGCGCACCTTAAATCCACAACTTGAGCAAGAACTCCTGCTGGCATCCCACTCGTTGCCACAACGCGGACATAACATGGTGTACCTCTCTCTGTGCCTCAGTTACTGGTCCCACAGAACAATTACGCTGCTATTCGCCCAGCTCGAACTGAACACAATACAATAATTATGCAAGATACCCTTGAATGATAAATAACAAACCCCGCGGTTCCCATACCACGGAATCATGCAATCCGTTGACGAAGAGATTGTTCTCGCATTGCTATAGTAGTCAAAACATGTAATACTGTCAATACTTAATACCAAAATTGCTACTGCTCACCTGGGATTGCGTCCGATGGGGGCCAACGCGCCCAGAAATCCCTCAAGAGCTTTTGCTAATTCGTACAACTGAGTTGCTTCGACAACTGATACTTCGTGGTGGGCATGCGCGACCTGGAACAGTAATTGCACCGCCGCGTGCCTGGTAGGAGCGCCAGTCTCGTTCGCCAGTGAACCGAGCAACGACGCGCGCATTGCATCGACGCTTGCATTGACTTCATCCAGGTTCGCGATATCAATGAAACTGGCCGGGTTGGGTTGATTTTTGCCCCGGTTCCGCTCACCGGCATTTGCTTCCCACTGGCGTCGGGTCTGCTTGCCCGCCGAGCAATAGCAAAATTCGGGATGGGCCGAATCAGAATTTTGCAATCCGGTATCGTCACAAATTATGCAGATAGACATAGGCAGCCTCCTCACACTCAGCTATTTTTTACATTCTACACACTATGCACTATATCATATCTGCTCAGGTTCAAGGGAAGGCAGTCTACTGTTCGTGTATAAACGCTTTGGCCTTCTGCTCATCATGCAACAGATGTGACGGTGCAGCCCGCCTCGTCATATCAGCCATGCCAGCCGCACCGCCACCCAGCAGAGGCCTGGCAGCCTGTTGCTGGTCGGGTCTGGGTGTCACAGGAGCATTCTCACGCCTGGGATTCAGCGACTGGGACGCTGATTGATTGCCCAGGGGCCGTGAGGTTTGCTGCGGCGTAGCAATCGCCTGCCGCAGCCCCATTGCCAGCAAGAGACGATGAATTTCTGGAAACTCATTGCACGAGGCAGGCACGACAAAGTGCGACCCGACTCGATAGCGTTCCAGAGCCATGCTGAGTTCGGCCAGCGCCCTGCTCAATTTCTGCGTGCGGGCATCGGTCTGCTCAAAACGTACCAGGCGATCAGCCATCAAGTTTAAACTTCTGGCAAGTGGCATCAACTCACCACTGGAGAGGCCCGCGCGAGCGCGCAAATTGCCATTCGCGAGCTGCG
>Ga0307372_10005626_pt1 | contig 18722 bp, 21 predicted proteins | sample OX1MG_FD_202533 | JGI IMG/M metagenome (GOLD analysis project Ga0307372, IMG submission 202533) | Soil microbial communities from Risofladan, Vaasa, Finland - OX-1 | ecosystem: Environmental > Terrestrial > Soil > Coastal area > Acid sulfate soil | place: Finland: Risofladan, Vaasa | collected...
CTTGAGCAGCTTATAGGAATCCTTGTCGTATCCCTTCATCACTGTCACAAAAGAGCAAATTCCTTAGCGTGGTTTTCTGACCTTCCCCCGATTTGATAGAGTCCCCAAAGCTGAGATATACTGACCCAATCAGGAAGGGGATTACTCATGGCAAAAGTCCAAAAAGTCTGTACGCGAGAATTCAAGGAGGAGGCCGTGCGGCTCGCTCAAACGAGTGGGAAGGCCATCGTGCAGGTTGCCCGAGAGCTGGGTATCTCAGATACATCTATTCACCAATGGCGCAAGGAGTTAGCTGAGCACGACAAAGAAGCATTTCCAGGAAGCGGACACCAAACTCCGTTAGAGGAGGAAAATCGCCGCCTCAAACGCGAGCTGGAAAGAGTCCAGCAGGAGCGTGACATACTAAAAAAAGTAGTGAGCATCTTCTCACGGGATTCCAAATGAAATATCAGTTTATTGAACACCACAAGCGCGAATTTCCCATCGTGCTCATGTGTAACGTACTTGGAGTCTCGGAAAGTGGCTTTTACGCCTGGCGCAAGCGCCCTACCTGTCAGCGCCAACGAGAAGATGCTCGGCTTAGCGAAGAGATTCGACAGGTCTTTGCGGGCCATCAAGGCAGATATGGCAGTCCGCGCATCCATCGTGAGCTGCAAGATCAGGGGCGAAGCACGTCTCGCAAGCGCGTGGCCAGGCTGATGCGTGAAGCGGATATGAGCGCCAGACGCAAACAGCGCCGGGTGTCGACCACCCGCAGAGACCTGTCTCATGCCGTGGCTCCCAATGTCTTAAATCGAGAGTTTACGGCTAACGAGCCAAACCAAAAATGGGTGACTGATATCACCTATATTCCCACGGCACAGAATTGGCTGTACTTGGCGGTTATCCTGGATGTGTATTCGCGAGCGGTTGTGGGATGGTCCATGTCGGCATGCTGCGATGAAGCGTTGGTGGAAAGTGCTTTGAAGATGGCTGTGGCTCGACGACGCCCCCAAGCAGGACTCTTGCATCACAGCGATCGAGGATGTCAGTACACGAGCCATGCCTATCGCAGACAACTTGAGGTGCTTGGCATCGTGGTCAGCATGTCCCGCAAAGGCAATTGTTGGGATAATGCCCTGATGGAATCCTTCTTTGGGTCGCTTAAAGAGGAATGTGTTGCCAGTACCATCTATCTTTCTCACGAGCAAGCCAAGCGCTCGCTCTTTGAGTACCTGGAAGTCTACTATAATCGGCAACGACGTCATTCGAGTCTTGGCTATGTGAGTCCGTTCACCTATGAGCAAGTTGAACGTAACGTTGACGCTTTACGTTTATCATGATAGAATAAAAACGTTAGCGTTATATTGTGTATTAACGTCTTTTCGTTCTCTCAGCTCCAACCGGTAAAGACTCTACAAAAACGGGTCAAGGTCAGACCAGAGACGAAATGCAGGATCGAGCGCAGAAAGCGTTGAAGCGAGCGTGTCACTGGTCGTGGCCCAGGCGAAGCGTGTCTGGTCACTGTCCTTATATTCGCTGACCATGCCAACAACGCGGTCAGTCTTTGTATTCAGGACGGGTGAGCCACTCAATCCCTTGTCAATTTCATCCCCTTTGAGTTGGATCATGCACTGTTTCTGTTGATCGCGAACCGACACGACTCCATCGATGATAACGCTAACTTTACGGCTATCGAACTCGGCCAATTTGGCAAAGCCGAAGGAGCGATAGTCATGTCCATCACAGTTGGCGGCAGATCCCATGATGACGGAAGTGACCCCTTCTGGTAATCCATCGATCCGAAGGAACGCGATATCATCCTTGCTCGCGGCAGACCATCCATCCTCACGAACCTGAACCACCTGTTCACTTGCCCCATGATAAAACTGGATACAGACGGTTTTGCCGCATGTAGAGCCTGCGGCCTCAATAACGTGCGCGCATGTGACCGCAAGTTGATCGGTGACCACAAAGCCGGTGCCCACGGTGGTTCCGTTCGCATTCAACACCCGAATGATGCTTTGTTCAAGATGCTGCATACCCAACCTATGCTTTCTTGTTGCTTCTTTGATGAATGATGCAATCTATGAGCGATGGTGTGTTTGAGTATACAACGAATGGTACGGATTGACAAGGGATCAAACGCGCAGGGCAGGGCTTTCCCATTCTAATAAACCGAACAGTATCCCGTCAGGAGAGCTTGCACGGCCTGCTCAAGGTGAGCATCGAAAAAGCGAGCTTGGCGGGGAACATTGCGAATCCCCAACCGATCCAGGAAGCTTAAAATGGCACTGTTGAGGCAAGCTAAGCTGCTGGGAGCGGAGCCGGTGCGAGTTTGACAGGTATCTTCCCCCAGGGAGACATCGCGCCTCCAGTGGAGGCGATTTTCAATGGTATAATCACAAACGACAAATTTTGTCTGAGCCAGATGAGACAGCCAGGGTTTCAGGCCACTCGACGTTTTTGCACATCTAGAATGGGACGCGCCACTGTATTCATCCGAACTGAAAGCTGCAAACGACGCCCATCAGGTAAGCGTGGCGCGGCGGCATTGATCCGTTCACAAAGCGTTTCCAGATCTTGATTGTATCGTTTGTCATTGAAAGGCCGGAGCGATACCTCCACGGCGTCCTGCTCCTGTGTAACCAGCCCTGGCAGATGGAAAAAAGGAGCCAAGCGTTTCCAGGTCGCGCGTTCATATGATGCCGGAAAATAGCGATCCCTGGTCCACATCACCAGGTTTACCAAGGCCACCTTGAAGACGGTCATGACCTGATCCTTCTGGTTGTCTAGCTCATACATCATTCGCTCATGTGCTTTAAGGTCTTCTAACGCACGTAATAACTGACGCTGTTCCTGGCAATAGCGTTCACACTTGCGATGTTCTTGATTGCTCGTCTCATAGGCTTTCCATTGCCGTTGTTGATACTCCTCAATTTCGGCGTCGGCTACCGCCTTCTCTTCTTTGATGGTTTTCCGCACGCGCCAGTCTTCCATGCCCTGTTGTTCCAACTCGATGAGGTGTGTGTTGAGGACATGATACAACTCCTTGGCTCGTTCTTTGGTCAGCTTGCACCGCTTCGCGTACAGTTTGCTGGCATTGCAACTCTTCTTGCGTGCGGCATCTGCCCAGCGCTGCCCATTCGCCAGCCGTTTTTCCAGGGTGGCCCGTTTCCTCGCCACCTCCGAATTCTCGACAGGCCTTTTGTTGTAGCCGTGGTTCGTGTCGAGCCCCAAGGGGAGCAAGAAATCTCGAATGATGTTCTCCTGCAAGGGCCAACGCCGCGTGTAGATTTCAGCCAGTTCCACCGCGTCGATGGTTTCTGCGGTACTCACGATCGGGATGAGTTTCGCGATAGTCGACGGCGTAGGCAATGGGGTCGCCTGCCATCCTGGTTCCCACCAGCGACGTTCTTCCCACGAGATATCAGCATCCCATCGCCTGGGGTACTCCAGTTCGTCTTTGGTCGGGGGCACAGGAACCTGACGCCGCAGATCACGGATCAACGCGACGCGAAGCTGAAGCGTTTGTCCTTTCTGTTCAGGTAAGGAAAGCGTAAAAGAGGCGGGAGCGACCTCGCGCAACACCTCTCCGTGCTTCGAAACACGCGGCGGGACAAACTCCCCGATCTCTGAGAAAGAGTCGATCCCAACATATTGATCAGTTCGGAGGATCGAGACGGCTGTTCGTCCCGCTCGTTTCAGTCCTGCCAGAAATTCTGCCCCGATTCCTTCTCGATCGACCACAATGTGCTGGACCGTCCCCAAACCAACTTCTTGCTCATACTGCTCGATTGTGACTGGTAATCCCGCAGTCAAGTGCTGATCACCGCGATGAGTGGTGATGAAGAGTGGATGGCCTGACGCATCATGAAGCAAGACCAGCGTTCGGCTCCCCAAGACCGTCGAGAGTCGTCCAACCAGACCACGAGGGATCAACGTATCGGTGTAGACCGGCTTACGGTGCCCATCAATGTAAAAGAGAGCCTGCTTGTCTATCTCAGCAAGGTCTTTGGCCTGCCAGAGATTAGTCGTCCACTTCGCCAGAGCACCGGTCAATACTTCAGCACCATTGGACCTGGCAACATCTGCCAGAAACCGTTCCGTGTGAAAATACCCGTAGGCACGCGCACGCCCGGTTAGCAGACCGAGAGCGTCACCGGTGTAGCTGCGTAAGTCCCAGGAACGTGAGAGTCCAACCACCCCGAGGAATAGCAAAGTCTGCAAGAGGCTCAAACGCGACGAAGAGGTGAGGCGAGCAAGACGTGGAACATCCTGAGAAGGACAGGAGAAAAGAGCTGCTTCTAAGGTGGAAATCAAGCCTGTCTCGCGGGCAGCGGCGACCAGCAGCAATGCGCCAGCACCCTCTTGCCACTGGGCTTGCGGTGAAGAAGATGGTGTTGACTGTTTTTTTTTGCGCGTCCCCTGTGATTCCCAACACCGAATTGGGCACGGACGCGATTGAGATGCCCAATACTGACAGTGATGCCGAACTGCTCTTGGAGCGCCGCCTGCACTTCACTGCTTGGCATCTGTGGATTAGCACGGCAGGTCGCAACCAGCCATTGGCGTCTATCTTCTCGCAGCTTCGTTGAATGCCCATGCCTTTCGTCAAGGAGCGCAGCTTCTCCACGTGACTGCACTCCTTGCATCCATCGATAGGCCGTTGATCGGCTGATGTGAAGTCTAGCGGTTGTTACCGCTTTTTGCCAGGGATAGCCCATCTGCATGAGTCTCACGAGGGAGGCTTTTGCCGCCTGAGCCTGTTCATCGCCTCGCTCTTCCTGTTCGCCCATATGCTTTCTTCCTTCTTTTGCAATATGCCCACATATTCTCAACGACTCCTCGACGGGAAGTTTCTCCTGTCTCCTGCACAAGAGAAACAGATCTCAGCTCAAGCTTACCCTCATCTGATCTACCAGCGTGAAAAACGTCAGAAAAGATGCTCTGCACCAGAGAACGGTTCTTGAAATATCCCTGGAAGAAGCGAGCACAGGAAGGAGGAATAGACAGCCCTCTGTTCCAGGGGTTTCGTCTCTTCAAGGAGTCAAAAATTGCACCTCCGGGTACGCACTCGATGGTCCCTGTAAGAGGGGAGAGGGTATTCCGTTCAGATAGGTATCGAAGAAGGCGCGTACGTAGGCGCGGGTGATTTGTAATCCACGCACGCCATCGATGGAACCGAGTTCTCCAGTGCCACGAGCCGACGACAAGGTGACTGCGTAGTCGGAGAAGTTCAAATGCGCCGTGTTTTTGATGCTCAGGTGATACCTCTCGTCGCCCGGCACAGGACGCAAGATCGCCTGGACCTCGCTCTGGAAGGAGCGGCAACTGGACGTGGAGCAGGTGTCTCGATCACTCTGGATCACCATGAACGGCTTACTCAGGCCCGTCTGCATGACATCGCCGAACAAGGCCCCATCGAGGTCGATGCCGGCTTTGCAGCGCGCATCCATCTGGCACACCTGGGTCGCCGTCGCTCCGCCGAAGGAATGCCCGAAGACACCAAGATGTGCGAGGTCGAGATGCTGGCTCCACATGGAGTCTCTCGTCGCGTTTAACCTGTCAAGCTGGTTCATGACAAAGATTACGTCCTGCGCCCAGACCGTCACCAGGCGATTGCCTGCCGCCTGCGGATTTGGAGCGTTGTCAGGGCTTCCGGCGGACGTTGCATCTGCTACGCGCCCATCGGGGAAGACCACCACATCCGCGCTGTAGGTAGGAGTGATGGCGAAGATGATGAAACCGTGACTGGCGAGGTCTTCGAGCAGCGTCGTATATTGTGTTGGCATGTTGCCCAACCCTGGCTCGAAAATGAGCACCGGATAGCGTGCCAGAGCCGTGGAGAGCGGAGCGTTCTCCACGCTGTGGGTCTCTATCGTGGCGCTGCTCTGCTGAGTGCTCGCCTGCGCCCACTGTGCTGGCAGATAGGGTGCCGCTTCGGCTCCAGGGGCGCGCTCGCTGGGATACCAGACCCAGATGACCAGTTCTCGTTTCATCCCCGCTTGTGACGCAAGGGGGTCAATGCGCGACTGGTCAGTCCAATCTTCCTCCATCCTCCCGACCGCATAGGGGCCGGTTGGCGCAGGTAATACAAGTGTTTGCTCGCTTTGCCCGCTCCGGCTCGCGAGAAAGACAAAACCGGAGGCAGCAACGAGCACCACTCCAGGGATCAGGATCAGGCGAATCCTCGCCAGCCTTTTCCACCACGCATGCAGAGATGTAAGGAAAACCATCATGTCCCTCCTTTCCAGTGCCTGTTTACTCTTTGACGTCGCGTTTCCAGGTAGAGAAGAGAGCGAGCAGCAAGAAGACCAGCGAGTATGCACCAATGACGAAGACGGCGTGTAAGCCGCTAACCGGAACCAGCGGCCTGACGCCGAAGGACTCGGATTCGGTCTGCGCTTCCGCCGGGAGGAGCATATCTGGCAGGTGGTTGAGCAGCGGTCCCAGGAAGTAGGCGGTGGTGTTGAGCCAGGCATCGCTCTGCGTGACTCGAGCGAGCGTGTTCATAATCAACGTGCCAGCGTTGTCAAGAGGAAACCAGATGAGCGAGGCACTCAACCCAACAGCGAGCGAGCGCCCGAGTGCATTCATCGCCGTAGCCAGCAGGATCGTTGCTCCCAGATTGATGATGACCGTCAACAGGTCGATCCCGCTATTTGACCAGAAGACCGGGGTGAGAGCACTGAGCGCGTCCAGGTTGCCGACCAGGGCGAACATCTGGACGCAGGTGAGCAGCGCAGTCAACAGAGTAAACACCGCCAGGAGGATCAGTGAGAGCAAGACCAGCACAGCAAGTTTGGCAAGCAGCAGTTGCACCCGCCCTGCTCCACGCGCCAGCAGGACGCGGATTGTGCCATACTGATACTCCCATCCGATGGTAAACGAGGTGAGAACCAGCAGGAAGAGGCCGGAGCAAATACGGAAGACGAGCAGATTACTTTCCACCGCCGTATAGAGAAAATGCAATGGGGTACTTTGCAGGTCCGCCTTTACCCCTGGTGCGCTTGCCCCAAGCCCGAAGCGGACGACAAAGACTATGGCCAGAATCGCAAGCCCCAGCCAGAAGAGCCGCGCGATTTTCACAAATTCCCCGCGCATCATCCCCAGAAAGCTGGCGTGCAGGGGAGGCTGGATGACCAATTGAGATGGAGTGAGAGCAAGTGGTGCGTTCATTGTTTATCCCTTTCGTGCGAGTTGATGAGAGAAAAGAAAACCTGCTCCAGGTTCTGGATGTGAGGTGCCAGGCTCTCAGGTGGAAAGCCAGCCTGGGTCAGGAAAGCAGAGAGGTCGCGACCATGTCCCCCAGGGGCCGAGGTAATGAGCAGATCCATGTCCTCCAGGCGCACATTGTCGCTCCAGGACTGCTGTTTCAACAGCATGAGCGCTTCCTGCGCACGTTCGAGCCGAACGGCAAACTCGCCCTGGCCACGCGTCAGTTCCTCAACGGTTTTCTCCGCGACGAGTTTGCCGGCGTTGATGACCGCAACGCGTGTGCAAATCTGTTGAACTTCGGCCAGCAGATGACTGGAGAGCAAGACGGTTGTGCCTCCCTCGACCAAGCAGTGCAACAAGGCACGCATTTCGACCATTCCGGCGGGATCCAGACCGTTGGCAGGCTCGTCCAGAATCAGCAATTCAGGATGATTGAGTAAGGCCATCCCTACGCCCAGGCGTTGTTTCATGCCCAGGGAATACGTGCGGACACGATCCTTCTGCCGTGGTTGCAGACCAACTACCTCGAGAACCTCATCGATGCGCTGGCGCGAAACACCGCCAAGGACCGCGCCAATCGCTTGCAGGTTTTCCCGACCTGAAAGATGCAGATAGAGCGCTGGCGTTTCTACCAAAGCGCCGACGCGTGGCAGCAGGGACGTGTGTTCGCGAGCAAGATCGCACCCAAAAAGCTCAACACGGCCAGCAGTGGGGGTGATCAGCCCAAGAATCATACGAATGGAGGTGGTTTTCCCTGCCCCATTGGGACCCAGGAAGCCTACAATCTGGCCGCGTCGGACCTCCAGGTTGAGGTGGTTGACGGCAAGACGCTCGCCATACTGTTTGGTTAAACCATAGGTGCGCAGGACGGTTTCGCCCCCCTGTTCGGGTGAGCGAGCCGCTGCCACAGTCGAGACATGGTGTGTATGCATCTCATGCTCCTTTCTCTGCTTCAGGAGGAAGACCTGATGATCTATCAACAGGATCTCTTTCTGAAGCGAAGACTGATTCGCAATGGTATCTGTTCTTCTGGGGAACCTGTCTCGACGAACAGACCCCAGAAGCATATAATCGCCGTGTCCAGCTCGCTATGCTGCGATATTGCGCAGGGTGAAACGGGCTGAGAGACCACGAAAAAGGGAAAGAGCGGCAATGATTATCGTAAGAGCCATCGCGACGACAATGCCAAGCTAGGTGCCAGCAGTACTGCTTCCTACCAGTCCATTATTCCCTGAGAAGATCTGGGGTGCGCCATCGTGGAGACCAAGCCCCCAGATGAGGATCGAGACCTCAACTAGCGCCATCGAGATGGTGGCAAGGAAAGAAACAAACAGCGCGAAGTACAGAAATTTCTCAGGAATCTCGCTGCGTGCGACCGCGTAGCACGCAGTGCTCAAGCTGGCAACAATCGCTACAATCACGATCCCGAACAAGAGACTTCTGGTAAGGAAGAGTTGCCGGGCGGGCCACAAGTCAGGATGAGCCATCGTTTTCAGGAAAAAGGAGACTCCCAGGAGAAACGCATAAACCAGGATGGGAACAGCAAACAGCAAGAAAAAGCTGCGTCGCTTCTGTTCATGTGCGAACCTGATGACTGCGACAGCAATGGGCAAGCTCCCGGCCAGCACGGCCAGCAGTGCCACAACCGCCCCGATCACTCCCAGGTGAAAAGAGAGGCTCACGACCCCGGACGTCTGAGCCACCTCGTGAAAAGGAGCATCATCGGTCATTTTCTGAAAGCTCAGACCCGCGAGGAGAAAGCCCACAGCGGCGCAGAAGATCGTCAGGAGTGAGCAACGAAGGGTCGAGCACATCTGCCTCATCTTTTCAGCGAATGGCGTGGTTGCCGTCCCAAGACAGGGGTGGAGATGAGCATCAAGAGCACCTCGCAGGACATCCATCCCTTCAACAAAAGAGAAAGGACGGGACGCCAACGTGACGAGAAACTCTTCTTCATAGCGAGCACGCCAGACACGTGGATAGAAAAGAAGCAGGAGCTTGTAAATAGTCATAGGGTTGCCAACCTCCGTAAGCCGAGCGTCGCCAGGGCTTCCATACTGGTCAGTTGTTCACGCAAGAAAGCCATTCCGGCAGTCGTCAAGCGATACGGGCGCCGTCCCCGTTCCTCAGTGGCAAGTGCCTCGATCAAACTAGACTCTTCCAACCGTGCAATGGCCCCATACAAGGTTCCGGTTCCCAGGCGAACGTGAGCGAAGGTCTCGACATCTTCCAGAATGGCATAGCCATGCTTTTTCCCTCCCGCCAGGCTGGAGAGAATGAGAAGAGACGGATCGGAAAACCGTCCGAAATCGGGGACTCCCATACAGAGTTCCTCCTTAGTGATTGGGTGCGTTCCACGACATGTCAGGAAAGGACATATCGTGAGACGTACTATACAGGAAAGGGGATAAAACTGTCAAGGACTTTGAGTGCGGAAGGACTGCTTCTTGTGTCCATGTTCGATGAGGTCGAAGTGCGGAGAAGGGGCACCTGGTGATTGTCGCCTCCAGAAACATTCATCACGAACAAGAGACCAAAAAGCAGCAGGAGAAGTCCATCTTCTCGCATGGCTCCCATTATGAAATGAACCAGCCAGCTCACAAGACGCGAGAAAAACGTTCAACGGATGGAGGGTAGTATCTACAGTCTCGTTTCAGATGTGTATTCAGCGCGGTTGGCCAGAAACCCTGACAGCTACCCAAGAAGTCGGCGCGAAAGGGCTTTCCACAAGAGATACAATATCCTTCTGAGGCAACCAAATACATAGGTTGCCCGAAGGTAGAAAACAATGAAAAAACGACAGTGGAGCATTCGACGCTCCACAACGCAGGTTCCCGACGCACAACATCGGTGGGATCGAGCGTATCAACAACTTCTTCAATGGAGCACACTCTCATTCCCCCTCTCCACCCAGGAGCCGAGACAACAGGAGAATCACGATGAACATCGCGGTCTACGTCCGCGTTTCGACACAACGACAAGCGCAAGCACAGACAATCGAACAGCAACTCGACAGTTTGCGGGCATATCATGAAGCTCAAGGATGGCCGTGGCAAGAGGAGCATATCTTTCGGGATGATGGCTACAGCGGAGCGAAGCTGCACCGGCCAGGTCTTGATCGACTGCGGGAACAGGTGGGGCGTGCGACGTTTGATCGCGTGGTCATCACTGCTCCTGATCGACTGGCTCGCAACTACGTGCATCAGATGCTGCTCATGGAAGAATTTGAACGAGGTGGGTGTCAGGTGGAGTTCGTGGATCGACCGATGAGCCACGATCCCCACGATCAACTCCTGCTCCAGATCCGTGGCGCTGTTTCCGAGTATGAACGGAGTCTGATTGCCGAACGGATGAGGCGAGGTCGACGACAGAAGTACCTGGCAGGCGGGCTGCTTCCCTGGACCCGCGCTCCCTATGGCTATCGGGTTGATCCCGTCCATCCACGCGATCCGGCGGGGGTCGGTATATGGCAAGGATTACTTCCTAGAACAGCCATTTTGCCCGACGCCCCCAAAACCTTAGCAGAAGTCGAAAAAGCGGGTTTTGGAGAGCATTAGCAGAAATAAACAGGGCTAAATCAGGGATGCTATTTCTGCTAATGGAAGTTAGCGGAAGAAATCCTTGCTCTCAATCGTGAAGGTAGGAGTGGCTTTTACTGTAAGAATAGCACTATAGGCTTTACGGTTCCAAATGGCTGGCCCAGGAATGAATCCTTGTCATACCCCTATTTATACGCTACGAAATTCGACCGATGTAACTGGATTATTGTTTCTAATTTTAGGGAGATACGGCTTTATCATAAAAACAGGACGCAGGACTTTTTTGAACCATTTGACGTATTAGAACTTCACAAAATATTATACACCCTCATCTTATATTCGTTTAATCGATATTTTATTGTTGTTCCGCATATCTCGGATTTAGTTCATTTGTACACATGTCTCGGTCTGGGTGAAGATACAATCGTCCTCGGCAGCTCTCTGTAACTTTAATCAGTTATATCGTACGTCGTATCTTTTCGGCAGTTTCGCACTGACAGGCCAATTGGTCTTCTTGCCCTTGTCGATACCGTTGACGAAGCTCTCCTCGCTGACTGTGAAAGACATGACGGGCAACGCCATGGCGTCCCTCTCCGCGGTTTAACTGGATTTGAATCCGTCGGCGATAATATTCGTCGTCCATATAGTTGAGTAAATGAAGGGTTTTGGGAATTCGGCCAAGCTCCGCGATGGCACGCCCCAAGGAGGCTTATGCAAAGCTTTGCATAAACCGCCTTATGCGAAGCAAGTAACTATGCAAAGAGATGTCAGAAAAACCTTGATTCTTGGCCATTTCCAGTTGAATTTCCTTTGCATAGTCTCCGATGATGGATTTGAAATTTTACTCAACTCCCTCTCACTCAGGAGAGCATGCAAATGTCCCAACAAACGCTCAACGCCCTGCTCCAGGATCGATCTTCCTGACTGGAACACCAATACCGATCTCATGTCCTGGTTATCAAGCCTGTAGGCTTGCCAATAACTATGCAAAGGAAATCGGACAGCAATGCCGTCGTTTCAAGCTCTTCTTGCAGTTACTTTGCATAGCCTTCCACTTCGCATAGGGTCGATGGGTGTCCTCCACGTTGGCCCAGTGCTACGTAAGCTTTTTAACCATTTGCGCAAGAAGGCCATTTGCGTCTGCTCGCAAGCGCTCTCATCTATCGACTACCAGCGCATAGTGACGGCCAGCATCCCGCCCTGCGCAGGGCGGGATGCTGGCCGTCACTATGCGCTGGTAGTTTGTGAGTGATTGAGCTTCCCGCCGTTGCCGAGCATTGATTCAGACAAAGGCGATTACTGGTCTGTAGCACTGGGCCAGTTACCAGAAACGCAGAGAGAGATTGGAGACAGTTCTGGACACGAAACTGGAAGCTTTCGCCTCACTCGTCACAAGCAACTTCGTGTCGCACATTTCTAGGGCCATTATAAGTTTCAATCATGCTGGAGAGGGTCGCAAGTAATTCAAAACTAGATACTCATTTCCATCAAGAATGTAAAGAACAACTTATTCTCGCTTAAAAATGAGTTTCCAATTCAAAGACTCGCAACAAAGCTTCTTGCATTCTTGCAGAAAAGACAGACGTTTCCCAAAAGCCTCTCGCCTATTTCGCGTTCAAGCCTCTTCATTCGATAATCTGTCTTTGTTAGAACGTTTTGAAATTCATTCTTTTGTATCTCGAATTCGAGAAATGAATTACTTGCGACCCTCGCTGGACGAATTGATATCTTGAATAATTCAAGGTTAATTTGAGTGATCTATCGTTGATTTATTATCATAAGTATTGACAATGGAGGAGATTTGGTATAAAATGCTCTGCATTATGAGGCTTACTTCTTTTGAAACTGAGATACGTTATCCTCAATTGGATAAGTGGTAAGAGTTTCCTCCTCAGGAAGGAGTGTTATTTCATTATGTCAGATCCATCGCAGGTGAACGCCACAAACCAGAATGATAACGGCCATGCTGTCCGTCCTCCTGAACCCAGGCAATCTCATGAAAATTCCACCGATCCTACCAGGCCAGTAGAAGCAATGCAAGCTTCGACATCAGCAATACCAGTATCCCAGAAGTTGGAAAAAAGCGCACAAGAAGCGGATAACCAGATTACGCCAGCGAAAATGGCGTCGTCTCCCGCGCCGATTGCGCCTGCACCTCCGAAACCAGACCGGATAACCCAGAAGACAAAAGATCAAGACACTCCATCTGAAGCGGCACAGCCCTCAACTCCGGTTGAGCCTATTCTCCTCAAACCGGACAGCATAGTAAGAGAAGCAAGGGATCTCGGCACATTACCGAAAATTGCGCAAGACTCGCTTGAGGTTGAGCCAGCGCACCTTCCAAGCGAACCACATAAGATAACACTCGAAGCAATTTCTAATGACGTGCAGCAGCAGACTCATCTTCTGGGGCCGGAAGCAAACGTGACACAGAGCGACGTCAGTATTTCCCAAGAAGACAAAACCCAGCGCCTCATTCCGCAAAACATTGATCCGCCAGCTGTAATTCTGTCTGCTCAGGTAACACAGTCCTCCCCAGCAGAACAAGCCGTAGCTCAGCATGAAGTGACAAAGCCAGCCGAACATAGCACGGCTAGCAGCCACTCGGACACGTCAGCTACACGACATGACGAAGAAAAAGGTGAAGATCATCACCATGAGCCAGAAGCCCAAATTGACGATGAGGAAGGTGAAGAAGGTGAGGAAGAGGAAGAAGGCATTCTCTCCTTTTTATACGAAAGGCGTTTCACGTTTAAGGGCATGAGTCGTCCTCAGCGTCTTATCAGTGGAATTGCTATTGGGCAACTTCTCGCGTCTGCCATACTGGTACTGCTCAATCTCTTGCCACGCCCTTTTATTCAGATCTTAACATTGTCAGGAAGTAGATCTATTGGTATATCAACGATCGTTTTCGTTGCCGCTCTCTTTTTCTATATACTTTCCTGGAGCTTCTTACTCTCAGGAGCCTTGCACGGCCACATCTTGATGCGAATCATTGTCCTGGGCATATTTTCCTTCGGACAAATACAAATATCTGTGATATCTGTGAATAATCTTCCTGTTATGCTGTTGGCAAGCATCGTCTTGTTAGGAATATTATGGGGATGGGGTTTGGCCGTCTTCTTGATTGAACGCCGGGCAGCTAAATGTCAAGAGCAGCAAGATGTTCAAGTGCAACGAGAGTTTTTCATAAGGCCAGATTGGGGCTTATATTTGCCTACTTTCTTGCCCATCATGGCTTTATTGTTCATCTACTACGCTCTGCTTCTTGGCTCTTGCCTCTCGTTCGGAGATGATACGTATCTTTTCTATCAAATAATATACTTGAACATGCAGCTGGCTACCCTCTTTGTGATACCCGTACTCTTCCTGGTTGGAACTGATTTTGCCGAACTTGGTGATGCTATCATGAGAAGTGGAGCGAGAGCGATTAATAGAATACATACCCGGACACCCTGGCTCCTGGCTCTTGTAATCGCCCTCTTTGCAGCTTATCTCGCCTTCCGAAACTCGCCTGATAGAACGCTAAGCATAGGAAATTGGCTTGGGAGCCTGTTCTCGCAACTGGCTGTTGGAGCGGGTATTGTCGCTCTTCTTGGTGGCGTAGTCTACCTTGCAGGCTTGCATCATTGGCCGTCTTTCCATATGAAACTTGCGGGGTTGCATATAAAAACGCGGATATTGGTACTCGCCATGATCATCTTTCTAATATTCGGCACCTTCATTCCTCTTTTGGCCGCAGCCCTCTATTCCAATGTGCAACAGCCCCCATCGCTTGTTGATACGCTGAATTTTAAAATTTATAAGCTGAGCGATATACAGCCGAACTTTAGTTTCGCTTATCCGTCAGACTGGCTTACTACTGTAATAGCGAACAGAAAGAAACTAACGGGAATATACCTCGATGGCGCTAAGAGTAATCCATCCAGCGTGTTTTTCGTATTCCGGCAGTCCCTTGATCCCCGCCAGAAAATCTCTTTTCAAGATGATCTAAAGCTGTTTCTGGATCAAATCTGTACTTCATGCTTATTTGTTCCTCAACAGGCTACAACTCAAGGATCATGGCAGGTAATACACTACACTGGAAATAAGGTGGCTGGTATTGCGTGGATACGTGATGATAATGGGCAACGTTGGATTCTGACAGGTTTTGCAGATCAAAATAGCATCACTCAAGTTGAACCTGTCTTCACCACTGTAATAGATAGTTGGCGTCCAGACCTCAAAGCAACGGTTCCGCCGCCCGACAATACACTGAACAAGGAACTACAAACCTTTGCCAATTTCTTGACGCCGTTGTCGACTGGTCTATTACCGTTTCTTATAGGGCTGCTTGCTTTGCCATTACTGTTGCGACGACGAAAACGACCAGATCTCCTGGCAATAGGCGTGCTCTTCTTCATCGTGTACGGAATAATGCAATTAGCTTATAATCTGCAAAGCCTTATCGTCCCGCTTGTCCCGCAAGTCCGTCTCGATTTCGCCTTTTCCAGCATGCTACTAACGGTATCTGTGGGAACTTTGATTGTGCTTTGCTGGCTACTCATTAAGCGCAAGATTACCTCTGAAAACACCAATCTCTTGACGCTTCTCCTGGTGTTGAATGGAGGTTTGTGGTTCGTTTCGTTCATGTACTGGTTATACGGTCGAGCTTCGGATAACGGACTAAATCAAACGGGTACTATTATTTTTCAGGCACTCCTACTAGGCGTGGCGTTCGGTTGGGATATATTTACGTCAGGCGAGAATATGAACAAGGGCGAACGTAACTTTCCACGTCACACGCGGCTCTTGCTTTTCCTCGGCTATATCATGCTGGCTTCAACCACTGTGCTATACTTCTCCTCGCAGGTATACTTACCAGGCGGCGTCCTACTGCCACCGGATAAAGTGTTCTTTGATAGTGAAAACTGGCCGAAATTAGGTATCCTCAGCCTCGGCCCGCCTCTGATCATCACGACATTCATCCTCCAGGTGACATACTGGTGGGGGTCAAGAAACCAGCAAGCAGCAGGTGAGAAGACCGTGAAAGAAGCCACTGCATCAGAAAGAATGAACGGAATGACATGAAGAGGTTATTACTGATTCTTCCCAAGATTCAGCTTTGTCATCCACGCTTCAGCCTGGAGAACTTCAGCCTGCCGTGGAAAGACTTTGGACAGCAGGACGCGCTGGACTTCTTCATCAGCATCAACATAGCAATCGGCTAAGACAGTCAACTGATAATCTTTATCAGCCGCTTCCCGCAATGTTGATAAAACGACTCCACTGGTTGCTATGCCACACAGTACCAGATGCGAAATGTCCTGCGCCCTCAACACCACTTCTAGATCACTCCCGCTAGAGGTAGGCCCAGGATACGTGTAAAATTCTATCAGAAGCGAGATCTAGTGATAGAATTTTACACGTATCCTAGGCCTATGTAAGATAGAGGTACAGGTCGCGAATGTCACTGGAAACAATTCTTTGCCGTCTGGCAAGGATATACTTCCAATTTTGCGTGGCAAAGATATGCTTCCAACTCTCACGTTCATTCCATCTTGCGTAATTCAGCCTTCAATGCACTGCGAATTTCCAGTAGCCTAAGAATGCTCGGCGTTTTCAACACCTTTTTTAATCGGTAGTCGCTTGGGTAAAATCCTTGATCACGAAGGTAAAGTACGGCATGGTAAACTTCTTCCCACCTCTGTTGGAATTTTTGTTGGCCTCTTTCCTTCTGGTACGCCTGATAAGAGGAAGATATGGACCGACAAAGCTCAGGAAATTGGCGTGAAAGAAAGGATGAATGATATCCCAACCGCTGAGCCAGTTGACACAGAGAGAGTGGAGGTACTTCTGGCTTGAGAATGGCTTCTTGTAATGTGTTTTGTAGTGCTGTTCTATCCAGCTTTCTGAAAGGTCGCCGTTGTGGCTCTGATGGTGGAAGGTTCCATGTTTGTGTTCTCCTTGAAGAAACCTCACTTGTAGTCCCATTGAGTAAGGCCAGAAGGGATATGTCCAATGATGAGCAGACGAGGTCGGGAGGCCGGGGGGAATCGTCCAGGTGTTCCCATCGGGCGAGGTGGAGGTAGGGCTAGGATTCGTGCAAAAATCTATCATAAGCTTATAAAGCCGCTTCACAAGCCAATGGAGGTTGCATTCGTAGAAGCAAAAACTCACAGAATAAATGCATGAAAGATATGATAAGACCGCTTTTATGACACTTTCTGGATGGTTTCGTGAGCCATATATGAGAAGATTTGTACGCTCTGAGAGATTTTTGCACGAATCCTAGCCCTACCTCGAGTGCCTCCGGGTTCACTTTGGGTAAGACTATCCGTAAACGCATGGGCGTATCTCCTTTGCTTTCGCTCTCCTTTCGCTCTCTTTTTTATTTTACCCCACTTTTACCAACTTTTGAACAGTCACGGGATATCGCAAAACTTGACAGGTGCGGACCTCTCTGTTATGTTATATTTGTCGATGTCATCGACAAATATAACACTTTGGAAAAGATATGCCAGGACCACTTGAAAACGTGATGGAACGAGATGCTGGAGGGCGATTTGTCTGGCTCGTTGTAAGCGAATGTGTCCCCTTGGTCAGCGAAGGCGACGACAAGCCAGCGAATGTGATCAGAAACATCAAGCGTTGGTGCGTAAGCGGAGTACTGGCCCCCTACGCGCACAAAGCATCCCGAGATCAGGCGCTGACGCTGCTCTATGCAGGTCGCATTCAGGGGCTTCCTCAGAAGAACAAGGGCGTTTACCTCATTCACCGCGACGGACTTGCGTGCATTGATGATCGCCCGAAGCCGGGATGGCCCAAAGAGAAAGCGCGACCACGCAAAGGCGGACAAACAGGGGCGCGTACTCCAGAGCGGGTCGAATAATAGGGAAAGTGCCTCTGAAGAAGGAGTAGCTCTTTCCCTGCAAGTCCCGGTCAATGACCGCCCCTACATGAGCAAACGGCCAGAAAAGGAAACCACCGGGCAAAAATGGTCTCCTTTGCACTTTCAAAGGAGACCATTTTCCATTGTGCTATGAGCTGCCAATCCAACCTGAGGAAGCTGGCATCGGCCACTTCTCGGCAAGTGTATACGTGCAGGGAGCATACTGGCAGGCGCTACAGTAAAAAGTCCTATCTCCACAGTGTTCAAAGACGAGGAGCTGCAAGTCTCCTGCCCTCTGTGCCGTTATCCAGCCGAGAGAAAGCCAGGAATTCAGGTGCAGTTGCAAGGCCTGATCAGCTGTCATAGCGATGTAATCATTCCCTCCCCAGGTATTGGGCGAGCGTACCCTGTAGCGATACCAGGCAGTTGCGCCTGCTCCCACGTCAGGTGAGAAAACACAAAGGCGTAGGCATCCCGCCAGATCGCGAAACGCACTTCGCGGCCCTCATCCCAAAGGGTACGCCATTGGGGTGGGCGTTCGGGTATCTGATAGCAGCATTGTGGGTAAAAGTACGGATCTGGAGGATTGTTGATAACGGTATACCCGGCGGGAATGGGAACCCAATGGCCGCTATCAGCAAGCGTGGCATCCCAACCAAGCGATCGGAGCTGTCCGTTGATGTCAGCTTCGAGCAAACTATACTGCTCTCCGACTTCATCCCCCATACCTCGCGCCGTCGCCGCTGCTATCACTTTTTCCAGTTCGGCTACGAGTGAGCTGATATGGGACGGAACTGTTGTTGGTGCGTACAAGTTCATGAGTGCCTCCAATTTTCTCCTCACACGAAATCGACGAGTCGAGTCCGTGTGAATGACGGCTTATCCATCACGCTCTTCATCTTGAGTGCCCTCAACTGGTGATGGTGCACCGTCAGAACGTACCCTTTCACAAGAAGGGCACACATACTCCTGATTGCGAAGATCAGCAAGGAAAGTTCCCGACGCATCGTAAACATAGCAAAACGCTCCTCTGTGCAATCCAGATCGGGCAAAGGCCGTTGTGGGATTTCTCTCACATGTGGCGCAGGGCAGCGAAACGCGGATCGCCAGTG
>Ga0307372_10005629_pt1 | contig 18712 bp, 31 predicted proteins | sample OX1MG_FD_202533 | JGI IMG/M metagenome (GOLD analysis project Ga0307372, IMG submission 202533) | Soil microbial communities from Risofladan, Vaasa, Finland - OX-1 | ecosystem: Environmental > Terrestrial > Soil > Coastal area > Acid sulfate soil | place: Finland: Risofladan, Vaasa | collected...
CCCGGTGAGCAGGGGCGCGTGGAACACGAAGGGCTTGAGCGGCGCCACCTTGGGGATGACCACGATCACGCGCCCGCCGGCGAGCGGCACCTTGAACGGCTGGACGTCGAGGTGGACGGCGATCGGCGGCGGCGCCGGAATGGCGATGAACGGCGCCAGATGGGGGCGTACCTCGATGACGTGGCCGCCGAACGGCTTGGGCTCGTTGCGATCGATGAGCACGACCAGGGCGCGGGGGACCGGCATCAGCGGCGCCGTATGCGGGCGGAGCTCGATGACCCGGCCCGGGAACGGCTTGGGTTCGTTGCGGTCGATGACCGACTGGAGCGGGCGCACGGCCGGGATCGGCGGCGACGGCGCGAGCTTCTGGAGCACGCGAATCACCCGGCCCGGGAACGCGTGCGGCTGGTTCCGGTCGAGGAGTGCTTGGATCGCTCGCGGCAGGGCGCGCAGCGGGGCGAGGCGCTGGCTGACCTGGAGCACGCGGCCGGCGAAGGGGTGCGGCTGGTTGCGATCGAGGAGCGTGCGAATCGGGCGCGGGACCGGGATCAGGGGCGCGAGCTTCTGGGCGACCCGGACCACCGCGCCCGGGGTGATCGGGCCCCTGACCAGGGCGCGCAGGATCGCTCGAGGCGCCGGTCGCAGCGGAGAGAGGCGTTGCGTGATCTGACGCACCGCGCCGGGCGGGATCGGTCCCCGGACGAGCTGGCGCAGGATCGGGCGCGGGTTGGGGCGGAGTGCAGCGAGACGCTGGAGCACACGCACCACCGCGCCCGGTGGGATCGGTCCCCTGACCAGCCGCGCGACGATCGCCCGCGGCTGGGGGCGCAGCGGCGCGAGGCGCTGGAGCACGCGGAGCACGCGCCCGGGTGGGATCGGTCCCTTGACCAGCGCCACCAGGAAGGCGCGCGGGTTGGCGCGGAGCTGGGCGAGCGCCGAGGTGTGGCGCACCGCTCCGGGCGGCACCGGGCCCTTGACCAGCCGCTCGAGAATCGGCCGCGGCACCGGAAGGAGCGGGGCGAGGCGTTGCAGGACGCGGCGAGCGGCGCCGGGCGGCACCGGGCCCTTGACCGTGACCGCCACGACCGGCCGCGGCGTGGGGCGCAGCGGTGCCGGCAGGTTGGTCGGGATCGGCCGGATGACCCGGCCCGGCGGCAGCGGGCCCTTGACCTGGATCGCCCGGATGCCGGGGAGCGGCGGCGGGGTGGGCGTGACCGCCGCCGGCGCGGGCGGCTGTCCCCGCAGCACCCGGCCGAGCACTGTGACGAGCCGGCTGTAGGCGCCGGCTGGGACGCGCCGGGCCCGCTGCACGCGCGGCGCCGAGGCGGGCAGGAAGGTGGCGCAGATACACGTCCACACCGCGTTGCTATCGGTGGCGCTGAACGACTGTGTTCCGGTGCCGCCGCTGACCTGCCAGGACACCGAGAGATGGGTTCCCTGTCCGGTGACCGCCGAGTCGAGGTCGGTGAGGATGGTGATGGACGTCGCCGGGGCGAACGCCTGTCCCGAAACAGACCCGTTGGTGGCGTTGGTCTCGCCGCCGACCACGAGCTCGCCCGCCTCGGCGGTGATCCCGGTGTTGCCCGAGGCCGGGTTGGTGCCGGTGTTGGTGGCGCTGACGTGCTGGTCGAGCGCGACGCCACTCGCGCTGCCGGTGTAGCCGACCGCCTCGAAAACCACCGTGCACGAGACGGTCGGCGTGACGCTGAACGTGTTGGCGGCGTTGGCGAACTCCGCGACCGTGTAGTACAGGGCTTGGACGGTGTTCTGGACGCCGCTGCCCGGCGCTTCGACGAGGTGATAGGTGTTGCCGGCGAGGTCGGTGACCGTGCTGACGGCGCTGTTCCCGGTGTTACCGCGCAGCCCGATCCAGATGAGGACGAGATCGCCAACCTGGGTGTTGGCGGTCCCCGGGGTCGTCCTGGTCGCCGCCGAGGCGGCGGTCTCGGTGTAGGGGACGACGTACGGGTTCAGCCAGCTCACGTCAGTTGCTCCACGACGAGAGGACGGTCGTAATCTCGCTCGGGATCGCGGCGCCGATCGGCGGCCCGACCGCCGGTGCGAAGGTGATCACCCGGGCCATGGTCGGATCAACCTGACGCTGGCGCGGGGGCCGCAGGTAGAGGATCGGCCGGGGCACGAACGTTACCGCCGCCGGGAAGGCGAAGGCGGCGATCGCGGCGGCCCAGTTTTCACTCGCGGAGAGCGTGCCGCTGTACGTGTAGGCACCGCTCGGAGCGTTCGGGTAGTGGCCCGACTGCTCCTCCATCGCCCCGCTGGCGACGGTCGAGCTGACGGTCGCGTCGTTGACCCACGGCGTGCCCGGCAGCGCGCTCCAGGTGCGTCCGGTGGTGACGCACCCCAGCACTGCGATCAGTGTCGCGGTCTGACCCGTGACCCCGGTGGCGAGTGTGGTGGTGGCGCGGCTGGTGCCGAAACTCTTGCTGGTGCCGACCACCGAGCAGCCCGCCGGGAGGTGGGCGAAGATGGCCGCGGTGATGTGCGTCCCGGGCTCGTTCACCTCGTTGGTCCACGCGCCGTTGGTCGGGTCGGTGACGCTGCTGACGTCCGGGGTGGTGGTGCTGCCGCGCACCAGAATCGCGATCGCCAGGATCGAGGTCGCGGCCGGCGTGGTGGTCAGAGTGACCGTCGGGCTCGCCGTGCTCGCGCCGGTGGGTGCCGAGACGTCCTGCACGACCGCCCCGGTGTTGTCGATCTCGTAGGCGCGCAGGATCGAGTTGGTGCGCGCCGTCGCGTTGAAATTGACCGTGATGACGAGGCTCACGTCAGCCTCCTACCGAGAGCTCCGAGACCGGGGCGGGGCGCCCCACGTCGGGCTACTCCTCGATGACAACGACCCAGTCGCAGGTGCCGCCGGTCGTCCCCGGGGTCACCCGCAGCCGGAACGAGGTCGCCGAGACCGGCACCATGAGCTCGCGCCCATAGGGGTACTGGATCACCAGCCCCGAGGTGATCGGGACCACATGGTTCTCGTAGGGGCCGGTGGACGCGGCGTATGCCTCGGTGCCGGGGACGTTGACCGTCGCCCGCGCCGTGCCCTGACCAACCTGCCAGGGGGCGGCGGTGACCGCGGTGGGTGTGGTCATCGCTGTCGACGAGGAGATCCACTCCACCTCGACCGGCTGGGCGGCGTTGAACTGATTGAACTCCACCGACCACTGCACGATCTTGAGCGAGGTGCCGGAGCCGGGGACCAGCTCGGCGAGCGTCTGCGCGGTCGAGGCGGTGATCGCCACCGCGTTCTTCGCGTAGACCCAGTATTGCGCCATCGCTTACGCCTCCCCGACCGGGGCCGCGGGCGGCGCCGGCGGCGTGCCCGCCAGTGAGGCGTCGAGGGCGGCGTGAGCGGCGGTCACCTCAGCGAGCGCGGCGCCGACGTCGTCGAGCCCGGGCGGCGTGCCGCCACCGTGCCCCTGGACGCGGAGATTGCCCTGGGCGTCGAACTTGTCCTCGTCGCTGCGCTGGTCGACCGGATCGGTGAGCGCGCCGTGGGTGAGCAGATGGCGCTCGACGGCTCGGGCCGCCTGCACCAGCCGCTCGGCGGCGCCGGCCAGCTCGCTCGCCAGCGATTCGCTCAACGATCGTCCTCCGAAGGGTCAGCGTTTGCGGAGCAGAGCATAGCCTGTCACGGTGGTCACTGGAGCATTCGGGGCCATGATCAGCCACACCTCGACGTCGTCGTCGAGCTCCGGGCCCATGACCTGGGTGCCGCCGGCGGAGAGCCGTGTCCCCATCGGCCCGTGCCCGGTGTCGGCGGCGTTCTGAATGTCATTGCTGAACCCGAAAAAGCCGTCATACTGCGTCGCTCCCGGCGCCGGGGCCGGGATGGTGAACTGCAACGAGACCCGCGGGCCCGCCGGCGAGACGAGCTGGGCGCGGGTGGAGTCGATCGGGACGTTGATCGGGACCATCTCACGGCCCGGGGTGAACCAGCGATCCATGCGGTCGAGGACTTGCTCGAGGCGCTTGGGCATCTTGGCGATGCGCTCGAGCGTGGATCCCGACACGGTCTCAGTGAGCCCGCGCAGCGCTGCGGTGAGCTCGTCCATGTTGCGGAAGCGCTGCTCGAGCGAGCTGAGCACCGGGAGCAGGCGGGCGAGCGCCCGCGCCGTGGCGGCATCGGCCCCCTGCTCGGCGATCGCGTCGGCGAACTGGTCGAGGAGCTCGTCGAGGATGGGGTCGTGGCCGTTGCTGCCGGGGTCTATCGCGACCTGGGTCATGGCGCTCAGAGTGGCAGAACGTTGTAGAAGAAGGTCGACTCTCCGATGGTCGCGTCGGTGTAGAGCGGACTGTTGCCGTGGACGCCGTTGGCGCCGGTGCCGTGGCCGTTGCCGCTCATTCCGGCCCCGAGCTGGAGCGTGCCCTCGCCAAAGCTGAGCTGCGAGTTGGTGAGCACCACGCCGGGGATGCCGACCACCCCGTTCGGGAGGGTGAGCAGCCCGCCGGTCGTGGTGTTGATGATGATGGCGCCGCCACCACCACCGCCACCGCCCCCGGCGTTGCCGGCCGTAGCGTTGCCGCCGTTGCCGCCGTTGGCCTGGATCGAGCCCCCGGCGCCGACCACGAGCAGGCGCGCCGAGATCAGCACGATCCCCGCCCCACCACCACCCGCGCCGCCATCGTTGGCACCGTCACCCGCTCCCGCACCACCGCCGGCACCGCCCAGAAACGGGGTGATCGCCGCGCCCGCGGTGAGCCCGTAGAAGGAGCCGAGAAAGTCCTGCGGGCTCGTCTGGGTCGCTCCCGGCGGGGTCACGGTGCCACCGGCGCCGCCGAGGGTCGCTCCCGAGGCGCCGCCCGCGCCGCCACTGCCCACGGTGATCGCGTTGATCTGATTGCCACCCGCACCGCCGGCGCCGAGCCCACCCGCCGCTCCCGCAGTCCCGCCGCCGACCGATCCCGCCGCCCCCCCGGCGCCGGCCACCGCGGCCACCGCGGCGTGCCCGTTGTTGTCGATCTGCCCGAGGACGATGAGCTGCTCGGCGACGAACAGGCGATAGCCGGCGCAGTGCAGTTTCATCCCGGCGGGGATGACGAGGCTCCGGTAGTACGCGTCCGCGGTGAGCGTCGTGTTGACCACCGCGAGCGTGACGTCACCGAGCGCCCCGTTCCCCCACCAGAGCGCCCCGGCGAGATCCGGAGGGGCGACGACGACGCGGGGCATCAGGGCACGTACGCGGGGTCGAAGGAGAGATCGCTGACCCGAACGTCCACCGGCACCGAGCCGATCGCCGCGGTGTTGAGCACGTAGAGCGAGCCGATGTGCTCCGAACCCTCCCACTCGAGGTACACACCACCGACCAGGGGCATCCCGGTCGCCGGCGTGCCGCTCGCGTCGACGTTGCCGAAATCCCGCGCGTAGCTCCAGTACAGGCTCCCCGCGGTCGCGGGGGCGAACACGACCAGCGAGCGGCGCTGCCGGTTGGGACCGATCAGCGGTGTGCCGACACCCGCGACCAGGGGGCCGACCGGGTTGACCAGGACGCGCTTGGGCGGGACCGCGGTCGCATCGGTCGCTGGCGTGTAGGCCCGCTCCATGAGCCGGAGCACGCGCCCAAAGAGCGCACTGTCCTTGGCGGAGAGAGCGAGAACGTCGACGCTGCTCGGGGAAACGGCCACGCCGCTCCTCCTCAGACGATGATCGGCGTGCCGGCGGGCGACTGGACTTGGGTCTGCACGAGTCCGTCGAGCAGCTCGGCGCGGCTGATCGAGGCGGGGACGTCGAAGGTCACCCCCGCGATCTGCTCAGTGCGTGTCGTCTGCGAGCGCACCGGAGCCACGTTGTAGACCACCAGCCACACCTTGAGGAACCACGCGAAGGTGCCTCCCGCGGCGATCGCCACCGAGCCGTTGTTGACGAGCTGGAATGCCGGCTGATTGTCGTAGTACCACCACTGCTCGGTGTAGGCCGCCCGCTCCCACTCGCCCTCGTTCGGGTAGAGGGTCGGGTAGGCGAGGGTGCCGCCCTGGGCGGGCAGCGCCGCGAGGTCGATCGGGTCCGGGAACTGATCGATGGAGTTGATCACGCCGACCATCCCGGCGGCCGTGCCCGACATGACCCGGTTGTTCGCCGGGTTGTTGATCCAGACGTCGAGGTCGCGCGCGCTCGGCGGGCCCGGCATGTTGAGGTACTTGCTCTTGAAACGCGCCTGACAGAGCTGCCAGCGCTGCGCCGAGAGCGCGGCCGGCTGGATCGCCGGGTTCGGGCCGATCGCGATGCCGGTGTTGACGGTCGCGTTCTTGTCGAACGCGTAGCCCGCCGGGAAGGCGGCGGCCACGCTCGAGAGGCCGAGGAGCCCGGATTGAAAGAGCTGGCCGACGACCTGCTCGCCAATCACCTCGAATACGGTCGCACCCTCGTCGTCGCCCTCGACCTGGAACGCAGACCCGTTGAGGATGAGACAGCGCTGACCGATCCGGAGCGCCGGTTCGGCGGCGCGCCGGAACATCGGCCCGGCCACGGCTCAGCCCCCGAGCGGAGTGCCCGGCGCGACCGGATCGGGCGGAAAGTCGAACTCGGCATCGTCCGCGTCGTCAACCCGGCGGTTGCTCACGCGCACGTGCTCGAGCACGGCCCGGTGGTCGTGCGGCTCGTGCCACGTGCCGTCAGGGTGATTCGGATGCGAGCAGTTGGCGTGGATGAACTCGTGGGTCGTGGACACGGGCCCGGCCCCGGAGAGGTGACCGTGCTCGTCCTTGGGCAGCGCCTCGACGTAGTCGCACTCGGCGCCGCAGCCGCCGCACACCATCTTGCCGGTCTGTACGTTCAGCGGCATTTCACCACCCCTTGCACGAGATGTTGACGTTCTGTGCCACAGCCGAGATCGTGTTGGCTGCCGCCGCCAGGGCGACGACCACCACCGAGATCGAGGTACCCGAGAGTCCGCTCTCGCCGGCGAGCGCGGTGGTGACGGTTACCGCCATGTTGGCGATGGTCACGTGCTCGGTGCCGGCGATGATCTTGTTCGCCGGCGGAGCGAACGCGACCGTCGCCGTCCCAGTGACCGCGACCTGGGTGTCGAACTGCTTGAGCTGAGCTCGGTCGGCGATCCGGGGCGGATCGACCGACGTGACAGTGATGGCCACTGCTTAGGCTCCTGCGATGAGCTGCCCGAGGGTGTTCGACGCGTCCTGGGTGAGCGTTCCCTTGGGGCGCCCGACGAAGCCCTTGAGCATGAACTCCTCAGCGTTGGCGCCGACCGCGAAGTCGAACAGGAGATCGAGCTGGATATGGTCGGTGTTCCCGTAGTACAGGAAGAAGTTGAAGTACCCCTCGGTCTCGGGATACGCGTAGATCGGCTGGAGCGGCACGTACGCCAGGGGCACGTTGCCCTTCCAGAACCGGATCGCCTTGAGGTGCGGGATCGGCGCCTGGGACTCCCAGCCGGTGATCACGACCGCGGTGTTCTGGTTGTTCGTGAAGTTGGGGAACTGGTCGAGCTGCCACGTGTTCGCGACCGGCGCGTTCGGATTGTTCAGCGTCGCCGAGTTGGATCCGCTGTAGCCGGGCGCGTTGCCGGGGCCGTAGAGAATGTCGTTGACGTTGAGAATGTCCCACGAGGAGTCACGCGCGCCGGCGACTTCCTGAATGTTGGCGGTCGCTTGGGTCAGCTCGGCCGCGAGGGCCGCCGAATCGAGCAGGCGGACGGGGGTGATGGTGACGGCCATCTCGGTCTCAGCCTCCCAGCCGGCCGGCGGGCTCGCGCTTGCGCCACGCCGCGGGTGAAGGTGCAGGGGCGGCCAGAGCTGCGGCTCCCGGCGCGTTGGCGACGGCTCGCCATGCCTGCGCTGCCTGGGGGGCGCTGCGCCCCGACTGGCCCATGCGGAACCCGAGCTCACGGGCGAACAGGCCGAGGCCCATGCCGATGAACGGGTCGACGAAATCGGTCGGCCAGTTGAGGAACCAGCCGAGGAAGCCGGTCGCGACGGCCCCGCCCTGGACGATCAGAGCGCGGGGGGTGCCCGGCGCGGAGGCACCGGACGCGGTCGGCGGACCACCGAGAAAACGCGTCCGCCCTGCGTTGGCATCCGTGCTCGCCACGACCCCATCGAGGGCACCAATGGCGGCCGAGATGCCCGAGGGAACGATCGGGAAGCCGTACCGCGGCATGGGCATCACCTCAGACCTTTGGAGCCGGTCAACCCGGCGGAAACGCGGTAACTATAACGCGGCCTCGGTGCCGTGGCACACCCGCGTCGAAACTTAGCGGCGCCGCGACGAGCGCACCACCCCGCCGGAGGGACGGAGTCCGTGCGAGCCCGCGCCGACGCTGAATCCTTGGCCCGAGTACCCGATCGACGGGAAGGGCGCATAGCCGGCGGCCGAGACGGCGGCGGCGGACGGGTACGAGGCGAGACTGATGGGCGCGAGCTCGGGGGGACGCACCTTGGGGCCGCCGATGCGCTTCTCGCTGTAGTAGAACCCAATCCCGATCGCCGCGAGCCCACCGAAAAAGGCGAGCCCACCGAGCACCAGCGGGGTCACCGTGCTCCCGACCGCGATGCCCGGGTAGGTGAACGCCTGCTTGAGACCGTTCTGGATCTGCTGAAAGTGGGTCGTGATGTACCAGAAGATCAGCACCGGGAGCACGAGGCTCGCGATGGCTCCGACCAGGGCGATCAGGAACGGCCACATGGCTACTTGTCGGTGACCCCGATGATGACGTACTCGCCGAGCTGCGACGACCCCCAGACGCCGACATAGTACACACGCTTGCCCTGCGCGGCCGCCTGATTGAGCAGATCGTCGATCCACGCCTGGATCGCCGGGAGCTGGCCGTACGGGCTCATCTGGTGGGTCGACTGATCGATGCCCGGGTCGGCGCCGTTGGGGAGGACGTTCGGCGAGGTGCGCGCGATCAGCGACCAGTCGCCGCCGCCGGGCGGATTGACCGCGGTGACGATGACCGGGGGCGGGATCGGCGGCGGAGAGGCCATCCGGCTACAGGCACCCGGGGCAGGGCACGGCCGCGCACCAGTCGAGGATGCCGAACGGCCCGGTGCACGGGCACGTCCCGCAGTCCTCAGAGATGATCTGTCCGGTTTCGCAGCCGGCGATCGCGTTGAATCCGACCTGATGCTGGTTGGCGTGGTTGTACCCGCAGTTGCCGAACGCAACCTCGTCGATGATCCAATGGCTGATCGCGTCCCCATCGACCGCGTACACCCGGCCGTCCGGGGTCCGATAGAGCCCGCAGGGTGGGCACTGGGGCGGCTGCACGGAGCTGTAGCTCACCGATCCCGGGGGGCTCGGCGACGCGCTCGAGCGAGTGGCGAGCAGCACGCCGCCGCCCACCGCCGCCACGGCGCCGAGCACGACTGCGATCTCGGTCCCGCTAATGCTCCTTCCGCCGCTCCGTGACGATCGCAGGAAGTCCATCGTGCCCGCATGGTACTCCGTGCATGTTCACCGTAACCACGTCACCGGCCTCGTTTTCGTAGCGCAACCCGGGCAGTTTGCAGAGATCGGCGACGGTCGGCTCGACGGCCTGGAGGTGGCTCAGTACCTTGTGCCGCGGCTTGCGCCCCGCGGGCGTGAAGCCACGTACCGAACGGCCGATGCTCTTGCCGGGCACGGGTCTACGCCGGAGCCGGGGCGGCCTCGGGCGGCGGCGCCAGGAGCGGCGGTGGGGGCAGCTCGAGCGGCTCGAGGCGGACGCTCGTGCCGCAGGTTGCACAGGTGGCCTCGACCGCCTCGGCCGCGTCCCAGTTCTCGGCGCCGCACTCGCGCGGGGGATGGTCGGCGGTGCCCGGGAAGCCGGGACAGATCCACGAGCGCTGTCCGTTGCCGACCGGCGGCGGCTGCGGGTTCCAAGGCGTGCCGGTGATCCGTGCGGTGAGCGCCGCGGTGAGCTGGGGGATGGCATCGTTGAGCGCCTTGCCCATCTGCCAGTCGCGCATCTGCCGGGCCTGGAGATCGCCCTGGATCCGCGCCTTCTCGTTCTCGTTCTCGGCGAATTGCGAGCGGAATTGGAGCCGCTCGATCTCCATGCGGTTGCGCGCCTGCTCGAGCTCGATGACGTCGCGGATCGACTGCGCGGCGGCGTTGGCGGGCTCGGTCTTGGGCGCGATCGACTGGAGTTTGGTGAACACGCTCATGTACTTGTCGATGGTCGACACCGGATCCTCGGGGGGACGCTGAATCGCCGCGGTGAGCTGCTCGCGCGTGCTGTCGAGCTGGGTTTTGAGCTCGGCGTTCTGCTTCTCGGTGAGCTGCTGCATCAGCGCCCGGGTGTCCTTCTGCGTCTCAGTGACCAGGGTGATCAGCGCATTGACCATCTCACCACCGCCCCCACCGCCGCCCGGCTGGGGAGGCGGCTGCATCATCATCTGGCGCTGCGAGAGGAGCTGCTGGCGCTCCATCGCGGCGGCATCGCGCCGGTTGAGCGCCTCGATCTCGTCGGCCTCGGCCTCGGCCTTCATGCGCGCAGTCTGGGAGCGGACCCGGGTCATCTTCAACTCTTGGGCCGCGAATTGCTCGTCCTGCTGGAACGCCTCGGTGATCGGGTCGATCTCGGGCGCGTGTCCGTTGCCCTCACTGGGCACGCGGAAGGTGGGCACCACGCGGCGGGCGAGCTCCTCGAGATTGTCGGTCATGCCACTGCCTCGAACCCGCGCAGGAGGCGCATCAGCAGCGGGCGCGGGTCGAGCTGCCGGGCCGAAATGTCGACGCCGAATCGGAGCAGGTAGTAGCTCTTGATCGCCTGCTCGAAGCACTGATCAGGGGTGCCCGTGTAGCCCATCTGCCGGCTCCACGTGTAGAGCTCCCACACCGCCGGCGAGAAATTGATCGGCTTGGGCGACGCGAACAGGACCGGCGCCGGATCTTGGGGCGGGCCGGTGGGCGGCGGGATGACCGCCTTGCCGACTCCCACGCTGGCCATCTGCGGGCGCGGCGCCGGGTCCGCATCGAACCCCGGCGAGGGGAAGGGAAAGGTGGCCGGCGGCGACTCGTCCGGAGGCGGCGGTGGCGGTGGCGTCTGAGCTGCGCGCGGGGATTCCCCGGTCGCCGTCGTCGCCGCGCCGAGCTGCTGCCCGAGCCGGGCGCCGGGCCCGGCCTGGATCCACGTGCCGTCCTTGCCCTGGATCATCGGCGGCTCGCCGCCGCGTGCCTGCTTGCAGTGACGCCGGTGCGCGTTGACCTGGAGCAGAATCTTCGGCTCCTCGGCTGAGCCGTAGTCGCCACCCATGCAATAGGCGGGTGTCCGCGCTGGGGCCCACGTGCCGTGCGAGTTGGGCATGGCAGCGATCATAGGGCATGGCATGGCACGCCAGCGTGGCCGTGCATCCCCCTCGGGTCGCGCGTACTATGTGGCGACGATGGCCCAATTCCCGCCGCCCGGGCCGCCGCCGCTGGTCGACTGGCCGGCGCTGGTGCGCCGCTTCTCCGAGATCGGCGTGCAATGGTTCCGCGAGGAGTTCACCGCGACGCTGCGGCGCAATCGCTCCGACCCGGAGGTGATTGATGCACCGTCCGTGCGCGTGATCGCGACCGCCACCACGCCGCCGGAGCGCCGGGTCGGCTGCCCGTCGTGCGACGCGCACACCGCGACGATCGCCGCCTGGGGCCGGGTGCAGTCGATCGTCCTGGCCGCTGAGGCGTCGGGTGGGAAGATCCCGCCGGCGCTGCCATCGACGCTCTACCTCGCGCGCGCCGATCTCAACGACGCGCGCGGCTATCTCCGCGAGGTGGAGCAGCGGGTTCCCTCGATGCGCGAGCGGGTGTGGGGCTGCATGACCGCGCTCGACGTCGCCGATCGCTCCCTCCCCGACCCGTCGACCGTCACCGTCGACGCCTGCCGCGAGGCGTCACCGAGCCTCGAGGCCGCGGTGCGCGAGGTGACCATGATGAGCAACGAGTACGAGGGGAAACTCAAGGTGGCACAAGGCAATGAGCGACTCCGTGAGCTCGCGAGACAGTATGGTGTCGACGACCCTGATGGGTTCTATGAGGCGTTCCACAGGGAGATGACGGGTGGCTGAGATCAGTGACGCGGACTTCGACCGGCTGAAAACCGCGGTCAAGGACGTCGGCCGCGAGCACGGCGCCGCGCTCGGTTCGTGGGTCATCGACGGCAACACCTCGCGCGACGCCGCGCAGGCGATCGTCAACGGGCTCCAGATGGGTGACCCGACGGTCTACGACCAGCTCCCGCAGCTCCAGATGGGCGAGTGGGCCGACGATCCCACCGAGAACGACATTGTCAGCGACGCCGTGTACCGTGCGAAACTCAAGGTCGACCCGAACGGCCTGGCTCCCGAGGAGATGGACGAGTTGATCAACGAGTATCAGGACGGTTGGGTGGAGGGGCGCGACGGCGAGGTCGAGCGTTCCGCGTTGGCGATCCTATGAGCTCGCGTCCCATCGTCCACCGAGTCGCCAACGGCTCAGCGCGCGCCTGCGCCGGCTGCGGTCTGCCGATCGCGAGCGGCTCGGGCTACGTGTACGATCCGGAGGCAGGCATGACCTACCACTCCGAGCACGGGCCCGACGCGTCGCCGTTCCTCGACGGTTCGCCATCGCTCGGCGATTTCGTCAATCCCGACCGGCGCGGCATCGTGCTCGATGAGGCGGTGGCACGCGAGGCGCCCTGCATCGGCTACGAGCTCCACGGCCGCGGCGCCGGGCCCGATCTGATCTTCGCGAAGGGTGTCGAGGGTCCGCTCGCCGAGGATCAGGTTGAGCAGTTCTGCTCGGACATTCGCATCCGTGACGTCACCCCCGACCAGCTCGAGCGGCTCACGGCGTTCCGCGAATCCGCGGCGTTCTGCTCCGGCGAGGTCGATGACGCACCGCGCGGCGATCGTCTCGAGCCGTACCTCTCGTGCATGAGCCGCGAGCTCCGCGAGCGCGGCCAACCGTTCTGACCTACTCCTCGAGCTCGAGGACCGCGTCGTGGAGTTGGGCCAGCGTGACGACGTCGGTTCGCCGGCCACCCACGTAGGCGTACCAGCTCAGGAGGCGATCGGGCGCGCGCACCGGCACCACATCGCCGTCAATCGTGTACGCGTGGGTGGCGAGACTGGTCTCCTCGATCGCGTCGAGCAATCGATCGAGCAGGCGTCGCTCCCGGGTCGCCGGCACCGCTCAGGACTCCGTCGCTCCGTTGGTCGCGATCGCGGGCTCCCGGGGCGGGGCGCCGGCGCGGGCCGCCCGGATCAGCTCGCCGACAGTCTCGATGCAGTGTTCGCACCAGTACGGGGCGCGCAGCGGGGCCACGGCGATCTTCATGCCCTTGCCCGGGTTCATCACCCGGAAGCGGCGGAGGTCGGCGACCATATCCGGCTGCTCCTCACCGCACGCCTCGCAGCGGACCACGGGGTCGATCAGGCGGGGCGGCACGGCTCAGGACTCAGCGGGCGGATCGGGCGCTGCGGGTGCTGCGGGCGGAGGCGGGTCGACGCGGAGCATGACGCGCGGCTCCTGGTCGGGCTCGGCCTCGCTGGCGATCGTGACCTGACGCGGTCCCACGAAGCGCAGCGCCAGAGCGCGGACCTGACGGGCGGCGTGATCGACGAGCTCGATCTCGGGGCCGGTGCTGCCGAGCAGTTTCTCGGCCTCGGCGCGAAGGATCCCGACGACGTCGTCGCCTTCCTTGACGATCGCGGAGAACGACCAGCTCATCGCGCTGGCCATCCTGGAGGTCCGAACGTCGCGGCGGTCTCGCGGACCACCGAGAGCGTGACCCCGACCACCGATCCACTGATCGGCAGGTTGAGTGTGGACACCATCATTTCGACCATTGCTCGGGGCACCTCACGTTCGACAGTTTGGCCGTTCGGCAGGGTGATCCGGAGGACTACCACGGCGCCAGTGTACGGAGTGCCCGGCGCCGACGTCTACCCATTCGGCGCGGCGAGTCGTATGCTCTGCCCTCTCGCCCCTCGGAAAAGGCGAGACCGCCGGGGGCGAGCCCGACGGTCTCAATCTCGAATGGGAGTAGACCATGCGAGACCCTGACGGGGACGTTATCACATTGAATCCGGTCTCTCGGACGCCTGTTCGGTGACTTGGCTCAAGGTCGACGACCACCTCGACGACGATGCCCGGTTCATCGGCATCAGTGATGGTGCGGCCGGGCTATTCCTGATGACCCTCTCTCGCTGCGGCCGCCGCGATGACCCCTTCATTCCCCTCTCCGCGGTCGAGGCACGCCGTAGCGAACCGGGTGACGTCGATGCTCTCCTCGCCCGAAACATCTGGATTGCCGCCACGGGTGGCTACGCGATCGAGGACGCGTTGTGGGAGGAGATCAGCCTACCCCCCGAGCGACAGTCGAGCTCGGCGCAGCACGCCGCCGCCGGTCGGGCGAGCGCCGAGGCGCGCCGGGCCCGGTATGGCACCGCGAAACCGGGTGCTACCGGGAACGACGTTCACGAACGCGCTCCGAACGACGTTCCGAACGCGTTGGAACAGCGTTCGCGGAACGGCAGAACCCCGACTCCCGAACCCGTTCCCGTTAACGCTGAGTCTCCCTTACGGTCGACTCAGCGCGCGGCGACGGCAGCTCGAACGATCACCGTGCACCAGAACGGGAACGGCACGCTGGTTGGTGCCTACGTCGACGCGTGTGCGACGTTGGGGCTCATCCCCGATCGCAGGCGACTCCCGCAGATCGGCGCGGAGGCGAAGCGATTGCAGCAGGAGGGACACGCCGAAAGTGTGCTGATTGCAGCGCTTGGTGAGTTAGCACGTCGCAATATGACGGCGTCCAACCTCGGGTACATCGTCGGCGACCTGGAGCGTGCCCGAGCTGGCGTCGACACGTCGCGACGAGCCCCGCCGAGCGTCAATCCGATCGATGCCCGCGTCGCCGCTATGAGATCGCCGTCCACCGTCATCGAGGTTCCGAAACGTGACTGACCCAGAGATTGCCGAGCTGTTCGCCTTCGCGAGCTCGTTGTGGCCCCATGACGTCGCCCCGGGGAGCGAGGCGGTGCGCTCGGCGTGGTCGCTCTCGCTGCGCCGCCTCGAGGACGCGTCCCTGGTCGCGAACGTGCTCGTGGCGATGGCCGAGCATCATCCCAAGTTCCCCTCGCTGGCCCAGCTCGTCGACGCCTACGGGTTCGAGTACGACCGCCGCGAGCGGGCCCGGATCAGCGCCGCGCAGGCGGCCGCGTTCAAGCTCGAGTCGCCGCAACAGACCCCGGTCGAGAAGCGGCTGCTGGCGTTCGATGCGAGTGCGCGCGTCGATCGCGAGGCGCGGCACCATGAGCTCGCCCTGTTCATCGCGTCACATCCGGGCTCGGGGCTCGACGGCGAGGCCGCGGCGGCGCGCATCGACGAGACCGGCTACTGCGAGGGTAAGGCCAGATCCATGCTCGAACGCGGGATCTCCCCGGGCGACGCCGGCAAGGAGCTGTTCTACTCGCTGAGCGAGGTGCTCGGGCACGGCCGGGTGGTGGCGAGGTCGGCGGCATGACCCGCTATACCACCGAGGAGATGGCCGAGATGGAGGCGCTCGCGTCAGCCCGCGAACGTGTTGCAGCCGGTCGCGAGCGCGTGAACGCCTTTCGGGAGACGATTCCCGCCAAGGTCGAGGGGTTCATGGGCGAGTGGGCAGTCGCGGACTATCTCGGTGTCGACCGCCCCAAGGTGGTCAACCCCTGGTCAGGCGATGGCGGTATCGACCTGTGGACTCGAGGCGGTGAGACAGTGGCGGTGCGGAGCAGACCAGTCGGCCGCGGCGGGCGCGACCTCTTGAGCCCGTGTAACCGGGGATGGCCGGCCGCTGACTGGATCGTGCTCGTGTACGTGGATCAACCACGACGCACCGCCGAGCTCGTCGGTTGCATCACCCGCGACCGATTCCGCGAGGTGGCGGTGGTCAAGTATCTCCGCTGCGACACCTTCGTCGTCGCGCCGGGTGAGCTCATTGCGCCGGAGGCAATGCGCGACGGCCGAACGGTGGCGTTGTGAGCGGCAACCTGGAGCGCGACCTGGAGGCGCTGGTGACGACCGGCTTCCTGGAGCGCCGGGTCGCCCACGACGGCACCGTGCTCTACCGGGTCAGCGAGGCCGGCGCGCGCGAGATGGAGCGAGAACGGGCGCAGGCCATCGTCGATTCGTTCACCGCTCGCCTCGAGGGCGAGAACGCGATCCTGGAGACGCTGCTATGACCGTCGTCGCCGCCGTCGACTCGTACTCTCCGCCCACCAACGAGCAGCTCGCACAGGCCAAGGGGGACGCGATTCGCCTCTGGAACGGCTATCTCTCCAGCCCGCAGGATCCCGGCATTGACCCGGTCTGGAGGGCGAGTGATTTCGCGCGCATCCGGGCGGCACTGGGGCCGGTCATTCTCAACGGCGTCGCGTACAACGGGATCGCATACTGCTCCGGCGACGCCGAGCCGCTGGTCTGCAAAGCCCTGGGGAGAGCCTGGAACGTGCTCATCGCGCTCGACGTCGAGGGTGGCATCCGGCCGCTGGGCCCGTGGACCCAGCCGTGGATCGACGCCGCCGGCTGCGGCGTGTACGGCAACGCCCCGGTGATGGTCTGCCGGGCCTCGTTCCACGTCATCGCCGCCTGGACGTCGATCCCCGAGGGATCGTGGCCGAGCAACGTCACCCGCCCGCCCGGGCCGTGCGGCTGGCAGTGGGCCGGCAACGTGCCCATGCTCGGCTCCCGGGTCGACCGCAACCTGTTCGATAGCAGTTTCGTGGAGCTCCCCGCTCCCCCACCCACCCCTTCGGAGGACGACGACATGGTTTGGCTCGCGACAGCAGGCGTCCGCCCCACCACCGAGGGGCAAGACCCGCACGGCAACGGCGCCGTGTATCTCACCAATGGACTGTTCAAGGCGTGGATGAGCGTACCCGCCGCGCTCGCCGAGTACGAAAAGGTCTTTGGCCCGGTGCGCGACTACTCGTCGACGCCGTTCGTGCTCGATCACATGATCGAGCTGCCCACGATCAACGCGCTCTACGTGGCCATGACCGGAGGTGGGTTCTCCGCTCGAACGACGGCCAGCCACGACCCGGCGTGAAGTCCGACCACGTGCGTCGCGGCCACGGGCTCTCGTTCCCGTGTCCTGGCTGTGACGCGACTGTGGTCATCGTCTGCCGGCGGGATCGGCGCTGCGAGCGCATGGTCGAGATCAGCAAGCACGCCGAGGGATGCTGGACGGTGAACAGCCTCGGCGACTGAGGCTTACGCGCCGACAGCAGCTCCCGGTGAGCCGGGTGGGCACTGCGTACAGGCTGAGACGTAACCGATCGTGCCGATGTACTCGTTGTCGGTCGCATCGGCATTGCCGAACGAGACATTGGTCGCGGCCGGCGGCGGGTTAGCCCCCCAGCAGCGGTGCAGTTGCGTTTGGCTCGGAATGCCCCAACGACCCACGCCCTTGACCACCCACCACGTCGTTGCGATCGTGTCATGGGGCGGATCGAGCCAGGGCGCATAGAGGCCGGTCGGGAGGTTTGCCGCCGGTCCGGTCTTGGGCCCACAAACACCGTTGGACGGGTTGCACGCCTCGCCGGTGCCACAGGCGCACACCCCCGGACTCGAGGAGGACTTGGGCTTGAGCAGCTCGTAGCCACCGAAGCCGAGCAGACCCACGGCTCCGAGCGCGAGCAGGAGCCCGCCGCCTCCGCCTCCCTGACCACTCGGACGGTTGTCGCGGACCACGCCGTTTGCCACAGATCAACTCCTCGAGGGACGGACCAACGAGGGGAAGTGTAGACCCGGCGCGTGCCCGGTGGACCGCCGGCGTTCGTACCAGACCCCTCCGAGCACCGCGGCACCGGCGGCAACCGCGAACAGCGCGGGCCCGGTGCTCGGCGTGTACCCGGCCGGCGCCGGTGTGGACCCCGGGCAGTTGATACAGTCCGCCGCGTTGCAACTCGGGCCCGCACAGACGCACGTGCAGCCCGGCGGGCAGGGGCTCGGATCGCAGGGGTTCGGTGGCGGCGCCACGCAGTACGTGTCGAACAGCGCCTTTTGATCGGCGTAGAGGTTGACCAGCTCGCAGCCGTCATAGCCGCAGCCGGTGGCGTAGTGGCTGGCTGCCCACGGCGATCGCCCCAGCGCCTCGAGCTGATTGGTGAGCGCCTCGCCGGCGGTGGCGCGCACGCTCGCGTAGGTCGAGTCCCCGAGGATCGCGAGGTAGAGGGCGGTGAAGTCGGCGACCGTGGGACAGCACGTGTACTGGCCGTTGCAGACCGTGCACCCCTTCCCCGCCGAGTTCTCGAGGCCGGCGTAGTTGTTGTGGCTCGAGACCGTCGACGTCCCCCACGCCGACTCGAGCGCCCACTGCACCAGGAACAGGCGGCAGTCGAGCCCGGTCGCGTGCGCGGCCTGCATCGCGTAGGGCGCCATCTTGGCGAGAAAGGTCGCGTCGCTCATGCCTGGAGATCCGCGTACTCGTTGATCAACTCGGCCAGTGTGCGCCGCGCCGGCGAGCCGGTCACCTCGAGGCGGTCCCACGGCTGGTACGTGTACTTCTGCCAGCCGTCGATGCACGGCCGCCAGGAGTAGTAGTGGAGCAGCGGGCCACAGTCGACGCGCATGAGATCCTGCTCGAGCCCGATCTCGGCCGCGGCGAGCATGTAGCCGCCCATCTCGGCGTTCCAGAACGGGTCTTTCATGGTGTGGGTCATTCGGATCGCGCGGGTGTGCTGGATCCACCAGGGGACCAGCTCGGCGAGGTCGTCGGTGCGGATCAGGAGCGGGATGCCGACCGGGATCACC
>Ga0307372_10005630_pt1 | contig 18711 bp, 19 predicted proteins | sample OX1MG_FD_202533 | JGI IMG/M metagenome (GOLD analysis project Ga0307372, IMG submission 202533) | Soil microbial communities from Risofladan, Vaasa, Finland - OX-1 | ecosystem: Environmental > Terrestrial > Soil > Coastal area > Acid sulfate soil | place: Finland: Risofladan, Vaasa | collected...
TCCCCGCTGAGGGCCACCTGTCGCTCGCCAACAACAAGTTCGGTGATGTCCTCGACGGATTGCTGTCGATGGCGGACATCGCACCGAAGGCAGCCCGCACTTCCTGAACGCCGTATAGTCGCCCCCATTCTTCGAGGACGAGGAGAGGAGACCGCCAATGCCATCTTCCGATGAGGTCAAGCAGAGCATCACCAACTGGTGCTCATCCGACGACGACCTGGAAATCACGTCCGACCGCTTCGAGCCCGGCACCGATTTTGCCTTTGGGCTGAAGTCCGGAACCCTGAGCAGCTCGTCGGTCGACCTGGTCGTTCTGCAGGACGCCGGTGCCGATCGTGTGACGATCCGCCGGAGCCTGAGCCTCAGCGGTGACAACGTCAGCGCCGCCAACGAGCTCATCGCGTCGAGGCCGGGTTCGGTGACAGCGGCGGTCGAGCGCTCCGGCGGCGACACAAGCGTCGTCGCGCAGACCTATGTGTATCTCGACGGGCTCAGCAAGCACACCTTCGTGCAGGCGGTCGCAGAGCTGGCGCGCACCAGCACGTTGCTCGATGCGATCAGTCCTGAGGTCGCGGCGACCGATGACGACACCGTCCTTGCGGACATGCCTGACGACGGCACCACGACCGACAGCGTCTCGGACACTGCGGCAGCCGCCGCGGCTGACGACGGATCCGCCGCCGGTGCGGGTTCCTTCGGGACAGACGTGACGCGCGGCCCCACTCCGGCGATGGGCCAGTCGATCCCCCAGGTCGTCGCACCGCAAGTGGTGCCCACGCCGACTCCAATTCCGACCCCGGCGCCCTTGCCGCAGCCGAGCTTCACGCCGCAGCCTGCGCAGCCGGTGGTCGCGCAGCCCGTTGCGGCCCAGCCTGCGTACACACCGCAGCCGTACCAGGCGCAGCCGGTGCCGCAACCTGCGCCCGCCGGCCAGTGGGCACCGAGCCACTCCGTGCCGCCGCAGGGCCTTCGGGCCTGGGGCGCGCCTGATCCGGCCGGTCCCGTGGTCGCAAACCTGGCGCCGGGGCTGCCCATCCAGGTCGCGGAAGTGCGCGGCGCCTGGGCCCGCGTGATCTGCTCCAACGGCTGGACGGGTTGGATCGACGGGCGAATCATCGGCGTCGCCGCCTGACGGTCATCCACGGATGAGCACCGGCCCGGACGACCGGTGACCGAGCCGCCGGAGGCGCCCGGCCTCGACGAGCTGACTGCCGCGCTCAACACGCGGCGCGAGCGCTCGCGTGCCATGGGCGGCCCCGAGCGGATCGAACAGCAGCACAGCCGGCACAAGCTCACGGCACGCGAGCGCATCGACCTCCTTTTCGACGCCGGGACGTTCGTCGAGTTCGGCGCCCTCGCGCATCAGCACTCGATGACCGGCGGCGCCACCGAGCCGGATCGCACGCCGGCTGATGGAGTCGTGACCGGCGAGGGACTCGTCGACGGCCGGCGCGTGTATTGCGCGGCCTACGACTTCACGGTCATGGCCGGGTCGATGGGCATGATCGGCGAGCAGAAGGTTGCGCGCCTCCGCAAGAAGGCGATGGTGAACAGGCTTCCGATGATCTGGCTGCTCGACTCGGCCGGCGCCCGTATCCAGGAAGCGGCCGGCAGCACCTTCGCGGGCAGCGGCGCCCTGTTCTTCGAGCAGGTCCAGATGAGCGGCGTCGTGCCACAGGTGGCGGCGATGCTCGGCCCGTGTGCGGCCGGCACCGCCTACATCCCGGGTCTTGCCGACTACGTCCCCATGGTCAGGGAGACGAGCAGCATGTCGCTCGGCGGCGCGCGTCTCGTGAAGGCCGCGACCGGCGAAGAGACATCGGATCACGAGATGGGCGGCAGCCAGATCCACTGCTACGTCAGCGGAGTCGGCGACCTCGAGGTGGACGACGATCCCGCGTGCCTGGCCGCGGTCCGTGAGTTCCTGTCCTTTCTGCCCTCCAACAATCGCGAAACGGCACCCCGGCGGGAGACGGCCGATCCACGCAATCGCAAGATCGAGGGTCTCGCCAAGCTGGTGCCGGCCAACCCTCGCGCCGCCTATGACATGCGCGCGGTGCTCCGGCGCCTCGCCGACGACGGCCACGTCTTCGAGATCAAGCCGACCTTCGCGCGCAACATCATCACTGCGTTCGCGCGATTCGACGGGCGCAGCACCGGCATCGTCGCGAGCCAGCCGATGATCAAAGGAGGGGCTCTCGACATCGACGCCGCCGACAAGGCCGCGCGCTTCATCTGGCTCTGCGATGCCTTCAACATCCCGCTCGTCTTCCTGCAGGACGTGCCCGGCTTCATCGTCGGCACCGAGGTCGAGAAGCAGGGGATCATCCGCCACGGCGCGAAGATGCTGTTCGCGGTCAGCGAGGCAACGGTGCCGAAGGTGACGGTGGTGCTGCGCAAGGCGTACGGCGCCGGGTACTACGTGATGTGCGGGCGCGGCTATGAGCCCGACACGTTGGTCGCGTGGCCGACGGCCGAGATCTCCGTGATGGGGCCGGAGGGCGCGGTCGACATCATCTTCACCAAGCAGATCGCGGCCGCCGACGATCCCGCGGCTGCGCGCGCGGCATTTGCCGATGCCGTGCGCGAGACCATCGACCCGTTCATCGCCGCCTCCTGGGCGATGGTGGACGACATCATCGACCCGGCCGACACGCGAAGGGTCATCATCGAGGCACTCGAGGGTGCCGAGACGAAGCGGCAGCGACGCGCCTGGCGCAAGCACGGCGTGCCACCGGTGTGAGGAGGGCAACGTGGCGGAAGTGAAGGCCGAACTGGTCGGCAACCTCTGGAAGATCGTCGTCGAAGTCGGACAGGCCGTCGAAGAAGACGACACGCTGATGATCCTGGAGTCCATGAAGATGGAGATCCCGATCACCACGCCGATCTCGGGAACGGTCACCCAGATCCTCGTCACCGAGGGCCAGGTCGTCCAGGAGGGTCAGACCGTCGCCGTCGTGGAGTGACGCGGCGGTCGGGTGACCGTCTCGCGACGGTGGCAACACTCGCTCGCGCGCGTGCGACCATGACTCGGTGACCCAACTCGACACGATCAGCGTCAAGACGTCGGACAACGTCACGCTGGGATACACGGTCGCCGGCGTCGGGAGCCGGATCGTTGCGCAGATCCTCGACAACTGCGTGGCCATACCGCTGACGGTGGTTGCGGTGCTGTTTGCAGGTGCACTGGCGAGCGTCTTCGTCACCTCGAGCGAGGGAGCGGATTTTGCCAATGCGGCGTCCGGGATCTTTGCATTCTTCGTGTATTTCGGATACTTCCTCGTCGCGGAGGCGGTGACCGCGGGCAAGACGCCCGGCAAGAGCGCGATGGGATTGCGCGTGATCCGCGTCGACGGCTCGGCCGTGGACTTCGGTGCCGTTGCCGTGCGCAACGTCATCCGCGTCATCGATTTCTCGGTCGTGCTCGTGGGTCTTGTCGTGATGTTCTTCCAACCGCAGACACGCCGCCTCGGCGACCTCGCCGCTGGGACGGTCGTTATCCGGGACCGGACACTGATCACGCTCGCCGCCGCCACGTCGCCGCCGCCGATCATCCTCCGCACACCCGACGCCGGGCCGGGCATCGATGGCATCGAACGCCTCGGGCGCTTCGAGCGCGACGCGCTACGGGTGTTCCTGGCGCGCCCAGGTTTGAGCCCGCAGCTGCGCGCCAGCCTCTCGGCCGACATCGCCAAGCGCCTGATCGAGCGGCTCGCCCTGCCCGCCGATGCGCCGGAGCGGCGATGGCCGCCGGAGATGTTCATCGAGCGGGCGTACCTGCAGCTCGACCAACGACTGCAGTGAACCTCGATAGGTTCATCGCCGAGCGACAGGCACGGTGGGCCGACCTGGAGGCGGCGATCAAGACCGCGCGGCGCGGACGCCTGCGCACGCAGTCCGCACGTGACATCGAACGCTTCGGCCTGTTGCTGCGTCAGACGTCGAGCGACCTCGCGATCGCACGCCGCGACCATCCCGACGCCCCGATCACCGAGTACCTGAACACGCTTTGCGCGAGAGCGCATCCCCTGCTGTACCGCGGCACCCCGAGGCGCGCGGGGTCGATCGGGCGATTCTTCGCCACTGCGTTGCCGCGGTCGTTTCGCGCGGCCTGGCCGTACATCACGGCAAGCCTCGTGTTGATGCTCATCGGCTTCGTCGCCGGCTGGATCGCCGTCGACGTGCGTCCCGACCTGCGCTCGTCGCTCGTGCCGCCATCGCTGTTCGACGAGATGGCCCGCGGTCAGATCAGCACCGGCGTGCAGGACGCTCCGTTTGCTGCCGCGTTCATCATCCAGAACAACATCCGCGTGGCGCTGATCTGTTTTGCCGGCGGCGTGTTCCTCGGCATCCCGACGGCGTTCGTGCTGCTCAGCAACGGCTGGATGCTCGGCACGGTCGCGGCCGCCGTGCGCCTGGGTGGTTACGACGTCCAGTTCTGGTCGCTCATCGCTCCCCACGGCGTGCTGGAGCTCAGCGTCATCGTCATCAGCGGCGGGACCGGGCTCATGCTCGGCGGTGCGATCCTCCGCCCCGGGCAGCTGCGTCGCGGTGCAGCCCTCGCTCACGTCGCGGTGCGCGCGGTCATGCTCGTGCTCGGCGCCGCGAGCCTGCTGGTCATCGCCGGAACGCTCGAGGCCTTCGTCTCTCCTTCGGGGCTGCCCGACGGCGCCAAGCTCGCGATCGGCGCGGTTGTCGGCGTGCTGCTGTATTCGTGGCTGGTGCTCGCGGGCCGCAATCCGCACCGCCGTCGATCGTTTGCGTTCGACCGTCCTGCGGAAACCCCCGCGTAGACTGGATTCCATGGAGGTCGTTCGGATCACACCGCGGGGCTACTGTCATGGCGTCGTCGAGGCCATCAGGATCGCCAAGCGTGAGGGGGCGGCGCGCTCGGGCACCGAGAAGGTGACGATGCTCGGGTACCTCGTCCACAACGAGCACGTCACCCACGAGCTCGAGGCATCGGGTGTGACGCTCGTCGCCGAAAGCGACCGCATGAAGGCACTCGACCAGGTCGCCGAGGGAACCGTCATCTTCACCGCGCACGGCATCTCGCCGGCGGTCGTCGATGCTGCCCGGGCACGCGGCCTCAACGTCGTCGATGCAACGTGCAGCGACGTCACCCGCACGCACGACCTGGTTCGCGAGCTGGTGGGCAGCGGACATCACGTCATCTACATCGGCAAACGCGGGCACCCCGAGCCCGCCGGCGTCATGGGCATCGCGCCTGCGCACACGACGCTCGTCGAGAGCCTCGAGGAGGCGGATACGGTCAATCCGCCCGACGGCTGGCCGCTCGCCGTCACGTGTCAGACGACCTTGAGCATGTGGGACACGCAGGCGATCATCGACCGGCTGGTCGAGCGCTTCCCCAGTATCGCCGTCCACAACGAGATCTGCCGCGCGACTCAGGAGCGACAGGAGGCCGCCGTGATCGCGGCCGACGACGTCGAGTGCGTCGTGGTGGTCGGCAGCGCGCGCAGCAGCAACAGCCAGCGACTGGTGCAGGTCGTCCGGGAGAAAGGGCACAAGCCCGCCTATCTCGTTGACACGGCCGCGGACATCGACCCCCGCTGGTTCAAGGGATTGCATCGCGTCGGAGTCACCTCAGGCGCTTCGACTCCGACGCAGATCACCCGGGCGGTCATCGCGGCGCTGGAGGCGATGCCCGCAGCCTGAGTCACGTTTCGGCTGCATGAGTCACAAACGCGGTCTGCCTGCTACTGTCGTGCCGAAGTGGTGCCGTCGAGATGACCTCGGGAGGGCAGCTCCCACCCCCGGGGCCGCCGGGTCCGTGGGCCGGAGGACAGATGCCGTCCTCGCCGTACCTTCCGCCGCCTCCGCCTGCGTATCCGGTCGCGTACTCCGGCGGGCCTCCGCATGTGGGACCCGCTCCTGGCCTCGGCTACGCGGGGTTTTGGATCCGGTTCGTCGCGGCGCTGATCGACGGCATCATCATCGGCGTCCCGATCCTGGTCGTCTTCTTCGTGACTCAGGGATCGACGCTGACGGCATATACGACCTGCCTGAACAACGCGGTGGCCACCGGCGCCTACGCCGGGACGTGCTCGACCACGTTCACGGGGTCCCTCGCCTTATTTGAGCTCGTCGCATTTGGCATTGAGGGTCTGTACTTCGTCGTCCTCTGGTCGCAGTTGGGTGGCACACTCGGGCAGCGACTGCTCGGCCTGCACGTCGTCGATGCCGCGACCGGGAAGCACATCGGGGTCGGACGCGCCATAGGCCGGTTCATCGGCTACCTCATCAGCTCTGCCGTGCTCTCCATCGGCCTCATCTGGGCCGCGTTTGACCCGCGCAAGCAGGGCTGGCACGACAAGATGGCCAGTACCTTCGTCGTCCGCAAAGTCTAGAATCCGGCAACCGTCCTCGCGAGTCGCGACGGCAACCTTGAGGAGGAGAGCAATCGTGGCAGCACTGCCGCCCCAGCCACCTGGTGGCCAGCCACCGCAACCACCAAGCGTTTCACCGCCGACCGGTCCACCGACCGTTGGGCCTCCGCAGAATCCCTATCCCGCTGCCGCCTATTCCCCGCAGCCCTTCGCACCGCAACCGTATTCCGCGCAGCCCGTCGCGTCCGCGCCGGTCAAGGTGCACAAGCGGACCTTCTTCCTCACGATCGCGCAGTTCATCATCATCGTCCTTGGGCTGCTGCGCCTGCTCGCCGGGGTGGCGTTCATCGGGTTCGGCGTCTATATCCTCGTCGCCGGCTCATCGCACCTGGCGACACTCCCCGGGTACGACCAGTACGTCAAGCAGTTCGGCGACGCGGTCATCAATCTGGCGGCCTCGTTGTTCTTCATCGTCGGCGTGCCGTTCTTCGTGATCGGCCTCATCGACGTGATCCTGGGCATCATCGTCGGACGTCCATCCAACGTCGCGCGCTGGATCATCATCGTGCTCGACGTGCTGAGCATGCTCTACGTCATCGACATCCTCGCGCACAACAACATCGGCGGTCTGACGACGCTCATCGTCCTCGTCTACCTCGCGTTGAAGGTCATCGTGTTCTACGCGATGGCGCTTGATCCGGCGACGCGACGGAACTTCGCGGGCAAGGCCATTTAGGGTTTCGGGCGGGCGCGAGCTGTCCTACAGTCGCGCTCGCCTCTTGAGGTCCAGATAGCGGTTCACCAACCGCGGTGACAGCGTGCGCGCGTCGGCGTCGATGGTCTCGATGCCGGAACGGCGGAGCACGCGCAACGTGTCCTCGCGATCCGCGATGAGCCCTCCCGCGACCGCGCGGGCGTAGGTGTCGTCGCCGGATCGCGGCACCGCGTTGGCCGCGTCGTCGAGCGCCGGATCGCGCACCGTGACGACGAGCGGCAGGTGGCGTCTGCGAAGCCGGGCGCACTGCCGGATGAGCGCCTTGCCCTGGTCGAGGTCAAGCACGTCGGTGAAGATGACCACCAGCGATCTGCGCGTCTGCCAGCGGCTGAAGTAGTTGAGGGCGTCGTCGTAGTCCGCCTCGGTCTCGCCCGGCCGGATCGGACGTGTGGCGTCGAGGAACCGACGCAGCTGCGACGCCCCCGCGCGCGGCGACAGGGTGTTGGTGACTGTATCGGCGAAGGCAAGCATTCCCGCCCGGTCACCGCTGCGCAGCGCGACGTGCACGAGCAGCAGTGCCGCGTTGATGGCGTGGTCGAGCTTCGTCAGTTCCCCGGCGCCGATGCCCATGAGGCGACCGTGATCGAGGCAGATGACGAGCGGCTGCGCGCGTTCAGGGATGAGCTCGGTGGCCATGAGCTGTCCGGTTCGCGCCGTCGCGCGCCAGTTGATGGAGCGCTGCGGATCGTCGGGAAATGCCTCGCGCACGCGCTCGAACTCGCTCCCCTCCGTGCGGAGCCGCATGGTGCGGAGACCGATCTCCGCCAGCTGTCCCCGCCGCGCCAGGGCCTCGTACACGTCGATCGCGGAGAGGTTCGGGTCGACTCGCACCGCACGCGGTTCACCGAGGATTGTCTGTCTCCAGCCGAGACGCCACGGACCATCGACCCGGACGACGGCCGGACCAAGCGAGGAGTCACCTCGCGCGACAGGCGTGACGGTGTACTCGACGGTGGCGGGCAGGCGCATACCCCAGCGAACGCGCGAGGCGTGCAGCGCCGCGGGCACTTGCTCGTACACGATCGCCGACGCTCCCGGCGTACGAACGTCGATCCCCAGCGTTACCCGGTTGGCGGCGCCAACTGACAGCAGGTCGGCGCACTCCCGGTCCACTCGCAACGCAGCCCTCCCCGGAGCGCGACGGGAGTCGACGATGATCAGCGCAACGCTGAGCACGACAAGCACGACCCCTGCGATGAACAGCCCGGGAGCCGCCGCCCCGCAGGCAACCACCGCGAGCGACGCCAGCAGCAGGCCGGCGCCTCGCCAGGTCATGGCCGGACGGTCACCTCGGCACCGGGACGCGTCCCACTGCGCGCTGCACGGCGGCGACCTCTGACACACCCTGGATCTCCGCCTCGGGGCGCCGGATCATGCGGTGGCGCAGGGCCGGGATGCACACATCCTTGACGTCGTCGGGGACGACGTAGTCCCTGCCCTGAATGGCTGCCATCGCCTTGCCGGCAAGCAGCAACGCGATCGAACCGCGCGGACTGGCGCCGAGCGAGAGGTCCGGGCTCGTTCTCGTCGCGGTGACGATCGCCGAGATGTAGCCGAGCACCTCATCGGAGACGCGGACTGCGGCGACCTCGGCGCGCGCTCTCGCAAGCGTTTCGGAGTCGATGATCGCCGTGACCCCGGCTGCGACCAGGTCGTGCGCGTTGAACCCTCCATCGACGCGGCGCAGCATCACCATCTCCGTAGCCGGTTCGGGGACGTTCACCTCGAGCTTGAAGAAGAACCGATCAAGCTGCGCCTCAGGGAGTGGGTATGTCCCTTCGTACTCGATGGGGTTCTGCGTCGCGATGACAAGGAAACGGTCGCCGAGCGGCCGGCTCGTGCCGTCGGACGTCACCTGCCGCTCCTCCATCGCCTCGAGCAGCGCGGACTGCGTCTTCGCCGGCGCGCGGTTGATCTCGTCGGCCAGCAGCGTGTCCGTGAAGATCGGACCCTCGCGGAATTCGAAGGTGCCGGTGTCGGGCCGGTAGACGCTGGTGCCGACGATGTCCGACGGAAGGAGGTCAGGCGTGAACTGCACCCGTGTGAACCGGGCGTCGAGCGTGGCCGCCAGCGTGCGCGCCATCAGCGTCTTCGCCGTGCCGGGCACGCCTTCGAGCAGGACATGTCCGCCGCTGAGCACGGCGATGTAGAGCCCGTCGATGACCTGCAACTGGCCGACCACCGCTTTGCCCATCGTCTCGTGCAGGGCCGCGCGGAGTGCCGCCGCGTTGCTCTCGGTTGCCACTGCGGGCATTGTGCCCTGCGCGCTCACGGAATCGATCATTGGACGGGCGCGCTCATCCAGTGCCGCTCGCAGGCGTCGACATCGCGCGCGAGCCGGAGGAGTTCACTCTCCTCCGGCCGCCGCTCCGCCAGCGCGCGCGCGTGGGTCAGTAGCGCCGCCAGCCCCGGGGCACCCGGGTCGCCTGTCGCAGCGATGGCCGCACAGAAGGTCGGATCGTCGAGGTGACGGTCGACACCGGTCGCGCTGCCGATGCGGCGCTTCAGCTCATCCGCGTATCGCGCCGCGATCGGCCCGCGCTGCCGGCTTCGCGCGAACAGCTGACCCATCGCGGACACGTACGCGCCGGCGCTTGGGACAGCGGCGGAATCACCGTCGGATGCGGGCTTGCCGAAACGCCGGCCGTTCAGCGCGATGGCCAGCAGCACGACGAGCGCAATCAGCGCCGTCGCCAGCCCCACCGGTCCGTCGAAGATCGCGCCGGCACCGCTCGTCGCGCTGGTCTCTCCATGGTGATACTCGTCGAAGCTGATCCTTCCGCCGCGAGCACGTTGCAGCAGACTCAAAGCGAGAAACGCAGAGTCGCCATGCCGGAGCCCGTCGTTGGACAGCGGCTGCGTGTCACCGAGCACGTACACACGACCGCTGCCGACACGCACCATCCCTGCGACCACCTCACCGTTCTCGACGAGCATCGGAACGATCGGCTCACGGTCGGTGAATGTGAGTCCCGCCCCGACGGGGACGTTCGCCACGCGGCCGGTGCTGTCGAACGGCTGCGCCACCGTCGCCGTTCCCGCACGTGCAGCCGGCGCGGGGTTGACACCGAGGTTGCCAAGCAGCGGTGCGGCACTGGCAAGGCTGCCGGGCGAGATCGCGAGCACGAGATCGCCCCCCGATCGAAGGAACGACATCGTCGCCTTCACGTCGGACGAGGTGAGCGGATCCGTCGGGTCGTAGCAGAAGACGACGTCACTGTTCTGCAGAGTGAAGGTGCCGCTGATCCGGTTCACGTCGAGGCCGAGGCGCGAGAACCAGGTGTACATCGCAAGCGTTCCCAGTGTTCCGGCCGAACGCGACGAGGGGTTGGTCTGATCGTTGGGCGGCACTGCAGCCGCGATGGCGATGATCGCGAGCACGCAGATACCCGCGATGAGCACGAGCATCGCCGGGAGCGGCGGTCTGCTCATTGCGCCGGAGCGCTCGAGCTGCGGCGCGCGACCTTGCGCACCGCCTCGCAGCGAGCGCGCGCGATCTCCCAGTCCGCCGCGGTCACGGGAATATCTCCGTACCACGCCCTGTCGAACGCGGCTGCCGCAGGCGCGACGACCGCGAGCAGGTCGGCATCGGCGGAGATGGTCGCGAGCATCTCGCGTGTGGTCCACGCGCGATCGATACGCGCGCGCCGCCCAGTGACGTCGAGCAGGGCCGATCGGAACGCGCGACGGATTGCCTCACGATGGTCACCCCGCTGCGCCGCGGCGACAGCCAACCCCCACTCGGCGTCCGGGTCGTCGCCGACCGTCGCGGGCTCCTGGCCCTGCTTCGACCCTCTCCCGCCGGCGACGCCGCGCAGGCGATAGAACGCGAACGTGGCGATCACCGCGACGAGGAGCGCGCCGAGTCCGATGGAACCACCGTTGCCGAGGAGGGCGTAGAGGTGGGAGATGATCCAGTTGATCGCGGCGCCGATACGCTGGAACAGCGACGGCGGCTGGTTCTGGTCGAGATCGGCAAAAACGTGCGACGCGTAGACCCTGTGCAGCACGTTCTCCGCGTCCTGTGAGTCGACGTTGCACGCCGAACCGGGCGGGAGCGCCAGAGTCGTGGTGAGCAGATCGAGATGCTGTCTGGTCCCGATGACGTCCGGCGGAGTGGATGTCAGCCCGGCGATGATCGGAGCGAGCACGGGAACGGTGGACGGGACGAGGTCCTCCGCCTCGGTCAGCGCCGTCAACGCAGCGACCGGCTGCGCGGGCACGGCGGCGAGCGCCGAGTCGGCGGTGTCGAGCAGCCCGATGTATGTGGTCGTGAGGCAGTTGGTCGCCGCGTTCGCGTGTGTCGATCCCGATGTCACGGTGGTCATCAACGCGAACATGCCGACGGCGGCCACGAGCAGGCGCTTCACAGCGAGCTGGCGAGCATCTCGATGTCGAACCCTTCCTTGCGGATGCGGGCGTCGTAGTAGAGGAGGGTCACGCCGATATAGGTGATCGGCCCGACGAAGATCGCCGCGATCGCGCTCGCGAGCTGGTCGTAGATGAAGCTGTTCCCGGGGTCGATCGCCGCGCCGGGCACGTCGATGATGGCGGCGACGACCGATGAGACAATGCCCGAGATCAGCGCAAGCAGGAGGATGCGACCGAGCGTCGGCCAGAAGCGTCCGCCGATGAGCTGCCAGCTGCGCTGCAGACCCCGCCACCCGGAGACACGCTCGAGCACGATGGCCGGAGCGGCGATCGCGGTGCGGACCGCGACCATGATCGCGAGCGGGATGAGCGCAACGACGGCCAGCACGGCAAGACCCGCGCCGACGCCGCCCGCTCCGAGAAGGGTGAAGAGCAGGACGATCAGGAAGATCGCCACGATGCAGCCGATGTAGGCGCCGCCGAGGATCAGGCTCATCATGATCAGCGACCCAAGGCGGCTCAACGCGGCGCGATACGCGGCGCGCAACGACGTCGGGCGGTCGAGGTAGCGGTCACTGACCGAGCGGGTCGTTGCCGCCTCACCGAGCGGCAGCACCACGACGGCGGTCACCAGGAGCAGCGCGGCGCTCACGAAGAACACGCCGACGAAGGTATTCAGGAGCATCTGTTCCTGTGCAGGTGTGATGGTCTGCGGGTTGAACGCCGCGAACGGCGAGCGCACGAACGCGCCAAGCCCGGTGACCTCGTAGAGCAGCAGGGTGATGAGCGCGTAGGGGATCTGCACCACGGCGCTGATCGACGCGATGAGGATGAAATTGCGCCGGTACAGCGAGAACGTCGCGTCGAGCCACTCCCCCACGGCCATCGATCGGAACCGGCCGGATCCGACCTGCGATGGGACCGGCCCGGGGTTCCATCCGGGCGGCGTGCTCCCCCAGCCGGGAGGTTGCCCGCCCCAACCAGGCGGCGGCGCGCCCCAGCCCGTCGGAGGTGTCCCCCAGCCCGGCGGCGTCGTCCGCCAGTCCGTGTGCGGAGGAGGCTGTGGAGGCGGTTGTTCGGCCATGACAATCCATTGTGGGTGCTGCAATCCCAGGGTGAGCAACGGTATCCTGGGTAGTCCGAGCGATGAGTGATCTCACTGCTGCGCTGGTTCGCGGCCATTTCAACCTCTGGTACGTTCGATGCGGGCGCTAGTCGTCGACCCGTCCCTCATGGAATCCGGCAGTGGCCGGGGCCGGAGGCGCCGGCGGGCTCAGGCAAGCTCCACGCTCCCGGTCGAAGTCCGCGACGTGCGCACTCCCGTGCCCCCCGGCCCTGGCTGGGTGCTCGTCCGTCCGGCGCTGGCGGGGATCTGCGGGACCGACCTCGCGCTGGTTCATCGCGACCCCGACCCGAACGTCCTCACCGCGTACGGATCCATCGGCACCTTCATCCCGGGCCACGAGGTCGTCGGCGTCATCGAACGTGCCGCCTCGACCCGCTGGGCCCACGAAGGCGACCGCGTGCTCGTCGAACCCACACTCCGATGCGCCCACAAAGGGCTCGCGGAGTGCCGCCGCTGTCGCGCCGGTGAGACCCACCTCTGCGAGAACGCGGACCGCGGAGGGGCACTCTGCTCTGGGAGATCGGTGGGATCGAGCGAGCGTGCCGGCGGTGGCTGGAGCGAGGGATTCCTCGTCCATGAGGACATGCTCGTCCCGGCCGACGGCATCTCCGACCAGCGCGGCGTCCTCGCCGAGCCGGCGGCAACGGCCCTGCATGCGGTGATGCGCTGGACCCGGCGCGGCGACACCGCGGTCGTCATCGGGTCGGGGACGCTGAGCCGCCTCATTGTCGCCACCCTGCGCCGGATGCACCCCGATCTCGACATCATCGTGCTCCACGACGCCCGCAGCACCAGCCGCCCGCGCCTCGGCCGCCGGCACCGCGAGGCGGCTCCGCTCAACGGCGACCCCAACGCCGCTTTCATGGCGATCCGCTCGATCGGAGCCAATCGCGTCTGGCATGGCTCGTCGGAGCAGCTGCTCGAGAAGACCGCCGAGCACATGGAAGCCCGAATCATGCGTCCTGCCGGCGGCGGCCTTCCGGTTCTCGACGGTGGCGTCGATGTGGTGTTCGACTGTCGCGGCTCGGCGCTGAGCATCGACCTGGCGGTGCGGCTGCTTCGGGCCGGCGGCACCCTGGTTCTCTGCGGCCGCTCCGGGCGCCACGAGATCGAGTGGTCGCTCATCTGGGCACGCGAGCTGACGGTCCGCGGTGCCGCATCATACGGCCGCGAGCCGGACGGACGGCGCACCTTCGGGACGATCCGCGAGTGGCTGAGCGACGCGAGCTTCCCGGTCGACGGGGTCGTGACCCACCGGTTCCCGCTCGACGAGTACGCCGCCGCGCTCGCCATCGCCGGCGCCGGCGTGGCGTCGGGCGCCGTGAAGGTGGTCTTCGAGGGCCCCGCCGCGACAAGCCTCCGGCCGGCCGCCGCGTCGATGGTGGTGCATCAGCCGGACGAGCCCGTGCTGCTCCAGTCGACCGCCGCGCGGGTCCGCGGCGGGCGCGTCAAGGTCTCGTAGAACGAGCTGCGTGCCCGGTTCCGTCGAGCCGGGGCGTCCCCACCGTGATCCGAACGCCCGAGTCTCGCCGTACCAACAGAGGCGCCGCCCCCGAGCGCGTGTCGGAGCCTGAGTGCCCCTGACTGACGACGACATCGTCCGCTCGATCTCTACCCATTCGCCTGAGGGGATCGAAGCTTTGTATGACCGATACGGTGGCCTTGCCTACAGCGTGGCTCTGCGCATCCTCGGTGACCGAGGGGCGGCCGAGGACGTCGTCCAGGAATCGTTCCTGTCGGTCTGGCGCCGAGGATCGACGTTTCAGTCCGGCCGCGGATCGCTGCGCTCCTGGGTCTGCACCATCGTCCGGAACCGCGCCATCGACCGCCTGCGCGGCGACCGCCATCGCACCCACCTCGACACGCCGATCGAGGGGCAGTCGCTCGAGCCCGCCGTCACCGATCCATGGGCCCAGGTCGCGCTCGAGCTGAGCGGAGAGGAGGTGCGCAAGGCGCTCGCGGAACTCCCCGCCGAACAGCGGCAGACGATCGAGCTGGCGTATTACGGTGGCTACTCGCAATCTGAGATCGCGACGGCTATGGAGGTGCCGCTCGGCACCGTCAAGGGCAGGGTGCGCATCGCGCTCGACAAGTTGCGGCTCACCCTCGCCGATCGGCTGGAAGCGCCGTGGCAGCCGCGATGAACTGCGAGGAGGCACATGACCTCCTGGCGCTGGACGCCGTGGGTGGGCTCGAAACGTCGGACCGCGCCGAGATGGAACGCCACCTCACCACGTGCGCCGACTGCCGCCAGGCCGCCGCTCAGTACGCGAACGTCGCGTCGCTCCTGCCGGCTGCCCTGGAGCAGGTGCAGCCGCCGGCCCGCCTGCGCCGCACCCTCATGGCACAGGTCTATGCCGAAGCCACAACCAAGACGACCGAGCCCTGGTGGCAGCGCCTCCTCAATGCCATCCCGGCGAACCGCGCCATCACTGCGGTGGGAGCTGTCGCCGTCGTCGCGGCGGTGGTGTTCGGCATCTGGGGGACGCCGGGCCGTCAGCAGGTCTCCCCACCCATCGCATACGCGGTCTCAGGCGGCACCTCCCAGGAGTCGGTCACCGGCACGCTCAACGTCGATACGACGTCGGAACAGTCAGTCCTGACCGTCCAGGGTCTTGCCGTGCTCCCGAGCACCGAGGTGTACGAGGTGTGGCTCGTCCCCGCCCATGGTGCGCCCAAAGGCGTCGCCTTCCTGACGCCGAGCCCATCCGGGGGAAGCTGGACCGCCGTCGTCAACGTCAGCCTCGCGGGCTACGACTCGATCGCCGCCACGAATGAGCCCGTCGGCGGCAGCCCGGCGCCGACCGGGGCACAGGTGCTCATCGGTCAGTTGATGTCATCCTGAGGAGGGACGACCGGCGCCGACCGGCGCCGCTTTTCGGCGATCGCAGGGAGGACACGCTTGATCCCCGCGTTGTCGACGATCATGCGCCGCTCGCGCTTGCGGTCACGGTGCCGGACGCGCTCGCGCTCGGCGTCAGGCAGGTCGGGCTCTGAGTCCACGGCTCAGGCGGCAGACGCGTCGGAATGGCGCCGACCTCGAGTGACGGCGACACCCACAGCGGCCGCTGCGATCGTCACGACCGTCCCGCCTGCCACCGCCTGGACGCGCCGGTCGAGCCCGAGCGAACGCAACCGGGCGGCGACTCCTCGACTTCGCGAGCCGGCGATCGCGCGCGCGTAGATGCGCTCCCTGACCCCGGGGCCCAGCTCCCAGGCATCAAGCGCCTCGCCGATTTCGCCCCCGGTCTCGATCATCGCCCGGACATCCGGCGATGCCGCGAAGGCGGCGAGATCGCTCTCCAGCGCCGCGTCGAGGCGATCTGCCTCGTTCAAGACCCGGACCTCGTCAGACGCTCGGCGGGGAGGGGCGCGCCCAGCCTGCGCCGGAGTGCTGTCAGCGCACGGAAGGTCAGCAACTTCACGGCGCCCTCGCTGCGGCCCATCACGTCGGCGATCTCCCGATTGCGGAGGTCGCCCCCGAAGCGCAGCAGGATCGCCTGACGCTGGTCGTGCGGGAGCCCGGCCACCGCAGCGCGCACCTCGTCCGCTCGGCTGCCCTCCTCGGCCTGGAGTGCCGGATCGGCCCTCGCGTCCGGGAGCATCCGTGGCTCGAGCTCGATCCACCCGGGGCGGCGCCGCTCGCGCGAGACGAGATTAGCCGCGACACGATACAGCCACGCCGAGTACGGCACCCCGCGCCACTGGAAGCGTGGGAGCTCCTCGATGGCCCTGGTGAACGTGGCGGCGGTCACGTCGTTTGCCTGCTCCATGTCGTGGGTGAGCGTGTACGCGTAGGCATGGATCTGGTCGACGTAGCGTTCGTAGAGCGTCGCGAATGCCGCTCGGTCGCGCTGCGCGGCCAGGATCTCGAGCCGCTCCTCCTCGAGCTCGGCCGCGGTGCGATGCGCCATCGCTACAGCTGCCTTCCCCGCGAAGGACGCACTCCGCAGAAGCGTGCAGGGCTCACAGCGTTACGCCCGCAGGTGTTCGCCGATCAACCCGAGGCGCGTTCCCGCTTCCTCGAACGCAAGGAGCGCGCGATCGAGCTGGTCGTGCGTGTGGGTTGCGCAGACGATGGTGCGAACTCGCGCCTGGCCGCGGGCGACGGTCGGAAACCCGATGCCCTGTGCGAAGACACCGCGCTCGAGGAGCAGGTCCGAGAGCTCCATCGCGACCGGTGCCTCGCCGCACATCACCGGTGTGATGGGTGTCTCGCTGTGGCCGATGTCGAAGCCGAGCTCGCGCAGACCACTCTTGAAGTGACGGGTGTTGCTCCAGAGCTGTTCCATGAGCGCCGGCTCCTGCTCGAGCACGTCGATGGCGGCGATGCAGGCGGCGACGACGGCGGGCGGGTGCGACGACGAGAAGAGGAACGGCCGCGACTTGCTGATCAGATGGTCGCGCACGGTCTGCGACGCGGCTGCATATCCGCCGACCACGCCGACTGCCTTGCTGAGCGTGCCGATGTTGAGCGCGACGCGTCCGTGGAGGCCGAAGTGGTCGGTCGTTCCGCGGCCGTGGTCACCGAGAACGCCGGTGGCGTGTGCGTCATCCACCATGACCGCGGCACCGTACTGCTCGGCACGTTCCACCAACGCGGGCAGCGGCGCGATGTCGCCGTCCATGCTGAAGACGCCGTCGGTCACCAGGAGGATGCGCCGGTATCCCTTGGCACGCGCCTCACTGAGCGCGCGCTCCGCATCGTCGGGGTCGACGTGCTCGTAGAGGATTCGATCGGCCTTGGTGAGCCGGATGCCGTCGATGATGCTGGCGTGGTTCAACTTGTCGCTGACCACGCAGTCGCCCTGCTCGAGCATCGAGCCGATGACGCCGACGTTCACCGCGTAGCCGCTCTGAAATGTCAGCGCAGCTTCCGTGTGCTTGAAGGCAGCGATCCGCCGCTCCAACTCCTGGTGGAGCGTCTGCGTTCCCGCGATGGTGCGAACGGCGCCAGTGCCTGCGCCCCACTCCAGCGCCGCGCGCGACGCGGCCTCGACGAGCCGCGGATGGGTGTTGAGACCGAGATAATTGTTGCTGGACAGGCTGATCACCGCTTTGCCGGCGATGTCCACCTCGGGTCCCTGCGCTGATTCGAGCACCCGCAAGGGACGGAGCAGTCCGTCCCGGCGGAGCGCCTCGAGATCCTCGTTCAGGGAGGCGTCAAGTGCCTGGACCGCCGACGACGTCCTCGTGCCTGTGACCATGGCCAAACCATACGCCCGAGCGCGTCACTCGGGCGTCAGGGTGACCTTGCCGCACTCGCCGGATTTCATGAGTTCGATCGCCGCGTCGATCTCGCGCAACGCGAAGCGATGCGTGATCAGCGCTCTGACGTCGATGACGCCGTCGCGGACGTACGCGGTGGTCTGTTCCCACGTCGCGGGAATGCGCCGCCCGGCTACCCCGTAGAGGCTGAGCCCCTTCATCACAACGTCGGTGGAGAGATCGACCACATCGGGTCCGTCGCCGATGCCGAGCAGGCTGATCCACCCGCCGGGACGTACGAGGCGCGTGGCGGAGGCGACCGCGACCGGCGATCCGCTCATCTCCAGCACGCAGTCGATGGTCTCGCTGGCGGCACGCCGGATCGCGTCGTCGGCCGGGCCGTCGCCTGCACGCACGATCGCGTGCGCACCCATCCGCTCGGCGAGGTTCAAGCGATACTCGTTGCGATCGACGGCGACGACGCGCGCCGCGCCCCGGACGCGCGCCACCGCGATGGCGGCGCACCCGATCGGACCGCATCCAAATACGACGACCGTGCGCCCGGAGACCTCGCCGTATGAGCACGCATGGACGGCATTGCCGAAGGGTTCCATGGCGGCTGCGATGTCCGCGGGTACCCCGTCGCCGACCGGCCAGACGTTGGCGGCCGGCACCGCGAGATGGGTTGCGAACGCGCCGTCGACATCGACACCGAGGATGCGGGTGTTCTCACAGACGTGGAAGTCGCCGCGCCTGCACTCGTCGCAATGCCCGCAGACCAGGTGCGACTCGACGGCGACCCGCGTGCCGATGGGGGGTCCCGCGACATCGTCTCCCCAGCCGACCACCTCGCCGCACACCTCGTGGCCGACCACGCGGGG
>Ga0307372_10005631_pt1 | contig 18709 bp, 10 predicted proteins | sample OX1MG_FD_202533 | JGI IMG/M metagenome (GOLD analysis project Ga0307372, IMG submission 202533) | Soil microbial communities from Risofladan, Vaasa, Finland - OX-1 | ecosystem: Environmental > Terrestrial > Soil > Coastal area > Acid sulfate soil | place: Finland: Risofladan, Vaasa | collected...
CCCTGGCCGCAAAATCTGGAGGTCGCTCAGGCAGCCGAGGCGGTGATCCGCCGCGAGGGAGCCGTGCCGGCGACCATCGCCATTCTCGACGGGGTGATCCGGATCGGCCTTACGGAGGCGGAACTCAGGGCGTTGGCCCAGCGCCAGGGCGTGACCAAGGTCAGCCGCCGCAACCTGTCGCTGGTCCTCGGCCAGGGCGCCTGGGGCGCCACCACGGTGGCTGCCACCATGTGGTGCAGCGCGCGGGCCGGCATCCGCGTCTTCGCCACCGGGGGGATCGGCGGGGTCCATCGGGGGGGCGCCCAGAGCCTCGACATCTCCGCCGACTTGCAAGAGTTGGCCCGCACGCCGGTGATCGTCACCTGCGCCGGGGCCAAGGCGATCCTGGATATCGGCCTCACCCTGGAGTATCTGGAGACCCAGGGAGTCCCGGTGATCGGGTACGGGACCGATCGCTTCCCCGGCTTCTACGTCCCCGCCACGCCCTTCGCGGTGGACGGGCGGCTGGATACGCCCGAGGCGGTGGCTCGAACCGCGCATATGCACTGGTCCCTGGGCCTGGAGAGCGGCCTCCTCGTCGCCTGCCCGGTCCCGGAGGACGCGGCGCTCTCCGTCCAGACCATGGATGCCGCGATCGATCGGGCCCTGGAAGCAGCGGCGACGGCGGGAATCGCGCGGGCCGAGGTCACACCCTTCCTCCTGGACGAAATTCGCCGGACCACCGAGGGCGAAAGCATCGGGACCAACATCGCGCTGGTCTGCAACAACGCGGCGATTGGGGCACGGATCGCGGGAGCACTCTCACTCCTGTAAGCGGGCCTCCGGCCGAGGCCGGGTGTGGCGCGTTTTCCTCCGAGAACCCGCCCGAGGGGGTCATGCATAACAGGCCGGACCGCCCGTGGGCGGTCCGGCCTGTTATGCATGACCCCTGATCCTGTATTAGCTGCCGGTCGTGAAGGTAGTGGTATAGCTCACGAAGCCGCCCGCCGCCCCTTGCGCCACCACGGTCTCTTTGTACTGGGTGTTTGGCTTGAGCGGGGTGGGTGGGGCGCTGGTGATCGTGTTGCCGCTGATCGTGGGCGGGGGGAGCATGACGACGCCGGCTGGGTTATTGGCCTCGGCCAGGATGATCTGAGCCACTTTTCCTGGGGATGCGTTGAAAGTGACCGAGATGGCGGCGCTGAGGGAAACCCCGGTGGCGCCGTCGGCTGGAGAGGCGCTGCTCACCGCGAAGGATCCGCTGCTGATCGAGGTACCGGAACCGGGACCTGATCCGGTCCCTGAACCAGCGCCGGCGCCGGGAGCGGGCGCCGTCCCCTTGTGCGTATGAATCATGCCGCCGGAGTCGCCTGACCCAAAGGTCGCTTTGTCGGCCATGCAGGTCTTCACGCTGGCCGAACCGGAGAGACTCACTTCTTGCGTGGAGAAGACGACGCTCGTGTTCGCCTGAGCCCCGGTCAACGCCTTGTTGAGGCAGCTTCCCTGCATGGTCATGGTGAAGGCGCTGTTGCCGCCGCTCTTGGCGTGCCAGACAATGTTGGCCGCGCCGAGCGAGCCGCTGTAATTGAGGCTCGCGACGGGATTGGTCCCCGTGGTAAGGGCTCCAGGCTTCAGGGTGTCGGTGGCGAAGTGGGAATACTGGGTCAAACCGAATTCGGCCTGAGTGAGTCCGGCGGCGGCGCTGTTCGCGGTGCTCGAAGTATTGCCGCTAGTCCCGGCGCCCAAGCTCACGAAGACAAAGTTGCCAAGGCCGCTGAACTGATAGGCGAGAACCTCCAGGTCGATGCCTTTACTCGAGTGCTGAGCGGTGACCGCCGTGAAGAAAAGACTCGGCAACCCGCTGTAGGCGCTGTTGCTTTTCCCTGCGCTGGACGAGGTGGCACTGTCCGAATCGACGTTATTCCCACTGATCTGGCCACTGAACGATCCATCACAAGGGAAAGAAAGTTTGAAGGTAGCGGATCCGGTGGCTATCACATGCTGCCCACCCGAGAGCCCGAAACAGTTGCTCGTATTGGGCTTGGTGGTGTAGGTCCAGTGGGCGCTGACATGGCCGACGTGACCCAGGTCGCCATGAGTGTCCAACGAGGCCGAGTTGCCGGTGAGCGTGAAGTCACGTACGGGCAGGGTGAAGGTATAGGAGCTTCCATTCAGGTGGCTGAGCGAGCCGACTCCCCGATAAACGGAGATTTCGACATTCACATGAGTCTTGATCATGCTGTCCCAACTCACATTGATCGCCACCGTATGGGTGTGGTCGGAGGCCGAGCCGGTGAGGGTGGTGTTGAAGTCGGTCAGGGACGATGCCTGTCCCACGAGTTGGGTGGGGGCGGCCTGGGTGGTTGCGGACGCGCCCACCCCCAACGAGGCCATGATGAAGGCCACGATGCTACAGACCGCGATGAGCACTCGGGATACAATTCTCCGCGTTCGCATTGCAGGGTAAGTCCTTTCCGCTCCCAAGGGAGCACGCACGCCGGCGGTTCAACTTTCCCCAGCGTGATCTCAACCTGATGCGAACCGCCTCGCGCAAGCAAGTGATTCGCATCGACCCTACTGTAAAGAACGCTCATTGCGGGCTGCTTGCCATGGGCTTACGCGACGGGGCAGGTTCTTGTGTACGGGCCGGGCAAAAGCCGGCGGCCACCTGATGATCTCAGGAGAAAATACCGACCCCAATGGGGGGTGTCCCGTAGGGTGAGGAAATGATCCGGGGCGGTATTCGCCCCCGTGGGTCATGGTGGGTGGGCCGTCTTGTATACGGGTCGGAGCGGTGAACAGGACTGGTGGGCAGCGACGACTCGGACCGATCGGTCGGATCAGACTGATCGGTCTGATCCAGCGGTGGGCCCTACGCGGAAAAGCTCGCGGTGATCAGCGCCGCTTCCTCCGGCGTGGCCGCCGAGGTTGGCCGCGCCTGGAACGTGCCGATGTCGCCATCGGTCAAGGCTACCAGGCGGAAGCCCGCCTTGGCGAAGGCGCGCTGGGAGGCCAGATTGCCGGGCGCGATGGCCGCCCATACCTGGGCGATACCCTGCCGGCGTACGATTTCGAGTAGGTAGCGGAGCAGACCGGGGAAGATGCCATGCCCCCGGTACGCGGGCAGGGTCACGCAATCCCAGACATAGACGTGATGCTTGGGCAGCGAGAAGTCAAGGCGGAGATCAGGGATCCGCACCCTGCCGTATTGCACCCATCCATAGCCGGCGATCGTGTCTCCATCCAGGGCCAGGATCGCGCTCCCGAAGTCCGCCACTCTGCGGTGCACTTCAGCCACGGAGATCCCGCCCGTCCGGGCCAGAGCCGTCTCCTGGCCGCTCGCCAGTTCGGCGAACCGGATCCTCGCCACCGGCGTTGGCGGCACGGGCTCCTTCCCGAGCGTAAATGCCTGGATCATCCCCGGCTCCGACCGCCGGTTGCTTGACGCCGCCATCCATGCTCCCTTCATTCGCCTCTTTCCAGGATACCGCGGAGTGAAGAAGGATGGTCGAATGGGTAGCGGATAGGGTCAAGTAGGGCGCCCCCTGCGAACTGTATATAAATGTACATTGACATTATATGCGCTTCAGCATATGATTATCTGGTAGGCGCTCGGAGGGCGTTGAGGCTTTTTGGGAGCGAGAGCGTCGGCGGGGAGGACAATGGAGAACTGCGGTCCATTGGAACTGGCGCAGTTATCGCTTCACGAACTGATGCCATTTTGGGGCATGCTGATCAGCTGGGTGGGCATGGAGCCGGTGTATCGAGAGATGATGGAGGCCGGGCTGACCGAGTCCGAGCATATGGTGCTTATCCGGCTGCGCCGCGGCGCGTGCAGCGTGGCCGACGTAGGGGTTTGCCTCTTCATTTCACATTCCGCCGCGAGCCGAGCGGTTGACCGGCTGGTTCGGGACGGCTACGTATGCCGGGAGGAGAATCCCCACGACCGGCGGCAAAAAGTGGTCACGCTTACCCAGGAGGGTGAGGCCCTGGCCGGCTCGCTGGAAGCGATCATGGCCTCCGGAGTCGAAACCCTCCTCGCGCCGCTCGATGAAGAAGAACGCGAGCAAGCCCGACGGCTGTTGATCCGCATGATCGAGGCCCAATTGCCGCGCCTGGAGAGTTTGCGCGGCTTGATGGCCGGCAGGGAGTTGACCCTGACCGCCGGTGCGCGGAGCGGAACCCACCCGAGGATGGACCGGATTTCAGCGCTGTAAGCCCAGGGATCCCGATCAGCCCCAAATATCAGTTCGCCCGCCGTGTGGCGGGTGACGCCTACAGTCGTGCCGTAACTAAAGGGAGTATGGCTCATGGCAGCAGCAGCAGCGACAGTCGTAGCGCCGCCGGAGGAAACGCCGTTTACCATAGGATCGATCATGGCGCCCCTGGTGGCGATTATCATCGGCGTGTTCATGGTGGTGCTCGACAGCACCGCCGTCAACGTGGCTATCCCGGCTCTGGTCACTAGTTTCCACGACCCCCTCTTGACCTTGCAGTGGACGGTGACCGGCTATACCCTGGCCCAGGCGGCGGCCATTCCCCTGGCCGGCTGGTTGTCCGATCGGTATGGGGCGAAAAATCTCTTCTTGATCTCGGTGGTGCTCTTCACCATCGGCTCGGCTCTTTGCGCCACCGCGCAAACCAGCGGCATGTTGATTGGCTTCCGCGTGTTGCAAGGGCTGGGGGGTGGTTTTGTGCTCCCGGTAGCCATGGCCTATGTCTATCGCCTGAGCCCGCCCGAGAAAGTGGGCGCGGTGATGGGGATCATGGGCATTCCCATCCTCTTCGCTCCCGCGATTGGGCCCGTGCTGGCCGGGTGGTTGGTGCAGAATGCCAGTTGGCGGTGGCTGTTCCTGATCAACGTGCCAATCGGGATCATCGGGGTCACGGTTGGCCTACGGACCCTGCCGCGCATCGGTCGCCAGCAAGTCCCCGTCCTGGATATTCCGGGGATGATCTTCGGGCCCCTGGCCTTTGCCGCCCTCTGTTATGGGGTGAGCGAGGGCGGGACCAGCTGGACGTCCGTCCAGACCATTGGCGGCCTGATCGTGGGCGTGGTCGCGTTGGTTATCTTCGCCGGCGTGGAACTGCGGTCCCGCAATCCGCTCCTGGAGTTGAAAGTCTTCCGCTCGATCCATTTCAGTCTGGCGATTGTGACCCAGTGGATTGGCCAGGCGGCCCTGTTTGGTGCCCTCTTTATCGTGCCGCTGTTCCTGCAGCAGATCCGGGGTTTCGGCGCCTTCGACACCGGCCTGACGCTGCTGCCGCAGGCGGCGGCGGCGGCCTTCTTCATGCCGATCAGCGGCATCCTGTACGACAAGATCGGCGCCCGCCCGCTGGTAGTGCTGGGCCTGCTGATTACGGCAGCCGCCGGGTTTATTCTGGCTGGGGTGAATATCCATACCACGGGCAAGGACATGATCGGGCCACTGGCGATGTATGGGGCGGGGATGGGACTAATGTTCATGCCCCTCACCACGCACCTGATCAGCGCCGCCCCCCGCGACCTGGTGACCCGTGTCACCGCGCTGACCAACGCTCTGCAGCAGGTGATTAGCTCGCTGACCGTGGCCGGTCTGGCGACCTTCCTCACCTCTCGGCCGGATTATCACGCCGCCACTCGCCTGGTTGCCGCGGCCACCAAGGCGGCCGCCGCGCACGGCAAGCATGTCGCGGCGGCGGCGAGCGGCGCCACCACCCTGCCCGACCCCGTCGCGCGCCTGTTCTCGCTGGCCTTTGGCGACACGTTTCGCCTGATCGCCGTGATCGCGGTGGTGGGGGCGGCGATGGGCCTCCTGCTCATCCGCATCCGGGCCAGCGGCAAGGCCGAGGTGCATCTGGCGATCTGAACGGTAGACGCGGCCCACGGCGCTGCCCCCGACTGAGGTCGGGTGGTAGCACCGGGCCGACTGTGGTCGGGGACGGCGTCACGGCACACTACGCCGAATGCAATAACACCAAGAACAGCCCGGAGCGAACGCTCCGGGCTGTTCTATTTCGGAGGGCCCACTCCTTCCTGGGAGCGGGTATCCTGTGAGAGAGTAGGAGAGGAGTGATCATGGCTACCCCCAGTGCCAGTTATAGCGTTACCCTTCGCTGCGTCATCCCCAACCGGCCCGGCATGTTTGCCCGCGTGGCCACCGCCATCGGTTCGGCGGGCGGCGATCTGGGTGCTGTCGATATTGTCCGCGTGCAAGGGGCGATCAAGATCCGCGACGTGACGGTCAACGCGCGGGACGACCAGCATGTGGAGGAAATCGTCACCGCCGTCCAGGCCGTGCCTGGAGTCTCGGTGCAGCAAGTCTCCGACCGGACCTTTCTCACCCATCTGGGGGGGAAGATCGAGGTCCAGTCCAAGGTACCGCTCAAGACCCGCGACGATCTCTCGATGGCCTATACGCCGGGGGTGGCTCGGATCTGCCGGGCGATCGCCAACAACCCGGACGATGTCTACAGCCTCACCTCCAAGCGGAACATGGTGGCGGTAATCACCGACGGCACGGCGGTCCTGGGGTTGGGGGACATCGGGCCGGCGGCGGCCCTACCGGTGATGGAAGGGAAAGCAATTCTGTTCAAGGAGTTCGCGGGCGTCGATGCCTTTCCGCTGTGCCTGGATACCAAGGACGTGGACGAGATCGTTACCACGGTTCGGCATCTCGCGCCGGGGTTTGGCGGCATCAATCTGGAGGATATTTCGGCCCCCCGCTGCTTCGCGGTCGAGGAGCGTTTGCAGGCGCTCCTCGACATCCCCGTGTTTCATGACGACCAGCATGGCACCGCTGTAGTCGTATTAGCGGCCCTCCTGAACGCGCTGACCATCGTAGGCAAGGATCTGGAGACCATCCGCGTAGTGGTGAATGGTCTGGGAGCGGCCGGGGTGGCGATCACCAAGATGCTCCTGGCCGCCGGGACGCGGAACATCATCGGGTGTGACCGCCAGGGCGCCCTCTATTACGGGGCTCCCTGGATAACCGCTAACCCCATCTGGGAATGGTACGCCGAGCACACCAACCCAGATCGGGAGCAAGGCGATCTCCGAGCCACCCTGCGAGGGGCCGACGTGTTCATTGGCGTATCGGCGCCGAACCTCCTTCTCCGGGCCGATATTGAAGCCATGGCCAGCGATCCCATCGTCTTTTCCCTGGCCAATCCCGATCCCGAGGTTCCCTATGAAGAAGCCGAGGGGGTGGCCCGCATCATTGCCACCGGCCGCAGCGACTATCCCAATCAGGTGAACAACGTGCTAGCCTTCCCCGGAATCTTCCGTGGGGCCCTGGATTGCAGGGCGTCGCGGATCACCGAAGGGATGCAGGTGGCCGCCGCCCGGGCGATCGCCGAAATGGTGAGCCCGGATGAACTGGCCGAGGATTATATCATCCCCAGTGCCTTTAATCGCGAGGTAGCACCGCGGGTAGCCGCCGCCGTGGCCGGCGCCGCCCGCGCCGAGGGGGTGGCCCAGCGGTAGTCGATGGGCCATTTAGGGGGCGCGCATTCCTGGAGATCTCACTCTAGCTTTGGTTTAGGAGCGGAGCCGGGCTGACGCCTCCCAGAACGGTTCCTCGACCTGGAAGCCGAGGCGGCGGTAGGCGGCGATGGCGGGAAGGTTGTCCTCGCGCGTGTTCAGGGCCACGTCGCGGGCGCCCCGAGCAACGACTTCCCTGGCCACGGCCCCGGTGACCGCCGTGGCCAGGCCCTTGCCGCGATGATTGGGGTGGGTGTACACATTCCCGATTACCCCAATCTCGTGGTGGGTCGAGAGGGCGTGCGTTCCGGCGATCGCCGCCAGTACGCCCTCGACGTAGGCGCCGAAGTAGATACCGTGCTCGAACATGAACGGGGTAAACACGGACTCGGCCCAGGTGGCGTAGAAGCGGGACACCTCCGATAGCTGCTCGCGGCCAAGCGCGGCGACCGTCGCGTCAACGCCGGGCGCCGATGCCAGGGTGTCCGGCTGAACCACCATGCGCAGCATAACCCACGACTTGTGTATCTGGTAGCGCGTCTCGACCGCCGCGCGGTTCCCCTGCTGCACGATCAGGAGGGGGGCCTCCGGCAACTCCTCCGCCGCGCGCATAATAGCGGCTACCTCCTCGGGCGCCCCGCAGGGGAGCACGGAGGTAAAGCCGGGCGGGCAGTAGAGGAGCACCACGGCCCGGAGTACGCCGCCCCGCATGGCCCCGACGAAACGGGCATACTGGCGATGCGGCGGTTCCAGATCGCAGAGGGCATAGGCGGCCCAACGCCGTTGGGGCTCCAGCACGGCGGCGAGCAGGGCGTCGTCATGCAACTCGAGAATGGTTAGCCGCTCGTCCACGCGAAATCTCACCCTCACTCTTTCAGGCTAACCCATCCGCGCATGAGAAGGCCCCGGAGCCGCGCTCCGGGGCCTTCTCATGCCTGGACGCCGTGGGCCTAGAATGCCTCGCCGGAATGGATAGCTTTGATGTCGTCCTTGGATACCTTGTTGGATGTGCCGCCTTTGAGGGCCAGGGCGTTGCCCTTGACCGAGTTGGCGGTCTCCGGGAAGACAAAGTCATCGCATACCCGCTTCAGGCTGCCGCCCGTATGCCAGTTTTCCAGGGTGACCACGGGCGGCTCGCCGTTGTCGGTCGGCAGTCGCTCGGGCTGAACCCAATTGGGGAACCGGCTGGAAATTTCCGTGGGGGTCTTGGCCGGTGTCTGGCCCCGGAGGAGAGCGTAGATCGAATCGCGGGACATCCGAGCGGTTTCACCGGAGTGGCGTACCCCCTTGTCGCTCTCGGCCTGGAACATATTATCGTCACCGTAGACTTTGAACAACTCGCCGCCTACCGTGTCGGTTACTTTCAGGCCCCGCTCGCAGTAGCGATTGTGCAGCATGTTGGTGGAGAGTTGGAGAAAGGCGTTATTGAGGAAGTCATGATAATCGGTGTAGGTCACCGCGGCGACCATGCGGGTGTAGCTCTTGTCGCGATTCCCCTGCTCGGCCTCGTCGCGGGTGGGGGTGGTCGCTTTGGTGAACCTGCTGTTCATCCAACTGACTCGGTAGCGTGAGTCCAGGGTGAATATCGTATCGCCGGATTTTTCCTGGCGGGTGGCGATCCCATCGGTGACGAATTGGTTGAGCAAGACACTGGTTCTGTGCGGGTAGATTGCCTTCATCCCCTTGGCGGCGGCATTCGCGGTCACCCCGTCCTGCACACTGGAAGATGCTTTCTGCCACCACACCAGCAAGCGGTAGCCGTCGGTGCCCGGCTTGATCGAGTCGGGCGTCTTCAGACCCAGGGACTCGAAACGGGTCATCCAATCGACTCCCGTGTTCGGGTCATCCTCGATGTTCTCCGCCGACTGCGCGTCACGGGCGGTAATCTGGCCGGGTTTGTTCCTGGCGTAGCGGCCTTGAGAAACCCCAAGCCCGGATTGCTGGTTTGCCATCAACATATAGCGGCGCAGCTTGTCATCAGTCCATGATCTCCGTTGCTCGGGATGCTGCTCCAGCCAATTGACAAACCACATCATGATTTGCGTCTTGTTGATCAGGTGGCCGGCGGCATAGGAATCCTGCAGGAAGTGATCGCCGAAGCCGTTCCGCAGGAGCGCCTCATTGGATTCGCTTTGAGACTCCTTCCTCGGCTTGTCGGCCTCGCGCTTCTTGATCGCCGCCTCAAGCGGGCGCTGCTGTTGCATCAGATCCTCGGCATCGAGTTCGAGTTGATCCGCTTTTTCCTGCTTGGCGCGGGCGCTCTGGGCCAGGGACCGTGCTTCCAGATGGTAGGTTGCCCAGGCATGCCAGCTCTCCGGAGCGAAGTGGCAGGCATTCCGGGCCAGGCCGGCGGTGTAGTCGGTTTCCTGTTTGCCGGTGCCGGGTAGGAAATTCTCGCCAACCCTCATCTTGCCGCGGCCGGTTATGCCCATCAGATTAAACTCACCCAGCACGGGGGCTTGCTCACCGGTGCTCCCCACGCCGCCGGCGAAGGCCCCGGTGGATTTCCGTTTCTCCTGGTTCGTGGCGCCCGCGATCTCGTTGTAGAGATTCAGCAAATTGAAGTAGCTCTGGCTGCGGATGCCCTGGACCAATTGATGGAAACGTTCGGGATCGGTCTGCTTCATTTCCTCCGGGCTGCCGAACAGGTCGGCCAGGGTATTCATCTCGCCATAGGTCACCACTACCTTCACCCCAGTGGTGAAGGTCACGTGGAGTAGGCGCACATCCCACAAAGGATCATCATCACCGCGCTTGGTGAATTGTTGGAGCTCCTGGACCGAGGCCGGACTATCGTCCTTGGGCGGATGATCGCGGAAGGTTTCCAGCCGATGCAACTCCTGCTCCAGGACGTGCAGCACGTTGGCCCCGTCGATTGCCCCTTTGCCCGGTATGTCCACCGTCTTGCCCGCGGCCACGTCGCGGCCACCAGCGATGATCTGGAGATCCTCTGGCTCGATATCACCCAGGCTGCGATGCTCCCAGGAGCTATGGCGCTGCACGGGAGCCAGATCATGGGCGTGCCCCAGCAGGGAGCCAACCGCCCGCTGAACGGCGAAGGCGGCCGTATCGGTACGGACCAGCCCCATCGAGCCCGCCCGCGAGGGTTGGGGGGAAGGCGAAAGGAGGTGCCCACAGGATGGTCCGCAAACATGTCGTTGGACGCTGGGCCGCGCGGGAGCGGGAGACGATGACGCACGGGATTGCCGCAGCAGTTGATTCACGGCGGCATTCCCAGCGCATTGCTGCATCCGCAACAATTGGCGCTGGAGGGGAGCGCCCGGCATCGGGGCCGCCTGTTGCGCGCCGGTGGGGATTTCCGTGGTAGCGCATCCCTTTGGCTTCCGTGCGCTAAGAACCGCGCCCTTAAGACCCATACTCACCTTCCATCGTTCCCCTATTCGCCTTCGATGCCGCGCCATCCCGACCACGAACGTGGTCGCCCTGGGACGTTGGCGGAAGAATAAAGCGCGCGGGCTACACTTCGAGTCCCTACGCCTCCTCGTCAGCCGTATGACGCTGCACCGTCGCGTACTGGGCCGAGCGCATCGCCTGTACCTGCTCTTCCTCGTCCTCGGCCCCCTCGGCCTCACGCTGGACGGAGGCAAACTGAGCGGAGCGCATGGCTTGCAGCTCCTCCTCTTCCCCCTCGGCTCCCTCGGCCTCACGCTGCACGGTCGCGTATTGAGCGGAGCGCATCGCCTGCATCTGCTCCTCTTCTTCCTCGCCCCCCTCGGCTTCACGCTGCACGGTCGCGTATTGGGCCGACCGCATCGCCTGTACCTGCTCCTCTTCCTCCTCGGCTCCCTCGGCCTCACGCTGCACGGTCGCGTATTGGGCCGACCGCATCGCTTGCAGGGGCTCCTCTTCCTCCGGTGCCGCCCGTTGCACAGCGGTGCCCGCGGGGCCGGCGGGGCTCGCGGACATGCGTTGGGCGGCGACGCCCGACATCACTCGCGAGGCATTCGCCTCCGCCGCGCGCTCGAAGCTGTCGCCCGGATCGCTAATCGAGACTCCGCCCGGCGCGGGCGTGCCCGACACCGGGCCCTGAGATTGCTGTACCGTATGGGTCGCCTCGTGCGCCAGAAGATGCATCCCTTGCGGGGTCTCCGGACTATAGGCGCCTGAGCGGAAGAAGATGTCGGAGCCAGTGGTAAAGGCCACCGAGTCGACCGAACGAGCCAGATGATCAGACTCGCTGTCGTTATGCACCCGGACATTCGACATGCTGGCCCCCAGGCCGGATTCCAGGGTTCGCTGGACCTCGCCCCCGATCGCGCTTCCGCCGCCCGAGGCGGCGCGAATGCGCTCCCCGATCTTGGTGTCCTGCTCGCCCTCCTCGGTCGCGACAGCGCGTTGCACGGAGGCCGAGCGGCTGCTCAACAGGGCGTTCACGGCCGCGTTGCCGGCAGTTCGCTGCATGTGCAGCAGCATCCCCACGGAGGGATGCGCCTGCTTCGTCTGGGTGCCTTCCTCGGATGAGTGTCGGGCCTTGAGACTACGCGCTTGTTCCTGGTCGTATGATAGATCGCTCATTGTCGGCTACCCTCGCATATACCTATTCATACCGCTCCAGACCAACCCTGGAAGCTCGCCGCCCACCCTTGTACGGATCTCCATGATCACGCTAACCTGGAGCAGATCAGAGCCAAGGGGAGCGGCCACGGGCCCGCTGAGGGACGGACGGTGGCGCCACTCTGACACGCCTCAACATTCGCGGGCATACGCCCGCCCATTCGGGGACGTTCCTCCCACTTGTACGCAGTATTGCACGGTAAGATGCAGCCGTCAATGGCATCGCCGCGAAGGAACGCCCCTCAGGCACGTGGTCGTAGAGGGCTGTGTAGGGGGCGGGTCGCCAGACCCGCTGAGCTCGGCGGTTATCGGACCGATCGGTCGGATCCGACCGATCGGAGCATCCACGAACCCAACGGATCTGGAGACCCGCGCCCCTACCCGCCCCACTACCTGGGAGCGCGAGCATCTTGCTCGCCCCGTTGGCGCATCCAACACGCGATCGTATCGTTGCGCTTGGCGGCTCCGGCGAAGGTGCCGGTCGTCCCTGGCGCTGGCACGCCAGGGCGAGCCTGGTACCCGCTCGGGGTACCCACCGCAGTGGGTCGCGGCGCGCGCTCCCAGGAAGAGGCAGCCCGGCGCGACATGGCGGCGGGACGGCCACCGGCACGCGGTGCTACGATAGGGCCAATCGGAAGGGATGCCGCCGGGGACTTCGTCGCGTCGTGAGAGCGGGAGCACCGGCACGGAGGATAATCAGGGATGACCGAGATTCCCGCATCCTTCGCCGAACTGCTGCGGCGGCATCGCGCCGAGGCCGGCCTGACCCAGGAAATGCTGGGCGAGCGCGCCGGGGTGAGCTGGCGCACGATCAGCGACCTGGAGCGGGGGATCAAGTATCCGCGGCGGGACACCCTGGCCCTGCTGGCCGGAGCCCTGGCGCTCTCGGAGGACGATCGAGCCGCCTTTAGCGTGGCCAGTCGCCGCCCTAACGCCGGTGATCCCGGGTCACGGGCGCCGGTGGACCCACGGCAGGTCGATACGGGGCAGACAACGTCCGCGATCTACATCGCCTACGCGCAGGGCGATCAGGGGCTGGTCGCGCGGCTCCGCGCCGACCTGCAACGATACGGAGTGGCCGCCTGGGTGGACGAGCAGGATCTCCCGCCGGGTACGCCGAATTGGGAGCAGGCGATCCGCGAGGCCATCCGTACCTGCGCGGCCCTCCTGCTGGTCGCCTCGCCGCATACCCGCTCCTCCCGCTATGTCGCCGATGAACTGCGAATCGCCGAACTCTACGGGCGGCGGGTCTACCCGATCTGGGTCGCCGGCGATCAGTGGATGGAATGCGTGCCGCTGGGCTGGGGTGGGCTCCAGTACCTCGACGCGCGGGGCGACCGGTACAACACGGCCCTCGCCACCCTCACTGCCGAGTCCCGGTTCCTCCCGCGCCGCCCCGCCCCCGTCGACCCCCTGCCCCCAGCGGCGGGCGAGCCGCGGAACCCATTCAAGGGTCTCCGTGCCTTCACGGGCGCCGACGCGGGAGACTTCTTTGGCCGCGACCGCCTGGTGGCGGAACTGCTTGACGCACTGGCGGGCGGCGCCGAAGACGGATCGCGCTTCCTGGCCCTGGTGGGCGCGAGCGGCTCCGGGAAGTCCAGCGTGGTGCTCGCCGGTCTGCTGCCCCGCCTCCGGGCAGGCGCGCTGCCAGGGAGCGCGGGGTGGATCTATCCGCCGCCCCTGACGCCGGGCGCCCATCCTCTGGCCGCGCTGGCCCGGAGCCTGGCATCCGCCCTGCCTGGCCGCGCGCCAACCGCGATCAGTGACGAGCTGGAGGACGGGCCGGACGCCCTGCATCGACTGGCGATGGAGATCGCGAGCCAGCCCGGTCGGCGGCTCGTGTTGGTCGTGGACCAGTTCGAGGAGCTGTTCGCCGCGGCGGTCGAGGAGGAAGAACGCCGGCACTGCGTCGACCTGCTGGTGACGGCTGCTTGTGAATCGCGCGGTTCCGCCCTGGTGCTGCTGACCTTGCGCGCTGACTACTACGACCGGCCGCTCCGTTACCCGGTCCTGGGCGCCCTGCTCAATGCGCGGGGCGTCGCCATCCTGCCTCCGACAACCGCCGATCTGCGCCAGGCGATCGAGGGGCCGGCTGCCCTGCCGGACGTCCAGATCACCTTTGACGAGGATCTGGTGGGGGATCTGCTGTTCGAGCTGCGAGAGCAGGCAGGGGCGTTGCCGCTGCTGCAATTCACCCTCGACCAACTCTTCATGCACCGCGAGAACCGGCGGCTCACCAGCAATGCCTATAGGGCGCTGGGCGGGGTGCGTGGGGCCCTGGCCCTCCACGCCGAGGCTACCTACGCGGCGCTGCCGAGTGAGGAGCACCGCGCATTGGCGCGCGCATTGTTTTTGCGCTTGATCGATCCCGGCGTGACCGAGCAGGACACCACCCGTCGCCGCGCGATTAGAAGCGAGTTCATCCTGCCCGATCCCGTCCAGACCGAGCGCCTGCAAGCGGTGGTGGATGCATTCATCGCCGCGCGCCTGCTGGTGGCGGCGGGAGGGGGTGGCCCGACGGAAACCACGGTGGAGGTGAGCCACGAGGCGCTGATCCGCGAGTGGGGCCGCCTGGGTGACTGGTTGCGCGAGACACGCGAGGATATTCGGCGGCAGCAGGCGATCAGTGCCGACACGGCGGCCTGGGAACGGCGCGGGCGGGGGGCGGACCACCTCTACCGCGGCTCGCTGCTGCTGGAAGCCGAGGCATGGGCGGCCAGGAACACGCCGAGCGCCCAGGAGGATGCCTTCCTCGAAGCGGCCCGGAGGGAACGGGACGCGCATGCCCTGGAGGAACGCCAACGGCAGGCCCGCCAATTGGGGCTGGCCCGGCAGTCGGCCAATCGTCTCCGGGCGCTGGTGAGTATTCTGGCCCTATTCCTGGTGGTGGCGGCGGGGTTGGCCGCCTTCGCGTTCCACAACGTCCAACAAGCCCGCCAGGCTGAGTCGCGCGCCCTGGCCGACGCCCATAAGGCGGCCGTGGCCCAGGGCGCGCTGAACGACCGCGATCTCGCCCTCTCGGCCGATCTGGCGGCCCAGGCCGGCAGGTCCCTGGGGAGCCATGACAATCTGGCCCTGTTGCTGAGCGTGGAGGCGGAGCGGGCCTCCAACACCATCGAGGCGCGATCCGCCCTGCTGCGCGCCCTGGAGAGCCTGCCGCCGCGTCTGGTCCAGTTCCTGCCCGACCCGACCGCCGGCGTGCGCGCCCTCGCGTTCAGTCCCGATGGGCGGATCGTGGCGGCGGGCGACGAGGATGGGGCGATCCGGCTGTGGGACGCGGCAAGCGGGCAGGCGATCGGGCCGCCGTTGACCGGCCACGCGGGGGCAGTGAACAGCCTCGCCTTCAGTCCCGACGGCACGCTGCTCGCCTCGGGCGGCGCCGACCATACGATCCGGCTCTGGCACCGAGCCGGGGTCGGCACTGGGTGGGCGGCGCTTGGTGCGCCGCTCACCGGCAGGCAGGACCAGATTCGAGTGGTGGCATTCGGCGCCCAGGGGAAGCTGCTGGCCTCAAGCAGTTGGGACAGCAGCATCTGGCTCTGGAATCTCCGCGGGCCGCATCCGAGTGGGGCGCTGCTGACCACGCAGGGCAGTGACGTGGGCGCCATGGCCTTCAACACTTCGGGGAACCTGCTGGCCACGGGCGGCATCAACGATGCCACGATCCAACTCTGGGATGTGGCGGGGAGAAGACCGTCCGGCCCGCCGCTCACCGGCCCGGCAGGGGTGGTCGAGCATATCGCCTTCAGCCCTGACGGCCGGCTCCTGGCGGCGACCGCCGGCGATGGCTCGCTGTGGCTGTGGGACACGCGGGGCCGGAGCCCACTCGGGGCGCCGCTGGCCACCGGGCTCAACCCCACGAGCAATCTGGCCTTCAGCCCGGACGGCAAGACGCTGGCCCTGGCGGACGGCGACCGGACCAGACTATGGGATGTGGCGACCCGCCGACCGATCGGCACGCCTCTGTCCGCCCACGATGGCGATGTGTATGGGGTGGCTTTCAGCCCCACCGGGACGCTGCTGGCCACGGGCGGGGCCGGGCAGGAGGTGCAGGTCTGGAACCTCGCTCCGGGCATCTTCCAGGGCAATCCCCTGGCAACCCCCCTGAACAACCCGGATCCCATCATCAGCGTGGCCTCCTCACCCAAGGGCTCCATGCTCGCGGCGGGCGATGGGACGGGGCATATCCGGCTGTGGGATATGTCCCGCCGCAAGGCCATCGGTGTGCTCGCCGCCGGACACGCGGGCAGTATCGTCGGGGTAGCCTTCAGCCCTGACGGCACGATGCTGGCCGCCGCCGACGCCAACGGGCCTATTCAACTTTGGGACGTGGCCCATCAACGCCCACTCGGCGCGCTGCTGGACGCGCAAGCGGGCGGCCTACTCAGCCTGGCGATCAGCCCTGATGGCTCCATCCTCGCCGCGGGCTACCCGGACAACACGATCCGCCTCTGGAATGTAGCGCGGCGCCGACAGATCGGGCCGCCGATCACCAGCCAGAACGGTGAAGTCTATGCGCTCGCCTTCAGCCCGAACGGCAAGATCCTGGCCTCCGGCAGCTTTGACGGCACCGTGCAGCTCTGGAACGTTGCCGCGCGGTTGGCACGCGGCGTGCCACTCCTGGGCCATACCGATGCCGTGTTCAGCCTGGCCTTCAGTCCCGACGGCACGCTCCTGGCCTCGGCCGGCGGCGATCATACCATCCGGCTGTGGGATGTGGGACTCGATCGGACGTCCGGGGCGCCGTTACTCGGCCATACCGATACGGTGTGGAGCGTGGCCTTCAGCCCGGACGGGAACCTGCTGGCCTCAAGCAGCGCCGATGGGACTGTCCGGCTCTGGAGCACGGCCTATCGCCGGCAAATCGGCCCGCCCCTGGTGAGCGGCGGCACGGCCACCAGCCTGGTCTTCAACCCTACGGGCAGCGTTCTGGCGGCCGGGAGCGCATCGGGGCCGGTGTGGCTCTGGGACATGAATGTGGGGTCGTGGGTGCGCCGGGCCTGCCGGATCGTCAGCGGCAACCTGACCATCCAGGAATGGCAGGAGTATCTGGGCAGCGCGCCGTACCACCAGACCTGCGTCGGCGTGGGGTGACCAGCAAGTGCGGATCCGTATACAAGGGAATCGCCGCGTTCGGGGGGCGAGATGGGGATGAAAGGAAATGCCAACCCCCCCGACTGTGGTCGGGTGGTAGCGCGGGGTCGACTGAGGTCGCGGGTCGGCAGCGGGCAGGCTGGTTTTGGAGTAGCTACTCTGCTCACGCGAACTGGGATGGGAAATGAAAAAGTGGTCGGGTGGCCTGGACGTCCCTCCCGACCGCAGTCGGCGTCCGCTACCACCCGACCACAGTCGGGGGATCGCTCAAGAGGCGCTGGAACCCCCCGCTACCCGAAGATCAGCGGCGCTATGCGCGCCGACTGGAACCAGGCGTAGTTCTGGAGATTGTCGAAGACCATAGCCGTGATATTCGTCGCTGGGTAATAGGCCACGAAGCCCGCGAATACCGAGGGACCGCCGTTGGGGCCCGCCCCGTATGCCCACAGGAGCACGATGCGAACGCCGCGCCAGCTGTATAGTACCTGGCCCGCGGTGCTGGCCTGGTGTGTGAATGAGGCAGGACACTGTGGTGGACAGTAGGTGAAGGCGGGCGTGAGGAGTTTGGCGGTCGAGGCGGTGGACAGTACCCTGCCCGTGAGAAGCGCGTGTTCCCAGTGGTAGAAGTCCGTGGGGGTCGAGTAGATCACGCCGCCCCAGGAGGAGAGATCATTGGCGGACTCGGGCGACTGCCAACTCTGGTAGCCGACGGCAAGCTGGGGCAGGGCCGGCGGATGGTGCAGGAAGTACCCGGTGTGCGTTAAACCCAGCGGGGCGAGAAAATGGCGCTGGAGGTACGTGCCAAAGGGCTCCCCGCTGATCCGTTCGACCATATACGCCTCGATCGGTGCGTTCTGATCCGAGTTCGAGCAGCAGTTCGTTCCTGGCTTGTAGTCCAGGGGAAAGGCGCCGATCTGAGATACCAATCGCGCCAGGGTAAAGGACTGGCCCTGGCCACTACCATCGAAGCTGGAGTCGTTGTTGTAGTCATGGATGCCGCTGGTGGAAACCAAAAGCTCGTGCACCGTGATCGGTGCCCAGGCCGCCGGACACTGGGGAATATAGGCGCAGATGCGATCCCCCTCGCGCACCTTCCCCGCGTCCTCCAGTTGCAGGATCCCCGCCGTGGCGAACTGCAGCAGTCCCATCAGGGGTAGGACGAACTGGGTACTGCTGGAGTTGTGGATATGCCGGCTCCAATCGGCCATCCCGTATCCCTTGCTGAGTAGGACGGTGTTACCGCGCGCCACCAGCACGGTCCCGCTGAAGTTGTGGGCACGCTCCTGGGTGGCAAAGTAGCTATCCACCCGGCTAACCGCGTCGGGAAGCACCGTCAGGGCGATAGGGTGAACAAGGCCGCTAGGATGAGCGGCGTGGGTGATCGGAACAACCTGGCCGACGGGTACGAGCGCCAAACCGAGTACAAGGGCAGTTACCACTTGCACTACACGATGAAGGATGCGTAACATGTCGCTTCTCCTCACACGAATCCTGGATCAACGGTCGGGCGGTGCGCACCACCATGTCAGGCAGTATGCACCGTGGCTGGCCCGTGCGCCATGCGCCACTAACACCGCCGCCAACACAATTGGTAACACA
>Ga0307372_10005632_pt1 | contig 18701 bp, 16 predicted proteins | sample OX1MG_FD_202533 | JGI IMG/M metagenome (GOLD analysis project Ga0307372, IMG submission 202533) | Soil microbial communities from Risofladan, Vaasa, Finland - OX-1 | ecosystem: Environmental > Terrestrial > Soil > Coastal area > Acid sulfate soil | place: Finland: Risofladan, Vaasa | collected...
TCTTTGCTCCACGCTTCCTTCAGACCCCACCTCACGGTGACGCCCTTGCGCTTCGCTACCCTTCACCTCCATCAGGTTGGGACGGGACTTCCACCCGCTAGCTGCCGAACATGCACGGCGTACAAAAGAGCGGCGATCTTCGTTCGCCGCATATCACGAGGACGCCGCTCTTTGATGTTCCTGCGCTGGCTCGCGCCAGCCTGTCGAAATTCTTAGTGCCGGTCCGATCGCTGGGCCGCGTGAAGTTCTTCGAGTGCCTCGCTGATGTGTTGCATCGCTTTCACGCGATGGCCATGGAAATCGTGCGCGGCATGGTTCAAACGATCCTGCGCACGATTGAGCAGCCCGATGGCGTCGCGAATTTCTGGATGCCGTCCCCTGTCGTCGCGATCCTGAGCAGCTGTGGTCAATGCCTTCGTCGCGGCAGCCTTGGCCGCTGGCAAACCTGGTTCAGCTGACGTGGCCGCCGGCAACGAAAGGGCAAGCGCGAATGCTGATGCAACCAGGATACTCGTAACTTTCTTCGTCATCGCGAAATCCTCCTCGTCCGATTTTCGGCTCGGACCGCCGGAATTATGCAACCCGTGGGTGATTGTCACAGTGCGATAGCCGGTCATAAATCTTCCCCACGCCGCCGGGCAGCACGCGGGAAGCTGTGAGTTTGCAAAATCTGTGACACAACCATGCTCGCGGAGGGAAAGGCATACCCGGCGCGAACAGGAGAAATTCTAATGCGTCGGCACCGAAAGCGGCGCGGCGTTCAAGGCATGGTGCGAACAAATGGTTATCGCCACCCGAAGCCAGATCGGCGAAGGGGGTTCGGCCTCCAACCGAAGTTCAATCCCGAAGGCGCCGGGTAAATTCTGGAAAAATATTTCACGGAGCGTTTGACTGCTTTTCGTCTCCAGTCTATTCTGAAGCCGACCCGTGGACCGACGGAAAGCAGCATAGATCGAGGCGCATTTGCTACATCTTCTGTACGCCGCCATTGCCGTGGTTGTTGCTGTGCAACTCTCTTCCTTTGCCACAAGCATCTACCTGCATCGAACGCTCGCGCACCGCGGCGTTTACCTGAGCCCCATCGTGGCGTTTCCGATGCGCTTGCAGTTGTGGCTGTGGACGGGAATCAACACCAAAGAATGGGTCGCGGTGCATCGGAAACATCACCGGCACACGGACGTTGAGGGCGATCCGCACAGCCCCGTTCTCGAGGGCCTTTGGCGGATTTTGCTTGGGAACGTCTATTATTACGCGCGCGAAGCAAAGCAATCGGAGACGCTGGCGACGTTCGCGCCTGATGTTGGCAGCGGTTGGCTCGATCGCCATATTTTCGGCTTCGGGCTCGCGGGCGTAATTACGGGAATCGCAATTTTCATGCTGCTACTCGGGCCGGTTTGGGGAGGAATCGCGTACCTCGTTCAAGCCGCCACGTACATTTTCTTGAATGCTGTGATCAACGGTGCTAATCATGCTTTCGGTAGACGCAATTTCGACAATACCGCGACGAATTTGGGTTTCATCGCACTGATCACGGCCGGAGAAGGCTGGCACAACAATCATCACGCTTATCCCACTTCCGCGCGCTTCAGCGTGTTTCGCGGCGAATTCGATCCCTCATGGCCCGTACTGAAATTGCTGACGTGGATGCATCTCGCGCGATCTCTCAAACTCGCGCCGAGAATGGAGTAGGCGGCTCGTCCTGAAATGGCAAGCTGGAATCCCGAGCAATACCTGAAATTCTCCGACGAGCGCACACAGCCTTGCCGCGACCTTGCCGCGCGCGTCTCGGTCCCCAATGTCCGCCATGTGATTGATCTTGGCTGCGGCCCCGGCAACAGCACGCAAGTCCTCGCGGAGCGCTGGCCCGACGCGGAAATCACCGCTCTCGATAGTGCCGTCGAGATGATCGACGCCGCCATTCCGGCCCATCCTCACCGTCGCTGGATCGTCGGCGACATTGCCAAATGGGCCGCCGAGGAAGAGCAGCAATTCGACGTGGTCTTCTCAAGCTCCGCGCTTCAATGGCTTCCAGATCACGCCAGCCTGTATCCGAAACTTTTCGCGCGCGTGGCTCCCGCCGGCGCTCTCGTCGTGCAGATTCCCAGCAGCCTCGATCGTCCCGCATTTCGTCTGTTGCGCGAGATGGCGGCATCGCTCGCGTGGCGGCGCTGGTTTCCCACGGGACGCGTGCGCAACTGGCACTCTCACGATTCCGCTTTTTATTACGATCTTCTCGCGCCGCTGGCCTCGCGCGTCGAGCTTTGGGAAACGGAATATTTTCACATCCTGCCGAGCGCGGAAGAAGTCGTGGAGTGGTACAAAGGCACGGGAATGCGCCCGTATCTTCAGGCCATCGAAGAGGAACCGGAACGCGCGCGATTCGTCGCCGAGTACTCCGAAAAAATTCGCGCCGCCTATCCGTTGCGTCCCGATGGAAAAACCCTCTTCTCATTCCTCAGGATTTTCCTCATCGCTTATCGCTAGCCGGGTCACGGCTGCCTTCTTTGTCCTTACGCCTCCAGCCTCGGGTGCTGCAAGTGGAATTTCGTCGCGCCCTGGTAAGCCCGGCCCAGCGCCAGCATTTTTTCTTCTCCGTAGGGCTGCCCGAGGAACGTGAGGCTCACTGGAGTACCCGGTCCGCCGTTGTTTCCCACCATTCCATCCTTGCCTTTTACGGCCGGCGGCGCGTCATCTCCGCGAAAACCATTGGGCAAGATCAGCGCGGGATGGCCGGTGAGATTCGTCACCGTGAGCTGCTCGCCATTGGTTGGCGCGACGATTACATCATAGCCTTCGAATGCTTTGGCAACCGCCTGCATCGCGAGGAACTTCGAGCGATTCGCTTGCACGTATTCGACGGCGGGGACAAAGCGCGCCACGCGGAACGTGTTCGCCCATCCTCCCGCAGTCTGATCCCCGAGCAGCTTGTCGCGCCCCGTGCGTGTGAGCTCATCAAACGCTGCCGCGGCTTCCACGTTGAGGATCGTCACCATCGGCTGGTAAGGAAGTTTCGGCAATTCGATGGGCGTCATCTTTATACCCATGTCGCGCAGTTTCTGCAAAGCTGCGTCGTTGAATTTCTGGTCGTATTCCGCGGATGCGATGAATTGCTGCTTCTCCTCATCCGTGATGCCGCGAAAATTCTTCACGCGTTCTTCCAGCGCGGCGCGATCAAACTTGAATTCGGATTCAAGGAAGCCGACGCGGAATTTACGCCAGTCCTGCCGCGCATCCCAACTGAACGCGGCGGGTTGAACCGAACGGTCTTCGCCATCGGGGCCATAAATCGCATCGAGTGCGATGGCGCAATCTTCCACGGCGCGGCAAATGGGGCCGAGCTTGTCCTGGCTCCACGAAAGCGCCATCGCGCCCGTGCGTGGTACGTGCCCAAACGTGGGACGCAAACCCGTCGCGCCGCAGCGCGTGCTCGGCGAAGAAATCGAGCCCAGCGTTTCCGAGCCTATGGCGAATCCGACGCATCCTGACGCCGTCGCGGAAGCCGGCCCCGCCGAAGAGCCGCTCGATCCTTGATCCGGATTCCACGGATTGCGCGTGACGCCGCCAAACCAGTGATCGCCATTCGCCAGTGCGCCCAGCGTCAGTTTCGCGAGCAGCACAGCGCCCGCAGCGTCTAGCCGCTTCACCACGGTCGCATCCTCGTCAATCGTTTGGTCCTTGTACGGCTCTGCGCCCCACGTTGTCGGGTAACCTTTGACGGCGAGCAAATCCTTCGCGCCCCAGGGAATTCCGTGCAACGGCCCGCGATATTTTCCAGCCGCGATTTCGCGGTCCGCTTCTTTGGCCTGCGTGAGCGCGCGGTCTTCCGTCAACGTAATCACGAAGTGAAGTAGCGGATCGTAACGCTTCAAACGCGTCAGATACATTTGCGTCAGCGCCGTCGCCGACACTTTTTTCGTGCGCACTAATTCCGCCAACTCGCGCACCGTGGCGAACGCAATCTCCTCCAAATTTGTGGGCACGTGGCGCGTAGCGATCGCGGGCGCAGCCGACATTTGCAGCGGGCGCTTTACCTTTTCGAAATGCGTATTCGTGTTTGTGAACGGATCGAAGATCATCGCGGGCTGCACGCTATTCGGCATATGCAGCGCGTAAATCTGCTCGTAACCCTTGGTCGCATTCTGGAGATTGCGAAGCATCATCTCGCGATCTTCCGCGAGAATTGGCACATCGGCGATCACGGCTGCGTCGCTGATCATCTCCGCCGTGATCTTCGCGGGTTCGCCCTCGGCCATGGCCCACAACACGCCGGGAAAAAGCGTCCCTGCCATTCCGAATTTCGAGCACGTCGTCAGAAAACTGCGGCGATCGATTGTTGATTTTGGCGCTGCGATTGGCATGTGTGTTGGCCTCGTGTGATCGAGTTAATTTAGAATCTGAATGATTCGCGTTGCTGATCCCGGCGGCGCATTGTCCAACCGCGCGCGCCCCGAGTCAAGCCCGTCGCTCTTTATATGCTCGTGCCGAAATCTTCGGGATGACGCATCTCAGAACCTACTGAACCGTGAGGGTAAGCGTCGCGGTTTTCTTGTGCCCGGCGGCATCTGCGGCGGTCAATGTGAATGTGGTCGTTTTCTTCGGAGAGACCTCGACGCAGCGGTTGAGCGATGGCCAAACTCCCTCGGCTGCTTTCGGTTCCAGGCTGACGGATTTTGCATTCGAGACGCCGTAGCAGAGCGCGGCCTCGTCGCCGCGACGAATAGCGCCCGGAGCGGCGTAAAAATTCAGAATCTTGAAATCGTTCCCGCCAAAATCTTCGACGAGCTGCTGAGCCTTCGCGCGCTTCGCAGCGGCGGCTTTCTCTTCGATGTCGCGATTTTCCTGCCAGCGCGAATAGAAAATGCCGGCCACAATCAGCGCGGCAATCACCACAAAAATCCACGAGAATTTGAAAATCGTGCTCAGGCCTGATTTCGATTCGCGTGATTCATTGTCCATGCGCGCCGTCTCTCCTGGTTGTTTCTGCTGGTCGGCGAAAGCTTCCGCGCTTTGAGCTGTTCTACGGAGCAGTGCGCGCAGGCGCATTGGGCGCGTGAACGGAGACTTTCGAGCTATCGCTTTCCCAGAGACGAAACCCGCCGCGAAACGCATTACGATTGTCACCAGGTTCCGCCCCGGGAGGCAGCTTTCTCAATTTTTTTAAATTCCCGCCGCCGATTACGATGTAATCGGGTTCGAGCGCGGTCCTGAGACGCTCCACGACATCCGCGACGTGCCTGCGCCATTTCTTCTTGCCGAGGCGTTTGAGCCCGCGCAGGCCAATGTAATCTTCATACGTGCGGCCTTTCTTGTACGGCAAATGCGCCAACTCCAAAGGCTGCAGCATTCCATCAACAATCATCGCCGAGCCGAGGCCCGTGCCCAGCCCCAAAAAAAGCATGCGGCCGCCGCGATAGCTCCCCAGCGCCTGCATCGCCGCATCGTTGACCAGCTTCACGGGATGCCCGAAAGCGCGGCTGAAATGAAATCCCACCCAGCCTTTGCCCAAATTGCACGGCTCGTGCAGGGGGCGGCCTTGCACCACTGGCCCCGGATATCCAATCGAAATCACGTTGTACTTCCATCCGGTGGTAAGTCGCTTCACATCTTTCACCAGTCGGACCGCCGTCATCGTTGGCCCGGAGACGATCTTTCGCTCCTCGCGCTCCCCCGTCGCGAGCACTTTGACGTGCGTCCCCCCAACGTCAATCACCAGAATCCGTAATCCGTGTTTGCCCTTCCTCGCGTTCACTTCCATCTCCAGAATCCCCGCGCGCATATGACGGGACCACCGAGCGAATAGTCCGAGATTACGACATTTTGCCAGCCAGATCCCGCATCGCCGTCAATCTGGCTGCAAGCAGGAAACAAATCCCTCAGAATCAGGATGACACCGACCGAGCGACTGGAATGGCTCCTGAACAGGCCCGAGTTAGCCCGCGCGCACGGCGCGATCACCAAGCTTCTTGAGCACTACGAACGCTTTCTCGAGACAACGAACATCAGCGAAAATGAGCTCGTTGCAAGATTCAAGGACAAGAGTGCCAGCCAATCTTATATGCGCGATTCCTACAGGTTCGGCGACCTGGTTTTCGATGAACTGAGCAGCCTCAGCAACAGGAATCGATTCCACCGCCTCCTGGTTGTGTACACCGTCGATTCCCGCAGCGAGCAGCTTTCAAGCATGAAGAAGGAGACGTGCCGTGAACGTGTTTGTGACGTCATCCTCTGGCGTGCCGAGGGTCTCTGTAAATTCGTGAACTGCGTAGTGCGTGAGGTAGCGACCGTCGCCAGAGAACTCCGGGATCTTTAGTTCGCGAGTCCTCAATGAGGCCTGCCTTGATACAAATTTCGTCAAGACGTTTGAGCAGGCTTCCTTCCTTGCCATCGCCTCCTGGCTTCCCATCGTTCTTCCCCGCGATGAAAAGATCCAGATCACCGTAGGGCCCAGCTTCACGCCGTCCGAACGACCCAGCGGCAAGCCTCGGTCATTATCTGTTCGTAATTAGCTGGTCGCTGGAAACTCCTGCCGTCAAACGAACCACCGTAGACGAGAGCGAATGAAAGGATGGAATATGGTCCAGGGATTGGTCCATCCGTTTCAACGTCAGCGGAAAAATATGCGTCGGCTTTGCCTTTCCAACGTTGGGTCTTGTTCGCGATCTCGGAAGGGCTCCGGCCAATGCTATCGTGGAGCGTCGAATCCATGGCTCCTCATGTTACCAGCGTCCCACCGATAAACGCACGAGAGTTTTCAAGTGAGACTGTACAGTCCCGCCTCCCCCACAGCCTGCATCATCGCTCCCCTAAATTCGATTCCCGGGGTCGGTTCTGGCCGTTTCTCCTGGGTGAAAGGCACTCGGAAATAAACCACCCCGACCGTTAACGCGTTAACTGCGCTGGCGCGCCTGCCAAAAACTCTCCGGTCGCCGGGTGTTGTCAATTCAGTTAACCAATGCTAGCATCACTCGGTGATTACGTCGCAACAATCCAGCCCATTTCGCGCCCTCCAAACACGGCGCCGGCGGAGTTTGTGCTCCGCCTATCGGTTCCCCCCAATTCCCGCCCAGGGCATTTCCGCGCCAAATTCAGCGAGTAATATGATTTTTTCAATCGGGAATCAGCTGCACAGTCCCGCAAAACGCAACTTGCTCAGAACGCGCCACTTGCATTTTCTTGATCGGTAATGAGTTTCGTTTTTGCGCGCTCCGCATTTTTCGCCCCTCCCAATTCTCATATTCCCGTTTGGCGTCCGTCCCTCCCATCGCGGCAGACAGCACTGCCCGACTCGCAGCCGTTTCTCGAACGGCCTTCGCCATTTGCCAGAGCCTCCCCCCCAAGAGTAGAATCGTTCTCCCCGGTGCCCCTGCTAGCTTCCCAGCGGAGATAGGAGAAACGCAGATCGTGAAAGGCGAAACACAAAATACTCCGCGGGCGGAGCTCGGCTTGGCGCGTTGGATGGCGCGCGCACGGAAGATGTGCAAGAACGCAGGCAAGGAACCGAGCGCCGATAATATTCACGACTTGCGAACTGCGCTTCGCCGATGCGTGGCCATCGAGAGCGCGCTGACCGAGTGCGATCCGCATCCCGACTGGAAAAAGATGAAACGCGCGGCGAAAAAGCTTCTGAAGCATTTGGGCGAACTGCGCGATTCACATGTGTTGCTCGAATGGCTGGGGAAACTGGAAGTCGCGAAGGATGGATTGGGCGAAACGCTCAAGATGTCGGTTGAGCAGGAGCAAAAGCGATTGAAAGCGGCGGCGTTAAAGGCGCTCGGTGATTTCGATCAGCAAAAATGGAAAACGTGGGAGGAGACGCTGGCTCCGCGCGCGGCGCGGGTGGCGCCCGATAGCCCGGTTTCTTATTACATCGCGCTCGAAAGATGGCAGGAAGGCTGCCGTCGCCACCGGTTCGCGCTGCACAGCCAATCCAGAATCGGATATCACCGGTTGCGAGTGGGCCTCAAGAATCTTCGGTACACCGTGGAGAATTTTGTTCCAGAACTAATCGCACGATGGGCCGACGATTTGAAGCGGCTCCAGGATCTGCTGGGCGAAGTGCATGACTTGGATGTGCTGTGGTCGAAAGTGATCCGCGCGAGGCCCGCCAGCGACCGTGCCACACTGACGAAATGGAAAGCGGCAATCGAGCAGGAAAGAGATCAGCACCTGGCGCAGTACCGCTCAAGCGCAACGGGTAAGAATTCGATTTGGCGGGCGTGGCGAGCTGCGTTGCCCGAAAATGAAAAGTTGGAAGAGGCGGCCTTAGCGAAACTCGGCGCGTGGGCAGCATTCCGAACTCCCCAATTCGCGTACGTGCAACGCATCGCGGCAAGGGCGGCAGAGCTATACGATTTGCTAGCGACGCGAGGATTTGCGGTCGGGCTGCCGACGGAGCGCGCGCGATTTGTTGTGCAGGCTGCGGCGCTGATGCAGCATTCCGGTCGAAGCGGCGAAAGTCATCGATACCACAAGGAATCCTACCGGCTGATTCGCAAGCAGCCTGTGCCGATCGGATGGAAAAAAACGGATTTGGAGCTGACCGCGCTGGCGGCGCGCTACCACCGGAAAGCGCTGCCACAAACGAAGCATAAGGAATTTCGCAGGCTGTCAGCATCCATGCAGCATGCGACGATTTTGCTGGCGGGAATCCTGCGCCTGGCGAATTGCTTCGAGGAGGCGGCGAAACCGATACGAAAACTGGATCTGGACGTCACGCTCGAGGGCCTGAAGATTCGAGCTTACGGATACAATGGAGAAGAACCTCTTCTATCGAAACTGGCCAACGCCAAGCATTTGCTGGAAATCGCGTGCCGGCGCCCAATCATTATTTTACCCGGCGCTGCCGCCGCGCCCCTTCGCATGGCCGAATCGAAGGCAAAAACGTATGCCGCGTAAATTCCTGAGCGAACCTGCTTCGCTGCGCGGCTCGCGATTCACTCGCCCAATAATCTCAATGCCTTCGGCGTATAGATCGCGACAATCGATCCGCGCGGCCGCGGAGAATCGGCGATTTCGAGCGACGCGAAGCCTGCTTTTTTTAGTGACGTGACCGCGGAATGGCTGCCGATGGCGTACGCGATGACTTCGTCCAAATTCGGCGCGTGTCCCACGCAAATCACTTCGTCGGATTTGATTTTCGCTAGTTCGTCGAACAGCTGGGCCGGTTTGGCCTCTGATTTGAGCGCGTCTGTGTGGCGCAGCTTTTTCACCGGATATCCCAGCGCGTTGCAAGCGATCTCCGCGGTCTGCACGGCGCGGAGAAGCGGACTCGTCAAAATTATGCCGGGTTTGATTCCCAGCGCGCGCAGCCCGCGAGCGGCGGCCTCTGTTTTCGTAATGCCCTTGGGCGTGAGGAAGCGATCTTCGTCCGGAGGAGAAGCAGGATCGTTGCGATCAATCGCTATGCCGTGGCGGAAAAGATGGACTTTCATACGAGATTTGGTTTTCTCCTGGATTGTAAGTCAAGCAAGTTCCGGGACTGCAAATGAATTGACACATCTGCATCCATAAATCAAGGATTCCTCTCTGCGCGAGAAGGTCACGCCGCGCGATGAGAACGCGCGAAAGTTCTTTGTGCCCTCAGTGGCGCTCGCATCGCTCGCGCGCGGCCAAAACGGATCTTTCGTCCGATTACTTCCTCGAATAACTTTGCGGCGCGCTGGCAGTCGCGAATCGGCAGCGGTTTGCGATCGTTCGAATGCAACCGGAGAAGAATTCCCTTCCGTCCGATGATCACGTCCACGTTCTGGACGGCGCGCCGCCTTTCCTTGTCGAGAGCGATGGCAATCCGAAGCATGGCGACAAGCGCGCGGACTTGAGCGCGGCGGCGCGGGCCCAGCGACGAATACAATTTGTGTTTGAGATCAAGTTTCGCCTTGCCATGGTAGCGGATCAAGCAGGCGACGAGGAGACGGTCGGCCTCGGCGAGTCCGGGAATGTGCGCGTGGCGGACAATGTATTCGCCGTGTTTGTGATGCGAGTTGGAGTCGATGGCGTACCCTACATCGTGCAGTATTGTCGCCAATTCGAGCGGAAGCCGAAGTTCATACGGGAGACGGTGAACACGCGCGAGTTGGTCAAACAGATATCCCGCGAGACGGCGTACATGTTCGGCGTGCGACGGCTCATAATGAAAACGCGCGGCGACGCGGCGCGCTTCGCGGAGCAAAGGTTGAAAACGGGCGGCGTAAGCGCTTGCCATAGCCCCGGAAAACTGCGACGACGCAAGGTCCCACAGAATCCCTTCTTTCACGCCAACACCTGGCACCAACATGGACCGCAATCGCAACCACTGAGAAAGAGACGCGAATACCACGGCGGCGAGGCCGATCACTTCCGCGCGATCGCGGCGGAGATGAAGGGCGTCCATGCGCTCGGCGACGTCGAGTCCCAAAATTCCCCATAGGCGCTCGCGAAGCAACCGAAGATTGATCGTAGCGATTCCAGCGACGCGCGGGCCGGGAGCAATGCGCGCCAGCGCTTCGGCGTTTCCTCCGGAAGCGACCGCGATGGTGCCGGCGAGGTTGGGCGGTGCAGGCCATACGCTTCGGAACAACGAGAGGACGCGATGTTGCACGCGCTCGAATTCGTCTTCACTGAGGGCGCCGTAAATCCCCAGAGTTTCCATAAGACGAACGCTGCCCAGCGGCAAGGCGAGAATTTTCTCCGGCGTGCGTTTTCGGAGCAGGCTGATTTCGAGACTGCCACCGCCAAGGTCAACGATGAGCCGCGGCGTTAATTTGTGGCTCAACGAGCCCAGAATGGCGGAGCGAACAAGGCGAGCCTCCTCGGATGAGTCGATTATTTCGAGCTCGATGCCTGTCGCGCGGCGAATGCGGCGAATCAAATCGTCGCGATTCCGCGCTTCGCGGGCGGCGCTGGTAGCCACGGCGCGGCAATGCTGAACGCCATAACGGTCGAGCAATAGTTTGAAACGGCGAAAAGCATGCACCGCTTTGTCGATTGTCAAGCGGCTGAAGCGGCGTTTCGTAAATGCGCGATGGCCCAAGCGCACCGGGGCACGCTCAATGTCGAGAATTTGGATTTCCGCTGAGGACTTGGCCTCCGCAATGACGAGGCGAATGGCGTTCGAGCCCGCGTCGATGGCAGCGATTCGGACAGGGGCGGCCAAGGCTATTGCCAGAGATGGACGAGGGCGTGGGAGGGCCGGTAACGGATATTCCGGATGCCCAGGTAAGAAGCAATGCGCTTGCGCAGATCCGCGTTCACGGTGCGGATGGGGTTCTCGCCATTCAAAGCGGCGAATCCGTGATGCTTGGCGAGATTGACGAACTCCTTGCGCAACATGGTTTGATAGCTGATGAAGGAATCATAAAGATCGTCGGAAAGATGCAAATCGCGGCCCGCTTCCCAGAAGCTGATGGCCGGGGATTTCTGAAACTCGCGCTCGAAAGCGATTTGCGGGCGGACATTGAGAAAAAAAGTGAGGTCCGGGGGCAATGCCAAGTCGTAAATTCGGTGTAGATAGTCGTGATCGAGCCCGCGAACGACGGCGCGAGCAATCAGCGTGTAGTAGTAACGGTCGGCAAGAACGATCATGCCGGAGCGCAGCGCGGGAAGAATGCGATTTTCGAGCTGGTCAAAAAAATCGGTAGCATACATTAACGCGAGCGTGTAGCGCGTGACGGAATTTCGAGCAAGCAGGCTGTCAATATCCTTCGCGATCAGAAAAGAGCGGCGAAGCCCCATCGTCTGCACGGCAAATCCCTGCGACTCGAGCCATTCGGTGAGCAGCGCAATCTGCGTGGAACGCCCGGAGCCGTCGGTGCCTTCGAGAACGATGAGATGGCCGCTAAGTTCGCTGCGATTCTTCGTGGGCAAACCGGCGGAGGGACGCAGCGGCACGCTTTCACCGAACCACGTTTGCATGCCGGAAGCCGCCGTGGTGACAAATTCCTGAGTGACAACGTCCGGGTTGCCGTCGGATTTTACGGGATCAGTCATAAATTTTTGTAGCGCTTCAACTCAATCTGCCCGGCCACGACATCGCGCATTTTCTGCTGCAATTGATGTACGGGCAGCGTGCCATCCATCAGAACAAAATTATCCGTGGGGAGCATCTGGTCGTAACGCGCCAATGTAAGTCCTTGAAATTTTGCAAAGCTTTCGATGGGATCGAGCGAAAGACCGAGGTCCATTCCGGCTTCGTAATATTTAATCCTCGGGCGGCCGCTGAGAATGCGGCGAATGGCGATTTCCAAGGGAGCGCGAAAATAAAATGTGACATCGGGAATGACGGCGAATCGATAGAGATTTCTGAGCCACTCGATGGGGCATCCGCGAGCGCCGTCGCGCGCAAAGGCAGTGTAAATGTAGCGGTCGGCGAGAACCAAATGGCCGCTGCGAAGCAGAGGGAGAATCTGGCGCTCGTAACGGTCGGCAAAATCGGCGGCGTGAATGAGCGAAAACGTCATCGGTGTCAGAAGGCGACGCTTCTTGCCGCGCCGGGTCGCTGATTTCACCAGCGGCGAGGAATTCCACTCCGTAAAATATGTGCGATAGCCACCGACTTCGAGCCAGCGTTTCAGGAGATGAAGTTGCGTGCTTTTGCCAGAGCCGTCGATGCCCTCGACAACGACAAGCGCGCCAGAATAGGGGCGGGCTGGCGCCTTGGGGCGCTTTTCCTCGGGATGCGCGGCCGACTCAAGAGTGGTGCTTGGGGTTGCCATTTGTGAGGACAAACTCTACTAGTCTGGGCCAGAAGTGTAAATACGGGATGACCCTTCCGTTAAAAGTATATCAAAGCTCTGAGTAATTTTTCCTGGCCGCAGAATACACAGAACTTACACCGACGAGATGGCACCAAATTGAGACGGTCTGCACATTTTATCGCCTATTGTCGCCCGGCTACTTGCTCAGTCGTGTCGTAGAGCGGCTGGGCCGGGTGCGTCCGGGACTGTTCGGACGCAGCGGTGATTGCAAGAATGCGAATTTTATCATTGTCCGGCAACGTGACGGCTTTTGCGCCTGGCAGAAAATCGATCGCGTATGCGAATAAATAAGAATAGGAATAGGGCACGTTCGCGCCGTCGGGCGTGTGGTGATGCGAGGCGAACCAAGCGACTGGCGCGCGCTTGATGAAGCCGGGAGTCATGCTGACGAAATGCGGGAGCATGATGGGTCCGTGTTTCTGGACGCGGGTGCGGAGGCGCCGGATTCTTTGTGCGGGCTGACTGGTGTCGCTGGCGTCGGGCGCGGGTGGAACGGCGAGCGCCTCCATTTTGAACGAGCGGTCGAACCACTGGCCGATGTAGCCACCCCAATTCTGGATGGTGAGATCGGCAGTTTGGTCACCGACTTTAAATGTGGCGCGCTGATCGCCGTCGTCGGAGGCAGCGAGAATGTAAATGCAATTGAATTTTCCGGCGGGTAGCGGAATGGATTGAGCGTGCGCGACGAGGGCATCGGGTTTTCCAGTTGCCGAGGGCGCGAGCTTGAAGTGGATTCCAGAGTATGCGATGTCCGTGGGAAGCATTTCCGCGGGCAGTGCGTTGCCGGTCGCGTCGAAGCCGCCGACGGATTTTGTGCCGTCGTTGCTCGCCGCGGCAAGATCGTAGTGGAGCGGAACGGATTGCCAGCGCGGCGGAATTGAATGGACACGCGAGGGTCCGAGCTTCACTTCGTAGCTTTTGATTTCGTAGGGAGCGAAATTTGCGAGCAAGGCGCCCTTGGCAAAAGTGGCTGCGCCGACAGGCAATTCCTGGCCGTTAATCTCGTGCGCGGCAACGACCGCAGCAGCAAAAGAGATGCGAACGTCACGCTGCGGCTTGCCGGACATTTCGACGAGACGCACAACTTCGTCGCTGCTATCTTCGGCTCTCTTGAAAGCCATGACGCGCACGTTGCTGTCGCTGACTTTTAGCAAAGAGAAAGTTTTGCCGAGCGCGCCGCGATGCTTCGTGGTCTCGAAAGCAATGAGCGGGGCATCAAGCCGATAGGCTTGCCACGCAGTGCCGCCATCGCGCCAGCCACCCGCATGGCTCGAAAGCCCGTAGAGAAATTCGTGGTGACCCAAATCCTGGGAGGCCTGATCGCGATAGGACTGCCCGGCCGGACTGATCCCAGGCGTATAAAGAAGCGTGAGGCGCAAGGTGTTGTTGCTGGGCCGATCGGAGCCAGTCTTCGCACCGGAAAGAATCGTGACGCCGAATTTGCCGCTTTGATCCGTGAGATCGAACCAGCGATGCGAAGGCATCTCAAACATTTTGTCGTTGTCCGCGGGGCGTTCGATGGTTCCGGCGCCCCAATTGTAAGTTGCGGTTTGATTCGAAGCGGTCAGCGGAAAAGTGGCTTTCAACGCGGCTTCGCGAGTGTTCCAGTCGATCGAATTCGCGAATTCGATGCGATTGCCTGCGTCGCCTGCGGAGAGGCGAATCGTCTGCACGAACTTCGAGCCTTCGGCTTCGCGTTCCACGCGAAGAGCGACGCGAACGGGTCCGTTTTCGACGATGCTGATTTTTGCCGGGCCGCCGACGTAGCCGCGCGGGGGCTTGCTCTGATCCGACCAGTCCATGTTCCAGGCGGGCCATTGCGACGGCTTTTCGGTTTGAAACGCGAGTCGCACGGGAGCGGAAAGAAGTTCGCGATTGAGCTTTTTGTCGAAGATGCTCGAAATGTCGCCGTCTGAATTCAACTGAATGCGATAGCGGGCGTTTTCGAGCGAGGAGTTCGTGACTTTGAGTTCAGAGGAATTCGATGAAGACGCGGTTGCGGATGGCTGGACGTCGTAAACCGCGAAGCCTGTCGAAGGAACTTTGGCGAGGAACAAAACCTTCGCGCCGCTGTTCGAGGAGCCATCCAACTGCGCGGGGACTTCCCGGCCGTCGGGGCCGATGACGCGAACGGTTTGCGGAGCGCCGCCGGGAAAATTGATGCGCGCTTCGACGACGTCTTCGCGCGCGATGGACAACGGATTGTAAACGATGATCGGCGTGCCTTTCGCCTCCGTATTGAGATCAGAGGCAATCGCTTCGGTGGCGCTGGAGAGCACGCCGGCGAATTGATTCATCGCGATCACATCGTCGTTCCAGGAGTATTCGTATGCCTTGGGCGTCGCGGTGCCGGCCATGATGTCGTGGAACTGGCCGCCGAGCACGAGACGCCACGCGTGATTCAGGCGTGCGAGGGGATAAGGACGTCCACCGAGCCATGCGGCGGCGACAGAAGCTCCCTCGGCAGCGTGAGCAAGATTTTCGTTCTCGCGATTCCAGCGTTTGTGAACTTCCTCCGAAGTGAGCGAGCCGGCCGAGTGATTCGTCAACTCGAGGTCGCCCTGATAGCGCGGTAAACCAGCGGTCAAATGTTCGGCGAGAATGTCCTTGAACATCTGATCGGCGTCGGAAGAAATAATGTGGAGAGGGCCTGTGCCCATTCGTACTTGCGGCGCGGATGGCGGCGCGGACGCGTTCTGGTTTTCATCGTCTTCGTTGCGCGACTGCATGGGAAGAGCGCCCATGCTCTTCGTGACCATTTCTTCGACGAGCTTCACGGAATTTTCATCCGGCGAGCCGCCAATGTCGCCGGTGCCGTAATAGTGATAGTCGGCGAAAACGCCGCTGACTTGGCCGTCCAAGGCCACGCGCTTGGGCCAGTCGATGAAATCGCGCACGCCGGGAGGCGGAGTGCTTTTGGTGAGATCGTAGCTGACACCGCCGGAATAGCTTTCGGGATTGAGAGCAGCAATTACCCTGCGGCCATCGGGGCCGATCCAGACGCCGACGTTGAACGGCGTGCCGGCGGGCGTGTCTTCAGGAGAATCAGGGCCGCCGACGGGAGCCGACGAGCCCCAAGTCAATTTTTGCGTGGAGAAACCTTTGATTCCTGCAGCGGCGAGGATGCTTGGCAAGTCCGCGGGAAAACCGAAGCAATCGGGGAGCATGTATTCTTCGCTGGCTTTGCCGAATTCATGGCGAAAATATTCGTTGCCGTAAAGGACCTGACGAATGATGGATTCCGGCGAAGGCGAGTTGACGTCGTTTTCCTCCATCGACGAGCCGGCGGGAAACCATTGGCCGGTGGCGACGTAGTGTTTCAGCTTCGCGAAATCGGCGGGATAATATTCGTCCATCATCATGTAGCGATTGGCCCCAGTCCAATTGAAGATGTAGTGAGGATATTTTGTGAAGAGGTCGAAGTTCTTGTGCATCGTGTCGGGAAGATATTCGGAGATGACCTGCGGATACTCCCATCGCCACTGCGTATCGAGGTGAGCGTAGCCGACGAGGTACAGCGTAGGCTGCTTCTTGAGGTCCGGGGCTTTCGAGTGCGCGGGCGCTTTTGCTTCGGGCGCACTGACTTTCTTGGATTGCGTCGCAGCGCGGGTCGGAGTCACCTGTGCGCGCAGCGAGGTACAGCCCAGTAGTAGTGCAATCATCGCAAACGTCCGGGCAAACGCGTTAAGCATCAGGCTTCTCCTCGCTTTACTATTTACCTCGGCACAATCCCGGGCGCGCATCTTCTCCGAATTGGATTATATAAGTAAATAGCCATAATCGCGCGGGGGATTGCGCGTCAAACAAATTCGCATTGACAGAGGCGATGCAACCATTCGCCGCAAAGAACCGTCCGAGGGATTGTACGGTTGCTGCACTTGCAGAGTCGAGGAGCCCCCGTCATGAGACGAATGCTATTCGGCGTGTCAATGATCTGCTTGCTGTTATCCGCTGGAAGAGGAATTGCGAAAGAGCAGCCAAAATCCGTGACACTGGTGTTGTCACCCGCGTCCACGGTGCCAACGGCTGACATTCTAAAGAACCTCCACGAGAGGTGTCCCAACGTGTCGATTACGCTCGACTCAAAAAAATCTGACTTCATGCTGGAAGCAGGCGGATGGTCCGGGCATTACACGTTCACATTATATAAGCACGGCGGTGATGCGGTGTTCGGCACGTCCACGGTGCTGCTGAGCAACGCAGTGAAGGACGTATGCGGATATATTAAGACGCAAAAATCGCCAAAGTAGGGTTGTTGTTTCCGACGTGATCTTCGGATGCGAAGGATTGAAGGGATGGACGAAGGGGAGCGCGCCCAAGAAATTTGTGAGGCTCGGGACTTTCGCTCCCTGTTCGATTAACGACGCTGCTGTTCAGGCGATGCTTTGGCTGAGTCGCGCTTTAATGTTGATCCGGGTGCGGATACCAGTCGTGATAGTGCCTTCCGTCTCGGTCAACACCGCGGTCTACCACTCCCATATAAAGAGGCTGCTCGATACGGAACGTTAGAACGGAGCCGCGAGGGATGCGTATCTCGTGGCCTCGAACTTCTTCCCCTCTAACGGCCCCCACAATTGCACCCACTAAACTATCGTCACGCCGAGCTTCTTCCCGGTTTGGCTCTGTTCTCAGTGCGTATCTTTCGCCGTTCGTTGTCACCGACTCCAAGTCAATAACCAGATCGTTGTCCGGTTCAGTTCTGACGATCAGTTCGACGGGCGAACCTCTGAGGATCGCCAACCGGCCATCCGCGCCGCGGACCTCTTGGTCTACTATGCCGTTATAAATTTGGTTGTCTCGCCTGTCAGAGTCAATGGTCTCGGTTGTGCGCACAACAACCACCGTACCACGATCAATGCGCGTCACCCGGTCACGGTCACGACCTCTGTCACGGCCTTCATCTTGAGCTAAGATTGCTCTGGGAATACATAGGGCTACTAAAACCGCTGCCGCTCCCAGGAGCCGCACGGTCAGCCTCATCGCATCCTTGGATTTCCGTCTATAAACCATTGCCGTCTCCTTAAGTGTAATAGGTTTTGGCCTAACGCGTCCGATGCTCACATTTGATTTCGCACGTCGTTCTCGATAGCAGGCGGCTGGGACGCTACGCCATACACTATTCCGGAATCAGCCTCGTTATCTATAGGCCAAAGGCTGTATTCGAGTCCGGCAAAAAACAGTAACGGTGGGATGGTGTTGTGCTTATTCCTGGTGCTTACTCAGCTGCTTGCAGGAGGGGTCCGACGAGTTTGCCGGGGGATGAAATCTCAAATGCGCAACTCGCCCGACAAGCGGCGTTTTCTTAGGGCAGCTTCTCAATCTGTTGCTGCACCTGGCTGCGAAATTCCAGAGGATGTGCAACCTTGTGAAATGGCTCGGGGGTTCCGCCGGTCCCGATCACCACAATCGTCCCGTAACCCAGCATCCTGCCGAAAGCGGTCTCGCTCACTTCGATGCTTTCGACTTTGTTCAGCAGCATTTCAATTGTCGTTCGACTGGCCAAACCTGTCTTGATCACGACGCGCCGGTTCGTCACCGCCATTTCGGTGGCGTTGCGGCGCACCATGCCTATCAGAATCACCACCACGCCGCAAATCAGCAACGCTGCGCTTCCGCCTTCCATGATGTGCAGCGTGTTGTTCTCAATTCCCCTGTGGCTGAGTGCGTAATAAAGCAAAACGGCTCCGGGCACAATGAGCACGAAGCATCCGAGGATGATGTGCCCGAGCATCACGATCCAATGCAGGCGAGTCTGATAAATTACTTTTTCGCCGGGAACCAAGTTCGAATCAACGTAGGTCATTGTAAAACCTTTCGAGTTGATCTTCGCGCGAGTTAAAGGGGTGGCGCGCCCGGAGAGATTCGAACTCCCGACCCTCTGCTTCGAAGGCAGATGCTCTATCCAGCTGAGCTACGGGCGCGTTGCGGACCGATTCTATCGCGTTCTCGACGAGGGGAACATTGCTCAAC
>Ga0307372_10005635_pt1 | contig 18693 bp, 16 predicted proteins | sample OX1MG_FD_202533 | JGI IMG/M metagenome (GOLD analysis project Ga0307372, IMG submission 202533) | Soil microbial communities from Risofladan, Vaasa, Finland - OX-1 | ecosystem: Environmental > Terrestrial > Soil > Coastal area > Acid sulfate soil | place: Finland: Risofladan, Vaasa | collected...
CCGACTGCGAGGTGCCGCTGCATCTCTATCGCCGCTTCGGCATGGATTTCACGCGGCACCTGCGCGGCATGTACGCCATCGCGCTGCACGATCCTGGCGCCGGCCGGCTGATCCTGGCGCGCGATCCATTCGGCATCAAGCCGCTCTACTACGTCGAGACGCCGCTCGGTCTGGCATTTGCCTCTGAGCCCCAAGCACTCATTCGCGGCGGCTTCGCGCCGATGCGCGATGGCGCGCCGCTGCTCAATCCGGCGGCGCGCAACGAGCTGCTCCAGCTCCAGTTCACCACCGGCCGCGAGACCATCTTCCAGGGCGTGCATCGCGTGCTGCCCGGCGAGACCGTGGTGGTGGCGCGTGGCCGCATCGTCGAGCGCCGCCGCATCGATGCGCTGCCTTCGGGCGCCGCGCGGGCGCAGAGCGAGACCGACGCGCTCGCCGCCTTCGATCGTGCCTTCGCCGACAGCGTGCTGATCCATCAGCGCGCCGACGTGCCTTACGGCATGTTCCTGTCGGGCGGCATCGATTCCTCCGCCGTGCTGGCCATGATGGCACGACTGAACGAAAGACCGGTGCAGGCCTTCACCATCGGTTTCTCGCATACCGACGCGGCGGACGAGCGCGCCGCCGCGCGCGTCGTCGCGCGCAGGCTCGGCGCCGAGCATACCGAGGTCGAGTTCCGCGAAGGCGACTTCTGGCAGTCGCTGCCGACGATCGCGCGCGCGCTCGACGATCCGGCCGCCGATTACGCCGTGCTGCCCACCTACAAGCTGGCCGAGACGGCGCGCGCCGCCGGCCTCAAGGTGATCCTGTCGGGCGAGGGCGGCGACGAGCTGTTCGCCGGCTACGGTCGCTATCGCTCGGTGATGCGGCCGTGGTGGCTCGGCGGCAAGCTGCTGCGCGGCCGCGGCAATCTCGAAGGCCTCGGCGTGCTGCGCGCCGACCTCGCCGGCTGGCGCGACGGCATCCAGGCGGCCGAGCTCGCCGCCGCGCAAAACGGCCGCTCGCGGCTCCAGGTGGCGCAGGCGACCGATTGCGCTGACTGGCTGCCCAACGATCTGCTGACCAAGCTCGATCGCTGCCTCATGGCGCATGGCGTCGAGGGCCGCACGCCGTTCCTCGATCGCGCCGTCGCGCAGGCTGCGTTCCGTCTGCCCGACGAACTCAAGGTCCGCAAGGGTATGGGCAAGTGGTTGCTGCGCCGCTGGGTCGAGCAGCACGTGCCGCAGGCGCAGCCGATGGCGAAAAAGCGCGGCTTCACCGTGCCGGTCGGCGAATGGATTGCGCGGCGCGGCGTGCAGCTCGGTCCGCTGGTGGCGGCGCAGCCCGGCATCGCCGAGCTCTGCGTGCCGGGCGCGGTCGCAACGCTGTTCCGCGAGGCCGGCAAGAAGCGCGCCGGCTTCGCCGCCTGGACGCTCTTGTTCTACGCGCTGTGGCATCGCCAGCACATCGAGCGCCGCGCCAACGGCGGCGACGTCTTTACGATCCTCGGTGCGCGTGCGTAAGATCGGCGCACAATAAAGACCCAGGGAGGGTCGCCATGTCTGTGGTCAAGGCCGCCGATTTCCTGTGGGGGCGGTTGCGCTCGCCCGATCTCGATCGCGCCGAGGAATTCCTGACCGATTTCGGCTTCGCGCGCGTCGCGCGCACCGCCGACAAGCTGTTCATGCGCGGCACCGATCCGGTGCACCACATCCACGTCACCGAGCGCGGACCGTCGAAGTTCGTCGGCTTCGGCTATGCCGTGGCGAGCGAGGACGACCTGAAGCGGGCGGCCAAGGCGCCGGGCGCGTCGGGCATCGAGACGCTCGACGAGCCGGGCGGCGGCAAGCGCGTCCGCCTCACCGATCCCAACGGCTACCAGATCGAGCTCGTGCACGGTCTCGAGAAGGTCGCCAAGCTGCCGGTGCGCGAGAACGTGATCAACTGGGGCGAGGCGAAGCTGCGCCGCGCCGGCGTGCTCTGCCGCCTGCCGCGTGGCCCGTCGCAGGTCAAGCGCATCGGCCACGGCGTGCTGATGTCGACCGAGATCGGCAAGACGCTCGCCTGGTATCGCGAGACGCTCGGCCTGCTGCAATCGGACGACGTCTATGCCGGCGACAAGGCCAACGTCATCGGCTCGTTCAACCGGCTCGACCGCGGCGACGACTATGTCGACCATCACGTCTTCTTCTGCATCGCCGGGCCGAAGACCGGCCTCAATCACCTGTCATTCGAGGTGCGCGACATCGACGACGTGATGCTCGGCCACGAGCACATGAAGTCGAAGGGCAAGTACAAGCACGTCTGGGGCATCGGCCGGCACGTGCTCGGCTCGCAGATCTACGACTATTGGGAAGACCCGTGGGGCCGCGTGCACGAGCACTGGACCGACACCGACGTGCTCAACGCCCGCGCGCCGGCGAACCAGGTCTCGGCGGAGGACGGTCTCGTGTCGCAATGGGGCCAGCCGGTGCCGCAGCCCTTCATCGGGCACGCGATTCCGTAGGTTGCGGTAGCGTCATTGCGGGGCCGCATCGCGGCCGAAGCAATCCAGCCTTTTCCTCATCCTTCGAGACGCCACGCGTCCTCATCCTGAGGAGCGAAGCGTCTCGAAGGAGAGGGCGCGTGGGTCCTCAGGATGAGGGTAGGGTGTTATGGTGGTGCAAACGGAGGCCCCATCATGGACGGCACAACGAAAACGAAATCAGCCGTGAAATTCGCGTTGTCGCGAGCGAAAGGCGCGCGCGTGGTGCCAGGAAGGCGCGAGTTCTTCCAGTACCGCGACCTCGGTGTCACCGACGCGACCGGCGGCAAGCTGCGCGCGCAGTTGACGTCGGCGCGCGCCGGCATGAACCGTCCGACCGGCTGGCACTACCACGTCTGCGAGGCGCAGTTCGTCTATATGGTCAAAGGCTGGATGGAGCTCGAATTTGAAGGCCAGGGCGTCATTCGCCTCGAGCCCGGCGATTCCGTGCTGATCCCCGGCGGCCTGCGGCACAACGAGCTCTGCGCGTCGGACGATTTCGAGCTGATCGAGGCCTCGATCCCGGCGGCGATGGATACGGTGGCGTGCGAGGGGCCGAAGGGGTGACCCTTCGTTATGTCGCGTTCGCGATAGTTGTGGTTTGACGAAATTATTTTCGCAATATCGCAACCAGGCCGATAAGTGCACCCACCATGCCTGTTAGGCCTGTCAACACCGCCGCTCCAACCTTTAACCTCAATTCCAGAATCTGCCACCGTTCCTTTTGCTCGCTTCGGATGGCCACTCTAAACTCTGCCATGGCCTTTTCAGTCAGAAGACGACGCGAGGAATGGCGTGCCTCCTCCCACAGCCGCTTATCTGAATAGTCCGGCGTTGGAACCCTGTATCGATAGGCTAACGTAAACAGGTAGTCAGAAATTGCCGCGGTGATATTTTCCTCGACTTCACTCACCTCATGAAATTGATCTTCAAGAATACCTCTTAGGTCGGCTTGGGCCTTCTTCTCGCGGACCCCTTTATCGTAAATCGCGGCGTAATGCTTTTGAACCGCGCGCTTCTCTGTCATCAATTTCCATAATGTCCATCGATAGCGAATCCACGCGAACATGAAATTGCCCCTTTATCACAGTCGTGAATATCTCTTATGTCGCCTTCCACCCCATCTCCTCGCCCGCCAGGAACGGCTTCACCGCGTCTTTACCGACCTTTACCTCCGCCGGCACCTTCCATTTTTCGCGGCGCAGGGTCACGCGCGCGTCGTTGGGTGGCAAGCCGTAGAAGCGCGGGCCGTTAAGCGAGGCGAAGGCTTCGAGCCTGTCGAGCGCATTCTCCTCGTCGAAGACGCGCGCGTAGATTTCGAGCGCGGCCGGCGCGCAAAAAATACCGGCGCAGCCGCAATCCTTCTCCTTGTCGGCGATTGAATGCGGCGCGCTGTCGGTGCCGAGGAAGAATTTCGCCTCGCCCGAAGTCGCCGCCTGGCGCAGCGCCAGGCGATGCGCCTCGCGCTTTGCCACCGGCAGGCAATACATGTGCGGCCGCAAGCCCTCCTGGAACAGCGCGTTGCGGCTGATGGTCAGGTGATGCGGCGTGATCGTCGCGGCGACGTTGGGTCCTTGCGCCTGCACAAAGTCGATGGCGTCGCGCGTCGTTGCGTGTTCGAGCACGACCTTCAGCTCGGGCAGCCGCTTGATGAGCGGCGCCAGGATGCGCTCGATGAACACCGCCTCGCGGTCGAACACGTCGACCGGGGGATCGGTCACCTCGCCGTGGACGAGCAGCGGCATGCCGATCCGTGCCATGCGCTCGAGCACCTTGGCGATGCGCGCGATGTCAGTGACGCCGCGCGCCGAATTGGTCGTCGCGTTCGCCGGATAAAGCTTCGCCGCAACCCACACGCTGTCCTTGTGTCCGCGCTCGATCTCGTCGGAGGATGTCGCGTCGGTGAGATAGGCGGTCATCAGCGGCATGAATTTCGCGTCGCGCGGCAGCGCCTTGAGGATGCGTTTGCGGTATGCCTCGGCGGCGGAAACGCGGGTCACCGGCGGCACCAGATTGGGCATGACGATGGCGCGGCCGAAGACGCGCGCGGTAAACGGCAACACCGCCTTGAGCATCGCGCCGTCGCGCAGATGCAGATGCCAGTCGTCCGGACGCCGCAGCGTCAGGCTATCGCGTGCCATTCCCTTGTCCCCCGCTCGCCGCGTCAGTATATCCTACCGGCGCTAGCCAAGGAGAAGCCATGACCGCCGCCATCATCGGCTGGGCCCATTCGCGCTTCGGCAAGCTCGAAGGCGAGGACATCGAGAACCTCATCGTCCGCGTCGGCAGCGAGGCGATCAAGGATGCCGGCATCGCGCCGTCCGACATTGACGAGATCTTCATCGGCACCTTCAACGGCGGCTTCGTGCGCCAGGAATTTCCCTCGTCGCTGACGCTCCAGATCGATCCGAGCCTGCGCTTCAAGCCGGCGACGCGGGTCGAGAACGCGTGTGCGACCGGCAGCGCGGCGATCCATCAGGGCCTCAACGCCATCGCGGCGAAGCGTGCACGCCGCGTGCTAATCATCGGCGTCGAGAAGATGACCGAGATCACTGGACCCCAGGTCGGCGATATCCTCATCCGCGCCGCCTATCTGAAAGAGGAGGGCGAGATCGAGGGCGGCTTCGCCGGCGTTTTCGGCCGCATCGCCCAGATGTATTTCCAGCGCTACGGCGACAAGTCGGACGCGCTCGCCCGGATCGCCGCCAAGAACCACAAGAACGGCGCCGCCAATCCGCTGGCGCAGATCCGCAAGGATTTGGGCTACGATTTCTGCCGCACGGTGTCGGACAAGAATCCGATCGTCGCAGGCCCTCTGCGCCGCACCGACTGCTCGCTGGTGTCAGACGGCTGCGCCGCGCTGGTGCTGACCGATATCGATACCGCGCTCGCCGCGAAGAAGGCCGTCGTGTTCCGCGCCGCCGAGCAGGTCAACGATTTCCTGCCCATGTCGAAGCGCGACATCACGGCTTACGAGGGCGCGGCGCTCGCCTGGCAGCGCGCCTTCGACCATTCCGGCGTCACGCTCGACGATCTCTCCTGCGCCGAGGTGCACGACTGCTTCACCATCGCCGAGCTGCTGATCTACGAAGCGATGGGCATGGCGAAGAAGGGCGAGGGCGACAAGGTCGTCGAAGCCGGCGTTGCGGAAAAGACTGGCAAGCTGCCGATCAACGCCTCGGGCGGCCTCAAGTCCAAGGGCCATCCGATCGGCGCCACCGGCGTTTCCATGCATGTCCTCCAATCCATGCAATTGACCGGCACGGCGGGCGACATCCAGCTTCCCAACGTGAAGCTCGCCGGAATCTTCAACATGGGCGGCGCCGCAGTCGCCAACTACGTCAGCATCCTCGAACGCCTGCGATGAGCGGCACTTTCACGGCGCTGCTGTTGGAAGAAAGCGCCGGCAAGGTCGCCGCGCGCGTCGCGTCGCTGCCGGAAAGCGATCTGCCGCCCGGCGAGGTCACCGTCGCCGTCGAGTATTCGACGCTCAACTACAAGGACGGCATGATCCTGCAAGGCATCGGCAAGCTGGTGCGGAAATATCCGCATGTGCCGGGGGTCGATTTCGCCGGCACGGTCGAAAGCTCGACGTCGCCGGACTGGAAACCGGGCGACAAAGTCGTGCTCACCGGCTGGCGCGTCGGCGAGAACACCTGGGGCGGCTACGCGCAGAAGGCGCGCGTCAAGGCGAGCCAACTGGTGCGATTGCCGAGCAACATAAGCACCAAGCGCGCAATGGCGATCGGCACCGCCGGCTTCACCGCGATGCTGGCGGTGATGGCGCTCGAGGACAACGGCTTGAAGCCGGGTGCGGGCGACGTGCTGGTTACCGGCGCAGCGGGCGGTCTCGGCAGCGTCGCTGTCGCGATCCTGGCGAAGCTCGGTTACCCGGTGGCGGCATCAACGGGCAGGCGACAGACCCACGACTATCTCAGACAACTTGGTGCGACGACGCTGATCGACCGCGCCGAGCTCGCCAAGGGGCCGACGCGGCCGCTCGACACCGAGCGTTGGGCCGGCGCCATCGACAGCGTCGGCAGCACGACGCTGGCGACGGTGCTGACCCAGCTCAAGTACCGCGCCGCCGTCGCGTCGTGCGGTCTCGCTGGCGGCAGCGATCTGCCGGCGACGGTCATCCCGTTTCTGCTGCGCGGCGTGCGCCTGATCGGCATCGATTCCGTGATGTGTCCGCTGCCCCAGCGCCAGACCGCCTGGGCGCGGTTGGCGCGCGATCTGCCGCTCGACAAGCTCGACGCCATGACTGAAACCGCGCGGCTCGTCGATCTGCCCGAACTGGCGGCGATTATCCTCAAAGGCGGCGTCCGCGGCCGCGTGGTCATTGAGATCCCGCATGGGAATTAAAAATTCTCCATCTATTCAGATGGATATGGACATTTCCTAAGCTTTAACCTAATTTTCACCGCCAAGTGCTTGAACGTCCCTATAGGAATCGCAGTGACGCGAGGGGATTCGGCCTTGTCGTACACCATGATCGATCGCCGCCGGTTCAACCAAATTCTCGCCGCGCTGGCCGCCGGCGCCAGCCTCGGCCAGGTGCATCGCGCGCTCGCCGACACCGCGCCGCGCCGCGGCTTGCCACTCGTCATGCTCGACGCCGGCCACGGCGGCATCGATCCGGGCGCGATCGGCGTCGTCGGCACCTACGAGAAAAACATCGCGCTGCCGACCGTGCTCGAATTGGCGCGGCAGCTCCAGGCGACGCGTCGCTTCCGCGTCCAGGTCACCCGCCGCGACGATGAGTTCATTCCGCTGGCGGGACGCGTCGCGCGCGCGCGCGCGGCGAACGCCGATCTGTTCCTCTCGGTCCATGCCGACGCGCTGCCGAGCCGGTCGGAGCGCGGCGCTTCGGTCTACACGCTGTCGGAGAAAGCCTCCGACCGCCAGGCGGCGCTGCTTGCGGCCAGCGAGAATCGCGCCGATCTGGTCGCCGGCATCAAGATGTCGCACGATCCGGAGGTCAACGGCATCTTGTTCGATCTCGCGCGCCGTCAAACCAACAATCTGTCGATCCGCTTCGCGCAGGACGTGGTCAACGAGCTCGGCCGCCACGTCACGATGCTGACCAACAGCCATCGCTCCGCCGGCTTCGCGGTGCTCAAGGCGCCGGACATTCCGTCGGCCCTGGTCGAGATCGGCTGTTTGTCGAACCGGACGGAGGAGCGCGATTTGCGCCAGCCGCCGTATCGCACCGCGGTGGCGCGCGCGCTCACGCGCTCGATCGGCGAGTATTTCGACGCGATCGGCGCCTGATTAACCATACGGCCGGCGATTGCCGGGCATTTTAATAATTTGTTGAGAATTTGCGCCGTATAACGACCATGCGGTTCGGGACTCCGGTCCCACCGCAAGTCCTTCGGGCTTTTCCTCCCTGAACTTGGGCCGCGCCGCAAAGCGCGGCCCATTTTTCTTACACCATCGCGGGCTGACGGCTCGCTCCTCGCCATGTAAGATCGCAGCGTGGACAAGCGGGAGCTCCAGAACGGGCGCCTGCGACGCAGGCTGCGATTGGCAGGACGTGCTGAATCGACGGCCCGGAACGCCATTCGGCCGCTGCAGGTACTGCTGGCGGCGGCGATTCTGACGCCCATCCTGCTGTTCGCCGGCGCCGCTTGGCTGAATTACCACACGACGCTTGGCGACGCGCGCGAGCGCATCAGCCGGCTGGCGGACATCGCCGCGCAACACGCGCAGACCGTCTTCCAGACCGACTCCTTCGCCGTCGATCGCATCGCCGATCACACGGCGACGATGACGTGGAGTCAGATCGCCCAGTCGTCGGAGCTGGTTCGGTTTCTCAAGCAGATCAAGGCGAGCCTGCCCCAGGCTTCGGTCATTCGGCTGATCGCACCCGACGGTCGCGTCGCGGCCGCCGATGCCCAATTTCTGGCGCAGGACCAAGTCGTAATGCCGCGCCACTACCTGCGCGTCCGACGGCCCGGTATGGACGACATCATGGTCTCGCCGACCCGGCGCGGGCAATCCGGTGAATTCGAATTCATCGTCGCCCGCGCCAAGCCCGATCGCGGCGCACCCGGCGGACTGATCGAGATCGTCATGAATCCGAACTACTTCACGAATTTCTACATGACGATCACCGATCAGCAGGACTCCCGCATCGGCCTGGTGCGCAGCGATGGCGTGCTTCTGGCGCGCGATCCGCCGGCCGGCCAGGCGGTCGTCTATGCCGCGGACAGCCCGCTGATGCAGGCCATCCGCGGCGAGCCCATCTTCGGCACTTACGACATCGGCTCCGCGGTGAACGGCACCGAACGCATGTTTGCCTACGAGAGGGTCGACAGCTTGCCGGTCTATGTCGTTGCCAGCATCGACCGCGCGGCGATCATCGGCGCCTGGGCGCGGACGATGGGAAGCCACCTGATCTACGGCATCCCGGTGACGCTGTCGCTCATCGCCGCCACCATGATAGCGCTCCGCCGCGCCCGCCAAGCCGCCGAGGAGGCGGAGCGCCGGGCCGAGCTCGAGGAGCAGATCCGGCAGGCTCAGAAGATGGAGGCGATCGGCCAGTTGACCGGCGGCGTCGCGCACGATTTCAACAACCTTTTGACCGTGATCATCGGCAGCCTCGAGCAGCTTCAGCGCCAGGTTGCCGCGGAACCGGCCAAGCGGCTGATCCAGGCGGCGACGCGCGGCGCGGAGCGCGGCGCACGCTTGACGCAGTCGCTATTGTCCTTCTCGCGGCGGCAATCGCTGCATCCGGAGACGGTCAATCTCAACCGGGTGATCAAGGAATTCGGCGAGCTGTTGCGCGGTGCTGCGGGCGACCATGTCCAGCTTCAGTTCCTGCTTAGCCCGACGGTCGATCCCTGCCGCGTCGATCCGGCGCAGTTCCAGGCGGCGCTGCTCAATCTCGTGGTCAACGCGCGCGACGCCATGCCGGAGGGCGGCGGTCGCGTGTCGATCGAGACTGGCTCCGTCATGCTCGATGCCGCGTCGAGCGCCGACGTCGCCGCGGGCCGCTACGTGCGCGTGACGGTGAGCGACACCGGCTCCGGTATGTCGCCGGAAGTGATCGAACGGGCGTTCGAGCCGTTCTACACCACCAAGGAGGTGGGGAAAGGCAGCGGCCTCGGCCTGTCGCAGGTCTACGGCTTCGTCAAACAGTCGGGCGGCCATATCGATCTCGGTTCCGAGTCGGGTGTCGGCACGACGGTGCGCATCTACTTGCCGCGCGCCTACGACGCGCCGAACGAGCACGTCGAGCCCATCGCCCGCGCGGCGGAGGGCAGGGCCGAAACCGTTCTCGTGGTCGAGGACGACCCCGACCTGCGCGAGATGGTGGCGGAGAATTTGCGTTCACTCGGCTATAGCGTGCTGACGGCGGCGGACGCGCCGGCGGCGCTCGACGTAGTCGAGCACGAGGCGAAGGTCGATCTGCTCTTCAGCGATTACTCGATGCCGCGCGGCATGCTCGGCGACGAACTCGCGCGCCGCGTCCGCCGCGTCAGGAGCGGCATCAAGGTGCTGTTGACCTCGGGCTACGCCGCTTCCCACCGCGGCGTCGGCGCTGCCGATTTCACCCTGCTACAGAAGCCGTATCGCCAGGACGAGCTCGCCCGCGCCATCCGTCAGGCCCTCGACCACGGCTAATTTGCTATGCTGCGGGCCGATGAGCCAGGAGCCCGCCAAAACGCCGGCGACCGCCTTTGCCGGCGGTCCCATGCTGCATGCGCAATTCGACGCCCTGGCGCGGGAGCTGCACGCCCGGCCCTACGGCGTCGTCGCGGCGCCGGCGCGCGTCGTTCATCTGGCGCTCACGGGCGGCGACAGCGCGGTGGAGCGCGCGGCCCTGACGCGACTCTGCGCGACCCAGGAGGTTCCGGCGCCACCGGCCGGCGCGTCGCACGTCCAGCTCGAATGCGAAGGCTTGCGCCTGACGTGGGAGCGCCACGCCGAATTCGCCACCTATACCTTCGTGCTGCCCTGGCGCGGCACCGCACCGTTCGAGCCGGCGAGCGCGCTCGCGCTGCCGCATGATTGGATCGCCGGCCTGCCCGGCCAGGTGATCGCCGCGGTGCAGCTTGCGCTGATTGCCGGCGAGCCGCCGGCACCGGCGGTCGTCGCCGACCTGTTCGAGGGCCGCAACATCGTCGGCGGTGTCGCCGCCGGCGGCTTGGCGGAGCTGGCGACCGATTTTCGGCCCGATCGCGAGAACTTCGTGCGCATGATCGTGCACGGCGGTGCCGTGTCGTCGCCGCGCCAGGCCGGTCGCCTGGTGCAGCGGCTGCTCGAGATTGAGACCTATACGATGATGGCGTTGCTCGGCCTGCCGCTGGCGCGCGAGATCAATCCGGCGGTCACGGCGATCGAGCGCAACCTCGCCGGCATCGCCGAGGCCACGACCGGCGCCGAGGCGCTCGAGGACGAGCAGGCGCTGCTCAAGCAGCTGTCGGGTCTCGCCGCCGAGCTGGCGACGCTCGGCGCGCGCACGCCCTATCGCTTCGGCGCCGCGCGCGCGTATTACGCGCTGGTGCAGAAGCGCATCGAAGAGCTGCGCGAACGCCGCATCGAGGGGCGGCAGACGGTCGGTGAGTTCATGGAGCGCCGCCTGTCGCCGGCGATGCGGACCTGTGAGACGATGGAGCGCCGCCTCGAGGCGCTATCCGAGCGCGCGGCGCGCGCCAGCGACATGCTGCGCACGCGCATCGACGTCACGCTGGCGGCGCAGAACCGCGACTTGCTACTGTCGATGAATCGCCGCGCCCGGCTCCAGCTTCGCCTGCAACAGACCGTCGAGTTCCTTTCCATTGCCGCCATCACTTATTACGGCGCCGGCCTGGTCGGCGACCTCGCGCAAGGCGCCGCGACGGTCGGCTATGCGGTGAACGAGCCGCTCGCCGTTGCCGTGTCAGTGCCGGTGATCGGCGGGCTGCTGATGATCGGTCTGTGGGCGTTCCACGAATGGCTCGGCCGCGATTGATCGCAGCGCGACTGTCGCGAGGCTGACCGTTCAGCGCGCCTTCTTCCTCGGCCGTTCCTTCGACGCTGCCGGGCGCCCCTTGGCTTCGGGCGCGGCGATCATGGCGAGGAGTGCATCCGCCGCCTTGCTGCGGTGGCGCTCGCGGTGGCTTACCGCCGAGAACGAGCGGCGCGGCAACGCGAACGGCACGCGGTGCAGCGTCCCGGCGCGCAGGCTCAGCTCGATCAGGAGCTCCGAAATCGCCGTCGCGCCGGCGCCGGCTTCGACCGCCGCCCGCACCGCCTCGTTCGATGGCAGCTCGAGGGTGATGGTCAACGATGGCAGCTCGATGCCGAACCGCCGCAGCGCCAGCGCGAATTCCGAGCGCGTGCCGGAGCCCGGTTCGCGCAGCACCCAATCGGTCTGGGTGAGGTCGGTGGGCTCGATCGCCTTGCGTCCGAACCAGGGATGAGGGCGTCCGACGACGACGACGAGCTGGTCGCCGGCGACGATTTCCTGCGCCAGCGCCGGATCGTCGACCGCGCCTTCGACGAAGCCGAGATCGGCCGTGCCGCTGCGCACGGCCGCGGCGACTTGCGCGGTATTGCCGATCGACAGCGACACCTCGATGCCCGGATATTTCCGCCGGAACGCGACCAGCTTCGCCGGCAGCCAGTAGCTGGCGATCGTCTGGCTCGAATGAAGGGCGAGGCGGCCGCGCTTCATGCCGCCGAGCTCGGCGAGGGCACGCTCCGCTGCTTCGGCCCGGGCAAGCACCGCTTTCGCCTCGTCGAGAAACAGCCTGCCGGACGCAGTCAACTCGACGCGACGGCCAACACGATGGAAGAGCGGCGTGGCGTAGCGTGCCTCGAGCGCCGCGATGGCGGCGCTGACGCCGGACTGCGTGAGGCCGAGCATCTCGGCCGCGCGCGTCATGTGCTCGCGCTCGGCAACCGCGACGAAGATGCGCAGCTGCTCGAGCGTCATCGCCGGCTCACAGGAAGAGTCGGACCAGCACCAGACTGAAGCCGGCGAGGAACGCGCTCGACGCCGCGCACAAGGCGAACGGCCGGACGCCCTCGGCGGAGAGCTTGCGGATGTCGGTGTGCAAGCCCATCGCGGCGAGCGCCATCGACAGCAGAAACGCGGTGGCCTGCACGATCCAGTGCATCGGCACCGGCGGAATCGACACCACGCTGCCGATGCCGATCAGCGCCAGAAAGCCGAACACGAACCACGGAATCGGCGCCGCCGCGATCTTGCCGCCGGGCGCGCCGCTCCGGCGATAGCGGCCGGCCAAACCCATGGCGATCACCATCGGCGCCAGCATCATGACGCGCGACAGCTTGACGATGGTGGCGACATGACCGGCGTCGGGACTGATCTGGAACGTCGCCGCCACCACCTGGGCGATCTCGTGAATCGAAGCGCCCGCCCACAATCCGTAGTGCCGCGCATCGAGCCCGAGCGGGTGTGCGAGCAGCGGATAGAGCACCATGGCCAGCGTGCCGAACAGCGTCACGCTGGCGATCGCATAGGCCGAATCCTCGTCGCTGCCGCCGACCACGGTATTGGCCGCGACGACGGCCGAGGCGCCGCAAATCGCCGTGCCGGTGCCGATCAGCGCCGCCAGCCGCCGGTCGACGCCGAGGCGCTTGCCCAGCCAGATGGTGAACGTGAAGCTCGCTGCGATACACACTGCGATCAGCGCCAGGCCGGGCACGCCGACCTCGATGAGCTGCGCCACGGTGAGCTGCAAGCCCAGGAGCACGATGGCGGCGCGCAGGATCCGCCGCAGCGAGAAGGCGACGCCGGGCGCCGCGGCGCGCGGCGTACCGACGACGTTTTGCACCGCAACGCCGATCGCGATCGACAGGATCATTGGGCTCAAATTGCCGAACCCGGGCAGCAGCCGCAGCGCGAAGGCGACGGCGGCAATCGTTCCGGTCAGCAGCAGGCCGGGCCACAAGGCGGCGGTCAGCTGGGATCGATCGCGTAAAGCTTCGCGTCGCTCGCCGGCGGGAGCCGCGACGGCGAGCGGCAGACTGTCTGTTGGTGGCATCGGGGAAGGGGGCCTGTTTGGTTTGCGGCATCATTTCCATCGACCCGTGCCCCGTCCAATTCATTGTAGTGATGCATTTGACAAGTTGCACAGATTAATCCTGCGGCGGCGCGGCTCGTTGGATGTACTCATGCGCGATTCGAACTTTCGTCCGTGATCGGCGACAATCCAGCGGCGACGTCTTAATTTCGGCGGTGCCGGAAGCGAGGGAGGCAAGCGATGAATGCGAAATCGGCCATGATTCCACCAGCGCGGATTGCTGTCGTCGGACTGGGCAACATGGGCGTGCCGATGGGCGCGTGCCTGATCCGCGCCGGCTATGCCGTCATCGGCTTCGACGCCGCGGATGCGGCGCGTCAGCGCTTCGCGTCGGCCGGCGGTAAAGTCGCCGCGACATTGACGGCGGCCGTATCGGACGCCGCGCTGGTCATCACCGTCCTGCCCAACGGCAAGATCGTGCGGGACGTGGTGCGGGCGATGCGCGCGCATCTGCCGCCCGGCTGCGTCATCGTCGACATGAGCTCGTCCGATCCAGTCGGCACGCGGGCGCTGGGCGAGGACCTGATTGGCGCGGGATTCGAATTTGCCGATGCACCGGTCTCGGGCGGCGTCCGGCGGGCGGTCGACGGCTCGCTGGCGATCATGGTCGGCGGCGCGAGCGCGACGGTCGATCACATCCAGCCGGTGCTGTCGGCGATGGGCCGTTCGATTTTCTGCACCGGCGCGCTGGGCTCGGGTCACGCGATGAAAGCGCTCAACAATTACGTCTCAGCCGCGGGCCTCGTCGCCGCCGTCGAGGCGATCGCGATCGGCCGTCAATTCGGGCTCGATCCGGCGCTGATGACGGACATCCTCAACGCGTCGAGCGGCCGCAACAACACGACCGAGGTCAAGCTCAAGCAGTTCATCATCTCGGAGGCGTTCAACGCCGGCTTTCCGCTGCGGCTGATGGCCAAGGACGTGCGTACCGCCGACGATCTCGCGCATGCCATGAGTGTCGCGGCGCCGCTGGCCGATGCCGTCGCCGATCTCTGGGACGCGGCCGCACGCGATCTGCCCGACGGCGCCGACCACACGGCGGTCGGCCGCTATCTCGATCGGCTGCCGGTTCGCGCGACGGCGAAGCGCTAAGCGATCGGGTCGGCGTCGAGCCGGACGACAACGCCCTCGAGCGCGCGGCTCGACGCCGGATAGCGCTTCATCACCAGCGGATCGTGGCCGGGAATGATGTGCTGCGGCGAGCTCGCCAAGCGCTTCAGCGTGCGATGACCCTCGAGCATGTCGGCGACGTTGTACACGATGGGAAAGCAGCGGCTCTGGTCGAGATGCGCATAGAGGTGCGCCGCGTCCGACGCGAGTACGACCCAGCCGCGCCGCGTCATCACGCGCAGCGACTGCAATCCCATGGTGTGGCCGCCGATGAAATGCAGCCACAGGCCGGGCGCGATCTCCTCGGCGCCGTCGTGGAACCGCAGCCGTCCGGCGAACAGCCGCCGCACCATACCGGTCACGTCGTCCGCCTCAAAGCTGTGGCGCATCGTCGCGTGGCACATGCAGCGGCCGGTGACATAGGCCATCTCGCGATCCTGGATGTGGAACGTCGCGTTGGGAAAGAGGTCGAGATTGCCGGCGTGGTCGTAATGCATGTGCGTGATGATCACGTCCTCGACCTTCGCAGGATCGATGCCGAGCCCTTCAAGCCCGGCGGCCGGCGAGCGCAGCAATTCGCGCCCGCGCTTGCGCGCCTGCTCGGCGCCGAAGCCGGTATCGACGATGAAGGTTCTGCCGCCACCGGCCACCGCCCAGACGAAATAGTCGATCGGCATGGGCGCGTCGTGCGGATCGCCGCCGAGAAAATTGTCGCCGGCGCGGCGGTCGTGCCGCGCATAGCGGATGGCATGGATCTCGTAGGTCGGCGTATCGGCCATGGGTGTTTCCTCCGGTGCGACGGCATCTTTGCTGCGTCGGCGATCGCTCGACAATGCCGAATCGCGCATCACCCGGCCCAAGCCACTCCGGTGCTAGGCGGGGAGGAAGATGCGGTCGCCTTCCTTCATCTGATTGACCTGCGACAGCGCCCAGTCGCGCTCGGCGCTCTCGTGATCGAAGATGTGGGCCGCTAGGATCATGTCGACCGTGGTCCCACCATCGCTCGACAACGGCAGGCTGACGCGTTTGACCTGCATCGGCTCGCGCTGCTCATTGAGGAAAAAGAAGTTCTGCGTATAGAGCGGTTGCCGCCGCTCGACCATTTCGCGGTAGATGTCGACAATGTATTGCCGGTAGCCGGCAATGTCGGGCACCGATTCGTCGAGGAACTGGCCGGTCGGCTCGCGGCCTGTGGCGCGCCAGAAGACCTCGCCGACCCGACGATAGCGGAAGCGGATTGACCCGTTCGCGCGCACGACCTCGAGAATCATCGTATAGGGCCATAGAGCGGCGGAAAGCTCGACGGGGTCGATATCGCCCCGGGATGGCATTGGGCGTCCGGCGCACTTGCTGCGCCAATAGCGATAAATGCTTTCGAGGCGGGCGTCGCCGATGACCGCCGCTGGATCGCCGGCGGATGCTGGATTGGGATTCATGCCGACCCGGTTCTCGGCTTCATCGAGCCGCCTCAACCTGAGTGTTGCCGGTCACAGCTGTTATCGGTGTCATCGTCGAGTGTCAATATAGCCGGCCATTTCGCTTTCGACGGCCCGGCGATATTGCGCACAGGCGGGGTCGTCGTAGAAATGAGGTCGAAATCCTTCGCTCGACCGAACGCGCGCTCGGTCTCTCGTCGTCGTCACGATGTTGAACGTTCAGGATGCTTTCCTACCGGCCGCGGCATCAGCAGCACGCAGAGCACGATAAACGCCGCGATGGCCGCCGAAGCGAGCGGTCGGCTGATCGCCAGGCCGCCCTGATCGACGGGCTGGTCGAGAAAGTCGCCGACGGTTGCGCCGAGCGGTCGCGCAAGGATGAAAGCCGCCCAGAACAGCAGCACGCGCGAGGTGGTCGTCCAGAAATAAAGTCCGGCGATCACGGCGAGCCCGGCGGCGAATACCAGCGCGCCGCGCGCCGAGCCAAGGTCCCATCCGTCGGAAACCCAGTCGCCGAGCGCGGTGCCGAGCGTCTGCGAGAAGGTGATGGCGATCCAGTAGAAGACTTCTACCTTGGGCGTGCTCATCGCATTGACGGCGATTGTGCCCTGCGACCGGTACCAAAGGCCGAGCACGGTCAGGAGGCACGCGAAGAGCAGCGTCGAGCCGCCGGCATAGCCGATGCCGAGGGAGCGGTCGGCGAAATCGGCCATCGCGGTGCCGAAGGTGGTGGCGGCGACGATGGTCGCCCAATAAACGACGGGCCGGAGGTTCTTGGTGAGAATTTGCGCGACGACCAGCACGATGAAGAGCGCAAGAAAGAATGCAGTTCCGGCCAGATAGCCCCAGTTGAGCGTCATGGTAACGGCGTCGCCGCCGGTTTCGCCCAGCGTCGTCGCCGCGACATAAACAATCCAGAACCCCAGGGTGACAGCCGGTACTTTGCTGACTGCCGTGTGACTGTTCACGTTTTTCCTCCCCCATTTACGTCGTTATGATTATCCCTCCCTATGGTCATAGCGCGCCGGGAATGCCAAGCGTCTTGTCGCCGTGACGGCACGTTCCGGAGTTCGCCATCAGGCGCCGGTGCCGTGCCCGATCCGACGCGCGCCGTCCGCAATTCGCCAAACCCTGGGAACGTGTGCCGCAGGCCGCTATACGGCGCGCGGCGCATGCCGTAATGTAAAAGCCGCTTGGATCGCGCCGGGGGGATTGAATTGCGACGAGATATAAGGTCGTTCCTTTCCGTTCCCCTGCTTTCGTTCCTGTCCATGGCCATTGTCGCGGTGGCCGTGCCGGCAATGGCCCAGCCGCCGGCGGATCCGGACGGCATCTGGACCTTGCAGGACGAGAATTCCTCGGTCGCCACCGGTTCGGGGCTGAAGGACAAATATTACGTCAACGGGCTGCGCCTCAATTGGACGTCGCCGACCGACACGCTGCCGGCCTCGCTGTCGAATTTCGAGAATTGGCTCTGGGGTCCGGGGCGGAGCCGCTATTCGATTGAGCTTTCCCAGTCGATGTACACGCCGTCGAACGTCCAGCTCGTCCCGCCCGATCCGACCGACCGGCCGTATGCCGGCGTCCTGACCGTGACCGGATCGCTGCTGCACGACACCGATTCCTCGCGCAGCATTATCGGCCTACAGGCGGGCCTCGTCGGGCCGGACGCCTTGGCCAAGCAGGTGCAAAACGGCTTCCACAGCCTCGTCGGCTACAACCCCAGCCGCGGCTGGAACTACCAGATTCACGACGAGCCGGTCGCGGAACTGCTGGCGGAGAAGATCTGGCGCGTGCCGCTGCTGCGCGGTGGATTGCAAATGGATGCTCTGCCCGAGGTCGCGGGCGGTGCCGGCAATCTACGGGTCTACGGTCTGGCCGGATCGGTCGTCCGGCTCGGTCAAGGGCTCGATTCGGATTACGGCGTGGCGCGGGTCAATCCCGGGCTGAGCGGCAGCGACGTGTTCGTGCCCACGCGCAATCTGGTCTGGTACTTTTTCGCCGGCGCGGACGGCCAGGCCGTGGCGCACGACATCACGATCGACGGTAACACCTTCCAGTCGAGCGCCAGCGCCAAACGGGCGCCCTTTGTCGGCGAGATGGAAGTCGGCTTTGCCGTCATACTCGAGCGCGTGCGGCTGTCCTACACCCAGGTTATCCAAACCGAGGAGATCAAGGGACAGCACGGCGGCCCGCATCAATTCGGGTCGCTGGCGCTTTCACTGCGATACTGAGCGTCGGCTGCGAGCGTCTCACCGTGCCGGAGAGCTGACGCTTTCCGCGTCGTGAGCGAATTTAACGCCCGCCAGTTCCATAGTGTGCTGGACGTTCCGGAAGCCGTCGGGCGTGACCTGCACCTCGCCCCTGAACGGATAATCGAAGGCGACGATGAGGACGATCACCAGCGCCAGCGACGCTGCGACCGCGCCGGTCATCAGCAAGTGCATCGCGAAGCTTTCCATGCCGAAAAGATACGTGAGGCCGATGACGATGGCCGCGCCGAGCACCACCACCCACCAGACCGCCGGGTCGATATGGTCTTGCGCCGCCAGGATGCGATTCTGCCGCGCGTCGTAGAGCGCATTCAGGCGCCGCAGCGTCT
>Ga0307372_10005636_pt1 | contig 18691 bp, 14 predicted proteins | sample OX1MG_FD_202533 | JGI IMG/M metagenome (GOLD analysis project Ga0307372, IMG submission 202533) | Soil microbial communities from Risofladan, Vaasa, Finland - OX-1 | ecosystem: Environmental > Terrestrial > Soil > Coastal area > Acid sulfate soil | place: Finland: Risofladan, Vaasa | collected...
CAATGTAGTTTTGTCAATACAAATATCACATTCATTCGTCACTATTTACGACTTTCAGCTAGCTTTTATTGAAACGAGAAGAGTTGTCTGTCTAAAAAGCGAAAAATTAACTTCCGATCGCGGAAGTCGGGTCAACGTCGACTCGACTCCCCGGCAAACGAAGAACCCGTGGATTGCCCAGCGGGCCTTTTTAGCAGGCCGGACGGAATCGAGTCGCAAAAAGTTATTTGCCTGGAATGAACAGCTCCAATCTCACATGCCAGGTAACAGATTGGCCGGGTTTCAATTGATCCATGCCTGTATTTCTCTTGCCCCAGATCTTCGTGTTGAACGGGTCCGCCAAGTTGAACTGTGGTTCGATCACCACATAGTCTTTGTCGGGCGGCGTGTACACTTGAATGGCCCTGATTTGAGGTGAGAGCGCTATCATGCGCAGCCCATACTTGGCGGCGGGATCGGTGAGATCGATGACGGCGTTGCCCGCCGCGTTCCGCTTTATGTTGGTAAAGCAATCGTCCATGTAGAGCGTGGGCCCAAACGGAGCGCCGCCGGGAGCCGTAAAGTCATACGGCGTACCCTTCACCGGCACGATCTTCCCGGTCGGGAACACATCGTCATAATTGTTGACGATGACGCGCATATCGGCGGGCAGATGCAATCGTGCTTGCGCCCGGTTGCCACTGGGGAATTTGAGATAGGGGTGGAAGCTGATGGCCATGGGCAACGTTTCGTTGCCAACATTTTTCGCCGTCACAAAAAGGTCCAGGGCATTGTTCTTCAGCACCATCCGAACGCCGACGTCCGTTTTTGACGGCCAGTGGCCGCCAAAGTTGCCTCCATGCAGCAGGGCTGAAACGGTTGACTCCAAGGGGCCGTTGTGATCTTTCACATCCTGGAAATGGGAAGACATGATCAAGCCGTGCATGGCGTGCAGTTCGGCGCCGGGCTTTTTCCCGTGCCAGTTCGCCGGGAGTGACATCTCCCGGCCGTCGATCATCGTCTCGATGGTTTTCCGGTCCGCCGAGAGCTTGCCGCGAATCCGGTTGGGATACGGCAACAAGATCGCCCCTCCCATCGAAAAGCTCTTATTTCCAAATGCGTCATTGTGGTTTTCCAGCAGGTCCTTGACCGCCGCCAAGCTGGGCGAGTTAAGCAAGTCGATGTCGCCCTTGCCCGGCAGGTAGGCCCTGATTTGAACCAAATTCATGCCGTTTCCCGGCAGCACCGTAGCCGCCAGGAACTGTGGTTTGCTCCGATCGGCGGACTGCGGCCGCACCAGCGTGACAGCAGGTTCGCCACCGATCAAAATGGCCGCAGCCTTCGCCGCCGTCCCGGCGTCCGGTTTGCCGGCGCTCGCCTTAGACTTACGCCCCGGTGACGCCTGCACGGAAATGAGACCAACCGCAAGAAACACGAAAAAAAAGATGATCGCCGGATTCCGCATCAAAGCCTCCGTTTCTCACTAAAGAAAACGTTTTCTGGAGAAGCGCTTCCTGCTGCGTTTGCCACGGCAGCGGTTTTCGCGAACTTTATACTGGCATTCGTGCTTGAGAGGCAAGGACTTTTTCAAAGTATTCGCTCGCAAAGATCGAAAAAACGCCCTGCGTACGGGCTGCGGCCACTCGTGTGATTTTCACGGCCATTTCGCCACTGCGAATCGGGACAACAAGGCGTTCATTTTCCCGATGCTTGCTTGTTAGCCACTCGGCGATGTGATTCCCACATGCCGTGAGCATCACGAAAGTTCGCGCCTGGTTTCGACTATCGCGCGCTGGCCGCCGGCTCTTCGTTTTTCTCTTGCAGCAGAAGCGACAGCTTCTGCTCACTGTTCGGTACGGCTGCCAGCAAAATCGCGCTGCAATTTTCCACCAGCCAGTCTGCGCCCGCGCTTCGAAGATCGGCCTCAGGCATGGTAGTGCAGAGGGCCACGACTCGGCAGCCAGCCGATTTTCCGGAACGCACTCCGGCGGGAACATCCTCGATAACAATACAGTCCGCTGGATTAAGACCGAGCAACTCCGCGCCTTTGAGATACGGATCAGGAGACGGCTTTCCGTTCTGGATATCGTCCGACGTGACGAAGAATTTCGGCCGCGGCAGGCCGCCCGCCCGAAGGCGCACTTCCGCCAGAGGACGTGTGCACGACGTTACGATGGCCCATCGATCGAGGGGAAGCGACCGCAGCAGTTCAATGGCCCCGGGCCAAGGCACGATTCCCTCCAAGTCGGCCAGCTCACGCCGTTCGACTTCGCGATTCTCCGCGTCATAATCGGAATCGGCCAGATAATCGCGGATTGTCGAAATACTCGGACGGCCGTGAGCCGCTCGCACCACCGTTTCAGGATTGAACCCATGCTCGATGGCCCATTGCCGCCAGACACGAGCGACCGCTGGAGTCGAATCAAGCAGCACGCCATCCATGTCAAATAAAAGCCCGCGGCAAGACACTTCTGTTGGAATGCGCTTCAACATTTCAGGTTCTGCAAGATTGGTCACATCTCCCTCATGCCGCATTCCGCGCAAGCGGCATAAAATGCCGATTTGAATTCGATTTCGTACCGGGAGCGATTCTGAAACGACTTACTGATTTCCAACGTATGCTATTTTTTTGAAAGCCTGCGTCACAAATTCCGTGCGAATTATGTCAAACGTTCAGGGATCGCGATTGCAACTCGGACTTCTCCGCTCCGGCTGACGCCTGCTCCTTGGCGATGCCCATCAGCGCAGGCAAAACATCCCCAAAACGTGAATCCTTCTGCTCCGCCGTGCCGAAATCGAAATATAGCCGTCTGTACAGATTGTAGAGGCTATCGTAAACCTCCTGCGTCTCCTTTTGTGGGTGAAAAACAATGTGAGGCGGGCAGATACTTCGCTGCGCTTCTTCGATTGTCCGGAATGTTCCTGCAGCCAGGAACGCGAAGATAGCCGAGCCAAGGCTGGTGACTTTGCGGCTGGGCACGAGGACGGTTCTGCGCAGAACATTGGCATAGACCTGATTCAGCACCGGGTTGCTCTGCGGGATGCCTCCCGTATTGATCACCCTTTCGATGCGAACGCCGTGCTCGGCCATCCTGTCCAATATGATGCGGGTATGAAATGCGGTCCCTTCGATGGCCGCGAAAAGCTCGTCCTGAGCCGTGTGCTGCAGATTCCACCCCAGCGTGATGCCACGAAGGTTTGCGTTCACCAGCACGGTGCGGTCGCCATTATCCCAGGTCATTCGCAACAAACCCGTTTGGCCCGCGCGATAGCGCTCCAGGCCTGCGCTCAATTGCGAAATGGTGGTGTTTGCGCGCCGCGCGATGGCGTCGAAAATATCTCCGGTTGCTGAAAGCCCCGCCTCGATGCCAGTGTAGCCGGGATGCACGCTCCCCTTCACCACTCCGCAAACGCCGGGAACGAGGCGCGTCTCGCTCGTGATGCCGATGATGCACGTGGATGTGCCCACGACGTTCACAATATCCTTTTCTTGCGCGCCCGCGCCGATCGCGTCCCAGTGCGCGTCGAACGCGCCAACCGGTATGGGGATGCCCGCGCGTAATCCAAGCTTTTCGGCCCAGAATGGCGATAGTGTTCCCGCAATCTTGTCCGAAGTCTCATACGAACCTTCCAGCTTTTGACGCACGCCCGCGAGCAGAGGATCAACCGTGGTGAGAAATTTCTCGGAAGGCAGCCCGCCGAGGTCCGCATGCCACAGCCACTTATGCCCCATCGCGCAAATGCTGCGCTTGGCCTTAGCCGGTTCCGTAATGCCACAAAGCGTGGCGGCAACCATGTCGCAGTGCTCGAACGCGCTGGCGAATTGCTGGCGCTTGGACGGATTGTGACGCAGCCAATGCAGCAGTTTGGCAAAACCCCATTCCGATGAGTAGACTCCGCCGCACCACTGGATGGCTTCGAGCCCTTCGCGGTGAGCCGCCTCCGTGATTTCAGCCGCTTCGGATTTGGCGCGATGATCGCACCACAAGTAGTACTCGCTGAGCGGAACCATGCCGGCGTCCACGGGTATGACCGACGAGCCCGTGGTATCGAGCGCGATCGCCTCGATTTTCTGGCCAGGAACGCCCGCTTGCTTCAGGGCTTCGCGTGTGGCCGAGGCCAGCGCATGCATATGATCTTCATGAGACTGCGTGGCGTATTCCGGATCCTCGCGCTTGCGATGCAGGGGGTATTCGGAGACGGCGGAAGCGAGCATTCCCTTCGCACTATCGACGATCGAAACCCGCACGCTCAAGGTTCCGAAATCAACGCCCGCTACAATGGCCATCGGCAGCCGCTCCGCTTTCTAATTTGCATGCCAGTATGTGTTCCATCCGAGGTAGCGAGTAGCCGCTTCGTGGACCGCACCGGCAACCGAGGAAAAGTTTGCCGCAACGTGATGTTCAAAACCATTTTCACAGATGTAGCGCAACAGCTTCTGCATTTTCGGGATTTCCACGACTCCCGCTCCCCCGAATGTCTCCAGTGGATCGTCCGTGAATTTTCCGCTCCCGACGTAGCCGCGCACCCGTCCCGCGCGATCGTCCGTTGAAAAGCGGGCATAGGACATCGCGCCGGCCTTGACCAATCCCACGCAAGTTCCGAACGTGTTCTCCTTGCCCACGGTTCCGGCGATGATGGCCTGGTAGTCCATTTTAACGTTCTTCAGGAACTGCTTGGGCAAATTGCTGCAGTGGAAGCAAACGGCTTTATCCGGATTATCCCCGTAATTGTTGTTCCAATCGAGCAGCGCGCTGGGCGTCTCCGACGCGAGCCGCAGCGCGTGCATGCTCAGGACTCCGCAGATATCCACTTCGCACGCGCTCGACATCAGATCATCGCTCATCATGCTCATTACCGTGCAAGGCACCACTCCGAGGTTTTCCTCGATCGAAGTCCAGCACTGGATGGCGCTGATGGTGACGTCGGTCTGCTTCATCCACTGGTCAATCACGGCCCCCAGTTTCGCCATTTTCACCAGCGCCGCCTTGGGCACGTCGTTGGTGGACACATACTTTTCAATGGACTGCAGCTTCGCCTGCGCTGCATCGTCGGAATCCTTCATCCGCTGAATGCGGCCAATCACTTCCGAGAGATCCAGCGTCTCCACGGAGATCCCCTGCGCTTCCAGAATCTTTTCGCTATAGCGAACGGTGTTGAATGCGGCGGGACGCGCGCCGATGCTACCGATGCGGAGATCGCGCAGGCCTTTCACCACGCGGCACGCAGCCGCAAACCATTCAAGATCCTTCTTAAATTCCGCTGAATCAGGGCTGACTGTATGCGAGGATGTCAGCGAATAAGGAATGCCGTATTGCATCAGATTGTTGCATGCGGACATCTTCCCGCAAAAACTGTCCCGCCGGAAGGAAATGGACATTTTCGACGGCGTATCCGGAGTGGCCTGCACCAGCACGGGAACGCGCAGTCTCGACAAACGCAGCGTATCCGCAATGGCGCGCTCATCGCCAAAATTCGGCAGCGTAACCACGACGCCATCGATCTGATCGCTCGCCGCGCGAAACAACTCCGCGCATCGCTTGGCTTCTTCGTGCGTCTCGACCGCGCCATATCGGCTTTGCTCTGGCCCAAGCGCCACCACGTCCATGCCGGCATCCTGCAAGGTACGCATCATTTCCTGGCGGCCGGTCTCCGCCAGGTGGCCCGGGAAAAAGCCCCGGTTCCCGACAATCAACCCCATCTTCATTTTCTTCTTGGTCGACATTCATCGCCTCGTAAACACGGACTCAGGCAACAGCCCGAGTCATTTTTTTCCTGGCACCTGTCCGTAATATGCGTTGCTCCCATGCTTTCGCAGGAAGTGCTTGTCGTGAAGAGACGGCGCAAGGGCTTCGGCGTCTCGCGCCAATGCAACCGTGTAGTAGGCCATCCGGGCAACCGCCTCGAGAATCACGGAATTGTGCGCCGCCTCGGCTGCGTCACGCCCCCAGCAGAACGGTCCGTGGCCGCGGACGAGAACCGCGGGAACCTCGCTCGGATCGAGTTTCTCGAAAACCCGGCAAATAGCAGCTCCCGTATTTTTCTCGTAATCGCTGGCGATCTCTTGCGCGGTCAGCTCGGACGTTACCGGAACCGGACCGTGGAAATAATCCGCGTGCGTCGTTCCCAGGCACGGAATCGGGCGCCGCGCCTGCGCCCAAGCGGTCGCGAATTCCGAGTGCGTATGCGCGACGCCGCCGATGCTCGAAAACTTTCTATACAGAAACAGGTGCGTGGCCAAATCGGATGACGGACGGAATTTGCCTTCCACGATGGTCCCAGAGAGATCCGTAACAACCAAATCTTCGGGCGTCAATTTTTCGTACGGCACGCCGCTCGGCTTGATGGCAACCAAGCCTTCCTCGCGGGCGATTCCACTGGCATTTCCAAACGTGTAAAGAACCAGGCCTCGGCGGACCAATTCGAGATTGGCGTCAAGCACCTCGCTTCGCAGGCGTTCGAGTAGCATTTTTACGCGACCGTTACCTCGTTATTCAACTGCGGAGCAAACGTTTACTCACTCAGTGCGGTATTCCCGCCTCGACCTACCGCGCACCTGCGCCACCTGCACTGCAGGCTATTCGCGCGACACCCGTGCGTTCTCCCGGGCGCTGGAGCCATTCCGGCGGCCGCGCTGCGGGGACGATTTCCGAGCCATCGCCGTGGAATCGCGGAGCACCAGGCTGGTTTGAAGCGTGTACTCGCTGCCATTGGGCGAAGGAATTTTGCGCTGCACTTCGGCGAGCAGCGCATTAAACGCAATGTGGGCAATTTCTGTCTGTGACATTTTGACGGTTGTGAGAGGAGGAATCATGAATTGGGCGAGCCGGATATCGTCAAAGCCAATCAGCGACAGATCCCGCGGAATGTCCAGCCCCTCTTCATAGCTTTGCCGCATCACGCCGATGGCCGTCATATCATTCGAACACATCACGGCCGTGGGCGGTCTCTGGAACGTCAGAATCTTTTTCAGAGCTTCGATACCGCCCTCCATCGTGTGATTTCCTTCAATCAGATACTTCGCTTCGACCGGTAACTTGATTTCCTCCATCGCTTGCAGGAACGCGCGCCGCCGGGCGACCGCCGACTTCAATATCAGCGGGCCGGAAATGAAGGCGATGCGTTCGTGGCCCAGCGCCCGGAGATGCTGGACCGCTTGGCGAATTCCGTACAAATAGTCGATCCGAATATTGCTCATCCGCGGCAGTTGCGGCCCGACGTCGATGAAAACCAAGGGCACCTGCCGCGACTTCAAATCATCGAACAGCGCTTCTTCCATGCCGAACGTCACGATCGCCACGCCCTCCACGCGCCGCTCGATCATTCGGCGGACAGACAGCGCCATGCGCTTTGGGTCGTGGCCTGTCGAGGTGGTCAGAATTTCGTACTTATTCTGGACCGCAATATCCTCGAATCCCTGAACGATCTCCGGAAAAAACGGATTCGTGATTTCGGAAACGATCAGGCCGAAAAGCCGGCTGCGTCCGGAAACAAGCGCGCGCGCCTGGGTGTCCGGGTAATAGCCGATCTCCTCGATAACCTTCCAGACGCGCTTGGAAAGCTGGGGAGTCACCGTGGGGACGCCATTGATTGTGCGAGACACGGTCGCAATGGAGACGTTTGCGCGTCTCGCCACCTCGTGAATACTCAATAACTTTCTCCCTTAATGCGCGGAATGAAATCGCCTGATCTGTAGATGCGTCTCGGCGCAAAGCGTTACGGCAGTTACGCTTAGCTCATGCTCACCACCGCAACAAGCGCTCGAGAACATGAACTCGAATTGTTTAGCCGCTTCGCTTCGACGTCAGGAACGTCGCGCCCGTCTGATAAATCCCTTCCGGGAATCCCTTTTCAGGGGGGATTGTGCTGACATTCAGTTATTTTGTCAATCACAGCACAAGTCAGCCCATTCTCCAACCGGTCTCGTTCACCTCCCAGTAAACGCTGTGCCTTTTATAGCCGGCACGATTCAAAGACACGAAGGTCAGCCTGCAGGCCGCGCGCTCCAAGATTCGCCCGAAAATATCATCCTCGTGAGCTTTTGGCCGGTGAAAAACGATAGCAGTAGAACGCTCCCACGAGAAACAGTAACGCTCCCCACCACACGCTGGCGTGCAGATGAAACAGCACGACGGGATTTTTCGGCGGATACGCGAACTCGTATAATCCCGCGCCCAGGATCAGCAGTCCATTGACCAATAGCGAGACGCCGATGAAAAACCATATCGAGATTGAGTTCTTAGGTTCCATCACAGTTACCAAAAAATGATATTCAGGATAACGAATACAACCGCTACAACCGCCGCCCAGAACACTGGGCGCTGGTACAGCCGCAAATTCCCCTCCGAGGGAATATCGGTCAGCCCGTAAACTAATCCGTTCAATTCTTCCACCGGTTTCGGCTGGGTGAAGAGGCTCACGAGAATCGTCACCATAATGCAGATGATCCACGACCACAGAGCGCGATACATGTCCGCGGCCAGGGGACGAGCATGAATCGAAAGCGCCAAGTACCGCACCGCCGACGGGCTGAGCTCGCCCCAAACAAACATGCCTGCGGCGGAGATGGTGCCGGCCAGCAGACCCCAGAAGCCACCAGAGCCGGTCGCACGCTTCCATAGCATGCCAAGGATCACTGTGCCAAATAGCGGCGCGATAAAAATGCTAAACAATGCCTGAACGTAGTCCATGATGCTCAAGAAATGCATCACGAAGTAGGCCGTCCCGATGCTGATCAGAACTCCAAGAATCGTGCACCACCGCCCCATTTGCACGTAATGCTGGTCCGTCGCGTTCTTTTTAATAAGCGCCCGATAGATGTCGTAGGTCCAGACAGTGGAAAACGCGCTCACGTTTCCCGCCATGCCGGACATAAAACCCGCGATGAGCGCCGTAACTCCAAGCCCCAGCAAACCCGGGCCGCAATAGCGCGCAAGCATCAAGGGCAGCACCGCGTTGTAGCTGTGCGCGCCCCCAGTCGCAAGGCTTGCACCCGTCAGCTTAGGTAGCACGGCCAGCCCGATCAAGCCCGGCAAAATCACAATGAACGGAACGAACATCTTGAAGGCCGCGCCGATGATGGGCGCCATTTTTGCGGAACGCAGATCCTTGGCAGCCAAAAGGCGCTGCACTTCCAGAAAATCAGTGGTCCAGTAAGCGAACGATATAACGAGGCCTTGGCCGAACACGACTCCAGTCCAGTGAATGCCTTCCGGGTTTGTACTGAATGAACCCAGATAGCGCCACAGGTGCACGTATTGGATCGAAGTGTTGTGGATGATCTGCGCCTTCAGAGCGTCCCAGCCCCCCGCCTCAACCAGTCCCAGGATGGGGATCAACAGCGCGCCCGCCCAGATCAGCACGAACTGAAGCACTTCATTGAAGATCGCCGAGCGCAACCCACCGAGTGCGACGTAACTCGCTACCGTGATGGCGGAAACCCAGATGCTGAAGTTCATGTTCCAGCCGAGTACGACGTTCAGCATCAGCGCCATCGCGTACATGTTGATGCCGCTCATCAGAACGGTCATAAACGCGAAAGAAATCGCCGAAAGGGCCCTGCTGGACTCGTTGAAGCGCAGCTTCAAATAGCCGGGAACCGAGTGCGTCTTCGAAATGTAGTAAAACGGCATCATGAACACGCCGAGGAATAGCATCGCGGGAATGGCGCCAATCCAATAGGCGTGCGTGGCCAGAATGCCGTACTCGTACGCCGCGGCGGACCAGCCCATCAATTCCAGGGCGCCGAGGTTCGCGGAGATAAAACTAAGGCCCGCGACCCACGCCGTCATCTCGCGGCCCGCCATGAAAAAATCTTCGCCCGTGCTGGACCGCTTCTTCAGATAGAAGCCAATCGCCAGCACCAGCACGAAATAAAAGGCGATAATGATCAGATCGACAGGCGCGAGCCGCACCATTCGCGATGGAACAGCCAAGGCGAGGACGGACATCATGGCCGCTCCGTCGCTTCCCTTGGGAAGGAACTCACGACGGCATCGTGCGCTTTCATTGGAATGGGGAAACGATCGAGATTTAGCAATTGCGGAATGGCCGTGTCAGCAGCTTGAGATCTCGCGCGATTCAATTTTCATCCGATCCGCGGATTACTTCGCTTTGATCCTCACCAGCACCACGCCGTGGCGGGGCACATAGGCGCTGTACTTGTCCGTGAACGTGCCCAGATCCTTTTTCAACCATAAATCGCGCACCGTCGCTGGGCCGCTGATGCCGATCTCGGAAAAATTCACGGTCATTTCATCAGCCGTCGTCTGGCGGTTAAACAATCCCACAACTTTGCTGCCGTCGGCCATCGGCTTCATCCACACTTCGAGCGGCCCTTCCTGCGCGATCCGATATCCCTGCTTGCCCAGCGGATCCTGATCGACGGCGATCACGTCACGGTTGGTCAGCAGCGCGACCGTATAGGGAGTCATCTGCGTAAGATCGTTCCCCGCGATCAGTGGCGCCGCAAGGATCGCCCACAGGCTCATATGCGTCCGGTATTCGTCTTCCGACATTCCGCCATTGCCAACCTCGAGCATGTCGGGATCATTCCAATGGCCGGGACCCGCATACTTCTCCAGCCCGTTCTGGTCGAAGCCATTGTTGGCCATCGCGTAATACCGGTCGCTAATGTCGCCGGTCGTCCTCCAGAGGTTGCCGCCGACCGATGCGCCCCACTCCCAGACCTTGTACCATCCGTATTGGCAAAGGCTGAAGACAATCGGGCGCCCGGTCTTTAGCAGCGCCTCGTGCATCTTCATGTACGCCGCTTTCATGGCCGCCAGCCCGCGCGGAGGCTGGCACCAGTCATACTTCAGGTAATCGATCCCCCAATTTGCGTAGGTCTGCGCGTCCTGGTCTTCATGGCCCAGGCTGCCCGTGTAACCGGCGCACGTCTTCGCGGCAGGCGAAGAATAAATTCCCAGTTTGAGTCCCTTGCTGTGGACATAATCGGCAAGCGCCTTCATGTCCGGAAATTTTGCGTTGGGGTGAATAAACCCCTGCGCGTCGCGCGTCCCGGCCCAGGTATCGTCGATGATGATGTAGGTATAGCCGGCCGCTTTCATCCCGCTCGACACCATGGCATCGGCCTGCTCGCGCACGATCTGGTCGTCGATGCGGCTGCCGAAATGGTTCCAACTGTTCCAGCCCATCGGGGGAGTTGCGGCCAGCGAGGCTTGTTGAGCTGAGGAAGACGCCGGAAGCGCCAAACAACAAATCAGAGCGAGGAGCGAAATCCGCAGTTTTCTATTCACGATTGCTCCTTCCGCCGTACCTGCAGGGCAAGGGCTGCATCATCGAACAATCTGAACGAGATTGCAACGGATTGAAGACTGCCATGCATCCGCTGGACGCCGCGAGCTGCGTCCAGTGAATGCACGAGAGAGCGAATGCGCACTGACCGTGCCTAGAAGTCAAGCCTCGCGCGAATCTCGAGCAAGCGTGGGCCACCGAGACCGCCGGCTCCGTATGGGAGTGGAAAGGAGGGAGCCTGCCCGAAACTCGCCCCGCCCTGTATGTTGGCACCGCCGTTGAATGCGCTGGCGCCAGTTCCACCGTAATAGTGGTTTCCTGGACTCGCAAATTCGGGGTGGTTGAACACATTCAGGGCTTCACACTGGAGAACAAATCGCAGCCGTTCGGTAATAGGAACAACTTTCGTGAGTGACATATCGTCGTTCCACAGGTGCGGCCCATACAAGAACGGATCACTGGTAAACGTTCCCGGGGTCGTGTTCTGGCATACGCCCACCAATCCACTCGTACAGTTCGCGGGCTGTGTGAATCCCACGCCCTGAGTAGCGACCAAGAGCTTGGGATTTATATCGTAGGCCCACGGGCCGACCGGAAGATTGGGATACTGGCTAGCGCTGGGATGATACACGCCGACGTTGCTCTGCAACTGAGACAGAGTTACGCCGTTAAACACCAGCCCGCCATCTCCATAATTGTTAAACGTGCTGTATCCCCCCGTCAACGGGAACGGGAAGCCGGTTTCGTAGGTAAAGATGCTTCCGAGGGTCCACCCGCCAACAATTCGGTCAACCATCCCGGAACGGTTAAGAAAAGCCTTGCCGCTCCCGAAAGGCAGATCGTACGTTCCGCTGGCGTGGATCACATGGCGGAGATCGAACAGCGTCGGGCCGTAGCTCAATCGCAGGTTACGCATGGTAAATTCATTGAATGTGCCCAGCCATTGCCCGTCCGGCTGCACGCCCAGGGTATGGCTCCAGGTGTAATTCACGTCGAACTGCGCGCCGTGCCAGTCTTTTTGCCTGAAGTCCACCTGCAAGCCGTTATACATGCTGTAACCGCCGTTGCTCATGAATTCCTGCGGTGCACAATACAGGCAGGATGCACCATACGGATTGGCCTGGAAGAAATTCACAGGGTACTTTCCCGGCACCGTGTAGGTGGGGCCATACGCGCCAGTCGCGCAGGGAGTAAATGACGAACCCACCATATTGCAGAGGTAGGAAACCGGTCCCTTGTTGGGAACCGATAGTTGGTATGCCAGATCACCAGCCCCACCCTGCTGCAAATCAGTAATGAAGCTTGTGCTCGCATAATCCGCAAACGGCACGCCCGTCCCACCTGACGCCTCACCGGCAAATGCCGTATCGAAAATCGGCAACGGCTGCTGTCCCGTATAGCCGTTGTCGGCGAATGACGTTATTCCGTTCTGCGCGTTAATCGCCAGGTTTGTTTGCGCGTTCTGGAACTGGCTCAAAAACCCATTCTCGAAGATGTTAATTTCATTGGGATTCACAGCGAGCCATTGATGCACGCTTCTTTGGCCCAGATACCGCACTTCAAGAACATCGCTCTGGCCCAGTTGCCTCTGAATGCCCAGGTTCCATTGCTGGACATACGGCTGCTTGATATTCGGATCGAACCCCGCTTCTCCCCAATAATAGTTGAACGCAAGTTCGCTCTGCGGCACCACCTTCGAATAAAAGGGCGGGGCCAAAGAGTAGGGCAGGGATGTGCCCGTGCCGAACGGCTGGCCGAGGGTCAGGCTGCCGGGCGCGAACGTGCCGGGCGCTCCGCCAGGGGTCGCCGAAAGCGAAAAATACTGAAAGTATCCGATCCCGTGGTTCGTGCCGAAGTTCCAAAAGTATTGATTCGGCTCGGTGAAGCGCTTCAGGTCAAAACCCGCGCGAATCACCGTTTTGCTTCCGCCCATAATCTTGCCCAGCAACCCGTCCGAGTAGTCCGGATTCCATGCGATGCCAATCGTGGGTTGCGGGGTCACATTCCATGACCCGTACTGATGGGCTTGCGCCACATAAGCGGGATTGTTCGTCCCGATCGTGACGCCCGGATTGAACAGATTGTTCACGCCCGACGGCCCGTAAAAATCGGCCAGCGGCGTGCCCAGATACTGGTGCGCCAAATCGTAATCGTCTCCAATGAAGTCCCAGCGCAGGCCGTAGTTGAAGGTCAGCGTGGGCTTGAAGCGATACGTATCAGAAAAGAACAGGCCCCACTGCCTCTGCAGTTCATCGAGGTTGACCGTAAGCCCCGGTTTATTTGTGTATCCTCCAATCGCCGGATCGTACGGGAAGCCACTGCCGATCGGGCCGACGCCTGAAATCCTGCCCACGAGCGTCGCATAGAGTGCCGAGGCCTCGCTGCGGTCCGTGGAGTTGGCGTTTGCAAAGTAATTCTGGAAAGCCGTGTAGGCCGGATCTCCGTTGACAAGCCCGAGGTTAATGCTCGGAATGCCGTCCGGCGCATTGTAGTAATGATCCTGCTCGCGGTTATAGTCAAAGCCGAACATGAAGGTGTGCGCGCCCTTCAACCACTCCAGCGTATCGCCTCCGCTGATGGTGGGGTAGTAATCGCTCGTCGCCAAGTTGAACTCTTGCCCCGAATTTCCCAGCGCCCAGTTTACTGCTGGCTGGGTGCTCCACCTGGGCTGCGCTCCGAAGCCGTAGTTATCCCAAAAGTAAAGATAACCGACACGAAATTGGTTCACCAGGCTGGGCGAAATCGTCCAGCTCAGTCCCAGCGAGCTCGTATAATCCTTGTGCGCTTGGCTAGCCGTCTGGTTCGCAAAGTCCGATCCCGGATAGTAGGGAGCGCTGGCGTTCGTGAAATTCTGCCTTGTTTCCTCAAACTCGAAGTTCGCTCGAAACTTCTGCGTGGCATTGTAATCCAGGCGGATGGCTGGATAGTAATCGATTTCCGGAGCAGGCACAAACCAGTTCACCGTTTCCGTATTCGGGTCGCCTGACGGCGAAATATTAGCGTTCGTGGCGCTGAGATCCTTATTGATCAGCGCCATCTCGCAGGAAATGTTTCCATAGGTATTTGTGGTCGTGCTTGTGCACGGGCCGGGATTATTTATGCTCGCCGGCAAGCCGTTCGGTGCTGCGACCGCCGTGTAGAGGTTGATAGTCTGCCCCACTGTGAACGGAGATCCCTTCGGCTGAGGCTGCCATACTGTGTAAATTCCGTTCTGCGCATTCGGCGACAAAAATGTCTGGCTGGCCGAGTTGCCGCCCGGTTGCCTCGTGGTTGAAAACGAGCCGAAGAAAAAGAGCTTGTTCCTTCGAATCGGCCCTCCGATGGCGCCTCCAAATTCGTTACGGATCAGCGCATTTCTCGGCTGGCCGACGGCGTTGTTATACCAACTGTTGGCGTTCATCGCCGCGTTCCGGAAATCCTCATACACTTCGCCGTGATACGCGTTCGTGCCCCGGCGCGTCAGGTAAGAGGCGCCCATGGACGCCTCGCCAAAGCCCTGGTTCACGTCCGTCTGGCTGGTCGCGACGGTCATTTCCCCAATGTCTTCGAGCCGCGCCGACATCGCTGGCGTGGCATTGCCGCCGAACTTCATGCGCGTGGTATTCGCGGCCACTCCGTCAACGGTGTTGCTCTGGGCAATCAGCGGCAGGCCGTTCCACGTCCCGTAGCCAGCCATTCCGCTGTATCCCGGAGTCAAAAACACGAGCTGGCTCACGTTGCGGCCAAACAAAGGCAGATCGTTGATCTGCTTCATATCAATCGTCGTGGAAATCGCGTTCGACGTGGTCTGCAGCAACGGCACCGCGCTGGTGGTCACCACCACTTTCTGCGTCGCCTCGCCGACCTGCAGGATCACCTTCACATCCGTGACTCGCCCGGCCTGGACAACCACGGAACTCATGACCTGCGTCGCGAACCCTGCTTTCGAGACCGTCAGCTCGAATGTCCCGAACGGCAGGTTGACGAACCTGTATAGGCCGCTGCTTCCCGTCGCGCCACTGCGCACATGATTCGTGTCCACATTCTTCAGCGCCAGGCTGGCGCCCGGAACGTAAGCGCCGCTCGTGTCCAGCACCGTGATCGTCACCGCTCCCACCGTGGCGCCCTGGCCCCAGGTCGGCGGCGCGCTCAGAACGAACAAAATCGACACGCACGCAATCAGGCTGCACAACAAACCACGAGAAAAACTCCGCGACATGATCTCCTCCTTAAAGCACGCCAAAAAAAATTTGCATTCCCTTAAATCCGAAAACTCGCATCCAGTTATTCACGTCCCACGGTTTCCAAATATCCGCCATAAAATCCCGCCCTTGCGCTTCCGGCGCAACCGGGCCGCAAATCCCCATCAGACCGTAAAACCTGCGAATCGCGGAAACCCGCGATAAAACGCGCATCCGGCACCGAAAAAGATTCGTCCCACTTCGGCATCGCAGGACGCAAGCCCGCGCAACCGCGCAAGCATTTCAATTTCACGTTTCGCGCTCAGGAAAATGCCAAACAGTGCGGAAAATACAGCCGCCGCGAGGAATCCGGAAAGCATCCCGGCCACCCGGTGATCTCTGAAAACAGCAAGTAAACGTTTACTCACAGTCCCCGATACTCCTGCGACTCACCCAACTAAATGATGGCCGTCTTGTATAATGTATTTGGATTACCTGTCAAGCGGTATTTTCGGCCGCCAACGAACTATTGGCAAAAGGTATGCCACTCAATTAACATGGCTGGGTTTCGACAAGCTGCTGGGAGGTCGTACAATTGGCAGTACATCAGATTCTGGATCTGATTATCCTGGTTCGAGTCCAGGCCTCCCAGCCAATCCTTTCCTTGTGTTAGCAGCACTGCCGCGGGGCCGTGGGGCCTTGGACCCAGATGCCAATCAAACACGGACGCGCAGCTCATTGCTTAGGATCGGCGCCGGCGCACTGCCGCTTCTAGGGATGCGCAGTCACTCGCTTAAACTTCAGTCCTATCGCTGACAATTTAGAGACGTCTCCATCGGCGTTCAAATAGAAGGTCACGCGCGTCTTCGCTCCCAGCCCGCCCAGATCCGCCACAAACGTGTCGTACTGAAAATGCGTCAGCGGCGATTGGAACGCATGAAATTGGAACGTCAGTTGACCGCCTTCGACGGTCACCACTGCGTCGCCATACGCCCTATTTCTATACGTTCCCGCGTAAGCAGCAAGCCCGCGCGACGGATGCGTATGCGCGCGCTGGCTCGCCTCCCATTTTTCCGTTCTCTCTTCCTCGGCCACCGAGAATCCCGCGGCAACTTTTGCGAAGTGCCCCACCCAGTCATGCGGCGGCAATCCGAGGAACTGATCGATCAGGTGATATCCGAGCCCCGCGCGAACCGGGTTGTGGTCCAAATTGCTGAGGATTACAAATCCGGTGTGCACCTCTGGAATCAGCACTACGAGCGACGCGAATCCGTCGATATCTCCCGGATGCAGAACGATCCGATGCCCGTGATAATCCTCGATGAACCATCCCAATCCGTAGCTAAGGTCCATCCCCCTCGGAAAGAAAAGCCGGAACTCCCCTTCGTCCGGCACCACGATCTGCGGCATGTGCATCTCCGCCATGTTCTTTGCCGAAATCATCCGTTTCCCATTGGCCACGCCGTCATTCAATTGCATCTCGACCCAATTCGCCATGTCCCGCGCGCCCGCATTGATGGATCCCGCCGGAGCGATGTTGTCCACGTTTCTCCAGGGAATCGTAATGACCGTGCCGTCGGATTGTTTACGGTGCGGCGTCGCATGATCCGCCGCCTTCTGCGCATCCACAGAGCTGAAATCCGCTCCGCTCATCCCCAGCGGCTCGAAAATATTCCGCTGCACGAAGTTCTGCCACGTCCCGCCGCTCGTTTCCCCCACGGCATACCCCGCCGTCGCGTACAGCACGTTTTGATATTGAAATCGCGCGCGAAATCCCGCAGTCGGCTTGATATACCCAACGCGCCGGATGATTTGCTCCAATGAAAATGGCGAGCCATACCACAGCAGATCCGTGCCTCCCATCCCCGTCCGATGGGTCAGCAGATCGCGGATGGTCACATTTTCGTCGGCCAGCGGATCGCGCAAATGAAAAAATGGCACGTACTCATCCACGCGATCATCCCAGCGCATTTTCCCTTGATCCACAAGCATCGCGATGGAAGCTGACGTGAACGCCTTCGTACACGATCCGATGTCAAACAGCGTATCCGGCGTCACCGCCTGGCCCGTCTTGATGTCGCGAACGCCAAAGCCCTTCAGATAAACAACGCGGTTTCCCCGCACGATGCCGATCGCCATCCCCGGCACATTCCATTGCTGCATCGCCGATTCGATGAAGCGGTCCAGCGGCGTCCATGGCGCATCGCCCTGCGCGCGCGCCACCGCAGCCGCGCTCAGCAAACATACGGCCAGAATTATTGCGCCTGCCACACGCAGACAATTCCTCATCGCACATTCTCCTTTTTTTTCATACGCGCGCGCATGGTATCACACGCGCCGCCGCACGCGGGCTTCGCCGTCGCGGCGATCTCCTGCGGCGTGGCCCGCGCGGATGCCTCTTCCTCCCGCGGTTTTCGCGATCTATCCGCGGTAGCGTCCGTGCAAAAAAAAACGGGCAGTGCCTGGGAGCCTGCCCGCTTCAAATTTCCGCTGGGACCGGAAATTTACATTTTCATTTTTGACTTCGGCTTGGCCATTGCCAACATCTTCACTGAACTTACCGTGATCGTGTCGCCAGCCATCGTGCCGTAGACGCGCACATGATGGCCGGCATGCGCGGTCACCGCCGACTGTGGATCCAAATGATATACCTTGTGAGTGTAAGTGTCGTACAAAACCAACGTCGCGCCGCCAGCAACGCACTTCTTCACGCAGGCTTCATTGGTTCTCAGCTTCGCGTTCTTGGCGCACTTGCTATCCGTCACATATCCAGTAAACGACTTTATCTTGCTGGCCGCAACCTTGGGAGCCGCAAATCCCATACTTGCCGCAAGCAAAACCGCACCCGTACACAGCAACGCACGCTTCAACATGTTTTTGCATCCTCCCCAGCACGATACATTTTATCGCCCCATCGAGCGACCACTGCGCCCATAATGTGTCACAACTACCTGCATTTGTCCACATGTCCCGCTGTCCGGCGCTGGGTCTGCGCGGGGTCGCGGTAGGGACGGGGATTGCTCCCCGCCCCCCGCACAGACCCGGACGGGCGCGATTAACGCATCCGGTTCTTATCGCCGGGAGAATGGGGACAGACAGAGGATCTCATGAACGCCCTCTATAACCATCGCCCACACGCGTTCCAACTCACGGTGCACGATACGCCGGTACTGAGCCCGGATCGTGTTTCGCTGGAACTCGTTCCCTTTGACCAGAGCCCTTCCCTCCATCCCCTCCGCGACGGTTGGCTGTCCCGTCTTGTTCAGAGACTTCGCGGGTACTACGGCTCTGTACGA
>Ga0307372_10005640_pt1 | contig 18684 bp, 13 predicted proteins | sample OX1MG_FD_202533 | JGI IMG/M metagenome (GOLD analysis project Ga0307372, IMG submission 202533) | Soil microbial communities from Risofladan, Vaasa, Finland - OX-1 | ecosystem: Environmental > Terrestrial > Soil > Coastal area > Acid sulfate soil | place: Finland: Risofladan, Vaasa | collected...
GCCAGGACCCCAAGGTCACCCCGCCGCCGCGCGCGCGCATCGACGAGTCGATGGAGGCGCTGATCCATCACTTCAAACTCTTCACCGAAGGCTTTCACGTGCCCGCCGGCGAGGTCTACAGCGCCATTGAGTCCCCGCGCGGGGAGCTCGGCTGCTACCTCGTTGCCGATGGGGGACCAAAGCCCTATCGCTTGCACGTGCGCGCGCCCAGCTTCGTGAACCTCCAAGCCGTGCCGTTGTTGATGCGCGGCGGCACGGTTTCGGACGCGATCACCGTCATCTCCACGGTCGACCCCATCATGGGCGAGGTCGACCGATGAGCCACTTTCGAGTCGACATCCGCCAACGCGCCGAAGAACTCGTCGCGCTCTATCCGCATCCGCGCTCGGCGATGTTGCCGTTGTTGCACCTCGCCCAAGAACAAGACGGGTACGTCAGCGACGAGGGCATCGCCGAGGTCGCGGCCCTGACCGCAACGACCCCGGCGGACGTGCGCGGCACCGCGCTCTTTTACGACATGTTCCACCTCGAGCCCGTGGGCAAGTACGTGGTAGGGGTCTGTACCAACATCGCGTGCCTCTTGGCCGGGGGTGAAGAACTCTTAGCGCACGCGAGCACGGCGCTGGGTTGTGCGGTGGGCGCGACGTCCGAGGACGGACTGTTCACCTTAGAAGAGACCGAGTGCTTGGCCGACTGCGACGTCGCGCCGTGCGTGCAGGTGAACCACCGCTTCGTTCGCACCACCACCCCCGAGACCTTCGACGCTCTGGTCGACGAGCTGCGAGCGGGAAAGCGCGATCACGACATTCCCCGACAGGGCACGTTGATTCGCGTTCGTCGAAGCGGCGGACTGCACGTCGCCAAAGACGAGATCGTCGCGGAACGCGCCAAGGCCAAGGCCGCGCGCGACACGCGCCAGAAGGAGTCGGCCTGATGGCGGTCCTCGACGCGCCGCGCATCGTGACGTCGCGTCTCGACTACGACGACTCCTTCACGCTGGCGCGCTTTCTCGCCACCGGTGGCTACAAGGGCCTTCGTCAGGCCCTGGCCATGTTGCCCGAAGAAGTCGCCGCACAGGTGGACGAGGCATCGTTGCTCGGCCGAGGCGGCGCCGGCTTTCCCGCCGGGCGCAAATGGTCGATGCTGCGCAAATCGGCGCTCTCGTATCTCGTGGTGAACGGCGATGAGTCCGAGCCCGCGACGTTCAAGGATCACTTGCTCTTAGAGCGCGACCCCCATCAGATCATCGAGGGCATCGTTATCTCGGCCTACGCCCTGCAGGTCAACCAGGTCTTCTTCTTCGTGCGCGGGGAGTTCGCGCTGGGCCTGGAACGGGTGCAACAGGCGGTCAATGACGCCTACGAGCACGGGGCGCTGGGCACCAAGATCTTCGGCTCGAAGTTCTCGCTCGACATCGTCGTGCACCCGGGCGCGGGCGCGTACATCTGCGGCGACGAGACGGCGCTGCTCGAGGCGCTCGAGGGCAAGCGGGGCTTTCCGCGCATCAAGCCGCCCTTCTTTCCCGCGGTCAACGGACTCTACGGCGAGCCCACGGTGGTGAACAACGTCGAGACGATGTCGAACATTCCCTGGATCATTCTGAATGGCGGCGCGGCCTTCGCGGCGCTGGGCGCGGGACGCTCCACCGGCACGCGGCTCTTCGCGCTGGCCGGTCGGGTCAAGAACCCCGGCGTCTACGAGGTGGAGATGGTGAAGAACACCTTTCGCGACTTGATCTACGACCCGGCGTTTGGCGGTGGCTTAATAGGGAACAACACGATTAAGGCGTTCATGCCCGGCGGCGCGTCGGCGCCGTGGTTCGGGCCCGAACTTCTTGACGTCGCGCTCGGTCAAGACGAGGTCGCCGAGCAGAAATCGATGCTCGGATCGGGTTCGGTCGTCGTGTTCGACCAGACGACCTGCGTGGTGCGAGCGGCCTGGCGCTTAACGAAGTTCTTCGCCAAGGAGTCCTGTGGCCAGTGCACGCCCTGTCGCGAGGGTTCGGGGTGGCTCGAGCGCGTGCTCTACCGGATGGAAAAGGGCGGCGGGCGTCATGAGGACTTAGCACTGATGCTCGACCTCTGTGACAACATCGCGCCGGGTCTGACGTGGCCGCCCCAACAGACGACCATCTGCCCCCTGGGACCGTCGATCCCTTCGCCGATCCATTCGGCGATCACGATGTTCGCCGACGAGTTCGCCCAGCACGTTCGACTCCAGGGGTGCCCCCTTGACTGACGTGAAGACCACCGTGACGATCTCCCTGGACGGGCGAAGCGTCGAGGCGGCGCCCGGCGAGCTCTTGATCGAGGCCGCCGAGCGTGCGGGTAACTACATTCCACGCTTTTGTTATCACCCGCGAATGGAGCCGGTGGGGATGTGTCGGATGTGCTTGGTGGAAGTGGACTCCCCTCGCGGGGCGACCCTGCAGCCCGCTTGCTATCTCAAGGTGAACGACGGCATGAGCGTGGTCACGAACTCCGACAAGGTCAAAAAAGCTCAGGACGGTGTCTTGGAGTTCCTCCTCGCCAATCACCCCCTCGACTGTCCGGTGTGTGACAAGGGCGGCGAATGTCCCCTGCAGGACCAGACTCTTGCGCACGGCTCGGGCGAGTCGCGTTACATCGAAGAGAAGCGCCACTTCGTCAAGCCCATTGAAATCGGCGAGTTGGTGTTGCTCGACCGCGAACGTTGCATCCAGTGCGCGCGCTGCACGCGCTTTAGCGCCGAGGTCTCAGGCGACACCGAGATCGCCTTCGCCGGACGCGGTGACCTCATTGAAGTGGCCCCGTCGCCGAGCGTGCCCTTTGACTCGACGTTCTCGGGCAATACCGTGCAGATCTGTCCCGTCGGGGCCCTGACCGCCAAGCCCTACCGGTTCAGCGCGCGCCCGTGGGACTTAGAACAGGTGGAGAGCACGTGCACCACGTGCGCGCTGGGCTGTCGGGTGGCCGTGCAGTCCTCGGGCAATCGACTGACCCGCGTGCTCGGTGTCGACAGCGAACCGGTCAATCACAGTTGGCTCTGCGACAAGGGCCGCTTCACGCTCGACTCGATCGACGGGAACCAGGATTCGAGCGACCCCCTGAGCGTCTTGACGCGCATTCGCGAGCCCCTTATCCGGGTCGACGGTGTGTTGAGCCCCGCGACGTGGGGTGACGCCTTGGCGCGCGCGGCGGCGCTGTTGAGCGAGGCGTCGAAGCGTCCCAATGGCGTGGGCGCGATCGGCGGCGCGGCGTTGACCAACGAGGGCGCCTTCGCCTGGGGGCGTTTCATGCGCGACGTGCTCGCTAGTGACCATCTCGACGCGCAGTACGGCGACGGCCTCGACGGGGCGCTCCTGCAGTCCTTGCCTCGGGCCACCATCGATGAAGCGTCCCACGCGCGCGTGGTGGTGACCGTGAGCGGTGACCTGCGTGAGGAGTTGCCCGTACTCTTTTTGCGCTTGCGGGAGAACTTCATCAAACGCCACCACGCGCTGATCGAGTTCGCGTTTGGTCAGAGCGCCTTTCGCTCCTTGGCGAGCGTGGCCCTACCGATTCGCCCCGGCGAAGCCCACCTCGTGGCCGAGGCGCTTTCGCGCGCCGACGCCCAGGTGCCCAAGGACTCGCAGATTACCGAGCGTGAGCTCAGTGAAGCGCGAAGACTCCTGGGCGACGGCGACGGTGTGGTGTTCGTGGTGGGTCGACCCAACGTGGCCGAAGACCCCGCGGTGATCGAGAGCGCGATCCGCACGCTCGCCGAGCGTTTCACGCTGGCCACGTTCTTGCCAGCCCTTCGCCGAGCCAACGTCATGGGCGCGCTCGACATGGGGCTTGGTCCGTCGCTTCGTGCCGGGCGTGGGTTCGAGGCCCGCGAGCCTGGCCGCGGCACGCTCGAACAACTCGCGGCGTTGCGCGCGGGTGAACAGAAGGCTGTCTTGTTGCTCGGGTGTCTACTGGGCAACGTGCTCGACGTCTCGGGTGCGTCGAAGGCCTTGGAAGGCGCCGACGTCGTGGTAGTAACCGGACACGGCGGCAAGACCTTGGCCTACGCCGACGTCGTCTTGCCCGCCGCGGTCCAGCACGAGCGACTGGGCACCGTGACCAACATCGAGGGCCGGGTCACCGCCGTGGCGGCCAAGATCGTCGCGCCCGGGTCGGCGTGGCCCGACGTGGCCATCGCCAGTGAACTGGCCGAGCAGTGTGGGCAAAGCCTCGGACTCGACTCGGTCGATCAGGCGGCCAAGGTCATTGAAGAGACGACGGGCTATCCCGCCTTGAGTGTGCTCAACGACGTCACTGACGAGGGCGCGCTCGTGGGGCGTGAGCGAGAGCGCGTCGCACGCCGAGCGCTCGACCCGATCGCCATACCCGGCATTCGTTCGATCAACACCGTTGGACTGGCGGAGCTTTCGGGCGCCATGGCGACCTCGACGGCCACGATGGCGCCCCCGCGAACGGCGGCGACGTTAGGGGAGATCGCGGCGGGACGCGGCGTCGAGGTGCCCCACTACGACGCCTACGGGCTCGCGCTCAGCGTCTCGCGTCGGCTCTACGACCACGGCGTCGCCGTGCAGGGCTCGCCCGCGCTGGCCAATCTGGTGGCGCGCTCGAGCGCGTTTTTGCACCACGCCGACCTGGACCGACTGGGCCTGGTCACCGGCGACGACGTCAACGTGAATGGGCCCAACGGCACGCTGCGCCTGTCCGTCACGCTGAGTGACCAGACCCCGCGCGGCACGCTCGACGTGGTCTTTGGCTCGGTAGACGAAAACGGTGACGACGCCGCGGCCCGTTCGCTCTACGATCCCACCAGCGTCATCACCCAAGTGAAGTTAGAGACCCGGTGAGCTGGCTCGCCACGGTCGATCCTTTGTTCGTGCACGGCGTGACCGGCGTCGTGATCTTGATCGTGCTGATCAAGATCCTGGTCGGCTTCTCGGTGCTGATGGGCTCGGTCATCTTGATGATCTGGTTCGAGCGCAAGGCCATCTCGGACATGCAGAGCCGTATCGGGCCCCAACGCTGGGGTCCCTTTGGGCTCCTCCAGACCGTGGCCGACGGCATCAAGTTGATCTTGAAGGAAGATCTCATCCCCACCGAAGCCGATCGCGTCGTCTTTAAGTTGGCGCCCTACCTCGTCTTGGTACCCGCGCTCGTCACCTTCTCCATCGTGCCGGTCGGCGGGACGCTCACCATCGCGGGCCATCAGGTGATGCTCCAGGTCGCCAATCCGCCCGTGGGCATCTTGGTGCTGCTCGCGATGTCGGGGATCTCGGTGTACGGCGTGATGCTCGCGGGCTGGTCGTCGGGTTCGAAGTACCCGCTCCTCTCCTCGGTGCGCGCGACCGCCCAGATGATCAGCTACGAAGCGGCGCTGGGCATCACGATCGTGATGGTGGTGCTCATCACGGGCTCGCTCTCCACCCACGACATCGTCGCCTCCCAAGCCCACGGCGTCTGGCACTGGAACGTGATTCGCCTGGGCGTGGTGCCCTTCGTCATCTTTTGGATGGCGATCACGGCCGAGCTCAACCGACCGCCCTTTGACGTCGTGGAAGCCGAGAGCGAACTGGTGGGCGGCTTTAACACCGAGTACTCCTCGTTTCGCTTCGCGATCTTCTATTTGGCCGAGTTCATGAACACCATCACGATGTCGGCGATCATTGTGACGCTGTTCTTTGGCGGACCGGCGGGCTGGGCACCCAACGTGGCGCACCTCAAGTGGCTCTTTCCCATCGCGTGGTTCTTGATCAAGACCGTCGCCTTTTGCTTCTGCTACGTCTGGTTCCGCGCGGCCCTGCCGCGCTTTCGCTACGACCAGGTCATGGACCTCGGCTGGAAGCGGCTCATACCCTTGAGCCTGGGCTGGATGATCGTGGTCGCCGGTTTTCTGATCGCCCCGGCCTGGGGCTTGGTGATGGCGGCCGCGGTACTGTTCGCCTCGGTCGTGCTCACCCGGGCCTTCGAGCTGGGTGCCGCGCGCTCTTCGGGGCCGGATTCGATCCTGCCCGTGGTGGGGGAGCGTCCACTGCTCGGTGAGGTCTTTCGCTCCTTGAGCGATGGTGAGGGTGCCAAGCGCGCTTCGGTGCCGGAATCGGTCCCGCCCGTGGTGGGCGAGCGCGCACTGCCCGGTGAGGTCTTTCGCTCCTTTAGCGACGGCGAGGAGGAGTAGTGACCAAACCCCTCGACTTCTTTGGCGGCTTCAAACTCACCTTCCAACACCTGAGCCGGCCCCGCGTGACGCTCAGCTACCCCCAGGAAAAGCGTCCCAAGCAGCCCCGCCAGCACGGTCGTCACGTGTTGAACCGCTACGAGGACGGCATGGAGAAGTGCATTGGCTGTGAGCTGTGCGCGGGAGTGTGTCCGGCGAACTGCATCTACGTGCGTGGGCTCGACAACCCGCCCGACCACCCGGTCAGTCCCGGCGAGCGCTACGGCTACGTCTACGAGATCAACTACTTGCGCTGCATCCACTGCGATCTGTGCGTCGAGGCCTGTCCCACCCAGGCGATCACCGAATCCAAGATGTTCGAGTTCTCCTTCACCAATCGCGCCGACGCGATCTACACCAAGGCCGAACTGCTCGTGGACGATCAGGGATTCCCCAAGCACCTGCCCTGGGAGGACTGGCGCGAGGGCGAAGCCGAGATGACCGGTGGGTGGATGAGGGCGACCTCGCCCTCGGGCGACGCCAGCTACGAGGGCGTCGTGCAGTGGACCGGGGACTTAGGTGTGGGCGTTCGCGCGCCCGAAGCGGGTCAGCGCGGGGTGCGCGACGACGGGGCCACCGGCTCAAAGCAACTGCGCCGCGCATTTTTTAAGCACCTCCAACCCGAGGACGTCAACGCCGATCAACGGGGCCTGGCGGGGCTAGCCAATGAGATGCGCGCCAAAATGCCCAAGCGCTTTAAAAAGGACCGCTCGTGATTGGCGCAGCGTACGCGGTGCCGAGCATTCTGGTCTTTGCCACCGCGGCCCTGCTCATCTTGGTGGGCGCTCTCGGGGTCATCTCGGTGGCCAACCCGGTGCACGCGGCGCTATGTCTGATCATGACGCTCTTTGGGGTCGCCGTCGCCTTCGTCGCCCAGCAGGCCGATTTTCTGGCCGCGGTGCAGATCATCGTCTACGCCGGGGCGATCGTCGTGTTGTTCTTGTTCGTCATCATGTTCTTGGGCGTGGATCGCAACATGAACGTCAGCGTCGAGCCGCTCCTGGGCCAGCGCGCCTTCGCCGGCGCCGGTGTGCTGATCACCGTGGCCGGTCTCATCACCTTGATGGCGACCTCGCACTGGGTGACCGGAGCGACTTCGGTGTCGGGCGCGGCCTTGGCCACGGGCTCGGGCAACGTCAAGCAGCTCGGCACGGCCGTCTTTACGACGTACCTCTTCGCCTTTGAAGCGACAGCGGCCCTGCTCATCATCGCGGTGGTGGGCGCGGTGTTGCTCGCGCGCCGAGAGCGCGCCACGACCCCCGAGGAGGTGACCTCGTGAACGTGCCCGCCGCCTGGTACCTGATAGTGGCCGCGCTGCTCTTTGGCATCGGGGCCTTTGGCTTTCTCACCCGGCGCAGCGCGCTCATCATGTTCATGTGCGTGGAGTTGATGTTGAACGCGGTCAACTTGACGTTCGTCACGTTCTCACGCACGCTCGGCGACATCGCCGGTCAGGCGTCGGTCTTTTTCGTGATGGTCGTGGCCGCGGCCGAGGTGACCGTGGGTCTAGGGATCGTGGTGGCGGTCTTTCGACGTCGCTCGTCCACCTCGGTCGATGAGCTCTCGGAGCTAAAGGGCTGAGATGGCGCACGTCGCGACGCTGATCCTGTTGATGCCCCTGGTGGGGTTCGTCTTCATCCTGGCCAACGGCGCGAACGTAAAAGAGCGGGCCGTGGGCGTCGTGGCGACCGGCGTCGTGGCGATCAGTTTCGTCTTGAGCGTCGTGACGTTCGTCTTGTTGTTGCACCAGTCGAATCGTGAGATCACCGTTCGGCTCTTCAACTGGATACCCGTTGGATCCCTGCACGTGCCCGCGGCCCTGCTCGTTGATCCGCTCTCGGTGACGATGTGTCTGTTCGTCACGGGTATCTCGGCGTTGATTCACCTCTACTCCATTGGCTACATGCACGCGGACAAGGACTACCGCAAGTTCTTTTTGTACATGAACCTCTTCGTGTTTTCGATGCTGCTCTTGGTACTCGCCAACAACCTGGTACTCACCTTCGTGGGTTGGGAGGGCGTGGGGGTCTGTTCGTACTGGCTCGTGGGCTACTACTTCGAAAAGGACAGCGCCGCGTCGGCCGGCAAGAAGGCCTTCCTCTACAACCGCATCGGCGACATCGGACTGCTGCTGGCGATGTTCTTGCTCTTTCACTACGCCCACACCCTCACCTACCTGGGCATCTTTCACGTCGCGGGCTCGCTCTCACCGACCGTGGCGACGTTGGTGGTACTGGCACTGTTACTCGCCGCCACCGGCAAGAGCGCGCAGATCCCGCTCTTTAACTGGTTGCCCGACGCCATGGAGGGTCCGACCCCAGTGTCGGCGCTGATCCACGCCGCCACCATGGTCACGGCCGGGGTGTACCTGCTCGTGCGCATGTCGCCGGTCCTGACGATGTCGCCCGACGGCCGCGCGACCATTGCCGTCATTGGCGGAGTGACGGCCTTCGTCGCGGCCACCATCGCCACCTCCCAAAAAGACATCAAGAAGGTCCTGGCCTTTTCGACCGTCTCCCAGATCGGCTACATGGTCTTAGCGGTGGGCGTGGGCGCGTACGGCGCGGCGATCTTTCTGATGGTCGCGCACGCGTTCTTCAAGGCGCTGTTGTTCTTGGGCTCGGGATCGGTGATCCACTCGCTCAACGGTGAGCAGGACCTTCGCAAGATGGGCGCGCTACGAAAATTCCTCCCCCTCACGTTCCCGGCTTTTTTGATCGGCTGGCTCACCATCTCGGGCATCCCGCCCTTCGCGGGCTTCTTCGCCAAGGGCGACGTCCTAACGAAGGTCTTTGAGCACAACAAAGCCCTGTGGGTGCTGGGCATCGTGACCGCGATCTTGACCGCGTACTACATGACGCGACTCTTCGTCTTGACGTTCTTGGGCACCGAGCGCTTTCGCGAGGACACCGAGGGACACGATCCCCACGAATCGCCGTGGGTGATGACCTTGCCTCTCGTAGTCCTGGCCGGGCTCTCGGTGCTGGGCGGACTGCTCGACCTGCCCTGGGCCCACGGACACTCCCTGAGCAACTTCTTGGCCCCGACGTTCGGCTTCGTGCCCGGCGTCGTCGCCTCGAGCACGTTGGCCCAGTGGGGGCTCGCCCTGGTCGACGTGGCGGCGGCGGTCATAGGACTGAGCGCCGCGTACTTCATTTGGCGCAACATCTCTGAGTCGTCACGTTACGAGTCCTCGTTCTTCGAGCACGTGTGGTACTGGGACGACGCCTACGACGAGGTCTTTGGTCGTCCCCTCACGCACGCGGCCAAGTTCACCGACGACGTCGTTGAGCCCGACGTGATCGACGGCGCCGTGACGGGCGTGGCGGTCGGCGTTCGAAGAAGCGCCGAGGGGCTGCGCAAGGTTCAGTCGGGCTTCGTTCGTCAGTACGCCCTGGCCATGGTGGCCGGCGTGGCCGTCATCATCGTCTATCTCGTCGCGCGGGTGCACTAGCGATGCACTCTTCGATCTACCTGACACTTTTAATCGTCGTGCCCTTAGTCGGGGCGTTGGCCGGGCTGCTCGCGGGCAAGGTCGAAGGGCGCGCCTACGCAATCGCCGTCGTCACGGCCAGCGTCGAGATGGTCCTGGCCCTCGTGGTCGCGGTGCTGTACAACAACCACATCCCGGGCGCGTCGACGTTTGACTTCGCGTCGCGTCACGTGCTCTCGGCGCCGCTCGGATTGGCCTACGACGTGGCGCTCGACGGCATCTCGTTGTTGATGGTGGTCCTAACGGCGCTGGTGTTGTTGTTGGCGCTGGCTGGCGCGCGCGATCGCCGCCGCGAGCCAGCGTTCGTGGGCTGGCTGCTGGCGCTGACCTCGTTCACCATGGCGAGTTTTCTCGCTCACGACGTACTCGAGTTCTTCATCTTCTTCGAACTGACCCTGGTGCCGAGTTACTTCATCATCGCCCAGTGGGGCGGCGCGCAACGCGCCAAGGCCGCGCTCAAGTTCTTCGTCTACACCTTCAGCGGTTCGGCGTTCCTCTTCATCGGCATCTTGTACCTCGGCTTTCTCCACCAGCACCAGACCCAAGGGGCGCTCACCTTCGCCTACGGCACGCTCTCGTCGACTGCCATGTCCCACGGCACGGCGGTGTGGCTCTTTGTCGCCTTCGCGATCGCCTTCGCGGTGAAGGCGCCGATCTGGCCCTTGCACACCTGGTCACCCATCACCTACGCCGAAGCGCCGATCGGGGGATCGATCGAGCTCTCGGCGCTGCTGGCCAAGCTCGGCTCGTACGGACTGTTGCGTTTCGCCGTGGGGCTCTTCCCCCTGGCGCTGGCGAGCGTGCGCCCGGTGATGTTGACCCTGGCCGTGATCGGCATCTTGTACGGCTCGTTGATCGCCTGCGCGACGCCCGACCTCAAGCGGCTCATCGCCTACTCCTCGGTGGCCCAGATGGGCTTTATCACCCTGGGCGTCATGACCGGCTCGAAGATCGCCCTGGTGGGCGCCGTGCTCTTGATGTTCAACCACGGCGTGATCACGGCTGGCTTCTTTCTCATCATTGGCTTTCTGGAGCAGCGCCGCGGTTCGTACACCATCAAGGACCTAACGGGACTCCAGGGTTCGGCGCCGGTGATGGCGGGGCTCTTTACCGTGGTGATGCTCGCCTCGATCGGCCTGCCGGGCCTGTCGGGCTTTGTGAGTGAGTACCTGATCTTGATCGGCACCTTTGGCACCCACGCCTGGTGGGGCGTCGCGGCCACGCTGGGCGTGTTCGCGGCGGCCGCCTACCTGCTCTGGCTCTACCAACGGGTCTTCCTGGGACGCGCCAGTGGCGCGAACGCCTCGATCAGTGACGCCACCACCAAAGAGCGTTGGGTGATGGTGCCCGTGGTCGTGTTGATTCTGGCGCTCGGCGTCTTTCCCAAGCCCGTGCTCGATCGCATCACGCCCTCGGTCCAACAGCTCATCGCCCACGTCGCGCCCGCCGGGGTGAACAAGTGACGGCCCTGACGATCCCCTCCATCCACTACCTGGCGCTGTTGCCGGTGTTGACGTTCTTTGGCGCGGCGCTGGTCTTGATGTTGGTGAGTGCGCTGGTGAAAACGAAGGTGACCATCAACTGGGCGACGGCGGTCACGGTCACCGCGGCGTTGTCGATCTTCGTCTACGCCTTCTTTCAGTGGCGCTGCGTCGCGCGGGTCGGGCCCTCGACCACGGTGGCCCACGCGATCGTGCTCGACGGCTTCTCGGTTGTGGGCAACGTGGTGATCGCCGCGAGTGTGTTGCTGAGCGCGCTCGTCGCGCACGACTGGGCCAAGCGCGAGCGTATCGCCGGGGCGGACTTTCACATCCTCGCGCTGGCCTCGAGCGCCGGGGCGTTGTTGATGGTTGAAGCCAACGACCTCATCGTCATCTTCCTCGCCCTCGAGATCCTCTCCATTGGCCTGTACGTCCTGGCCGGCTTCGATCGCCACCGCGATGCCTCGGCCGAAGCGGCCCTGAAGTACTTCTTGCTGGGCGGGTTCGCCTCGGCGATCTTCATCTACGGCGCGGCGTTGCTCTACGGCGCGACCGGCTCGACGAACTTGTCGTCGATCTCGTACTTCTTGGCCAACAACGTGGTGCTGCGCCCGGGGTTGCTCTATGCCGGGGGGGCTTTGTTGCTGATCGGCTTCGCCTTCAAGATCGCCGCGGTGCCCTTTCATCTCTGGTCGCCCGACGTCTATCAAGGTTCGCCCACGCCGGTGACGGGCGTCATGGCCTCGATCGTCAAGGTCGGGGCGTTCGCTGCGTTGTTGCGCGTGTTGATCTCGGCCCTAGGTACCCAGCTCGACACCTGGCGCCCGATACTCTTCGTGCTGGTCATCCTCACGTGTGTGGTGGGCGCGAGCGTGGCGCTGGTCCAGCGAAACGTCAAGCGCCTGCTGGCGTACTCCTCGATCAACCAGGCCGGCTTCATGTTGCTCGGGGTGTGGTCGGGCTCGGCGCGCGGGGTGGCCGCGACCCTCTTTTACGTGATGACCTACGCGCCGGTGGTGGTGGCGACCTTCGCCGTGGTGACCCTGGTCGGGGGGACGGGCGACGAGCTGCACTCCCTTGATCACTACAAGGGTCTCGCGCGGCGCCAACCCTGGCTCGGCGGCGCGTTGGCGGTGTTGCTCTTAAGTCAGCTCGGCGCGCCCCTGACCGTGGGCTTCTACGCGAAGTACGTCGTGCTGGCCGCGACGATCGACGCCGGCGGCGGCGCGCTCGCGCTGGTGGCGATCCTCTCGGCGGCGATCGCGGCCGTGTTCTACTTGCGCTGGGTGCTCTGGCTCTACGCCGAGGACGACGTCGAGGGCACGCGCGTGCACGTGCCGCTCTTCACCGGCAAAGTCATCGCGATCGGCGTCATCGTCGTGGTGCTCTTTGGTCTGTGGCCCGGGCCCCTGGTGACCTGGGCGCAGCACGCCACGCTCTTGTTCGTGCCGTGAGCCGCGTCGCCATCGCCACGTGCCTGGGCACCGACGTCGATCGCGACAGTCCGGTGCTCTTAGGGGCGTTGGCAAATATCGGGGTGAAGGGCGAACTGGCGGTGTGGGACGACCCCTCGGTCGCCTGGGACCGCTTTGAGATCGTGGTCATCCGTTCCACGTGGGACTACGCGGCGCGGCGTAACGAGTTCCTCGCCTGGGCGCGAAGCGTCAAGCACCTCTTCAATCCCTACGGGGTCGTTGAGTACTCCTCGGACAAGCACTACCTGGTCGATCTCGAGGCGCACGGGCTCAAAATCATCCCCTCGCACTTTTGTGACGTGGGCAAGAAGCCGCGCTTCTTTCACGGCGACTTCGTGGTCAAGCCCTGCGTCGGCGCCGGTTCGATGGACGCCGTGCGCTTTAAAGAGAGCGAGCACGACCTGGCGCTCGCGCACGTGGCGTCATTGCACGCCTCGGGCCGCGACGCGCTGATCCAGCCCTACGTTGCGTCGGTCGACACTGCGGGTGAGCGGGCGCTGATCTTCATCGACGGCGCGCTCTCGCACGCCATGACCAAGGGCGCGATGCTCAACGTCACCCAACTCGACCGCAACCAACTCTTTCGCCTCGACCAGATGTCCCGGGCCGACGCCGAACCCGACGCCGTGGCCTTTGCTCAATCGGTGCTCAGCGCCAAGGCCTTCTCGCACCTGCTCTACGCACGCGTGGACCTGGTGCGACTCGACGATCGCTGGGCAGTCATGGAACTCGAACTGGTCGAGCCCTCACTGTTTCTCACCTACGACGAGGGGGCCGCCGTGCGCCTGGCCGGCGCCATCGCGCGGCGCCTGGCCTAGCGCGACGCGGCCTCGTCGACCTCGCGCGCGGCGGCCAAGACCTCTTGGGGCACCACGGTGCCAGGTCGGTTGGCGGGGTCGTTAACCAAGAAGCGTCCGAGCACGGGCAGCTCGGTTAAGTTCTCGGCGCGCAGCGTCGCCGCCACCACCGGCACGAAACTCTCCGCCGCGGGGTAGACCAGGTGTCGGGGCAGCCACGTGGGGTAGTACTTGGAGTTGAAATTCCACAGCGACTCCAGGGGCAAGATGCCCGAGAGCCGCTTGATGGCCCAGCGCTCGACCCGGGTGAACGTGCCCTCGCCACGTTCACCGTCCAGCACCGAGCGAAAGGCCGCGAAGTTAAGACTGAGTCCCCGGGCGCCTTGTTGGCCCAGGTGTTCGATCGTCGAGCACAGCGCAAAGTCGATCAGTCCGTTGGGGTGTTGGCCGGGGTCTCGTCGCATGAGATCGAGCGAGTAGCCCCCGATCGCGGGCGAGGGCACGAACTGACAGACCGCGGCGGGCTTCGCGTCGGGCCCGTAGACCACGGTGAGCAAGAGGCCCTTGTCCTTGGGGTCAAAGAGCCGCCCGAGCATCATTGAAAAGCCCCGCTCGCCGCCGCCCCTTCGAAGCAGTGAGATCAGTTCCACGATGTCACTGACCCGGGAAGGTTCGATCTTGGCCGGGTCGAGGAACTCCACGGTGTAGCCGTAGCGCGCGAGTCGGGTGCAGGCCTGGCGCAGGCCCTTCATCTTGTGGCCCTGGAGGCTGAAGTGTTGACAGTCCACGATCGCCTCGTCGCCCAGGTAGAGGTAGTGCAGGCCCGCGGCGTGGTACGTGGCAAGCCAGGCTTCCCCGGCGCCCATCACGCCGATCGTCCAGCCCCGGGCTTCGGCGACGTCACGAAAGGCGCTCAAGACCTCAGAGCGCTCGGCCTCGGGACCGATGGGATCGGGCGAGATCAACGCCACCCCGCCATAGACCGCGTAGGCGACGAGCGAGTCGCGAAAGAAGAAGAACTGTTTGTCGTCACGCAGCGCGAAGTAGTCGAGCGTACCGCGTCCGTGGCGCCGAACGATCTCTCGCGCGCGCAGTTCGGCCAGGCGCCGCTCGGTAGAACTGGCCGAGGTCGAGAGCCGTCGATCCACCACGGGACGCGTCAAGAGGTAGAGCGTGGAGATGATGAGCGACACGCCAATGGCGAGCAGGGTGGGATTGAGAAAGTCGGCGACGCGATCGGGCAGGGTGATGTCGTTTTGGCCCACGAGTCGCTCGACACACGCGACCACGACGACCCCGAGGCTCGGCAACTGATGTCGCGCGCTGGCCTCGACGCCCAGCGTCGCGGCCATGATCGCGACGAGTCCAATGAAGCCGAGTCGCGGCAGGGCGTCGGCCACGCTCGTTCGGTCCGAGGTCGCCTGGAAGTAGCGGCGCTGGCCGACGAGAAAGGCCAAAATGGCCGCCGCGATCAGTAGCGAGAAGATGGTGCCGCCCCGGGCCGCGTGGGCCACGAGGGTGATCGACAGCACGGCCACCGCGACGAACCACGAACGGCGCTGGCCCCGGCGCAGCCCGCGCGCGAGCATGATCATCGCCACGCCCGCCACGGCCGTCAACGCCGCGGCGGATTTGGCGACTTCGAGGGGCAGGATGGAAAGGACGAGGTGCAGATGGCTGCGCAAGGGACGCACGGTCGTCACCGCGACGTTGAGCAGTCCATCGACGACGAGTAACGCGCTGGCCCATCGTCGAACGGTTCGTTGGCGGCGCTGGACCCGCAGTCGTTCGACGTTGAGGGGAAAGGGACTGCCGCTCGGCCACGAGCCCACCGTCGTGGTCTCCGATGAGGGCGCGGGCTGGGCGGGGCTACCCGCGAGCAGTCGTTCGAGCAGCGTGCCTCGCCGGCGGGGCGACTCACCGGCGAAGAGTCGCACCTGTAACGTGCTCGCGGCTTCGATCTCCACCACGCCCAGTCGGTCGAAGGAGCTAAAGATCGGCGGCAGACCAAAGCGTCCCCGTCGCTCGACCAGCACGGTTCTCGACGGGCCGGGCGTCGCGCACACGCCGTGATCGAGAAAGGCCAACGCCAGGCGCGGGGCGCCCCCCACGACGGCGCCGGCGCCGCCTCGTTCGACGACGCGCCGGGCAAATTCGATTGCCTCGACGTCGCCGACCTTCGTCTGGGCGAGGGGCTCACTCAGCTCGTCGGCGTTCACCGCTCTCGCGTGTCGGTCGAATCGCCGTCGAACGATCAGTCCGGCCAGTCCGGCCACGATCGTTTCGATCACCGCGACGATGACCAGGTTCATGAACAGATTCGGCCAAAAGCCGCGTGAGTGAAGAACGAGGTGGCCGTGGTAGTGGTGGTGCGTGAGGTGCCCGATGAAGGTCGCGAGCGAACCCCAAAGGTCCACCACGGCGATGGCGAGCAATGGGAACCACACCCACGCGCCCAGACGCCGGTAAAGAACGCGCGAGGCGACGAAGCGCTCGAGGGCTTTGGGATCCTCGAGCCGATCGGCGTCGGCGCGGTCTTTGGCGTCCACCGGCGTGACGTCGAGGTCGTAGGTGCCCGACGCCACGGCGAGGTCGCGCACGCCACTGGCGGTGGCGATCTGCAAAATGAGGTCGCTGGCGAGGGTCACGCCCAGACTCTCGAGGAGTTGTTGGGCCAGAGCGTTCTCACGAAGTTCCCGGTCGTTGGCACCGGGCAACACGATGAACTGGTGGCGATCGCTGGCGACGAACGCGCCAATCGCCTCGCGCAGCGTCGGCAGCGCCGCCAACGTGGCCTCGATGAACTTGGCCAGATCCGAGGTCGCGTCGGGGTGAAAGAAGTTGCCCGCGACCACGACCAGGGCCGGGTCGTCGATGTCCCCGAGCAAGTTGACAAGCTCGCTCACCGGTCGGCTGGCGAGGTCGGTGGTGGGCGAGAGCGAGACATCGCTCACCACGTACACGTGATGACCGTAGGGGACGGGAATAGTACGCCGTTCAGTCCCTGCCACGGGGTCTAGTCTCGCAGACATCACCGTGGCGTCGGCCACGACGACAAAATCACTGATGACAGCGACGAGCCCTCACGAGAACTGGCACTGGCGCGAGACGCCGCTCGCGCCCGGTCCGGCCGTGATCTTTGACATCGACGGCGTGTTGGCCGACGCCGCCGGTCGCCAGCATTACCTGGACTGGGGCGATTGGCGCAGCTTCTTTGACGCCGTGGGCGACGACCCCACCATCGAAGAGATTGAACGACTGCTCGAATTACTCGACCAGTCGTTGTCGGTGATCCTGGTGACGGGCCGACCGCGGCGAGTTCAGCCCCACACGGTGGCGTGGCTCGAGCGTTACAAGGTTCGTTGGGACCTACTCATCATGCGCGAGTACGGCGACTACTCAGGGGTCGACCGCTTCAAGCGCGAGACGTTGCACGAACTCGTGACCCAAGGCTTTGACGTGCGCTTAGCGCTCGACGACGATCCAAAGAACCACGCGATGTACGTCAGCGAAGGCGTCCCGTGCATCTACATCCACTCCGGTTACTACTTGTAACGCCGAGCGCGCCGCAACGACGACGTCGAGTTCGCCGAGGGGCGAACGGCGCGGTCCTTTCTTACGCGGTCGTCGCGAGGTCGTGGTCGAGCGTGTCGCGAACGGCCCGCGCGAGTTCGTCGGGCATCCAGTGCTGTTCGACCACGGCGCTCCCGGCGCCCACGACGCCTTGACGAATGACGGTATCGACGGGGTAACCCGACGTGAAGAGCACCTTGAGCGCGGGAATCTCCTCGAGGAGCAGATCGGCGAGTTCTTGTCCATTCATCTCGGGCATGATGACGCTGGTCAACAAGAGGCTTATCTCGCCGGCGTGATCGTGCGCGGCTTCAAGGGCTTCGGCCCCGTTCGCGGCCTCGAGCACGCTGTAGCCGTAGGCCGCCAAGTTCTCACACACGAGGAGTCGGACCGTCTTGGCGCCCTCGACCAGCAAGATGGTTTCGTCGCCGCCGTAGGTCCTGGCGCTCGAGGTATCGACCGCGCGCTTGAGCGGCGCGGGCGAAAGCGGAAAGTAGAGCTTGAACGCGGCGCCCAGACCCAGTTGACTGCTCACGGAGATGTGGCCACCGTTTTGCTTCACGATGCCAAAGACGGTCGCCAGCCCGAGCCCGGTGCCTTCGGGTTTGGTCGTAAAGAACGGGTCGAAGATCCGGCGCTGGGTGTCGGCGTCCATGCCCAATCCGGAGTCGGCGAACTGGAGCAGCAGGTGCGGTCCCGATCGGGCCCCGTTGTGCGAGGCGGCGTACTTCTCGCTGAGTTCGACTCTCGAGGTACTCACGCTGATCGTGCCGCCCTCGGGCATCGCGTCGCGGGCGTTGACGGCGAGATTAAGGACTATCTGTTCGAGTTGGGTCCGATCGACCAACTCGTTGTCAATGCCGGGCCTGAAATCGGTCGTCACCTTGATCGTGTCGCCCATCATCGGCTTGAGGAACGCCAGTTCGTTCTCGACCACTTCACTGAGGTCAACGAGTTCGGGCACGAGCACCTGTTGACGCGAGTAGGCCAGCAACTGACGGGTGAACTCGGCGCCGTGCTGGGCCGCTTGGTCGATCCGGCGTAGCCCCTCCCGGGTCTCCTCATCCTGGACGTCTTTCATCAGGATCGCGCTGTAGCCGCGAATCACGTGCAACACGTTGTTGAAGTCGTGGGCGATGCTGCCCGTCACGAGTCCGACCGCCTCCATCTTCTGTGACTGGCGAAGCTGCAACTCGAGTCGACGCTGTTCGGTCATGTCGCGGATGGCCGCGCCGATGCCCACCACGTCGCCCAAGCCGTCGATGATCGGCGACACCGCGACCGACACGACGACCTCGGATCCGTCCTTGCGCCGAGCTAGAACGGCGAAGGGCACCGAGCGTTCTCCACTGAGTGATCTTGCTCGAAGCTCCTCCAGGCTGGTACCCGCTTCGAAGAGGGATTCGAAATTCATTTCGTAGATCGAGGTGCCGATCATCTCGACGGCCGAGTAGCCAAAGAGCTCTTCGGCCGCCGTGTTCCAGTTGAGAACGTGGCCACTGAGACTGACGCTCGCCACGGCGTCGAATGACGCCGTGGCGATAGCCGCGAACTGCTGTAAGTTGGCCTCGTTGTGCTTGCGTCGGCGTAAGTCGTGAAAGACGGTGGTGGCGCCTACCGTGTGAGTGTTGCGGTCGACAATCGGCGAGACCGTCAAGACGACGTCGATG
>Ga0307372_10005643_pt1 | contig 18676 bp, 19 predicted proteins | sample OX1MG_FD_202533 | JGI IMG/M metagenome (GOLD analysis project Ga0307372, IMG submission 202533) | Soil microbial communities from Risofladan, Vaasa, Finland - OX-1 | ecosystem: Environmental > Terrestrial > Soil > Coastal area > Acid sulfate soil | place: Finland: Risofladan, Vaasa | collected...
CCGCCCAGCCCGCGGTCATCTCCTCCCAGCCCGCCTCCCCCCCGCCGGCCGCCTGCAGGCCCCGCGCCAGCCCTTCCGAGGGCAAGCCCTGCAACAGCTCCTCTTGCTCCAACAACTCGCCCAGGCTCGCCCGCCTCCCGGCCCACTCCGCCAGCGCCCGCAGGATGACCCGCTCGGCATACAACATCTCCGGCGTCGCCGCCGTGGTCTGGGTGGGCAACTGCGCCCGCCGCTCCCGCGCCGCCCGGGCCAGCTCTTGGCTCAGCAACCCGGTCTCGACTCCCAATTGCACCGCCAGGTTTTCGGCCAGATTCTGCCGTAGGATGGGGTCGTGCACCCGGCTCAGATAGGGGAGCAGGTGGTTGAGCGCTGCCACCTTCCCCTCGCCGCGCCGCACATCGAATTGCTTGCGGGCGCGCTCGGCCAGATAGTCGAAAAACGAGCGGCTGCCCTTCAGCGCCTCCCCGTAGGCCGCCGCCCCCTGCCGCCGCACGAACAGGTCGGGATCGAGGCCGCCCTCCAGCACCACGACCCGCATCTGGAATCCCTCCTCCAGCAGCAGGCCAATCGAGCGCTCCGCCGCCGCCGCCCCGGCGGTGTCGGGGTCGAAGTTGATCACCGCCTTCTTGCTCAACCGTCCCACTTGGGCGATTTGCGCCGCTGTCAGCGCCGTGCCGCAGCTTGCCACCACATTTTCGAAGCCCGCCAGGAAGACCCGAATACAGTCGAAGTAGCCCTCCACCAAGATCACGTAGCCCAGTTGGCGGATCGCCTCCCGCGCCCGATCGAGGTTGTAGAGCACGCGGCCCTTGCTGTACAGGGGGCTCTCGGGCGAGTTCAGGTACTTGGGGGTCTTGCCGCTGGGGTCGTGCGCCAGCGCCCGCCCGCCGAAGGCGATCACCCGCCCGCGGTCGTCGGCGATGGGAAAGATCAGGCGATGGCGGAAGCGGTCGTAGAGATTGGTCCAATCCGCCGCCTCGGGCGGGCGCTCACCCCCGCTCTCGCGCCGCAGTTGACACAGCCCCGCCCGCAGCGCCAACTCGGGCGCGTAGCCCTCCGCCTGCAGGTGCAGCGTCAGCCCCCGGCCGGCCTCGGGCGCATAGCCCAGGTGGAAGCGCTCCGCCGCCGACGCCATCTCGCGCTCGGCCAAATAGGCGCGCGCCGAAGCTCCCTCCGCCGCCGCCAGCCGCCGCTCGAAATAACTCTGCGCCGCCGCGTGGATGCGCAGTTGCTCTTGCCGCTGCGGATCCCCTTCGCCCGCTCCCTGGCGCGGCACCGGCACCCCCAACCGCTCCGCCACCTGCTCCACCGCCTCGGGGAAGCTCAGCTTGCGGATCTGCATGTAGAACTGGAAAATGTCGCCGTGGGCATGGCAGCCAAAGCAGTAATAGAACTGCCGCGCGCTGTGCACGTGGAAGGAGGGCGACTTCTCGCCGTGGAACGGACACAGGCCCAAAAAGCCGCTGCCGCCGGGCTTGAGCGCCACAAACTCGCCGATCAGGCGCCCGATGTCGGCCTTGGCTTTGAGCTGATTGGTGAACTCCGACATCGCAGCACCAGCATAAAGGAAAACCGCGGCCCCGCGCAGCCACTGCTATCATGAGGAAACGACGTAAGACCCCCAATGGCCCTCATCCGACTACTGGCGGACCCCGAGGATGACACCCTCCCGCCGCCGCCGCCCCACCTCCGCGGCGCCGACTTTCCCATTGACGACCTGCTGCTGGAACTGCGGGCCCAGCGCCAGCGCGCCAAGCGGCGCGAAGCCGCCTTCCTCTCCGTCATCGTCCATCTGGCCCTCATCATCCTGGTGCTGTTCAGCCCCAAGTTTTTCGCGCCGATCAAGATTCCGCGTGCGGTCCCCCAGCCGCAACTGCAAAAGAACCATCTCACGTTTCTGGAGATGCCGAAGGATCTGATCACCAAAAAGAAGCCGGTGCAGCCCAAGGCGCTCTCCAACCGCGACCGCCATTTTGACCGCCCCACGCCGCTGAAAGACTCGCTCAGCGTGCCGGCGCCGCGGCCCGCGCCCAAGCCGAGGCCAAACACGCCCCCGCCCGGCCCGGTGGCCCCGCCCCAGCCGCCGCCCACGCCCCCGCCCGCCGCCGCCCCGGCGCCGGCCCAGCCCAAGCCCAAGACGGGCGACAGCCAGCTCAAGTTGGAAGACATTCCCAAGCCCACCATCCACCCCAACCTGAACCTCAACCTGGGGGCCGCGGCGCAACTGCAGCGCGCCATTGACGAGGCCGCGCGCGACCGCGCCACCCGCTCCCCGGGCGTGATGGAGACCGCTCCGCTGCCCCGCGCCGCGCCCAGTGTAGGCGGCAGCTCCGCTCCCGGGCAGACCGGGGCCGGGGTGCAGATCCTCACCGACACCCAGGGCGTGAATTTCGATCCCTACCTGCGCCGCGTGGTCGAGATCGTGCGCCGCAACTGGTACGCGGTGATGCCCGAGACCGTCTATCTCGGCACCCAGGGCAAGGTGGTGGTGATCTTCAACATCAACAGCAACGGCAGCGTGCCCGGCATCCATCCGGTGGGTCTGTCGGGGACGCCCTCGCTCGACCAGGCGGCGGAAGCCTCGATCAGCGCCTCCAACCCCTTCCCGCCGCTGCCGGCGCAGTTCCACGGCCCCTTCATCACCCTGCAGTTTTCGTTCTTCTACAATCTCACCCCGCCGAATTGATTCCCTCGCCCGGCCCCGCCTGGGCCGATTGCAGCGGATGCCGGCTCTGCCGGCGGTGTCCGCTCATCTCCCCCGTCCAGCGCAAAAACCGCAGCAGGCTGGCGCGCTCGCGCCAACAAAAGCCGAAAAACACGCGCGCACCCACGTTCTCGGCCGGTAGCCCGCTAAAGGTCTCGATCCGCCACGCCAGGTAGGGACTTTTCCACGGCCGCCAGCGGTGGCCGCGGGTCGCCAGCCAGAGGAACCTGAGCCCCGTCCACATCCCTCTATTCTGCCTCGATTTGGCCTTTCACGAGCCCGTCCGCCGCTCCTGGTCTGGCCCCCTTGGGGCCCCGCGGATTTACGGGGACCAGTACCTCTTCAGGCTCACCGGAAAGGTGGGCTGAAGATCAAACCTGCGCCAGCAGGCAGCGCCCCTCGGCGCCACGACCGTGCGGCGAGGTGTAGCGTCGTGGGGCGGGGAGCGCAGTGCAAGCGTTGAGGCCGAAGCCGAGATCGATCACCGTGGCGTCCAGGCTGACCAGTTTGTTCTTGAAGCGGGACGGACGCCGGCGGGCCGCCGCCTGCTGTTGGCAGCGCCCCAACAAGTGCTGGAAGATGGTTTGGCACAGCTCCCAGGGGCGGTGCTGATTGGCATAGGCCAGGGTGGACTTGGACGGGGCCGCCGGCAGGCCCAGGTGCTGCAGCTTGCCCTCGGAGGCGGCCAGCCCCTGGGTGATCTCCGACAGGCTGTCGGCCCGGCCCAAACAGCATAGCGATGAACTGACCCCGGCAGGTGAAGCCGATCGCGTGGCGCTCCGCCACGGCGCGCTCGAACTCCGAGCGCGGGCACATCTGCAAAAGCTGGCTGAATGCTGCATGCTCGGCCCATGGGGGCGCCACCGCGAGAGAAACTGGCTCGAACCCACTCCACCTTAGCAGGGACGCCCCCCACCCTCGCCGCGAATCAGACTTCCGCAACCCGGATCTTCAAAGCCCTAATTTGGACGGAAGTGACACCTTTACAAAGCGCTGTTCCCACTGTCGGCGAAACTGGCGCGCGATGCGGTCGTTGCAGATGCTATCGCCGAGCCGATTACGTATCGTCTGCATCGACACCGTCGACACGTTCACATCGAAATACGTGGCTGCAAACGGTATTGGGAAATCTGTGCTGTTTGTTGGACTGGCGCCGGAGACCGCACTTGCCTATGATGCGCGGCTGGTGCCGCAACTGGAGTTGCTGGACCGCGACGGGCGGGGGCAGTGGTCGCATGTGGGCGAGCTCGCGCCTAATGACATTTCTGAGGCTTGGTCTGTGATCGGGCACGACGACAGTGAGTGAGAGGAGAAAAGGTATGAAGGAAATCACCCTCCGTCTGATTCTTGCCGGCCTGTTTGCTGTCTCGATTGGAGCTGCAGGCGCCACCTTGGTCGAGGTTGCCTCGGCCGCGCCCGCAACCCCGTCCTGCCCCAAAACCTGCAACGAGCCCGAAGGCAACTGCCCCGGAACAACCTGCACCTGCCAATTCATAAACAACGCGCACACGTGTGCGACGCCGCTGCCGCCGAGCATGTAGGCGACGGTCCGGCCGCGAGCGGGGGTAGACTCGACAATATGGCACGCGCTTTCTTGCGGAGCTGGCGACGGAGCCCGCTGCTAGCGGGTCAGTTTGCGCTGACGGTCGCGGTCGGCATGGGCGTGGCAGCGGCAGTGATGAGCCTGATGCTGGCGCTGGGCTACCAGCCGCTGCCCTTTCGTGACCCGGGGCGGCTCGTGGCGGTTTGGGAGCGCGCCCAATCGGGCGCGTCTGTGATGGCGATATCCGGGCCGGACTTGGCGGAAATGGCGGGCGCAACCCGCGGTATCTTTACCGAGCTTCGCGTGTTTGAGGCGCCGATAAAGTTCTGGCTGCGTGACCACCGGGGCGCGGTGGAGGTTGGCACGTGCGATATTCAGGCGAGCGGGCTCCGCGAGCTGGGGATCCAACCGGTATTGGGGCGGGGCGTACGCCCCGACGATGAGCCCTTGAGCGGCAACGCGACGGCTCCGGCATGGATCAGCTTTCGGCTTTGGCAGACCAGGTATGGAGGCAGCCCTGCGGCGATTGGCGCGACGATCGGGTTGGCGCAGAGCGCGACCGGGCTCGACGAGGTGCACGCCCGCATTGCCGGCGTGCTACCGCCGGGCGTCAGCATCCCGCTCTCGTTCATGGACAACCACGCCGACGTTTGGTTCCTATTGCCGAGCCAGTTGAACGACCGCCCGCGGGAGTCGGACCTGTATATGGGCCTAGGGCGGCTTCGTCCCGGTGCCAGCGCAGCGCAGGCGCAGGCGGCGCTGACGGTGGTGGCGGAGAGCCAGGCGCATCGCTATCGTTTCGACCGCCGCAGACGGCCGGTGGTGCGGAGCCTGGAGGCGACGGCGCAGGGGCCTGCGCGGCGGACCATGGGCCTGCTGGCGCTGGGGGTGGGGTTGGTGTTCCTGGTGGGCTGCGCCAATCTGGCCATCTTGATGGTGGCGGAGGGGAACAAGCGGCGGCGGGAGATTGCAATCCAGGCGGCACTGGGCGCTGGCCGTTGGCGGTTGTGGGCGGAGGTGGCGGCGGAGAAATGCTGGCTGGCGTTGCTCTCGCTGGGGCTGGGCGCGGCGCTGGCCGCAACGCTGCTGCGCGCGCTGGCGCAATGGGTGCCGGCGGCCGGGTTGGGCCCACCGCTGCTACAGCCGCCCCCGTTGAATGTCGCTGTGCTTCTAGGCTTCACGGTCTTTGCTCTGGCCGCCACGCTGGTTTGGGCGGCACTGCTGGTGGCCGTGGCCGACGGGCGCGGCCCTCGATCTCAATTAGGGGGCGCGCTAGCGGCGGGCAGTGGCCTGGGCTACGCCGGGCTGAGCGACACCGGCCGCGGGGCCGGCCGCTGGCGGCTGGTTCTATTGGCGGCGCAGGCAGGCCTCGGAGTTTTCCTGCTGGCGGCGGCGGCGCTGGCGGTTAGGACCTACGCCAAGCGCTCGGCTGCCGATCTCGGGCCGGCGCCGCGCCAAACCGCATTGCTGTCGGTCAGCCCGCGCGACAACGTGATTCTCACCGATGCCGGAGCGGCGGCCTTCAACCAGCAAGTGTTGTCGCGGCTGGGGCGACTGCCGGGCACGCGGGCGATTGCGCTGGCAGACCAGTTTCCGCCGCCAGGCTTTCCCATGTCCTTTGTGAGGCAAGGCGACGACGCCGACGCCGCGCGCGAGGCCACCTCGCCCGTCTCCGTTTCGCCCGATTATTTCCACACGCTCGGGATACCGATCCTGTTCGGCCGCAGATTTGACGACGCCGACCGCAGCGGCGGTGAGCCCGTGGCCATCATCAACCTGGAGATGGCCGAGCGGAGCTGGACCAAGCCGCAGCAGGCGGTGGGTTCACAGATCGCTTTCGGGACCGCGTTCAAGAAGCCATGCCTCATCGTAGGGGTGGCCGCGAACTTCACGGGCTACTGGTACCAGAAGGTCGTGCCGGAAGTCTACTTGGCCCAGGCGCAGTCACCCAGCGAGGGCGGCGAGGTGATTCTGCGCTCGGCTGGCGCGGTGGGCGCCATCCCGGCGCTGGCCCGTCAGACATTGGCGGGAATGGCGATTCCGGCGACCGTGGAGGATGACTCGACCCTGCAGACACACTGGCAGGCGATGCGGACGCGGCCATTGGCGCGGATGGCGGGCATGCTGCTGCTGGCACTGCTGGGGCTGGGATTGAGCGTGCAGGGCGTATACGCGGTGGCGGCGGCGACGGTGGCAGCGCGGGGGCACGAGTTGGCGGTGCGCTCGGCGCTGGGCGCGGCCGCCGGGCGGCTGGCCTGGAATGTTACGCGCGAGCTGGTGCTGGCCGTGGTGGTGGGCGCGGGCTTGGGCGCGGCGGCATCGCTCGATCTGCAGCCGCTGCTGGGGCATTGGCTGGGCCCGCTGGCGGGCCGGCAGGCGGAGCCGATCGCCGCGGCGGTGGCGTTGCTGGCGCTGGCGGCGGCTGCGGGCTGCTACCTGCCGGCGCGGGCGGCGGCGCGGACGAATCCATCGGAAGCGCTGCGGCAGGGCTGAGGCGGGCCACGCCGCGTTACAATGAGGCTCGGCGCATGCCCCTCCTCGTCCTGCCTCCGCTCGCCTTCCTGCTCGGCTCCATCCCCTTTGGTTATCTCATCTACCGTTTGCGAACCGGCGGCGACATCCGGCACATCGGCAGCGGCAACATCGGCGCCACCAACGTGCTGCGCGCCTCCGGCACGAAGCTCGGCATCCTCACCCTTCTGCTGGACGCCGCCAAGGGCTGGCTGGGGGTCTGGCTGGCCCTGCGCTGGGCCCCCTCCCAGCCGGGCCTGCTGGCCGCGGTGCTGCTGCTGGTCATCCTGGGGCATCTCTATAGCCCCTGGCTGCGCTTTCGTGGGGGCAAGGGGGTGGCCACCGCCTTGGGGGCCTTCTTGGCGCTGGCGCCCGGGCCGCTTTTGGGCGCGCTGGCGGTCTTCGCCCTAGTGCTGGCGCTCTGGCGCTACGTCTCGCTGGCCTCGATCGCCGCTTGCATCGCCCTGCCGCTGCTGTTGTGGCTGCCCGGGCAGACGCTGGCGCTTGGACTGAAGCTGGCCGCCCTTGCCGCCGCCGCGCTCATCATCGCCCGCCACCGCCCCAACCTGGCCCGCCTGCGCTTGGGCACGGAGCACAAGCTGGGGGCGCGCACATGACCCGCTCCGTCGCTGTGGTCGGCGGGGGAAGCTGGGGCACCGCCCTGGCAATCGTGCTGGCCCGGCACGGCTACGAGGTGGCGCTGTGGGTCTATGAGCCGGAACTGGCCCAGGCCATGGCCACCGAGCGCGAGAACCGCGTCTACCTGCCCGGCTTCGCGCTGCCGCCCGGCATCCGCCCGACGGCGGCGCTCGAAGCGGCCGTGGCCCCCTTGCTCGTCATCGCCGTGCCCTCGCACGCGCTGCGCGCCACCCTCACCCGCCTGCGTCCGTTGCTGCCGCCGGCGGCCGAGGTCGTGCTCGCCACCAAGGGGCTGGAGGAAGAAACCCTGCTGCGCGTCTCGGAAGTGGCGGAAGCGGTATTGGGAGACGGCATTCGCCCCCGCCTCGCCACGCTCAGCGGCCCCACCTTTGCGCGCGAGGTCGCCGCCGGCGATCCCACCGCGGTGCTCATCGCCGCCCGCGATGCCGCCCTGGCTGCGTCATTGCAGCAGCGCCTGGCCTCGCCCACGCTGCGCCTCTACACCAGCGGCGACGTAATTGGGGTCGAGTTGGCCGCTTCGCTGAAGAACGTGATCGCCATCGCCGCCGGCATCTGCCAGGGCCTGGGCCTCGGTTCCAACACCCGCGCCGCTCTCATTGCCCGCGGCTTGGCCGAGATGAGCCGGCTGGCCACCGCCGCCGGCGGCCAAGCGGAAACCCTCGCCGGCTTGGCCGGCCTGGGCGATCTGGTGCTGACCTGCACCGGCGAGCTCAGCCGCAACCGCGCCCTCGGCATCGCGCTCGGCCAAGGCCGCTCCTTGGCCGAGGCCCAAGCGTCCACCCCCATGGTTGCTGAGGGGGTGCGCACCACCGCCGCCGCCCTGCGCTTGGCCGAGCGCTGGGGGGTCGAGATGCCCATCCTGCGCCAAATGCACCGGGTGCTGTTTCAGCAGCAGCCACCGCGCCAGGCGGTGGCTGAGCTGATGCAGCGTTCGCTGAAGCCGGAGTAGCTACCGGCTCTTGCCCATCTTCTTCATTCCCGGCATGCCGCGCCGTTGCGCGGTCGGGGGCAGCAGTCCGTTCAGCCGCAAGTAGGCCGCCTGCTGGCTGTAGTGGTCGGCCCAGTCGTCGGCGAGCCCGAGCAGCGCCGCCGCCTGGGTGACTTGCCGCCGCCCATACCAGCTCACCGGGCTGCCCAGCTTGGAATCGTCCACGCTGGCGAGCGCCTGGGTGCAATAGGTGAACGAGCTCTGCAGCAGATCCACCAACTGGTCCTTGGGCGAGGTGGGGGTGAGCGCGGTCTTGGGCGCCGCCGCCGCGCCGCTGATCCACTGGCAGGTCATGGTGTTGGAGGTGGCGACGTGCAGGACGAGCTGGCCGAAGCTCATGGACTGCGGCGTGGGCTTGAAGCCATACTTGTCCGCCGGCATCTCCTGAGCCGCCGCCACCATGTTGTGGGTGGCGCCGCGCAGCGAGTTCTTGACGGCGGTCGTGACTGGGTTGGCGGCCTGGGCGGCCGCGGCCAAGGGAGTCACGGCCAGGGCAAGCGCACACGCCGTGATGCAATGCAATGCTTTCATGGAATCACTCCTTCGAGCCAACTGAGGCATACCACTGGTTTTATCGTAGCCCAAACTTGGCAAAATAGCGCTGGGCGAAGGCAAGGTCGGCCTGAATCTGCACCCGCAGCGCCTCGGGCGAGTCAAAACGGCGCTCCTCCCGCCAGCGGCGCAGGAAGCCAATCTCGATCTCCTCGCCCAGGCCCCCCTCCAGCCCCTCCTCCGGTGGATGCAGCACATGCGTTTCCACCGTCAACGGGCCTTCCGCTCCGAAGGTGGGCCGCACGCCCACGTTGGTCATCGCCGCCCGCCAGGCCCCTCCCAGCCGCACACAGGTGCAATAGACCCCGCGGGCCGGCAGCAACTCCTCGTAGTGCTGCAAGTTCAGCGTTGGGACGGTACGCTGCCGCCCCACCCCCCGGCCCGGCGCCACCAGGCCCCGCACCGCGAACGGCCGCCCCAGCAGCGCCCGCGCCCGCGCCACCGCGCCGGCCGCCACCAGCGTCCGAATGCGCGAGCTCGACACCACCTCGCCCCGCACCTCCACCCGCGGGTGCACGCGTACGGCAAAGCCGAACTCTTCGCCCAGTTGCGCCAGCGTCGCCACCGTGCCGGCATGGCGGTGGCCAAAGCGGAAGTTTTCGCCCTCGTGCACCGAGCGCGCGCGCAGCCGCTCGACCAAGACCCGCTGCACAAACTCCCGCGCCGTCCACAGCGAAAGATCGCGGGAAAACGGCAACAGCAGCAGCGCGGCAATGCCAGTCGAGGCCAGTTGCCGGATGCGCTCCTCCCCCGGCGTGATCAGCGGCGGCGCCGTCGCCGGCTGCAGGATGCGACTGGGGTGGGGTTCGAAGCTCACCGCCACCGCCATCGCGCCGCGCGCCTCGGCCTCCTGCCGCACCGCGGCCAACAGTTGGCGGTGGGCCCGGTGCACTCCGTCGAAGTTGCCCACGGTGGCGACCGTGTCCCGGCCCGCCGCCCACGCCCCCCATGCCTCCAAGCTGCGCACCACCTGCATGCTAGAGCTCGACCTCGAGCCGCAGCCCGTCGTAGGCGAGCCGCACCGCCGGCGGCAGGTTCTGCTCGGTGACGGCGTGTCCCAGCTCGTGGGCGATGTGGGTGAAGTAGGCCCGCCGCGGTTGCAGCTCCTCCACCAGCCGCAGCGAGTTGGCCAGGTTGGAGTGCGTCGGGTGCGGCCGCACCCGCAGCGCGTCCAGGATCAACAGGTCGAGCCCCCGCAGCCGCTCCCGGCTGGCGGGAGGAATCTCGCTAAAATCGGTGACGTAGGCGTTGGCGCCGAAGCGGAAGCCCAGCACCTCCAGCTCGCCGTGCCGCACCGGCAGGGGCTCGAACTCCACCCCAAACAGCTCCACCGGCGCGGCAAACGGATGCACGGCGAGGCGCGGAATGGCGCTGGCGGTGGAGCTCGCCTCGAAGACGTACTGGAACACGCGGCGCAGATCGGCCAGGGTGGCGGCGTTGGCGTACACCGGCAGCGGGTCGGGTTTGCCAAAATTGAAGGGGCGGATGTCGTCCAGCCCCATGATGTGGTCGGCGTGGCTGTGGGTGTAGAGCACCGCGTCCAGCCCGGGCAGGCCGGCGCGCAGCGCCTGGGTGCGGAAGTCGGGCGTGGTGTCCACCACCACCTGCCGGCCGCCGTAGCTGATCCAAATGCTGGGGCGCAGCCGCTGGTCGCGCGGGTCATCGGAGTGGCAGACGGCGCAGCCACAGCCCAGGGTCGGCACCCCGGTCGAGGTGCCCGAGCCCAGGATGGTGACGTGTCCCCTCATCGCGGGCGCCGCGCTCAGCGCCGCCGGGGCGGGGGCGGCGGCGCTACCCGGGCGCTGGCGCGCTGCACCTCGAGATAGGCCAGCCGCAGCTCGTACAGCACGTTGTCGAGCAGGCGCGCCTCCTGCGCCTCCAGGTTGCCATGCGTCTTCTGCTGCAACACCCCCAGCAGATCAATGGTCTCCCGCGCCCCCTCCAGGTCCACCTGCCCGGGTTGGCCGGGCTGCAGCTCGGCGCCCAGTTGCATCATGCAGGTGGCGTACAGATCTTGCAGCAGCCCGGCAAAGGTGATCTCGCGCGCCGCCAGCCGCTCCTGCGGGGGGGGCGGCGGGGTGGCCGGCGCCGCCGGCGCGGGCGTGGGCGCGGCCAGAGGTGGCGAGGCCGGGCTGGGGGGCGGGGCGGCCCGCTCCTCGAATACCGCCGCCTCCACCTCGGGTCGCCGCTCCCCGCTCTCGGTGAAATGCCGCCGATCGCTGACCTTCAGTATCGGTTCTGGGTGGGATTCTTGCTCGCGCATAGTCTGCCGCCAGTATAGCGAACCTGGTCGGGGCTCGTAGGACCGCGCCGGCCTAGCCCAGCCGCCGGTGCAACTGGGTGATGAAGCTGTCGGTCATGCCGGCCAGATAGTCGCAGATCACCCGCGCCGCCGGCGCCCGCTCCACTTGCGCGCGATAGCCGGCGGGCAGCGCCTCCGGGTGGGCCAGGAAATGCTCGAACACCTCGGTCACCATCGCCTCTGCCTGCCGGTTCTCGTCCAACAGTTGCGGATGGTGGTAGAGGTTCCGGTAAAGGAAGGCCTTGAGTTGCTGCCGCTCCGCCTCGGCCGCGGCGGAGAACGCGGCTAGCCGCTGGGGATGGCGGCGCACCGCCTCCACCGAGTCGAACCCCTGCATCGCCGTCCCCACCTGCTCGATCAGGTCGGTCACCAGGGCGTCCAACAACCGCTTCAGGGTCTCGTTGAAGCGCAGCTTCGGCCGCAGCGCGCCGTAGGCGGCGTCCACCTCCTCCACCAGGCGCGCAAACAGCCCCACCTGCTCCTGCATCGCCTCGAAGCTCAGCAGGTGCGCCTCGAAGCCATCGTCCAAGTCGGCGGCGCCGTAGCCGATCTCGTCGGTGAGGTCAATCAACTGCGCCTCCAGCGGCGGCCGCCGCTCGAGCCAGTACTCCGCCAATTCCGGGTGTTCGCCGGCGCTGTAGTCGTGCGAGTGCTTCACCAATCCCTCCCGCACCTCAAAGGTCAAATTGAGGCCGGGAAAGGCGGCATAGCGCACCTCGAACTCCTCCACGATGCGCAGCGCCTGCAGGTTGTGGTCGAAGCGCTCCCCCTGGCGCCGCATTGCCTGGTCCAAGGCATGCTCGCCGGCGTGCCCGAAGGGCGGATGCCCGAGATCGTGGGCCAGCGCCAGCGTCTCCACCAGGTCGCTGTTCAGCCCCAGCGCCTGCGCCACCGTGCGCGAGATCTGGGCCACCTCCAGGCTGTGGGTCAGCCGGTTGCGGAAGTGGTCGGAGTAGCGGCGGGTGAAGACCTGGGTCTTGTTCTCCAGCCGCCGAAAGGCCCGGGCATGGATGATGCGGTCGCGATCGCGCTGGAACTCGCCCCGGTAGGGGTGGGGCGCTTCCGGGTAGCGTCGTCCGCGCGAGTCCCGCTCCGGGAACGCGCAGGCCGCCGTCCTCGTCTCCCCCACCGTCTCGTTGCGGATCATGCCGATGTCTGATTATAGACACCCTCCCGCCACCCGGCCCCCGCCGCCCCCGGACGGCTTTGCTTGCCCGCCGGGATTGCGCTATCATGGGTAAGGATAGAGCGGGGCGCAAGCGGACAGTGGGCGCAAGCCCACTTTTTTGTTGGCGCCCAATATAAGGTTTGGGCAAGCGGTTTTGAGGGGATGACGGCGCAACCACAACTCGAAAACCCCGGCTGGCGCACCCTGGTCGAACAGGTGGTCGAGGCTGCCGGGTTGGAACTGGTGCAGGCTGAGTTGCGCGGCGAAGGCGGCTCGCGGCTGCTCCGGGTGACCATTGACCAGCCCGCGGGCGTCGGCCTGGGTGATTGCGAACGCGTCAGCCGCGCGGTGAGCGCGGCCTTGGACGAAGTCGAGGGCACGGCCCAGGCACCCGCTGGCGCTTATACCCTTGAGGTCTCCTCGCCGGGGGTGTGCCGGCCCTTGGTGAAACCGGCTGATTTTGAACGCTTTGCCGGCCAGCGCGCCCTGATTCGCGCGCGCCGCGTCGGCCAAGCCGCGCGCTCCTGGACCGGGCTGCTGCAAGGCGCCGGCCCCGAAGGTGTCCGTTTGCGTTCGCAGGAAGGCGAAGACATAGTAGTGGGGTGGGACCAGCTCGAACGCGCCCATTTGGCGCCGGAGTGGCCGCAGCCCCGCCGGCCCGGGAAGAAGCTGTAGAAAGTAGCAGGCGAAGGTTATGGCGAGCGCATTGTATCAACAAGTCGAGCAACTCAGCCGCGACAAGGGCATTGACCCCGCCGTGGTCGTCAGTGCCGTGGAGGACGCCTATTTGGCGGCCACCCGCAAGCACCTGAAGACGGCGGAGGAGCTGGAATCGCGCCTGAACAAAGATACCGGGGAGATCTCCGTCTACGCCGTCAAGAAGGTGGTGGAGGAGGTGGTCACGCCCGCCACCGAGATCTCCCTCGCCGAAGCCCGCGAGCTCGACGCCGCCGCCGAGGTGGGCGGCGAGGTCCGCATCAAGAAGTCCACCGAGGGCCTGGGGCGCATCGCCGCCCAGATGGCCAAGCAAATTATCTTCCAAAAGGTCCGCGAGGCCGAGCGCGACACCGTCTACAACGAGTACATCGGCCGCGTCGGCGAGGTGGTCAACGTCTCGGTCAAGCGCACCGAGGGCCCCGATGTCGTGGTGGAACTCGGCCACAGCGAGGGCCGCCTGGGCCGCCGCGACCAGTCCCGGCTGGAGTCGTTCGCCAACGGCGAGCGCATCCGCGTAGTCATCCGCGGCGTGGAAAAAGCCGCCAAGGGCCCCCAGGTCGCGGTCTCGCGCGCCGATCCGGCCCTGGTGCAGAAGCTGTTCGAGGCCGAGGTGCCGGAGATCTACGACGGCACGGTGGTCATCAAGGGGGTTGCCCGCGAGGCCGGGGAGCGCACCAAGATCGCCGTCTTCTCCCGCGACAAGGATGTGGACTGCGTCGGCGCCTGCGTGGGCATGAAGGGCATGCGGGTGCAGAGCATCATTCGCGAGCTGCGCGGCGAGAAGATTGACATCATCGAGTTCAACGATGACCCGGTGCAGTTCGCCGCCAACGCCCTCAGCCCGGCCAAGATCAGCCGGGTGAGCATTTTGGACGCCGAGGCGCATCACTTGGAAGTGGTGGTGGACGATACCCAGCTCTCGCTCGCCATCGGCAAGAAGGGACAGAACGTCCGCCTGGCGGCCAAGCTGCTGGGCTGGAAGATTGACATCAAGAGCGAAGAAGAGAAGCGGCGCGAGGTAGAGGAACAGATGTCGGCGCTGGTGGGCGAAGGCGATGCGGTCGAGACCCCGCTGTCGCAGTTGGAGGGCCTCAGCGAGCGCATCCTGGCGGCCCTGACCCAGGCCGGCATCGCCAGCGTCGAGCAGTTGGGCAGCCAGACGCCGGAACAGTTGCAGCAGATCCCCGGCATCGGCCCCAAGGCGGTGGAGAAAATCTTTGTCGCGGTCAACCAGTTCTTCGGCGCTATGGTGGATGCCAGCGCCAGTCCGGTGGGCGAAGCTGCCGCCGCTCCGGCGCTGACGGAGACCCCGGAGAACGAACTGGACCGCACCGGGCAGGAATGGGAAGCGGAACAGCAGCGCGGCGTCTTGGACGCTCCGCTCGCCGACGCCGCGGAACTCCCCGCCCGCGATGGGCTGGAGCCGGCGGCGGATTCGGCCGCCGCGGCCGCCGAAGCCACGACCGCCGAAGAGGCGGACGGCGCCGCGGCGGGGCTGGAGCAAGCCAGCCAGGCCGAGTCCGGACAGCCGCATCCGCCGGGCGAGCCGCCGGAGAAAAGTCTCTAAGCCGCGAGGCGAGGAGAGAGCCGCGCGGCTGAGAGAAAGCCGCGAAGCTTAGGGTTGGAGTAGATTCGAGCACAGACGAATGGGAAAAATCCGTATCAACGATCTCGCCCGTGAGTTGGAGGTGAAGTCGCGCGCCATTCTGGACGCGCTGACCGCCGTCGGCTTCACCGAGCACAAGACCCATTCCAGCGCCGTCGAGGAAGACGTCGCCGAACAGGTGCGCCGCCATGTGCGCGGCGAAGCCCCGGTGGCGCCCGCGGCTGCCGCGCCCGCCCCGGCGCCTGAGCCGCCCCCCGCGCCCGCGCCCACCCCGGTGTCGGTCGCCGCGCCCGTGGTCGAGGCGGCGCCAACGCCGCCGCCAGCGCCGTCGCGCGCGCCCGGGCTGCGCCGGGCCCCGCTCGCCCCGGCCGCCGGGACGACGGCGCCCAGCGCCCCCAAACTGCCGGTCGCTCCGGAGCGGCCCACCTATCGCGCTCCGGTGCATCCGGTGGCTCCGCCGGCGCCCCCGGCGCCGGCGCCGGCTCCCGCCCCCACTCCGCCCCCCGCCGCGCCCGAGCCCCGGGTTGCCGCCGCCGTGCCCCGGGTCGCCGCCCCCGTGCGCCCCGCCGCGGCTGCGCCCCCCGCCCCGCCCCCGGCGGCGCCCTACGTGCCCCGCCCCGCCCTGCCGGTGCAGCCGTTTCGGCCGTTTGTTCACGGTGGCGCCTCCGCCACCTCGCATGCGCCGACCGCTCCAGCGCCGTCGCCTACCGTGCGCCGCCCCCAGCTCACCATCTCGCCCGCCGCCGGGGCGGCCACTTCGGCGACGCCAACGCCGCCGCCGCCCGGCGCTCCCGGCGGGCGCCGCCTGATCGTGCCGGTTGCCCCGCAACGGCCCACCTACGTGGCCCCGGAGCGGCCACTGCACCCCACTCCCGGCCAGCCCATCGCCGGCCCGGCCCCGGGCCGCCCCATCTATCAACGTCCTCCCGCCGCCGGCGCCCGCGCCGGTGTGGCCCGCCCCACCGGAGTGGTGCCCGAGGGCCGTCGGCCCATGCACCCCACCCGCCCGGGTGCCGGTCGCGACCTGCCCCCGCGCGGCGCCCACTACGGCCGGCGCGAGCCCCGCTCCAAGGAAGGCGCGCAAAAGTTCCAGCCCACCGCCCGTGCCCTCCCGGCCGGCCCCATGGCCACCGCCACCTCCATCACCATCAGCGAGGGCGTCACCGTCAAGGAGCTCTCCGAACGCCTCGGCCTGCGCGCCAAGGACGTGATTCGCAAGCTGCTCGACCGCGGTTTGATGGTCACCGTCAACCAGTCGCTCGATACCGAGATCGCGACGCAGATCGCGCGCGACTTTGGCGCCGAGGCCAAGACCATCTCCTTCGAGCAGGAAGCCCTGGGCGAGATCCAACCCGCCGAAGAGGTTGCCCAGCCCGAGGGCGAGGCGGCGGCCCCCAAGGAATCCGTATCCGCCAACCTCCGCCCCCGCGCTCCGGTGGTCACCATCATGGGCCACGTGGACCACGGCAAGACCTCGCTGCTCGACGCCATCCGCCTCACCAGCGTCGCCAGCGGCGAAGCCGGCGGCATCACCCAGCACATCGGCGCCTACAAGATCGAGATCACCGATCGCCAGTCGCCCGCCTTCGGCCGCGAAGTGGTGTTCATTGACACCCCCGGCCACGCCGCCTTCACCCGCATGCGCGCCCGCGGCGCCAAGGTCACCGACATTGTGGTGCTGGTGGTAGCGGCCGACGACGGCGTCATGCCCCAAACCCTGGAGGCGATTGACCACGCCAAGGCCGCCGGCGTGCCCATCATCGTCGCCATCAACAAGATAGACAAGCCCGACGCCCAGCCCGACCGCGTCAAAAAGCAATTGGGCGACCGCGGCCTGCTGGCCGAGGATTGGGGCGGCTCCACCGTCATGGTCAACGTCAGCGCCAAGGCCAAGACCAATCTCAATCTTCTGCTGGAGATGATTCTGCTGGTCAGCGACCTGCAGGATCTCAAGGCCGACCCCGACCGGCCCGCCCAAGGCGTGGTGCTGGAGGCCCAACTCGATCGCGGCCGCGGCCCGGTGGCCCGCCTGCTGGTGCAAAACGGCACCCTGCGCGCCACCGACACCCTCATCCTCGGCTCCGTCATGGGCCGCGTCCGCGCCATGTTTGACGATCGCGGCAAGCCGCTCGAATCCGCCGGACCCTCCACCCCGGTCGAGGTGCTCGGCCTCGACGGCATGCCCGACGCCGGCGATAGCTGGCTGGTGGTCAATGATCGCTACAAGGCCAAGCAGATCGTGCTCTTCCGCGAGGAAAAGGTGCGCGATGCCACCCTTGCCCGCTCCGCCCGCCTCAACCTCGAGGCCTTGAGCCAGCAGCTCGCCCGCGGCGATGTCAAGGAGCTCAACCTCATCATCAAGGCCGATGTCCAGGGCTCCGAAGAGGTGCTGGTGGATACCCTCTCCAAGCTCTCCACCGACAAGGTCAAGCTGCGCATCATCCACTCCGGCGTCGGCGCCATCACCGAAACCGACGTCCTGCTCGCCTCCGCCTCCCACGCCGTCATCATCGGCTTCAACGTCCGCCCGGAACGCAAGGCGGCGGATCTCGCCGAACAGGAGAAGGTGGATATCCGCTCCCACTCCATCATTTACGAGCTCACCGACGAGATTCAAAAGGCCATGCACGGCCTGCTCGAGCCCACCTTCAAGGAGACCGTCCTGGGCCGCGCCGAGGTGCAGAAGACCTTCCGCATCCCCAAGGCCGGCACCATCGCTGGCTGCTTGGTCAAGGAGGGCAAGCTCACCCGCGATTCCCAGGTGCGGGTGCTCCGCGACGGCACCGTCGTCTATACCAGCAAGCTCAGCTCCCTGCGCCGCTTCAAGGAGGATGCCAGCGAGGTCCGCTCCGGCATGGAGTGCGGCGCCAGTGTGGCCAACTTCAGCGACATCAAGCAGGGCGACATGATCGAGGCCTTCTCCGTCGAAAAAGTCGCCCCGCTGATGTAGGCGCCGCCATGCCTGTCGGAGTGCTGCAACTCGAAATCTTTTTGCCCGAATCCGCCTCGCTCAAGGATCGCCGCCAGGCGGTGCGCAGCGTCAAGGACCGCCTGCGCCAGCGCTTCAACGTCTCCGTCGCCGAGCTCGACCCCGAGCGCGATCTCTGGCAGCGCGCCACCCTCGGCATTGCCGCCATCGCCGCCGATGCCAATTATCTCCAGGGCCTGCTCGCCCAGGCGGGCGAGGCCGCCGTGCATTGGCTCCCCGGCCAGGACGTGCAGGTCGGCAGCATCGAGATTCTCGACTGAGGAGCCGTCCATGCCCCATCGCCCCGAACGCTTGGCGGAAAGCATCCGCGACGAACTCACCGAGATGATCGAGGGCGAGCTCGCCGATCCCCGCATCGGCCTCGCCGCCATTACCGAGATCACCCTCGATCCCCACCTCCGCGTCGCCCATATCTTCGTCGCCGTCGCCGGCGACGAGGTCGAGCAGCGCCGCAGCCTCGCCGGCCTGCTCGCCGCCCGCGGCTTTCTCCGCTCCGAACTCGGCGCCCGCCTGCAGTTGCGCCACGTCCCCGAGCTGCGCTTCGAGCTCGACCGCTCCGAGCAGCACACCGCCCGCCTGGAACAGCTCCTCGCCCGCGCCCGCAAGCGCTCCAACGCCCACCATTCTCCCCAGGAGTCTTGACCCCTTATGCCTGACGTCACCATCACCATCCGCCGCAACGGCTCCCTCAAGGTCGAAGGCCCCTTCCGCCTGATTGATTCGGCCGGGCAGGAGATGCCGCTGCCTTTGGATAAGCCTGTCATCGCCCTTTGCCGCTGCGGCCACTCCCAGAACAAGCCCTTCTGCGACGGTGCCCACAAGACCTGCGGATTTGAAGGCGCCGAGGCCCATGTTCTGGCCGCCGAGCAGGCAGCCGCTAGTGCCCCTAAGGATCCAATCGTAGTGCCCTGAATTGGCTTTTTCAGAATTAATAAA
>Ga0307372_10005644_pt1 | contig 18675 bp, 12 predicted proteins | sample OX1MG_FD_202533 | JGI IMG/M metagenome (GOLD analysis project Ga0307372, IMG submission 202533) | Soil microbial communities from Risofladan, Vaasa, Finland - OX-1 | ecosystem: Environmental > Terrestrial > Soil > Coastal area > Acid sulfate soil | place: Finland: Risofladan, Vaasa | collected...
CATCGCGTAACGCCGATGCCGCCAGCTCCAGCGTCGCCTCAACCGATCCGCTCGCCATCCATGATCCTCCGAATCATGGTGACCTATGGATTCAGAAGTCGAGACAAATAGCAACTGTATTGCTAGGCCGAAATCGGCACGACCAATTTCACACGGGTCCCGTTGCCGACCTTGCTATCGATTGCAACTTCGCCGCCGTGACGGGTGACGATGCTGCGGACCACGGCGAGCCCGAGACCCGCATTCTGCTCCGATCCGGCTCGGGCCCGGTCGACCCGATAGAAGCGCTCGAAGACATGCGGCAGATGTTCGGGTGCGATGCCGCAGCCAGTGTCGCTGACCGTGACGATCAGCCGGCCCGCGCTGGCGCGGGCCGCGAGCTCGACGGCACCGCCCCTGGGGGTGTGCGCGATCGCGTTCGAAACGAGATTGCCGAGCGCTTGCTGGAACAACGTGCGGTCGAGCTCGGCGCGCGCGCCGGTTGAGTCGGAGACGCGCAGATCGACTCCGGCCTCGGCCGCCGCAGCCTCGTAGAATGCGCCGACATTCGCCAGCTCCTGGCCGACGTCGACCGGCTCGCGCTGGAGCGCATCGGCGGCCGTATCAGAGCGGGCGAGAAACAGCAGCGTCCGGATCACGCGCGAGATGCGCGTACATTCCTCGAGGCACGATCCGAGGATGTCGCGATAGTCCTCGGCCGACCGCACCTTGCTCAGGGCAACCTCGATCTCGCCGCGCAGGTTGTTGATCGGCGTGCGCAATTCGTGCGCCACGTCGTCGGAGAACTGGGAGACGTGTCGGAACGACTGTTCGAGCCGGTCGAGCATGCTGTTGAACGTCTCTGCCAGGCCGCGCAACTCGGCGGGCAGGCCGCTGGACTCGATCCGCTCGTGCAGCGTCGTTGCCCGGATGCGAGCCGCGGTGCGGCTGATGCTCTCGATCGGTCGCATGCCGCCGCGCGCGATGAGAAAGCCGGCGATCGAACACAAGACCAGCGACACGCCGAGCACGACCCATAACCGCTCGCGGTAATGCGCGAGCAGATACTCGTCATGCGCCCGGTCCATCGCGACCTCCATGTATTGCGAGGGGTCGGTCGCGCGCGGTCCCGCGATCGGCACGATCAAGGTCAGGAACGGGCCACCCGATCGCGACACGGTCTCGCGACTCTCGCCGCCGGGAGCGTGGATGCCGGCAAGTTCCACCTTGCTGGGCGGCGGTAGCTGATCCGCCAGCCCCGGCGTTTCGGTCAGCGTCCGTCCGGCGCTGTCGAGGACACGCAAGTAAATCTCGGGCTGGTGCGACGGCGCCCATGACGGCCGCGGTTGCGGCACGCTCGAAAGCTGGCCCGTCGGCGATGCGCTCAGCAACAGCCGCGCATTGTTGAGGTTGTCGGCGAGATCGCGAATATCCTCGCGATACATGCTGTCGACCAGAACCCAGTAGAGCAGCCCGGTCGCGATAAAGATCAGTGCGAACGCCGAAAGCGCGTACCACGCGGTCATGCGCAGCGCGATCGACAACGCCCGGCGCGGGCGCGAGGCCTCTCTGCGGGCGGCGTCAGGCGCGCTGCTCGAGGACATAGCCGACGCCGCGGACGGTATGGATGAGCTTGCAGTCGAACGGATCGTCGACCTTCGAGCGCAATCGCCGCATATGGACTTCGACGACATTCGAATCGCTGTCGAAGTTGATGTCCCACACCTGTTCGGCGATCAAGGTTCGCGACAGGACCTCGCCGCTGCGCCGCAACAGCAGCGACAGCAATTGAAACTCCTTGGGCGTGAGGTCGAGCGGTTGGCCGGCGCGCACGGCGCGATGGCGATGCAGGTCGAGCTCGAGATCGGCGACCTTGAGTACCGGTGATTGCCGCGCCGGTCCGCGCCGGAGGATCGATCGAATCCGCGCCATGAGTTCGGAAAAAGCGAACGGCTTGACCAGGTAGTCGTCGGCGCCGAGCTCGAGCCCCTTGACGCGATCGCCGACGGCATCGCGCGCCGTCAGGAACAAGACGGGCGTGACGATCTCGCGGCGCCGCAGATCGGCGACGATGCTCCAGCCGTCGCGTCCCGGCAGCAGGACGTCGAGAATGATCAGGTCGTAGAGCCGCGTCTGCGCGAGGTGCGCGCCGTCCTCGCCATTGTCGGCGACATCGGCGACAAAGCCATTCTCCTCCAATCCGCGCTTCAGATAGGCGGACGTCTTGCGTTCGTCTTCGACGATCAGGATCTTCATCGGATGCCGTAGCGGATCGTAGGGCGCGGCCCGCGCGCTCACAACTGGTCGAGATCGAAGCCCATCACGGTGCGGCCGCCGGTCACCGCCGGCAGCAGCGCCGGCGCCTGGGCGAGGTGGTGTTCCGCATAGAAGCGTGCGGTCGCGATCTTGGCGTCGAGAAACTGCCGGTCGCTCGCGCCGCCGTGCAAGCGCCGCGCGGCGGCCGCGGCACTCTCGGCCATCAGCCAGCCGCCGGCGACCGTGCCAAACAGTTTGAGGTAGGGCTCCGCGCCGGCGAGCGCCGCGCCCAGGTCGGCAATCGCGGTATCGAGCAGCGCAGCGGTCGCGCGTTCGAGTGCGTTGATGCCGTGCACCAAATGACCATCGGCATCGTGACCGTCGAGCCGGTCGAGCGAGCGGCGCATGTCGGCCACCAGACCGGCGACTGCCGCGCCACGGTCGCGCAGCAGCTTGCGGCCGACCAGGTCATTGGCCTGGATACCGTTCGTGCCCTCGTAGATCGGCGCGATGCGCGCGTCGCGCCAGTGCTGGGCGGCGCCGGTCTCCTCGATGAAGCCCATGCCGCCGTGGACCTGGATGCCGGTGCTGGCCACTTCGACGCCGAGATCGGTGCACCACGCCTTGACGACCGGCGTCATCAGGTCGAGCCGCTCCTGCGCTTTCGCGCGCCGCATAGCGTCGGGATGGCGCCGGGCGCGGTCGGCCTCGCCGGCGGCGTAATAGGCGAGGGCGCGCGCCGCCTCGCTCGCCGCGCGCATCGACAGCAGCATGCGCCGCACGTCGGGGTGATGGATGATGGGCAGCCGAGCGCCATCCTTGGCGGTGACCGGCTTGCCCTGAACGCGTTCGCGCGCATAGGCACGCGCCTGCTGGTACGCGCGCTCGCCAATGGCGACGCCTTGCAATCCGACGTGCAGCCGCGCCGCGTTCATCATCACGAACATGACTTCAAGGCCGCGGTTCTCGTCGCCCACCAGGTAGCCGATGGCGCCGCCGTCGTCGCCATACGACATGACGCAGGTCGGGCTGGCGTGGATGCCGAGCTTGTGCTCGAGGCTGACGCAGCGCAGATCGTTGCGCGCGCCGAGGCTGCCGTCGTCGTTGACGAGGAACTTCGGCACCAGGAAGAGCGAGATGCCCTTGCTGCTGGCGGGCGCGTCGGGCAGCCGCGCGAGCACGAGATGGACGATATTCGGGGCCATGTCGTGTTCGCCCCAGGTGATGAAGATTTTCTGGCCGGTGATGCGGTAATGGTCGCCCTCGCGCACCGCGCGCGTGCGCAGCGCGCCGAGGTCCGAGCCCGCTTGCGGCTCGGTCAGGTCCATCGTGCCGGTCCATTCGCCGGCCACCATGTGGCCGAGGTAGCGACGCTTCTGTTGCGGCGTGCCGATGAGCTCGAGCAGCTCGCAGGCGCCGATGCTGAGCATCGGGCAGAGCGACCAGGCGAGATTGGCGCTCATCCACATCTCGTTGACCGCCGTGTCGAGCACGACCGGCAGGCCTTGGCCGCCGTGTTCGGGCGAGGCCGACAGCGCGCTCCAGCCGCCGTCCGCATAGGCGCGATAGGCTTCCCTGAATCCCGCCGGCGTGCGCACGATGCCGTTCTCGAGCTGGCTCTTTTCAATATCGCCGATGCGGTTTAAGGGTGCGATGACATTGCCCGCGAGCTTGGCGGCTTCGCCGAGGACGGCGTCGATGACGTCCGGCGACGCGTTCTCGCAGCCAGGCAGCCTGGCGATCTCCGGCAGCTTGGCGATCTCGTCGAGTGCGAAGCGCATGTCGGCGAGCGGCGCGGCGTATTCGTTCACAGCACCTTGCCCGGATTCATGATGCCGTCGGGGTCGAGCGCCGCTTTCACCTTGCGCATCATCTCGAGCTCGAGCGGCGCGGCGTAGTGTGCAAGCTCGTCGCGCCGCACGAGGCCGATGCCGTGCTCCGCGCTGATCGAGCCGCCGAGGGCCACGACGATGTCGTGGACGATGCGGTTGAACTCCGCCCACCGCTTCAGATAGACGGCTTTGTCGGCGCCCGGCGGCTGGGTCAGATTGAAATGGATGTTGCCGTCGCCGACATGGCCGAAGGGGTAGGGCCGGATGCCCGGCAGACGCTCGCGCACCGCCGCGCTCGCGCGGACGATGAACTCGGCGACCTTGCTGACCGGCACCGAGACATCGTGCTTGATGCTGCCGCCAAGCTTCTCCTGCTGCTCGGCGAGCGCAGCGCGAATGCGCCACAACTCGCGGCGCTGCGCTTCGCTTTCGGCGATGGTGCCGTCCTGCACGAGGTCCGCTTCCATCGCCGCCGCCAGCAGGCCTTCGAGCGCCTGGCGCAGCTGCGAGTCGGTGCGGCTGGTCGAAATCTCGAGCAGCGCATACCACGGATGTTTGGCGGCGAGCGGCTCGCGGAAACCCTCGCCGTATTGCAGGATGTTGTCGAGGCCGATGCGCGGAATGAGCTCGAAGCCGGTGAGCTGGTCGCCGCTCGCCGCGCGGGCGCGCGCGAACAGCTCCATGACGTCTTCGACGCGCTTCAGGCCGACCAGCGCGGTCTCGACTTCCCGCGGTCGCGGAAAAAGCTTGAGCGTCGCCGCGGTTATGATTCCGAGCGTGCCTTCGGCGCCGATGAAGAGCTGCTTCAGGTCGTAGCCGGTGTTGTTCTTGCGCAGGCCGCGCAACCCGTTCCAGACCCGGCCGTCGGCCAGCACCACTTCGAGGCCGAGCGCGAGCTCGCGCGCGTTGCCGTAGCGCAGCACGTTGATGCCGCCGGCATTGGTCGAGAGATTGCCGCCAATCTGGCACGAGCCTTCGGCGCCCAGGCTGAGCGGGAACAGCCGGTCGGCCGCCTCGGCGGCGCGCTGCAGATCGGCGAGTATGCAGCCGGCCTCGGCGGTGATGGTGAAGTTGAGTGCGTCGAGCGCCCGGATGCGATTCATCCGGCCGAGATTGACGAGGATGCCGTTCTTCGCAGCGACGGCGCCGCCCGACAGACCGGTATTGCCGCCCTGCGGATAGATCGGCAGGTGCGCCGCGGCGCAGATCGCGACCAGCTTCGCCACCTCGTCGGTCGAGGCCGGCCGCAGCACGGCGAGCGCGGCGCCGCGATAGAGGCCGCGCTGTTCGTGGAAATAGGGCTCGGCGTCGGCGCCCTCGGCGATGCCCTTCGGCCCGACCACGGCCTTGAGGCGCGCGACCGCGTCGGAAGCTGCCACGGTGTCCATGGCTAAAGCCCTATCGCTCCCGGCGGGGTGTCGTCCAGCCCTCAGTTGGCACGGCCGCGCGCGGCGCGGCGCAGCCGGTCGTTGATCGCCGCGCCGAGGCCGGTCTCGGGGATCGGCATGACGGCGATCGCCTTGAAACGCGGCTGGTCGAGCGCGCGCAGCGCCGCGAACAGATTGGCCGCGGCCTCGCCAAGGTCGCGCGACGGCGAAAGGTTGATCGTCGCAGCCGCGCCGCGCAGCGGCGGGCCAAAAGCCAGCAGTGCCTCGTCGTCGGCAACCGCGGTGGCGGCGAGGCGCAGTGGTCGCGCCGGCGCGTAGTGGCGTTCCGTCATTCCCGGCGAGCGCGGCGCGCTCGCGTCGCCCGCATCGGCGAGCGGCCCGAGCGCGGCTTCGAGCTGCTCGCGCGTCACGCCTCCCGGACGCAACAGCGCCGGCCGTTCTGCGGATAGATCGAGGACGGTTGACTCGATGCCGACGCGACAGGGTCCGCCGTCGAGCACCGCGGCGATGCGGCCATCGAGTTCGGCGAGGACGTGGTCGGCGGTCGTCGGACTGACGTGGCCGGACCGATTGGCGCTGGGCGCCGCAAGCGGCCGGCCCGCCGCACGGAGCAGCGTCTGAGCCAGCGGATGCGCCGGCGCACGCAACGCCAGGGTGTCGAGACCGGCGCTCGCCAGCGACGATACCGGGCAATGCTCGCTGCGTTTCAGCACCAGGCTCAACGGTCCGGGCCAGAAGCGACGCGCGAGTGTGCGTGCCCGCTCGTCGCATACGGCGAGCGGTTCCGCGGCGGCGAGATTCTCGACATGGACGATCAGCGGGTTGAATTGCGGCCGATCCTTGGCGGCAAAGATCGCGGCGACGGCGCGGTCGCTCGTCGCGTCGCCGCCCAGGCCGTAGACCGTCTCGGTCGGGAAGGCGACGAGCGCACCGTCGCGGAGCAAGGAGGCGGCGCGGTCGAGTTGCGCAGCGGTCAGGCGTTCGGTCACGTCCGGCCGCGCGCGACGAAAGCCGGATTGCGGTAGCCGGGCTTGCCGTAGCCGAGCCGCGCGCCGTCGATCGTTGCGACGCTGCCGCCGGCCGCTTCGAGGATCGCCTGGCCGGCGGCGGTGTCCCACTCGCAGGTCTCGCCGTAGCGCGGATAGTGGTCGGCCGAGCCTTCGGCGATGAGGCAGAACTTGACCGCGCTGCCCATCGGTCGATGCACGGCGCCCGGCACGCCGTCGAGATAAGCGGTGACGCGCCGTGACACGCCGTGCAGGCGGCTCGACAGGACGATGGGATTGGCCGGCGCGAAGCGGGCGGCGATCTTTTCGGGCTTGCCGCCGGCGCGCTGACGCGTCGCCGTGCCCGGACCGGCGGCGGCGTAAATCAGGTGTTGCGTCGGCACGCCGATGACGCCGAGCACCGGCCAACCGTCCTCGATCAGACCGATATTGACGCTGAACTCGTCGCTGTGATCGACGAAGCCGCGCGTGCCGTCGAGCGGATCGACCAGCCAGTAGCGCGACGCCAGCGTCGCGGGCAGGCCGGAAGCGGCAACCTGCTCCTCGGCGACCACCGGAATGTCGGGAGCGGCTTGTTCGAGCACGGCGACGATCAGCCGCTCCGCCTCCTCGTCGGCCAGCGTCACCGGCGACTGGTCGGCCTTGCGCCGGACCTCGAACGGCGTGGCGTAAATCTTGAGGATGGCCGCGGCGGCGGCCTCGGCGCCGCGGCGGGCGACTTCGAGCAGAGCCGCGCGGCTCGCCGTCACGGGCGCGCCTGGCGGATCGCGCGCCACACGCTATGCGGCGTCGCCGGCATCTCGATCGTCTCGATGCCGAGCCCGGCGAGCGCGTCGACCACCGCGTTCATCACCGCCGGCGGCGCGCCGATGGCGCCGGCCTCGCCCGCGCCCTTGACCCCCAGCGGATTGGTCCGGCACGGCACGACGTTGTAGCTGAACTCGACCGGCGGGATGTCGTCCGCGTGCGGCATCGCGTAATCCATGAACGAGCCCGTGAGCAATTGACCACCTTCGTCGTAGATGCAGCCCTCGATCAGCGCCTGGCCGATGCCCTGCGCTACGCCGCCGTGAATCTGACCGGCGAGCAGCAGCGGGTTTACCACATTGCCGAAATCGTCGACCACGACATAGCGCAGCACGGTGACGACGCCGGTGTCGGGATCGATCTCGAGTTCACAAACGTGGCAACCGTTGGGGAACGTATGCGCGGCCGGAAGGTAATGCGCCTTCTCGTCGAAACCCGGCTCGAAGCCTGCCGGCAGCAGCAGCGGGTTGAGGGCGGCCTGCGCGACCTCGGTGATGCCGACGCGCTTATCCGTGCCGGCGATCACGTAAGCGCCGTCGACGAACTCGATGTCCGCCTCGGCGGCTTCGAGACGATGGGCGGCGATCTTCTTGCCTTTGTCGATGATGCGCCGGATAGCGATGCCGAGCGCGTTGCCGGCCACCGGCAGCGAACGCGATCCGCCCGTGCCGCGACCGAAGCCGACGATGTCGGTGTCCCCCTGGTGGACGCGCACGCGGTCGAAGGGCAGGCCCAGGCCGTCGGCAACCAGCTGCGCATAGGCGGTCTGGTGACCCTGGCCGGAGGATTGCGAGCCGACGATGACCGTGACCGCGCCGCTCGAGTCGAAGCGGATTTCGGCCATCTCGTCGAAGCCGCCGCCGCATTGCTCGATATACGTCGAGAGACCGAGTCCGCGGAGCTTGCCGCGCGCTTCGGATTGCGCCTTGCGCGCCGGAAATCCGTCGGCGTCGATGTGCGCGAGCACGTCGCCGAGGTTCTTGGCGAAATCGCCACTGTCATAGGTCAAGCCGAGTGCGGTCTTGAACGGCATGGCGTCGGGCGGAATGAAGTTACGTCGGCGCAGCTCGGCGGGTGCGACGCCGAGTTTGCGCGCGGCATGATCGATCAGCCGCTCGAGGACGTAATTCGCTTCCGGCCGACCGGCGCCGCGATAGGCATCGACCGCGACGGTGTTAGTATAGACGCCTTTGACGCGCACCACCGCGGCCGGCACGCGATAGCTGCCGACCAGCATCGCCGTGCCCGACAGCGTCGGAATGAAGGTGGCGAAATTCGAGAGATAGGCGCCGAGATTGGCGGCAGTCTCGACGTCGACGGCAAGGAAGTTGAATTCGCCGTCGAGCGCGAGGCGCGCGCGCGTGACGTTGTCGCGGCCATGCGCGTCGCTCAGGAATGACTCGCCGCGCTCGCCAGCCCATCTGACCGGCCGGCCGAGCTTGCGCGCGGCATAGAGCACGAGGCCCTGCTCGGGATAGAGGAACAGCTTCATGCCGAAGCCGCCGCCGACGTCGGGCGTCACGACGCGGATTCGATGCTCGGGCAGCTTGAAGATATTCGTGGCGAGCAGCCGGCGGATCGAATGCGACCCCTGGGTCGAGGTGTAGAGCGTGAAGCGTTCCTCGCCGGCGTCGTAGGCGCCGACGGCGCCACGCGGCTCCATCGAATTCACGACCAGACGGTTGTTGACCATGCTCAGCTCGACGACGTGCTGCGCCCTGGCGAACGCGGCCTTGGCGGCCTTGCGGTCGCCGATTTCCCAGTCGAAGCAGAGATTGTTCGGGATGTAGTCCCAGACCAGCGGCGCGCCCGGCTCGGCGGCGCGCGCGGTGTCGGCGATCGCCGGCAGGACGTCGTAATCGACCCGGATCAACTCGGCCGCGTCCTTGGCGGCGGCGACGGTCTCGGCGACGATGAAAGCGATGCCGTCGCCAACGTGCCGCGCGCGGCCGACGGCGAGCAGCGGGTGTTCGACCATCTTGATGCGGCTGCCGTCGCGGTTCTTGAGCGGCACGACGCAGGGGATCTTGCCGATACCGTCGCGCTCCAGGTCCGCGCCGGTGAATACCGCGAGCACGCCGGGCGCCGCTTGTGCCGCGGCGGTGTCGATGGCGCGGATCGCCGCGTGGGCGTGCGGCGAACGCAGGACGTAGCCGGCCGCCTGGCGCGGCAGGGCGATGTCGTCGGTGTAGCGGCCGGCACCGGTGATGAAGCGGCGATCCTCGCTGCGCCGCACCGGCTGGCCCATGCCGAACTGTCCCATGGACGGGAAATCTCTGTCGTGGTGGCGAAGGGCGCTAAAATAGCGGCGGGCGCACGAACCGACCAATCCCTTTTTCGCCCGGTCGGTATGACCGAACGGAGTCCCGGCGCGCATGTGCGGGCGGTACAAATTGACCACACCCGCCGACGTCTTGCGCGACGTGTTCGGATTCATCGAACGGCCGAACCTGCCGGCGCGCCACAACATCGCGCCGACCCAGGAGGCGCCGGTGGTGCGCCAGCGGCGTCAGCCCAAGGGCGAGCGCACGGTGCAGAACCTGCGCTGGGGCCTGATTCCGTCTTGGGCGAAGGACGCGAAGATCGCGTCGTCGCTGATCAACGCGCGTGCCGAGAGCCTGGCGTCGCGCCCGGCCTTCGCCAGGGCGCTGCGCCAACGGCGCTGCGCCGTGTTGGCCGACGGGTTCTACGACTGGTCGGGCGAGGGCGCGCCGCGGCAGCCCTACTTGGTGGCGCGGCGCGATGCCGCGCCCTTCGCCTTCGCCGGCCTATGGGACCGCTGGATCGAGCGCACGGATGGCGCCGAGACGCCGGTCGATACGTTCACGATCGTTACCACGGCGGCGAACGACCTGCTGCGGCAACTGCATCCGCGCATGCCGGTGATCCTGACCGGCGCCGAGCTCGATACCTGGCTCGATCCCGAGAGCGATCCGGTGCGCGTCGCGGCTGCGTTGCACGGCGTGCCGGCCGCGACGCTGCGCTACGCGCCGGTGAGCAAGCGGGTGAATTCGGCGCGCGTCGACGAACCGGAACTGGCGGCGCCGATCGGGCCGGAGACCGTCGGCGCCTAGCTGCGCTTCTTGTTCTTGCGCGCGTCGGCGATGAGCTGGCGGAGGCGGTCGATGTCGACCGCGCCCATGGTGAGCCGATTGCCAATCAGCAGCGCCGGCGTCGCATCGATGCCGAGCGCATCGGCAAGCGCATAGTTACGCTTGATGATGCGCTCGGTATCGGCCGACGCCATGTCGCGCTTGAGCTTCGTCAGATCGAGGCCGGCCGCTTGCGCGACGTTCATGACCGCGGTGTCATCGATCGCGCCTTTGAGCGCCATCATTCGGTCGTGAAACGCGGCGTACTTGCCCTGCTTGCGCGCGGCGATGGCGGCGCGCGAGGCGAAGACCGAGACCGGGCCGAGGATCGGGAACTCCTTGTAGACGACGCGAAGCTTGCCGTCCTCTTTGATCATCGCCTCCAGCGAGGGCTCGATCGCCTTGCAGTATGGGCAACGGTAATCGAAGAACTCGACCAGCGTCACGTCGCCGTTGGGATTGCCGCCCACCGCCGAATTGCGATCGTGCAACAGCTCGTCACGCCGATCGGCGATCGTCTGCTGCTGTTGCGCGGCCTTCGTAGCCTCCGCCTGGAATTGCGCCGCCTTCAGGGACTCCAGGATCGCCTCGGGATGATGCTGCAGGTAGTCGTGAATGAGACGATCGAGCTCCTGCTTCTGCTCGGGCGAGAAGGATTGCGCGGTGGCCGGCGGTGCGGCGGCGACCGCGACGGCAAGCGCAATCAGCGCGGTGTAGACGAGCTTGATCATCCCCAATCCTTCCGTCCGCTAGGACCTGTCCCGAATCCGCTTGGCTTCGCTGTAGATATCCTCGGCGCGCTGCCGCTGCGGACCGGCTGGCAGAATCTGACGCGCGCGGATCGCCTGCTCGATCGCGGTCTTGTAGTCGCCGTTCGCCATGCCTTCTTCGGCGAGCGACAGCGCCGCCATGCCGATGTTGTGGCTGCGGCCGTAGGCGATCGCCAGGAAATGCCAAGCGTCCGGATTGTCGCTTTCGTAATTGACGGCGTCGGAGAGCTGAGCCAGGGCTTTCGGCACCATCGCCGGGTCCTCGGTCTCGAGCTCGACCTGGGCCAGCTCGACGCGCATCAATGGCGCATTGTTGAGCGCGACGGCGCGCTGATAGGGCGCCACCGCGTCGGCGACGCGGCCGTTCTCGAACAGCATCTGGCCCTTGAGCTCCCAGAAATAGGGATTGTTGGGCTGATCGCGGATCAGGCCGTCGATCTCGGCCAGCGCCTTGTCCAATTCCGGGATGCGGTAATAGGCGATGGCACGGGCGTAACGCGCCGGCACCGAGGTGTCGCTGGCCGGATATTTCTCCAGCGTTTGCGCCGGCGGATCGAGGAAGGCGTGCAGCTTGGCTTTCACGTCGTTGAGCATCGCGATCGATTGCGGCGGATCGGGGTTGTTGGTGTAGGGCGAATGGAGGACGTGCTGGTGCACATATTCGATACGTTCTTGGGTCAGCGGGTGGGTGCGCAGATAGGGGTCTTGATAGGCCGGCGATAGCAGCTCCTCGGGCTCGAGAATCTTGAAGAAGTCGAGCAGGCCTTTGGACGATTGATGCGTCCTATCGAGGAAGCCGAGGGCAGCATGGTCGGCCGCGCCTTCCTGCGCCACGGAGAACGACAGGAACGAGCGCTCGCCGACGCCTTCGCCACCGGCCACCGCGCCGCCGAGGCCGCCAGGCTGACCGGAGGCGAGGGCGGCGGCGCCACCGACCACCATGGCGATGATCGCCTTGATCGTGGCGTCCTTCATCTCGGTCTGGAAACGCGCCAGATGACCGCCGGCAATGTGGCCGGTCTCGTGCGCCATGATGCCGACGAGCTCGTTGGGCCGATCGGCGCGTTCAATCGTGCCGGTGTTCATGAAGATATTCTGACCGCCGGCGACGAACGAATTCAGCTGCGGATCCTGGACGATGTAGAAGTGCAGGGCGTTCGGATCGAGGCCGGCGGCACGCCAGACCGGCATCTCGAAGGTGCGGAGCATCGTCTCGGTCTCGACGTCGCGAATGAGGTTCGGCGAATCGTCTTGCGCCGCAGCCTGCTGGACGAGCGCGATGCTCGTCGCCAGCAGGACGCAAACGACCTTGAGAACGAACTTCACTGACAAATGTCCGGCTCCGCATCCCTCGTAAACGCCGCTGCCGCCATCGTCAACCACCGATTCGGGTACGACTGTAAGGCGCGGTACGCGGCGTCCGTGGCGCTTCGAATCCGCAACGAATCCGTGCAGCGCGGCCGGAGGTCGACGACAGTTGTTGACAGCCGGCCGCTGTACGCTTACATAGGGGTCGAACGTAAATAGCGTACAAGCGGTCGAAGGTTAAGGCACGAAAGCGTAAGCCATTGAAATCATTAAGGATCGGCCCCGAGGAACGGCCTATGCACCCTGAATTCTGCCGAGCAAACCCCATAGGGCGGGCGCCGCCGGAAAAAATTAAAATCGCCAAAACAAAACCAATTTTTGGCCGCGCGCCGTGGCCGGCTGCGAGCGCCCCGCGCGGCTTGCCATGACGCTCAAGGTCTCTGCGCGCGGACGCGTTCCGCCTTTCATCGTGATGGACGTGCTGCGCGACGCCAACGCGCGTGCAGCCGCGGGCAAGGACGTACTGCATCTCGAAGTCGGCCAGCCCTCGACGCCGGCGCCCAAGGGCGTGATCGAAGCTGCGCGCGCCGCGCTCGATCGTGACGTGCTTGGCTACACCGACGCACTCGGCTTGCCGGCGTTGCGTCAGGCGATCGCGGCCCATTACCGCGGCCGCTATGGCATTGCGCTCGATCCGGCGCGCGTCGTCGTCACCACCGGCTCATCGGCCGGCTTCATCCTCGCCTGCCTCGCGGCCTTCGAGCCGGGCGAAAAGGTGGCAATCGGTGCGCCCGGCTATCCGGCTTATCGCAACATTCTGACCGCGCTCGACCTGGTGCCGGTCGAGCTGACCGCCGGTGCCGACGAGCGCTACCAGGTGACGCTCGAACGACTGCGGACGCAAGGGCAGGGCGTCGAAGGTTTGATCATCGCCAGCCCGGCCAATCCGACGGGCACGATGATTCCGCCCGCGGAGCTTGGCGCGATCGTGCGCCATTGCCGCGATGCCGGAATCCGCCTGATCTCGGACGAGATCTATCACGGCATCACCTATGACGAGCCCGCCGCGACCGCGCTTGCGTTCGATCCGCAGGCACTCGTCGTCAACAGCTTCTCGAAATATTTCTCGATGACGGGTTGGCGCGTCGGCTGGATGGTGGTGCCGGCCGACATGGCGCGTGCGGTCGAATGCCTGGCGCAAAATCTTTACGTCTCGCCGCCGGCGCTATCGCAGCACGCCGCGATTGCCGCGTTCGAGTGCCTGATGGAGCTCGACGCCAACGTCGCGCGTTATGCCGAAAATCGCGCATTGCTGCTGCGCGAGCTGCCGCGAGCGGGCTTCGAGCGGCTCGCGCCGTCGGATGGCGCGTTCTACCTCTACGCCGACGTCGCGCATCGCACCAACGACAGCGAGGAGTTCTGCCGCCGCCTGCTGCGCGAGACCGGCATCGCGCTGACACCCGGCACGGATTTCGATCCGCGTCGCGGCCGCGCGACGCTTCGGCTGTGTTACGCCGGCTCGACCGCCACCATCGTCGAAGCGGCGCACCGGCTCAAGGCATGGCGCGGATGAGCGCCGCAATCAGCGGCGCCACCAGCCTTTCTTCGGATTACTCGCCGGTCCGGTGACGTCGTGCGCTGGCGGGACGTTGTGTTGGACCGGCTGCCGTTCGGTTTCGGCCTGCGCCGGTTCCGGCGCGGGTTCGGGTGCGGCCGCGCGCGGCGCCGGCGCGTCGGCTGAAGACGCCGACGGCGCCGGCGTCTCGGCTGGCGGCGCGTAGCGCTCGGCTGGTGGCATGAAGGGCTCGGCCGTGCGCGGCACCGGCTCGCTCATGCCGTCGGCGCCAGTCGGTTCACCGGCCATCGGTTCGTTGCCGTGCTGCTCGCCGCCGCGACCGCGACGACGGCGACCGCCGCGGCGACCACGCCGGCGCCGGCGCCGACCCTCGTCGGGCTGACCGGGCTGCGCCGTGGCGTCGTGGCCGGGCTGCGTTTCTATGCCATACGGCGGCTGCTCCTCATGCAGCGTCGGCGGCTGGGCGCTCTCGTTCTCGTCGAGCTCCTCGTCGCTGCCGCCCGCGACATAACCGGGCTCGCCCGGCAGCAAGGCGAAAGACGGCTTGAAGCCGCGCTCCGGCCGGGGCGGCGTCCCACTGCCACGCGGCTCGGCGGCGACCTGGCCCTGATCTTCACCGCCGTGCGGCGGTGCCTCGCCGTGGCGGCCGCGGCCGCCGCGACGGCCCCGCCGACGCCTCCGGCGCCGATGGTTGTCGGGGCCACCCTCGGCTTGGCCGTGCTGGTGGTATTCGGCGGCGTGGCCGCGATCCGCCGCGGGTTCGGTGTCCGCCGCCATCCCAGAGACCGGCTCCGATGACGCCGCAGCCGCTTCGGCGCCGGATTCGACAGCCTCGATCGCCTCGCTCTCGATCGGCTCGGGCGGGATCGGCGTCACCGGCAGCGCCGTGATCTCCGACGGCGTCAGCGCGCGCAGCCGTTCGAGCTTGTACTGCGGCGGGATGAGGCCGGCATCGGTCTTGACGAAAACGCGCATGCCGTAGCGCGCCTCGATCTGCTGCAGCGCCGCGCGCTTCTGGTTGAGCATGTAGAGGCCGACCGCATCGGGAACGGCGACACTGATCTCACCCGAGCGGCGACGCACGCCTTCCTCCTCGATCGCGCGCAATACGTGCAGCGCTGTCGATTCGGTGGAGCGGATGTAACCGGTGCCGCCGCAATGAGGACAGGGCTGGGTCGAGGTTTCGATCAACGACGGCCGCAGTCGCTGCCGCGACATCTCGAGCAGCCCGAACGGGCTGATGCGGCCGATCTGGATGCGCGCGCGGTCCTGGCGCATCGCCTCTTTAAGGCGACGCTCGACGGCGTGCTGGTTGCGCGAGACCTCCATGTCGATAAAATCGATGACGATCAGACCGGCGAGATCCCGGAGCCGCAGCTGGCGCGCGATTTCGTCCGCCGCTTCGAGGTTGGTCTTGGTTGCGGTCTCCTCGATGTTGCGCTCGCGTGTCGAACGTCCCGAGTTGACGTCGATTGAGACCAGCGCTTCGGTCGGATTGATGACGACGTAGCCACCGGATTTGAGCTGCACCGTTGGCGAATGAATTGCGTCGAGTTGTCCCTCGATCGGATAGCGCTGGAACAACGGGACGTTGGGATCGCGATAGAGCTTCACGCGCCGCTCGTGGTCGGGCATCAGCATCTGCATGAACGAGCGGGCATTGTGGTATCCCGCCTCGCCGTCGACGGCGATTTCCTCGATGTCGCGGCTGTAGAGGTCGCGGATCGCGCGCTTGATGATGTTGCCTTCCTCGTAGATCAGCGCGGGCGCGGTCGATTTGAGCGTGAGTTCGCGGATATCGTCCCACAGGCGCCGCAGATACTCGAGATCGCGCCCGATCTCGGGCTTGGAGCGTTCGCTGCCCGCGGTGCGGACGATGACGCCCATGCCCTCCGGCACTTCGAGATCGCTCATCAGCTCTTTGAGGCGGCGGCGATCGTTGGCGCTGGTGATCTTGCGCGAGACGCCGCCACCGCGCGGCGTATTCGGCATGAGGACGCAGTAGCGGCCGGCGAGCGAGATATAGGTCGTCAGCGCCGCGCCTTTGTTGCCGCGCTCTTCCTTGGTGACCTGCACCAGCATGATCTGGCGGCGCTTGATCACTTCCTGGATCTTGTAGTGGCGGAACGGCCGCCGGATCGGTCGACGCGCTTCCTCGATCTCGTCGCCGCCGAGAGTCTCGACGTGGGTTTCGGCCGGCGCCGTCGCCGTTTCGCCGGTCGGCGCGGTATCGGCCGCGGGCAGCTCACCGGGCAGGGCGGTTTCGGCTTCGCCGGCCGCGAGCGACTCGCCTTCCGGTTGGGGCAAGTCCTCGGCCGTGTCGTGCGGCGCGGCAGTCCCATCGGCCGCGCCTGCATCGTCGTGATCGCGCGCGCGATCCTGATCGAGGTCGTCGTGGCCGAAGCCGTCGGGCTCCACGAGTTCCGTCTCCAGCGAGGCTTCGGCGACGTCGAGCGGTCCGCTCGACAGCTCTTCGTGATGCGCGTCCAGTGCGGCGCGCCCGGGCATCTCCGCCGTCTCCGACCGCACGTCGAGGCCGGCCTCTTCGCGCTCTTCCTCGCGCAGGTTCTCCGCGACCTCGGCGACGCGCTCGGCCTCCAGCGCCGCTTCACGATCGGCCACCGGAATCCGGTAATAGTCGGGATGGATCTCGTTGAAGGCGAGGAAGCCGTGGCGATTGCCGCCGTATTCCACGAATGCCGCCTGGAGCGACGGCTCGACGCGCGTCACCTTGGCGAGATAGATGTTTCCCTTGATCTGTTTCTTAGTCGACGTCTCGTAGTCGAATTCGACGAGACGGTTGCCGTCGAGCACGACGACCCGGGTCTCTTCCGGGTGGGCGGCATCGATGAGCATGCGCTTGGTCATGCGGAACTCCGAGGTGCGCGCAGGCGCCCGCGCGAAGAACGGGCGGCGGCGTCAACCTGATGGCTGCGAAGCTGGCGGCGCAACCCGTTCGATGTTCGAGCCGGGTTGGAGCGAGGGTCATTGCGAGGCTCTCTGGCTGCCGCGAGCCGGCCACGGGCCGGCGCAGGCTTCTGGGTTTGATCAAACCGCGTGGTCCTTTGGCATCGCGGCGGGGTGCGTCGCCGCATCCCGAACCGCCGCGTCGCCCTCTTCGGCCTTGGGCCAGAAGCGGACTGCAGTATTTCGCGGGCTCAGGATACAGGCCGCGCCATCCCACGGCAACCGCCTCGTGTGCCGCGATGCGGCGGAAACCAGCGCTCCGCGGCCGCGCCGGCGCTTTTATCTTGGAAAGCCGGCGCGATGGGGTCATAAAGCGCGCGTAAGATCGGGCGTCGCCGGCACGAGTCGTAGCGCACGCCGATTGGCGGCAATGGCGCCCGGAATATGACCAAGCTCTTCAAAATTTTGTTCGTTTTCGTGCTGTTCGGCGGCGTGATCGGCGTCGGCGTGGCCGGCCTGGCGGTTTGGTATTTCGGCCGCGACCTGCCCGATTACCAGCAACTCACGCACTATCAGCCGCCCGTGGTGACGCGGGTCTACGCCGGCGATGGGCGGCTGCTCGCCGAGTACGCCAACGAGAAGCGTGTCTTCGTGCCGGTGAGCGCGATGCCGCCGCTCGTGATCCACGCCTTCCTGGCTGCCGAGGATCGCAACTTCTATTCCCATCCGGGCATTGACCCGCTGTCGATGGTACGCGCCGCGATTACCGACCTGTTCCGGCTCGCCGAGCATCGTCGTCCCATCGGTGCGTCCACCATCACGCAGCAGGTGGCGAAGAACTTTCTGTTGAACAACGAAGTCTCGATCAAGCGCAAGATCCGCGAAGCCCTGATCTCCATCCGTATGGAGCAGGTGATGAGCAAGGATCGCATCCTCGAGCTGTATCTGAACGGCATCTATCTCGGCGGCGGAACCTACGGCGTTGCGGCGGCCGCGCTCAATTACTTCAACAAGTCGCTCGACCAGCTCGATGTCCAGGAGGCGGCATTCCTTGCCGCACTGCCCAAGGCGCCGAACAATTACAATCCGCAGCGCCATCCCGAAGCGGCCAAGGACCGGCGCGACTGGGTGATCGATCGCATGGCCGACGCCGGCTTCATCGCGTCGCCGCAAGCGAGCGCGGCGAAGGCCCAGCCGATCGTGCTGCGTCAGCGCAGCGCCACCGAAATGGCGCGCGCCGATTATTTCAGCGAGGAAGTGCGCCGCGAGCTGTTGGAGCGCTACGGCAACCGGACGGTCTATGAAGGCGGGCTGTTGGTCCGTACCAGCCTCGATCCGACGCTGCAGGCCGCAGCCGACAAATCGCTGCGCGATGCGCTCGAGGCCTACGACCGGCGCCACGGCTGGCGCGGGCCGGTGACGCATATTGCGATCGATGGTGACTGGCAGCCGCGTCTTGCTGCCGTGCCGGTGCCTGCCGGCGCCGCCGACGTGGATTGGTCTTTGGCAGTCGTGCTTTCCACGGACCGCGACGCGGCAACGATCGGCTTTGCCGACGGACGCCGCGCCGAGATTCCCTACAGCGAGTTGCGTTGGGCACGGAAGAAGCTGAGCGACGATGCGGTTGGTCCGGTTCCGGCGACTGCGGGATCGGCGGTCTCGGCGGGGGACGTGGTTTTGGTTGATCGGGTGGACGCGGCCGGGAAGGTTTATGGGCTGCGGCAGCTTCCGGATGTTTCGGGTGCGCTGGTGG
>Ga0307372_10005647_pt1 | contig 18667 bp, 16 predicted proteins | sample OX1MG_FD_202533 | JGI IMG/M metagenome (GOLD analysis project Ga0307372, IMG submission 202533) | Soil microbial communities from Risofladan, Vaasa, Finland - OX-1 | ecosystem: Environmental > Terrestrial > Soil > Coastal area > Acid sulfate soil | place: Finland: Risofladan, Vaasa | collected...
TCCTTGCCCGTACCGCCACGGGTCCGCCGACCGGGCCGCCCGCGATCCGGGCGCACCATGTCTGCTATGCCTGAACGACCGGGGCCAGAGCATGGCTGGCCCCGCCGTCCTGATTCGTGCCGACCGCGAATCCCCGTTGCCAGAGCCTGACACGGCAGTCCGATCGACCGCTCCGGCTGCTCCCCGCATTACGAGTGACGCAGGGTACTAGGTCAGCCAGACCCAGGCGGCGGCCGCCAGCGTAGCGACGTTGACCGCAAAGGTCGCAGCCATGCCGGGCGCCCGCAGGCGCACCCCGGCCAGGTAGCCGATCCAGAACACCAGCCGCGCCACGGCGAACACATAAGCCAACGCGACGACCGGCCCCATCCTGGCCGCCGGCACCCCCGCCGCCAGCGCCAGCAAAGCCGGCACGAACACCGTCATCTGCTCCACCGTGTTGGCGATCACTCGCTGGTTGGTGCGCAGAAAGGGGCTGTCGGTCCCGGCCAGCGGATCGATCGCGCCGGTCATGGCGCGCGCGCCCATCTGCGCCAGGATCATCACCGCCAGCAGTGCAGCGCTCGGCAGCAGCGCGGCGAGCGCCAGCGCGACATGCGGCGCCACGCCGGCCAATGACACAGGCGCCAGCACGGCGGCCAGCAGCCACCAGGCCAGGATCGCCGCCACGACCCCAGCCGCCGGAAGCAACATGGGTGGGCGGCACGTCGTCACGCCAGCGCTTCCCGCCCCATCTCCAGGAACTTCTCCCGCCGGCGCGCCTTGAGCGTCGGCCCGTCCAGGGCGACGAGCGGCGCCAGCGCCGACGCCACCGCGTCGCCCACCGCCCGGATGGCGGCGCCCGCATCACGTTGCGCTCCGCCCAGCGGCTCGGGGATCACCTTGTCGATCATGCGCAGGCGTTGCAGGTCCTCGGCGGTCAGGCGCAGCGCCTCCGCCGCGGTGGCCGCGTGCGCCTGGTCGCGCCACAGGATCGAGGCGCAGCCCTCCGGCGAGATCACCGAATAGATTGCATGCTCCAGCATCATCACATAGTCCCCGGCGGCCAGGGCGATGGCGCCGCCGGAGCCGCCTTCGCCGATGATGGCGGCGACCACCGGCACCGGCGCTTCCAGACATGCCTCGATGGAGCGGGCGATCGCTTCGCCCTGGCCGCGCGCCTCCGCGTCGATGCCGGGGAACGCGCCGGAGGTATCGACGAAACTCAACAGCGGCAGGCCGAAGCGGCCGGCCAGCTCGATCAGGCGGCGCGCCTTGCGGTAGCCCTCCGGCCGCGCCATGCCGAAATTGTGCTTCAGGCGGGACTCGGTGTCGGAGCCTTTCTCGGTGCCCAGCACCATGACGGAGCGGCCACGGAACCGGCCGAGCCCGCCCAGCACCGCGGCGTCGTCGGCAAAGGCGCGGTCGCCGGCGAGCGGCGTGAAGTCGGTGACCAGCGCGGCGATGTAGGCCATTGCGCGGGGCCGGTCGGGGTGGCGGGCAACCTGCGTCTTCTGCCACGGGGTCAACCGGGCGTAAACGCCGCGCAACTGGCGGTCGGCAGCGGCGGTCAGCCGTCCCACCTCCTCGGCGATGTTCAGCCCGCCGGGTTCCGAAAGGCGCCGGAGTTCCTCGATCTTGCCCTCCAGTTCGGCGATCGGCTTCTCGAAGTCGAGGTAATGGCGCATGGGCCGGGGCTTTAGCACATGCCCGAGGGAAGGCCAGGGGCAGCGTGCAGGCGTCGGGGCGATGGCCCCGCACGCCGCGGCATTGACAGCGGCGGTGCTTCGGCGAATCCCTAGCGCAACGAATGGACGATCTGCCGATACGCCTCCTCCGGGAACGCTTTCAACGACGTGGTGCGCACGTTGCCTAGTCTGCCCAGCAGCAGAATAAAGCGCGCCGCCACCGCGTCGTCCGGCGCTTCATAGGTGACGATCAGGTCGTGCGCGCCCATCGTCATGTAAGTGGACAGGAAACGCCCGCCCATGTCCTCCAGCGTTTTCCGCGCCGCATCCACACGCTTGGGGCTTTCGTCGATCGTGCGGACGCCCTGGTCGGTCCAGTTGGCCAGCATCACATAGGTCGGCATGGCTCACATCCTTCCGCAACCTGGAGTAGTCTGACGACCGAATGCGGCAGGAGGCAAGGGCGTCATGCTCAAGCGGGAGATCGGGTATTTCGCGCCACCGCAACCGGCGCGCTGGATGAAACCGATGCGCGGGCGGGCGAAGCGGCGCCATATCGCCGATCTGTTCGTGGCGCCGGACCGGCTGATCGACCGCACCGGCTGCGATGCCGAACGGGACATCGAGCAGTGGAACGGCGCGTGACATCCGTTCCGCTCCCGTGGCCCAACGATGCGGCACTCCACCGGTCGCTGACCGGCTTGCTGCGTGACCTGGTGCGGATACCAAGCCGAGCCGGCACCGATGACTACGGTGCAATCTTTTCGTGCATCGCCGGCTGGCTCGCCGTGCGCGGCGTCTTGAGCGAAATTCTGCCGGCAAACGGCAGCCCGATCGCGATGGTCGCCGCGTGGCCGGACGACCGCGAGCACCCTGCCCTGCTGCTGAATGCGACCGTGGACACGGCCGGTTTCGGTGACGCGCCGGAATGGCGGCATCCGCCGCTCTCCGCCGTCATCGAGGACGGTTGGCTCTACGGCCGCGGCAGCGCGGACAGCAAGGCCGGCGTCGCCATCTTCTGTCATCTTCTGGTGGCCGACAAGGCACGCGGCGGCAGGGCGACCGCACTCGCCGCGGCATTCGACGCCGACGAACACACCGGCGGGTTCGCTGGCATGCGCGCCGTGGCCGAGCGCTGCCCGAACCCGATCGCAGGGGTCCTGATCGGCTATCCCGGCGTGGATCGGATCATGGCGGGTGCGCGCGGCGTGTGGCGCGCCACCGTCGCGGTACGCGGTGTCGCCGCACATTCCGGCTCCTCGCACGGGCGCGGAACGAACGCGGTGACACGAGCGGCGACTTTGGTGCGCGCCCTGGGGCAACTGCACGATCAGTGGCAATTGCTGCGCGCCGGCGATTTCCCGCTGCCGCCGAAACTCACCGTGACGGGCATTCGCGGCGGCGGCGAATTCTCCATGGTGCCCGAGCTTTGCGAGGTGGATGTGGATGTCCGGCTCACGCCCCTGCTGGCCGCGACGCAGGCCGAAGCGGCGGTGCACGCCGTCGTTGCCGAGGTGGTGCCGGATAGCGCGGTTGTCGCGCGGGTCGCATGGCCACCGTACCGGTTGCCGGATGATTCGCCGCTTGTCGTGGCGCTGGCGGATGCGGCGCAGCAGGTGCTCGGCATACGGCCCCCCGCGGCGGTGGCGGGACCCGCCAATGTCGGCAATCTGCTGGCCCAACGGGGAATTCCCGCGACCTGCGGGTTCGGCGTCGCCTATCGCAATGCGCATGCCCGCGATGAATGCGTTGACCTTGCCAGCCTGCTGCCGGTGTTCCACACCTACGCCCTGGCACTGCAACAATTGCTGGGATCGGTAGAGGAACGATAATGCCGGCACCGAACGACCGGGAGGAGCTGAGGATTGCCCTGGTCATGGGTGGGGGAGTCAGCCTCGCCGTCTGGATCGGCGGTGTCACGTATGAGATCGGCCGGTTGGTCGCGGATACCGGGCACACGGTTTACAGCGAGCTCTGCAACCTGACGGCGATGGCGCCGCGTGTGGATGTTATCGCCGGAACCAGCGCCGGCGGCATCAACGGCGCCTACCTCGCGATGGCGATGGCCTGCCACCAAGGTGCGGAGCTGGAGGACCGGCTGGCCGCGCTACGCGATCTTTGGATCGACGGTGGCTCGTTCGCTCAGTTGCTGCGCAGCCCGTTCCGCCGCGAACCGCCGTCATTGCTCGATGGCGACGGGTATTTTCTCGGCAACCTGCGCGCGGCATTCAAGGCGCTGCGGGCCGGCGCGACCGTGTTGCCGGTGGACCAGGTGCCCATCGAGCTGTTGCTGACCACCACCCTGCTCGATCCGGAGATGCAGACCAGGGCTGATGATTTCGGCGTGCGGATCGCTGATGCCAGTCACCAGGCCAGGCTGCATTTCAGTCGCCGGCGGCCGAAAGACGGGAACGACGATTTCGCCGATGCGACTATCGACGAGCGTCTGGCGCTGGCCGCGCGCTGCACCAGTTCGTTTCCGGCGGCGTTCGAGCCCAGCTTCTGTCCCATCGGCCCCGGCGACGCCACCGCGCAGCGGCCGGATATGGCGGCTGCCGCCAGCTTCACCGCAAGCGGCTTCGTCATCGATGGAGGGGTGCTCGACAATCAGCCGCTCGACGCCGCCTTGAGCGAGATATTCCGGCAGCGGGCCACCGGTCCGGTGCGCCGCGTGCTGGCCCACGTGGTGCCCGATCCCGGCGGCGCCGCACCGCGACAGGCGGCGGCCGCACCGCCGGCGACGCCCGATATGCTGGACGTCCTGATGAGCAGCCTTGTGCGCATCCCGCTGGTGCAGAGCATCGGCGGCCAGATCGATGGGCTGCGCGCGCACAACGCGAAAGTCCGCGAACGGCGCTGCGCGCGCGTCTTGCTCACCAGTTGCAACACCCCGCTGGAGATCGACGGGCTGGCGGCGACGTTGTTCGCAGCATATCGCGCGGTGCGGCTCGAAACCGCGGTGGATTATATCCTCGAGCGCATCGAGGCCGGATTGCTGCGCGCCGGATACGCCGGCCTTGGCCAGTCCGGACGCCGCGACTGGCTGCATGAGCAGATCGTGCGCCGGATGGACACCCTGCCATGGCTGCCGCAACGGGTACCGGATACGTCGGCGACAGCGGCTTTGCCCGCCGCGGACGCCTGGCGCTGGGGCACCAGGCCAATCGAGCATTCCGTCCGCGTCCTGATAGACCTGCTGACGCGGGCGCAGCGGCTGGCCCGCCTGGTCCCGCGGGTCCGCCCCGGTGATCCGGCTCACCTGCCATCGGATTTTCTGGCAGCCGCGTGGACACGAGCCTTCGCTCTGCTGGAGAACACGGGCCGGCTGCGCGGCCGGGATGCCGAGCATTGGTCCAGCCAGTCGGACGCGGTACGGAATTGGCTGGGCAGCGGCCGCGGCGTCACCAGCCCGCCTCCCGAGGCGCTGGAATGGCTGAACCAGGCGATCGACGGCTGGCAACGTCAAGCACCCGGCGCGCTCCCCGATGGCGGGTCGCCGACCAATCGGCTGGCCGCTCAATACGCCGCCGAGATCGGCCAGGCGCTGATCGACATCCGGCCGTCGATCACCGACCTGCTGCTCCGCTGCGCGGCCGGAGACGACCCGCAGCGCATGCGGCAGGTAGCCGAGTTGTCGCGCCTCTACGGCTATTTCCTGCGTGTCCAGGAGCAGCCGACCGTCGGTGCGATTGTCGGCCGCCTGCTGGCGTTCGAGGTCGTGCAGGAAGCCTTGGGCGGCCGTGGTACCATGCCGGAGGAAGAGATCGACTTTATCCAGCTCAGCGCGCAGGGAGCCTCGTCGTTCGGCGGTCCCGGCATTCCGGCGGAGAAGCTAGCCGGCGTCCAACTCGCGCATTTTGGTGCGTTCTACAAACGTAGCTGGCGTGCGAATGATTGGATGTGGGGCCGTCTCGACGCGGTTCGCCGCCTGGTGCGGATTCTGCTCGACCCCGAGGTGCTGCGTATTATTTCGCTATCGACGGCGCAGGGCCAGCGTGCCGGCGCGATGGCGAATCGCATCGCGGACATCGCGCTGGGCGATCCAGGCGAGGCACGCGACGAACTGCTGCGCAGCTTCTCGCGCGACGCGATCGCGCAGGAGCTCGGCTATCTCGACCATCCGAACGATGTCATGCCCGAGTTCCTCGAAGCCTCGGTCGGTGCGGTCTGCCGGCGGATCGAACTGGATATCCTGCAGCGGGAGTTGCCGCTCGTCGCGAACGCGGTGCAGCAGGATCAGTTGGATGGCTCGCGCCTCAGCGAGACAGTCAAAAGCTTCCTGATCGCCTCGGGCATTCCGCCTCGCGATCCCGTGCCGGCGGCACAGGTGCGGGCGATGCTGGCCGGATGCCGGCTCGGTCTGGAGAAGATCGAGGATGATGTGGGGACGGACCGGCTGACCGCCATCGCGGCGCAAACCACCGCGGTGGCGATCTCCGCCATGGCGCGGCAGGACGGCTGGCTGACAGGCTTCGGCAAGATGATGGCCGTGCTGCGGACTCCCTCGCTGCTGTTCTACCTGTTCGCCATGTCGGCACGTCTGGGGTCGAGGACCGGCCTGGCGTCCAGCGTCGCGGTGTTCGTGGCCGGCGCGGCCATCGTCGCGACGGCCCCGTTTGCCACCTCCCAATATCCGGACTGGCTGCTGCTGGCCGGCATCGCGGCATTCTTCGCCGGCGGATTGTTCCTGGTGGTGCGTGTCGGTCTGGTATGGCGCATCCTGCTGTTGGTGGGCGCGGCGGCGGCGATCGCCTGGTTCGTATGGTATGCGGTGAAGCTGCCTGATCTTCCGCCGGCGATATGGGTCGGGGTTGGGTTGATCGAGGTCCTGGTGCTGGCGGCGGCGATATTCGGCCGCTTGCCGCTGCCGCCGCGGCAGCGGATTTGAGTGCCGCGGAGGTGCCGCTTGAGAACGTCGCGTCCGTGCCGCAGACTGGCGCGGACGACGAGAGGGGAGACGCACATGAAAATCGGTTTTATCGGCCTGGGCATGATGGGTGCCGGCATGGCCAGCAACTTGCAAAAGGCGGGGCACGAGCTCGTCGTGCACGACCTGTCGCGCCAGGCAGCGTCGCGGCACCTGACCAACGGCGCCGTCTGGGCGGCGAGCCCGCGCGCGGTCGCCGAAGCGGTGGACCTGGTGTTCACCTCGCTGCCGACACCGGTGGACGTGGAAACGGTCGGCACCGGCGAGAACGGGCTGATCGATGGCTTCCGCAAGGGCGCGGCATGGTTCGATCTGTCCACCAACGCGGTCAACGTGGTACGCGCGCTGCATGCGATGCTGGCCGAACGCGGGGTGGATTTCCTGGACGCGCCGGTCAGTGGCGGGCCGCGCGGTGCCAATAGCGGCCGGCTGGCGATCTGGGTCGGCGGCGACAGGGCGGTGTTCGACAAGTACAAGCCGGTGCTCGACGCGATGGGCGACGCGGCGCGCTATATCGGCCCGACCGGCGCAGGCACCATCGCCAAGCTGGTGCACAACGCCGCCGGCGCGGCGGCCAACATCGCGGTGGCCGAGGTGTTCACCATGGGGGTGAAGGCCGGCGTCGATCCGCTGCCGTTGTGGGAGGCAATCCGACAGGGTGCCGGCGGGCGCAGCCGGCTGTTCGACCGCATGGCGGATCACTTCCTCACCGGCAGCTACGAACCGGCGGATTTCGCCTTGCGGCTGTTGCACAAGGACGTGTCGCTGGCGTGCCAGCTCGCGCGGGATGTCGGCGTGCCGATGCGGCTGACCAACCTGGCGCAGCTCGAACTGACCGAGGCGCTGAATCGCGGCTGGGGCACACGGGATTCTCGGGTCGGGATGCTGCTGCAGCAGGAGCGGGCCGGGATCGACCGGATCGCGGTGCCGCCCGATAAGCTGAAGGCGGTGCTGGACGCCGATAAGTAGTGCGGCAATGAATACTCCCCCTCCCCTTAGAGGGAGGGGGAGTATTTCACAACTTGAAACTTGAATCAGGAGATTCACATGCAGGTCGGGGCGCTGGTTCCACTCGGCGATATTGGCGGGGATCCCGTCGTGGTGCGCGACTATGCGCAGCAGATGGAAGGGATGGGTTACGATTTCGTCGAGGCGCCCGACCACGTGCTGGGCGTCAACGCGGCGTCGCGGCCGGGATGGGACCGCAACGACAACACGGATTTGTTCCACGACCCGTTCGTGCTGGGCGGCTACCTCGCCGGCTGCACGAGCAAACTCGGCTTTTCCACAGGCGTGCTGATCCTGCCGCAGCGGCAGACGGTGCTGGTGGCCAAGCAGGCGGCGTGCCTCGACGTGCTGAGCGGGGGAAAATTCCGGCTCGGCATCGGGGTCGGCTGGAACGAGGTGGAATATGTCGGCCTGAACGAGAATTTTCATAATCGCGGCCGGCGCTCGGAAGAGCAGGTGCAGGTGATGCAGGCGCTGTGGGCGCAGCCGCACGTGACGTTCAAGGGGCGCTATCACACGATCGACGATGCCGGGATCAATCCGCGTCCGGCCTCGGGGCGCGTGCCGGTGTGGTATGGCGGGCATCACGAGGCGACGCTGACGCGCATTGCCAAATGGGGCGACGGCTGGATGCCGAACGCCTATCCGCCGGACCAGACCGCGCTGGACGTGTTCGAGAAACTGCGTGGCCTGACGCGCGAGGCGGGACGCGATCCGGCGGCGATCGGCATCGAAGTGTGGACCTCGTGCGGCAGCGGCACGCCGGAAGACTGGCGCAAGGAGACGCTGTTCTGGAAATCCGCCGGTGCGTCGCATCTTTGCCTCACCACGACGTTCAATCGCCGCACCCATCACCGCATCGACGGTCACACTCTGGCCGATCACCTGGGCGCGGCGCGGCGCTATCGCGAGGCGGTGGCGGACGCGTTGTAGGAGGGGGCGAAAATGCAACTTGGGGCATCGCTGCCGGTCGGCGATCTCGGCGTCGATCCGATCGCGCTGCGCGATTACGCGCAGGCGGCGGAGGGGCTGGGCTACGACTACCTGGTGGCGCCGGACCACGTGCTCGGCGCCAACCCGGCTACTTACACCGGCGATGCGCGCATCGGCACGTCGGTTTCGCCGTATCTCGATCCGTTCGTGCTGTTCGGGTTCCTGGCCGGCTGCACGAGGGGAATCGGGTTCGCCACCGGCGTGCTGATCCTGGCGCAGCGCCAGGCGGTGCTGGTGGCGAAGCAGGCGGCGTCGCTCGACGTGCTGTGCGGCGGGCGCTTTCGGCTGGGTGTCGGGGTGGGCTGGAATCAGATCGAGTTCACCGGGCTGAACGAGGATTTTCATAACCGCGGTGTGCGCTCGGAAGAGCAGGTGCGGGTGATGCAGGCGCTGTGGGCGGAACCGCACGTGACGTTCAAGGGCACGTGGCACACGATCGAGGACGCCGGGATCAATCCGCGGCCGGCATCGGGTCGGGTGCCGCTGTGGTTTGGCGGCCATGCCGAGGCGACGTTCCGGCGCACGGCGAAATATGGCGACGGGTTCATGCCGCTGGCCTATCCGCCGGACGACACCGCACTGGCGGCGTTCGACAAGCTGCGCGCGCTGGTGCGGGCGGAGGGGCGCGATCCGGCGGATGTTGGCATCGAGGTGTGGGTGTCGCCGGGTGCCGGCGAGGCGGCCGATTGGCGGCGGGAAATCGCGTTCTGGAAGCGGGCGGGCGTGACGCACGCGACGGCGCACACGACGTTTCCGGGCGGGCACCACAAGCGGATTGCCGGCAACACGCCGGCGGATCATCTCGCGGCGATCACCCGGTTTCGCGCGGCGGTGGCAGAGGTGCTGTAGCGGCAAGACCGGCCGTGCCGATGCGTCGAAGACAATCAGCGGCTGCGTTCGGCCGTGTGCGTTGCGCGTTCGGTGTCGAGGATTTGCGGCGTCAACCCCCTCGCCGTTGCGTCAGCGCTCAGCCGCTGCATCGCATCGAGCGGGGGGTCGTCCCCTGCGATGGGGCACGGCAGGCAGTTGACAATAGGTCCGACCGCCTGCCGCTTGGTCGGCCGGAACTAACCAACTGGCCTTCTGGTACGCATAACGGGACGTAACAAGAACACTCCAACGTTCGCCCCGCGGAAGTCCACCAAAAAATGCTTTGCCCCATCAACGGCTCGGGCGGCCGAGGTGTCGGAAATAAGATGTTTTCCGTATACTCCGGATCGAGCGCGGATCGGCGTCAAAAATCGAGTTCCAGGCTTGCACGAAAATCCGTGTCGGATCGGCAGATTGTGCGGAAACCCTGGCGAATAGGTTTTCCGACAGGGCCGCTCACGGCTTATGCGTACCAGAGGGCCAGTTGGTTGGTTCCGGCCTGGTATCATCGCTGATCGGCGGGGGTCGCTGGCAGGCAGGCGAGACGCTCATGGAGCGTGCCAGCCCGGAGGCGTTCGGCCGGATGGTCCGACTCTACAATGCCTGCGGCGAACGGCCGATCGGGACGTGCGAGGCGGCGCTTGCGGCGGACACGGCCGCCAGGCCGCGGGAGATGCCGCCGCGGCGCTGAGCGAGGACAGCCGGTTGGACTACAGCCAAATTGGGACAGGGCCACCTGCTTCCCCAAGGACCAGTCCGCGGCCACCACTTTGCGTGTGGTGACATGGATGTTGGGTCCACCCCATATTGGCCGTCGATGAGTAACGCTCGGAGACACTTTGCTTCCGATAATCGGGTTTCCCGTCGGTGAAATGCTGGCGTCCGGTCACCCGACCGGGTCGACTCCAGCATCATCGATGGAGGCCCACTGACCGCGAAGGTATGTGCTTTGGCCACCCGGCATGACCAGCCGCGCAGAGTTCCCTTGCCGCGCTCAACGCGGCGTGGATCAGCTGCATATATGCAGCTACGGCCTCGGTCGCGGCGGAAGTTGACGGCATAGCGTCGGTTGTCAGCTAAACAACGCTAAGGCAGAACCAAAGCGAACGATGCTGTTGCCTGCTTAAATGTCCCAAAACCGTCCGTTCTGTGGATGCCTCCGCGAGTGCGGCCCGCGAGGCGTTTTCACCGTCCACACAATACGTCCCGCAATCGCCATCCGTCCCCAAACCGCCGACCACGTTCACGGGACGGCAGATGTTCCAACAATGTTCAACCTTAGCGTTGTTTAGCTGACAACCGACGCTATGCCCTCTTGCAGCACGAAGGCAAGTCGTGGATGCCGGCATGCGCCCGCATGACGCGGGGGGTGACCGCCCGTGGATCAATCTTTTCGGCGCCCGGTATTCCGGTATTATCGGTACCCGAGCGGCACCTGGCGATCGTCAACCGGCCGTGGCGATTGGCGGGCTTGACCCGTGCGCCGCGCTGCTGGCCTGCGCCGCTCCCAGCCAATACTGGCGCTGATGCATCATCCGCAGGCGGAATTCGCGGCCGGAGGGCAGGCGCGCACGGCCGGTGGTCCAGCGGAAATGGCCGTCCCGATCGCATTCCAGCGAATGCCAGCCTTCCCCCAGCGTCTCCAGGCTGTGTTTGCATCCGTTCACCGCCAGGGATGCCACCGCCACGCCAAGCCGGCGCGCGTCTTCGTCGCCAGCCGCGATATGCGCCGGCACATACCAGCGCGACATCAGCCACACCTCCTGCGCGGGATCGTTCAGCCGGAAGACGCAATCCTGACCGTCCTGCTCGGGCTGGATCGCCTGGCCGTCTGCCAGCAGGTGCAGCCCGGCATCCTCGGTCCGCTTCCAGCCCAGCGCCTCCGCCCGCACCAGCAGCCGCGCGCACATCTCGGCCAGCGCCGCCGGCGCGCGTTGCACCGGCAGGCAGGTCTCGTCCTCGTCGCGCGGCAGGAAGTCCGGGTCGAGGCGAACCACCGGCCCGCCCTCGAAGGCGTCGCGGTTGCCGACATTGAGGAAACTCTCCGACGGCATCCCATCCGCCAGGATGACGTCATGGCGATCCAGCTCGACGTGCCAGACCCAGACCTCGTCCTGCTCGACCTGCGCGATGGTGGTGTCGTTCAGCAGCGTGTCGATCTGCACGAGATGACCGTCCACCAGCACGCGGTGCCCGGGGGTGAGCCAGAGGTCGCGATGCGGCATGTTCGGCCCGAATGCGCCTTCCTGGACGCGGATCGGGTGGGCATGGTCGGGGTTGCGGTAGTGCAGGGGCCGAACGCGGCGGTTGCCGATCCAGCGCACCGGCAGCAGCCCGCCATGCACCAGCGCGACGGCAAGGTCGCCGACGCGCAGTTCCTCCACCGGCACCTCGCCGCGCTGCGTCAGGATGCGGGTGCCGGAGAGGAAGCAGAGCGTGTCGCCTTCGTAGGTGATCACGACGGAGCCGTCGCCGCTTTGAGCGGCGGCGGTCTTGGTCACGCCGGTTGCCAGCGCGTCCACCAGGGACCCGCCGCCGCCGCCGTCGCCACGACCGCCGCCCCCGCCGCCGCCGCCGTAACCACCGCCCCCGCCGCCGAAGCCGCCGCCGCCGCCATTCGAGGCACCCGCGGCGCCGGCGAAGGTGGTACCAGCCGCGCCGCCGGCCCGTCCTGAAATACCGCCGGTGCCACCTGTGAACCCGCCGCCGCCGCCGCCGATTTCGTAGGGGCCACTGTAACCAGTCGATCCGGCCTTGCCGCCGATCCCGCCGCCGCCGCCGCTGCCGCCATTGCCGCCATTGCCGCCGCTCGCCTGGGTTCGTCCACCGCCGCCCATGCTGCGGTAGCCGCCGCCGCCACCGCCGGCGATGACCTCGTTGACGTCGACGCCGTCCGATCCGTCGCCGGTTTCGATGACGAAACTGCCACCGCCGCCGCCGCCGCCGTTGCGGGTGCTGTTCGTGCCCGCGCCGCCGACGACGATTTCCAGCAGCGAGCCGGCCTGGAGGTAAACCAGCCCGCTTGCCATCGCACCGAGGCCGCCCGCCGCGCCGTTGTAACCGCTGCCGCCCTGGGCGCCGTCCGCGGTGATGTCATAGTAGCCGGCGGTGGCGACCACGACGGTCTCGATCGTGCCGGTGTAGCCGAACGTGTTGCCCGTGGTGGACAGGGCGGGCGCGTAGTTGATCGCCACGGCGCCGCTACCGCTGTGGGCCGCGGCGGTTTTTGTTACGTCGATCGCCTGCGCATCGACGACGGACCCGCCACCGCCGCCGCCGCCATAAAAACCACCACCGCCACCGCCGCCATAACCGCCGCCACCGCCGCCACCGCCGCTGTTGTTGAAGGCGCCGCCGCCGCCGCCACCGAACCCGCCGCTGCCGCCATAGGAGAAGCCACCGGCGAAGGTTGAGCCAGCCGTGCTGCCGGGGTGTCCTGGACTGCCGATGGAACCGCCGGTAAATCCGCCGCCGCCAGGATTGTCGGTCTGGGTGCGGTGTCCACCCGCGCCGGCTTTGCCGCCGATGCCACCGCCGCCGCTGCTGAACCCACTGCCACTGCCGCCGGTCGCCTGGGTCCGGCCGCTACCGCCATTGACGGAACCCCCGCCACCCCCGCCGCCGGCGATCACCTCGTTAACGTCCACGGTGCCTGACCCGGGATCGGTCTCAATGACGAAGCTGCCGCCGCCCCCACCGCCGCCGCCGCCCGCGGTACTGGAGGCGTCCACGCCCGCACCGCCGATGACGATTTCGAGCAGCGCGCCTGCCCGTAGATAGACCAGCCCGCTTGCCATCGCGCCCAGGCCGCCCACCCCGCCAATGGTCCCACGGCCACCCTGGGCGCCGTCGGCGGTGACGTCATAGTAGCCTGTGGTTGTGACCTGCACGGTCTGGATCGTGCCGGTGTAGGCGAAACTGTTGCGGGTGGCGGACAGTGCGGGCACGTAGCTGATCGCCACGGCGCCGTCGCCTGTTTGGGCTGCGGCTTTTTTTGTCACGTTGATGGCCTGTGCATTGACGAAGGACCCACCGCCGCCGCCGCCGGCGCTGTAGCTGCCGCCCGCACCGCCGCCGTAGCCGCCACCGCCACCGCCGCCGCCGCCGAAGGTGTGGTCGCCACCACCACCGCCGCCGAAGCCGCCCCCGCCACCGCCACCGCCACCGCCGGCGAAGCTTATGCCAGCCGTGCTTCCGGCGTGTCCCGGGTTGCCGCCGGTGAACCCGCCCCCGCCCCCGCCGAAAGGGAAGCCGCCCGAGCCGGCTTTACCGTTGATTCCGCCGCCGCCGCCGCCGGTCGCCTGGGTCCCCCCGCCGCCGCCGGTCGCCTGGGTCCGCCCGCCGCCGCCTGCGAACCCGCCGTCATTCGGTCCGCGGTCACCCCCTCCGCCGCCACCCCCTCCGCCGGCGATCACTTCGTTGACGTCGACTACGCCCGACCCGGTATTGGTCTCAATGACGAAGCTGCCGCCGCCACCGCCGCCGGCGCCGCCACCGCCGCCGGTCTCGATACCATGCGTATTAACGAGGCCTGCGCCGCCGACGACGATGTCCAGCAGCGCGCCGGCCTGGAGGTAAACCAGCCCGCTTGCCATCGCACCGAAGCCGCCCGTCGCGCCGTTGTAACCGCTGCCGCCCTGCCCGCCGTCCGCGGTGATGTCATACAGGCCGGCCGTGGCCACCGTCACGGTCTCGATCGTGCCGGTGTAGTTGAAGCTGTTGGTCGTGGTGGTCGAAAGCGCGGTCATGATTGCAGACTTTCAGCAGATGGACGCGGCTCGCGGCGCCGGTTTCGTGTGGTTCGGGGGGGCGTGGCGGTTTGGGCGGCGGTGTCCCAGCCATCCAGCGCGCCGGCGCGCTCCAACTCGATGAGCAGCGGCGCGAGGTCCTGTGCGGCGCGGCGCCAGCGGCCAAGGCCGCTCGCGTTGACCGGCTGGCGCACCTGCGAGCGGCTCACGGTGCGCACGCGGCTGTCCGCCTCGTAAAACCGGGCGCAGGCCGGATCGGGCCGCAGATCGAGGAAGCCCAGCACGCGCGCCAGCGTCGCGTCGAAATCCGCGATCCAGTCATCGAGGCGCAGTGTCAGGATCGGCAGCGGCAGCGCCTGCTGCCAATGCCGCATCAGCCGGTCCTGCTCGCCGATCATCCAGCCCAGATCGGCCAGATCGTGCGCATAGCCGTGCGTGCCATAGAACCGGAAGGTGAAGATCGAGTAGCCGATGTCGCGCGGATCGCGCGTGCAATGGATGATCCGGGCGCCGGGGAACAGCAGCGCGATCAGCCAGACATGAGCGTAATTGCCGGGCATCTTGTCCACGATGCGGGCCTTGTCCGGCGCCAGCGCGTGCAGCTCCGCCAGATAGGCCTGCGCCTCGGCGTCCAGCGCCGCCCGATCCATTGCGGCGACGCGGGCGACGGACTCCGCCGTCTCCCCGCCACCGAGCCGCCACGCGAGCCGGCCGAGGGCGGAGCGCTCGCCGGCGGCATGGGCCTGGGGGTGCGCGCCAATGATCTGCTCCGCCAGCGTCGTGCCTGATCGCGGCATGCCGACGATGAACACCGGCGCCGGGTCGGCATCGCCCGCGCGCGGCCCCTGCGCGTAACGTTCCGGCGTGAAGGTCGCGATCGCCGCGTCATCGTACGCCCGCGTCGTTTCGCACGAGAATGGCTGGATCGCCTTCAGCAGGGCATGGCCGCCCCGCCATAGGGCGAAGGCTCTGGCATCCTCGCCCAGGCGCGACCAGAACTTGGCAAGATCGTAATGCGCCATGATCCTATGTTCGAGCATGGCACCCGGCCCCATGGCCCCGAGCGCGGCCTCGGCCGCCTCCGCCGCGGCGGTGGCAGAACGACGGCGCCCTTCGGCGAGTGCGATCAAGGCCGTGGCCCAAAGCTGCGCCGGCGCGAGTTCCGGCGGTGCGGGGCCGAGCGCGTCGAATTCACCCAGCGCGGTGCGCGCCTTGTCCGGCCGACCGAGCGCGAGCAGCGCCTGCGCCCGCTGCAAATGCCAGTGCCGCGCCGCCGCGGCGTCGGCCGCCGGCGGATCGACCTCGTTCAGCAACGCCAGCGCGTCCGCCGCCCGCTCTTCCTGCAACGCCTCGGCGACGAGATTGAGCCGCGCGCCCGCGTCGTGCGGGTTGCGTGCGAGCGCCTCGCGCAGCAGCTTCTCCGCCGCCTCGTACTCGCCGGTCAGGCGGAGCAGGACGGCCAGATTGGCGGTCGCCGCGGGATGGCCCGGCTGCGCCTGCAGCGCACCCAGCATCGCTCGTTTGGCATGCTCGACCGCCCCCTGAGCGTAGCGCGCGAGCCCCAGATTGACCCAGGCGTCGGGGAAATTCGGGCGCAGCTTGATGGCGATGGCGAAGGCCTGTTCGGCCCGCGCCGGCTCGCCGGCGGCGGTCCAGGCCTGACCGAAGGCGTAATGCGCCTCGGCCAAGTTGGGCTCGGCGAGGCAGGCGTCGCGCGCTGCTGCGAGCGCTGCCCGTGCGTTGCCGGACCTCAGCGCCGCGCTGAAATCCCGCAGATGACCCGCAGCGCCAACCATCCCCGCGCCCCCTTTCGCAAGCAAGCCAAGGCGGGCGCGAAACGCCGGCGGCGTCTCCGTACGCCGCCCGTTGGATCATTATCGGCTCGCTTCGATCCGCAAAAGCAAGCTTAGCCCGGAACCGTAGCCTGGCAAAGCCATTCCAGCTCGCGGTAGTGACGCAATTTGGAATTTCCCCATGCTTGACAGACGGAGAGGACCATGCCAGGGCGACCGAGGTGAACGGGCCAGAGTCTGATGCCAGCGAGATAGAGGCATTGGGCAACCCCCCCATGTGGATTCTCTGGGGACTTTCGCCGTAACCCTATGGATTCGCGCATCGAATTCTGGTCCAGTATCACTTTGTGACTGGACACCCACGACGGCCTGCGCAGATAGACTGGTCGGGCGGAGGGGAATAAGGCGGGAGAGTCAGAGAGGTCGTTGCTATCAATTTGGTCAGGAAAATGAGGGAGTCGTAAGGTCCGGTATTGATCGGTGCAGTGATACAAGACTGTTCAGAAATGGAGAATATCCGTGTACAAGGCGCTCCTTTTAGTCCTGTGTTTGTCTGGCTGTGCATCCATCATTGACGGGCGCTCCGAAAACATCATGGTGAATACCAATCCAGCCGGAGCGTCATGCAGTTTCACTAGGAATAGCGAAAGTCTTGGAACCATATCTCCGACGCCGGGTTCTTTGTACATCGACAAGACGAAATACGACATCGTTATAAAATGCTCGAAGCCCGGTTATGACGACGCCACTTACATAAATAAATCTGGTTCGGATGGTGCGACGTGGGGAAATATCGTCGCAGGGGGACTCATAGGATGGGGAATTGATAGCGCGAGTGGTGCCGATAACCATTACGACACCCCCGTGAACATCACCATGTCCAAGGAATGAGGGCTTCGTCAGGCGTTTCTGATCGTGCTATTGAAAGTCTGCTCTCGGTCTGACGGCTTTCGATAGGGCGACTTTCTCTGGTGCTGTGGTGTCGTCTTGGAAGACCGTACCCCTCTCCTACTGGGGATGGCGCCGGTACTTTTGAGGAGCCCGTGCGTTCGACACCCAGCCGTGCTTCCTTACACTACACCCGTCTCGGTGGGCCGCTGACCTACTGGTCGGCGGCCCTATCTCCTTACCGGCGCTCCTCCAGTAGTCGAGACCCCGGCGGATAGGCCGGCCCGCTTGGCAGCAGCCTTGACGATCCGGTGCACCTGCATCCGTTGAAGCGCCTCGCCACTTTTGCTCGAACGAAAGACAGAGGCCTCCGCGCCAGCATCGCCGCGAAGGGCGTTGACGCGGTCCCACAGCGACTTGGGCTGCAGAACGGCCCGCGTCTTTCCACCCTTGCCGAGTACGTTGACCTGGCCCGCATCGTCCCGCGCCGTCAGGTCGCGCCAGCACAGCCCGCAAACCTCGGAAACCCGCAGGCCTGCGCCATAGATCAACCGGAGCAGCGCCGCGTTGCGAGGCTGCTTCTCGAGTCCGAGCATCTGCTGCACGTCCCACTCCGACATGATGCGCTCTGCCAACCGATCCTTGACGGTGGGCAGTTGCACGGGCGCGCCAATGTCGAACGGGAGATAGCCGACACGGTGGGCGAAAGCGATCAGCGATTTGACTGCCGAGAGGCGACGGGCCGCGGTGGCGGGCGCCGCGTCACCCAACGATGCTGCAAAATCCAGCAGATCCCGGAGTGTGACGGCCCTCAATGGCTTGCCGGTGAAACCTCGGAACGCCCTCAGCTCGATTTCGTAACCGCTCTTGGTCGCGGGGAGCGGTACTCGTCGAGCCATAGGGCCAACTTTTCATCGTCGGTGGATGCTTGCGCCGGCGGCGGCAGGACTGCGGGCGAGCTGGCCTCGGAAACCGTGACCGCGCTGCTGGTGATGACGGCGTCCATGGCGCATGCCCTTCGAATCCTGATGATACACTATCGACAATAGTGTATCAGATCGATCCCTCGCCTCCCCCTGCCACGCACCGTAGAAACCCGCATCTTTCCTGGCGTTTCGACCACTTCGCGCTGGTACGACTCGGCGTCCGGTGATACAGTTCTCGGCGAATCGTGCCCAGGCACAAACGTCCATGCCTCATCCGTCTTCGGCCAGGTCCTCGCCGCTCAGCGCCGTGGCCTCGATCGCCGCCAGGTCCGCCTCGGTCATCTCCGCGACCGCCAGCGCCACCCGCACTGCCGTGCGGCTGCCGCAGCGCGGGCATACCAGGTCGCCGTGCCAGACGCCCTGGCCGTCGAAGCCGCCGGCGCGGCATTGGTTTCGCGCCATCTCTTTCTCCTCACTGCCGGCCGGTCATGGACACTGAACCGATCCAGCTCCCGCTCTTCCCCGAGACGGTGGCCCTGACGGCCGGAACTAACCAACTGGCCTTCTGGATCGCGGTAGGGGCGCCCAGTGATGGGCGTCCCTACCGCGATCCAGGAGGGCGTTTCGTTACTTCCGGCCTCATTATTGATACGGAAGGTCTGCGCTGGGAATCGCCCGATACCGGCGCCCCGTCGCGGCTCGCCGGAGCGGATGTATTATCTGTCAACCCAAGCACGAACCCGCTTCGCGGGATTGGTGCTGCGGGGTGAGTTATACCCGGCCCCCGAACCATTGACCGATGTAGCAAAGTAAGGTTGGGGCACTGCCCCAAACCCCGCCAGGGGCC